>TARA_B110000285_G_scaffold50024_1_pt1 | contig 67672 bp, 67 predicted proteins | sample TARA_B110000285 | Tara Oceans TARA_B110000285 (sample SAMEA4397756) | marine metagenome | biome: Polar Biome; feature: [SRF] surface water layer (ENVO:00010504); material: water (ENVO:00002006), including particulate matter (ENVO:01000060) such as... | depth 5 m
AACCTTCTATCTAATTCAATCTGCAGCTCTCCTGGGCCACCAACAAATGATTGGCCACCTCTTTGTCTCTCAAGGTGAGTCCATGCCCTAACTAGCCTTGATTTTCTATAGGTAAGATCAGCTAACTCTACTTGTAGCTTACCTTCTGATGAAAGTGCTCTATCGGCAAATATTTCTATAATTAGTCCAGTTCTATCAATAGCTTTTATATTAAGATACTTTTCAAGGTTTTTTTGTTGAGATGGTGAAAGTGGATAATTAAAGATTATTAAATCAATTTTAAAAAAATCAATTTTACCTTTTAATTCTAATAACTTACCTTTATTTATTAATGTCGAAGATGAGAATTTTTTTATTCTAATATTTTCAGTATACTTACAATTAATTCTTAAGGTATTACTTAAAGATAAAATTTCACTTAAGTTTTCATCTTTATAAAGAAGTTCTTCTTTATTAGTTATTAAATTAATAATTGCCCCAGCAGTCACAACTATCTATTTAGAAAAAATAGCTGATTTTTTATATATATCTAAAAAAACTAGTGCAAACTTACCTGGCTTACCATTGCCTATCTTAATATTATTCACCTTAATTACTGGTGTTACAAATGTAGTTGCACTTGTTATAAAGGCCTCCTTAGCATTCTTTATATCAATAAGATTAAATTTTGATTCTTTGAATTTAATTCCATGAGTCTTAAGGCCTCTAATAAGACTTTCTCTAGTTATTCCTCCAAGAATATTAGTGTTCTTTGGTGCAGTTCGAAGGATATTATTTTTATCTAGTATCCATGCATTACTAGAGCTGCCTTCTGTAATAAAACCATCATCACCTACTAACCAGGCTTCTTTAGAACCATTATTAAAAGCCACCTGTTTAGCAAGAACTGCTGGCAAAAGATTTAAACTTTTGATATCACACCTTTTCCACCTAAGGTCTTTGGTAGTGGTTACATTAATTCCATTGAAAACCGAATGATTAAAGGTATCATCTGAAATAATCTTTCCAGTTATTGTAATTGAAGATTTAATTGAATCTGAGTACTTAAAGTCACGACTTGCTACCCCTCTTGTTACTTGCAAATAAACTAAGCCATTATTAATTAAATTTAGTTTAATGATTTTCTGAATATGAAATAAATAAGCTTTTTTAGCTATTGGAGTTTTTATACTTAATTCTGACAAGGATCGAAATAATCTTTGTAGATGGGCATTATAATCAACAAGATTATTATCAAATACAGTAAACACTTCGTACACACCATCAGCAAATTGGTATCCACGATCCTCAATGTGAACTTTTGATTTTTTAAAATCACAGTACTTACCATTAACAAATGCAACTCTAGACAAGATTAGTATGTACCTCTTATCTGAAATAGTTCTTCAGCTCTAGCAACATCTTTTAGCATTGTAATAAAGATAACATTATCACCTACTTCAATAATTGAATTTTTATCAGGAATAATAATTTGATCATTCTTAATAATAATACCAATTTTAATTCCATCAGGCATATCGGTTTCACTAAGTGGTTTATTGATTAATGTAGAGGCTTTGGTTGCTTCAGCATGAATAATTTCTGCATCACCATTACCTATTGAGTAAACAGATTCAATTTTACCCTTATGAACATGTTTTAAAATTTTAGACACAGTTGTCATTCTAGGATCAATAATACGATCAATTCCTAAAACATCCTTAATATTATTATAATCAGAATTATTAATTAGAATTAGCGACTTACAGTCATTTTTTCTTGCAATTGCAGAAATAATTATATTTGTCTCGTCATCATTAGTTAATGCTAAAATCATATCTGAAGCAGCAATACCAGCCTCACTAAGTAGTTCTTGATCCAAACCATCTCCTTGCAACACAAGAGAATGTTGCAAGTTATCAGCAATTTTCGATGCCCTGGCGATATCTTTTTCTATTAATGTAACTGAAATATTTGACTTATTTAATTCTAATTCTTTAGCTATATTAAAACCAATATTTCCACCACCTATGATTAAAAGCTTGCCAATGGGCTTTTCTTCAAGTCCAAAAGCTGACATCGTTCTATCAAGATGCAGTTTATCTGCAGTTAGATAAACCTTATCGTCTATTAACAAACTTTCGGACTTATTTGGTATAAATAATTTATTATTTCTTATGATAGCTACTATTGATACACGTAAATTTTTATCTTCGTTATCTTCTGATTGAAAAATATCATGAATATTTTTTAATTCAGTATCAATTAATGGACAGTTTTCATTTATTATTATGCCTACTAATTGAACTTTATCATTACAAAAAGGAACAATTTCAAATGCATCGGGTGTGTTAAGTTGTCTAATGATTGATCTTGCCACCTCTAACTCAGGGCTAATAATTAGATCTATAGGTATATTATCAGCGTTATATAAATTACGCCAAATCGGATTCAAAAAATCCTCTGATCTTAGTCTGGCAATCTTTCTTGGTATCTTAAAAAAAGTATGAGCCATCTGACATGCAACCATATTAACTTCATCCTGAAGCGTAACTGCAATGATCATATCAGCATCTTTAGCGCCAGCCTTAGCAAGAATTGAAGGGTATGAAGCGGACCCAACAATTGTATTTAAATCAAGATTTTCACTTAGTTTTGAAATTAAGTCTTCAGACTGATCAATAACAGTTACATCATTATTTTGGTCAACCAAATGTTTGGCTATGCTAGACCCAACTTTACCTGCACCACAAATAATAACCCTCATATGATTACTCTATATTATTAATTTTTAACTGCTTAAGTTTTCTATGTAGCGCAGATCGCTCCATGCCAATAAACACAGCTGTTTTTGAAATGTTTCCATTAAATCTTTTTATTTGCGACACTAAATAATTTCTCTCAAATATTTCACGAGCATTTTTAATCGGCATAGATATAACATTCTTTTGGTCGAGTTCATTATTTAAATTATTATTATCTAAATCATCAAGCTTTTCACCAATAATTAACTCTCTTTCAACAGTATTTTTAAGCTCTCTTATATTGCCTGGCCAATCGTGATGTTTGTATTTAACGTTTATTATATTTCGGATATCTTTATAGGGAATACCATTAGAATTTGAAAACTTTGTAGAAAAATATTGAATTAAATCATCCAAATCTTCTAAGCGATCACTAAGTTTTGGAAGATGAAGATTAACAACATTGAGTCTATGGTATAAATCTTTTCTGAATTCACCTGAATCAATAGCAAGTTCTAGATCTTTAGTAGATGATGAAATAATTCTCGCCTCAATATTAATGGTTTTTTCACCGCCAATTCTTGAAAATGACTGCTCCGTTAGTACTCTTAATATTTTACTTTGAGTTTGGTACGGCATTTCCCCAACTTCATCAATAAATAGCGTTCCATTATTAGCTTTTTCAAATAATCCAGTATGTTTAATTAAGTTATTTTCTTCAGTACCAAATAATTCATTTTCAATTCCTTCAGGCTCTAGCAATGCTGCGTTGATTACAATAAAGGGACCAGATTTTACTAATGACTTTTTGTGAATTTCCCTTGCTATTAAGTCTTTACCTACCCCAGATTCACCTGTTATTAGAATTCTACTTGAGGTTGGTGCAATTTTGTTAACTATCTCAATAATTTTAACTGTTATAGTAGATTTTCCAATGAACTCATCGTTATTTAGGCCCACCTCTCTCAACACTTTATTTTCTTCTCTTATTAAGTTTACTTCTAAAGCCCTACTAACAGAGAGTAACAATCTTTCGCTTTTAAAAGGCTTTTCTATAAACTCATAGGCTCCATCTTTTATTGCTTCAACAGCCATATCAATATTTCCATGTCCAGATATTATTACAATAGGTGCATTAATGTCCTTTTTTTTTATCAATCTAAGTAATTTAATTCCATCATAATCAGGATCATTTAACCAAACATCTAAAATAATTAAATCAAAAGATAAATTATCAATAGCCTTTAAAGCATCTTTAGAATTAGAAACGTTTGTACATAAAAAACCTTCATCCACCAGAATTGCTGATATAGATTCCCTAATATCAACTTCATCATCTATAATTAAAATTCTATTCATTTATATTATTAAAAGTTATTTTCACAGTAGCTCCCGCTTCTTTATTATTATTTATTTCAAATATTCCATCGTGATCAGTTATAATTTTATTAACAATAGATAAACCTAGACCTGTGCCTCCCATTTTTTTTCTAGTAGTAAAATAAGGTTCAATTATTTCAGATTGAGTATTATTAATTCCAGATCCATTATCTGATATAAGCACAGAATAGATATTATTATGCATAATAGTATTAACATCAATTAATCCATTCTTAATTCCACTATCTTCAATTGAATTTATAGAGTTTTGTAAAATATTATTGAACACTTGTGTTAGTTGAAGCTCATCTGACTTCATTAAATATAGATTTTTGTTATTAAAGTTAATATCAATCTTATTATCACATGTTATCAATTTTACTGAGACAGAGTTTGAAATAATTAAGTTTAAATCATTTAATAGAAATATAGGCTTTGGCATTCTTGCAAAGTCTGAGAAATTATTTACTAATTTTCCAATATCTGATACTTGTCTGGTAATGACGTCAATACATTCTATCAATGACGTATCATTAAGATTTGATTCAATAATTTTTTTTCTCAATCTATCAGCAGATAATTGTATTGGGGTCAAAGGATTTTTTATCTCATGTGCAAGGGTTTTAGCTATTTCAGACCATGCGGCATGCTTTTCTGCATTTGAAAGTAAGTTACGCTGAACAATAAGTTCTGAGCTCATGGTGTTAAATGAATCACTTAGTGAATTTAATTCAATAAAATCATTTGTTTTTCCAAGCTGGATATTAAAATTACCTTTGCGAATTGTTTTTGTTGCATCAATTACATCATTTATTGGCTTGACTATTCTATTGGAAAATTTTAGTCCAAATAGAATAGATATTATTACAAGAATGATTATGGCTAATATATATATAAACATAAAAACAATTCCGATTTCAGCTCTATTTTTTTCTAGCTCAGAATATTCATTAACTGCTGATTTTGTTTCATCAAAAGCCTTTGTAACCTCAGGATCAAGTGATTTTCCTATATAAAGATAGGAATCTATGAAATTGGGTAGCTTTATAAGTGCATAAACTTTATTAACAGATGTTGAGGTCATTATTGCTAACTCACCATTATAAGCACGTTCCAAAGCTTCTTTACGTGGTTTAAAATATTGCGTAAATAAAGATGCAGTTTTACCCATTAGTACCTCACCTTTACCGTTAACTATGTATGCCTCTGGAAGAGATCTAAGTATAGACTGTCTCTCAAAATAAGCTTCAAATTTAAATCGATTACTTACATATATTTGATAATTTCTATTTAAATCATTGGACATCGCATAAACATCACTTTTAATTGAATTGTTGTGTTCTCTTATATATCCCTCAGCAACATTTAAAGAATTGTTAATTACTGATTTAATTTTTTTATTAAACCAATCATCAATACTAATATTAACTAAAACTAAGCCAAGCAAACCGGCAATTAAAGCTGGGGTTAGTGCAATTCCTATGAAGTAAATTGAAAATTTATTATTAAACGACTTAACTTTTCTTTTATTAATCGGAACTAAGAGTCTATATATGTAGCGGATAAATATAAATAAGATCAATGATATAAATATTAACGATAATATTATTAATAACTCATCAAGATTGTTGTTTTGGCTTATGTTTGAGCGCTGAATAACCAAAATAATAAAAGCAAAAATAACACAAAAGGATGAAATTATTAATAACGATATAATTCTCCAATTAGAAATGAATTTTTTTGTTAAATTAGTAATCATTTATCAGATATATTAAATTCAGTTAAAATTTATTAATTCAATGTTATTGAATTTATCAAAGTAGCTTAATATACTATAAAAATAAAATTTATTAATCATTTATTATATGAAAACAATTGTCATTATTTTAGCCGGAGGCAAGGGATCTAGACTAAGTAATAAAATACACAAACAACTAATAAAAGTTGATAACCAGACATTGTTAGAACATGTGTTAAAAAAAATTTCTCTTGTCTTTAAGTCATCTGAATTATTAATAGTCATACCTAAAGAACTATTCAAAAATAGGGAAATTATTTCACTCAATAAATATACTGATAATGAGTTTGTATCTGGTGGAAACACTAGGAAAGAAAGTGTTAGAAATGCTATTATTTATATAAATGAAAGAAATATTAGACCCGATAATATTTTAATTCATGATGGAGCTAGACCAAACGTCTCTATAAAATTATTAAAAAAGATAAAAAGCCTAATTTCTAATAATGATATTAATTTTGTTGTTCCCTACTTATTGCTTAGTGATACTCTTAAAAAAAAGTCTGATAATAACTTTAAAACACTTAAACGAGATAATCTAATTTTAACACAAACACCTCAGGCGTTTAAGTTCAATAAGGTCTCTAGGCTTTATTTTAATAATAATAAAATTACTGATGATGCTCAATTGGCAGAAATTTATGGAATAAAAAAAGGTGAATATATTTTAGGAGATGTAGAAAACATTAAAATTACAAATACTAATGATCTTGAATTATACAAAAAAATTAGATCTGGCAATATTACATTTAAAGTTGGCAATGGTTTTGATGTACATAAATTAGGTCCTGGAACAGGAATCTATCTAGGCGGTATTATTATTAAGTCAAAGTTTAGATTAATAGGACATTCAGATGGTGATGTTGTGCTACATGCTTTATGTGATTCAATTTTAGGTACAATTAACAAGGATGATATTGGTACCCACTTTCCATCCTCTGAAGGAAAATATAAAGATTTTGCATCCACTGCTTTTTTAATAGACACAATGAAACTTTTTAATCAAACTTTAGGTATAATATCGAATATCGATATTACAATTATTTGCCAATCACCTAATCTTAAGAATTATAAAAATATGATAAAATTAAATATTGCTAAATTAACTAAAATTAATATTTCTAAAATCAATATAAAAGCTAAAACAACTGATTACTTAGGTCTAATTGGCAAGTCTAAAGCCATTAGTTGCTGGGTAACAACAACAGCCAAATTTTAAGTCATGAATTATATTTCAAGTATATTTGTTACATTATTTTATATTGGTAAATCTCCTATTGCCCCTGGTACCCTTGGATCAATCGCTGGAATCTTAATTTGGGCATGTCTAAATTACTACCTTGGATTAATTGGATTTATTATATTTTTTATAGTTTATTTTATAGTTAGCTATATTTTAGTTAATATTTACATAAACAAAACAAAACAAGATGACCCATCTGAAGTAATATGTGATGAGGTTATAGGTCAGTTCATTCCGCTGTTAATAATTGGATCCATTAATGAATATTATTTAATTATATTTTCCTTTATTCTATTTAGGTTTTTTGACATTTATAAAATCTATCCAGTAAATAAAGCTGAGAAACTTCATGGTGCGTTCGGTGTTATTCTAGATGATGTGGTTGCTGGCATATATGCATTGATATTCTTATTTATAATCAAATATTCTATTTATTAATGATAAAAGAACTTTCAAAAAAATTAAGTAAATTATCAAAGAAAAACAATTTCAATATATCAGCTGCAGAATCTTGCACCGGTGGCTTACTTAGTACTTCAATTATTGAGGTATCTGGTGCATCAAATTATTTTAATGCAGGCTTAATAACGTATTCAAATAAAGCAAAAAATAAAATATTAGGAGTTGATGTAAAGACTATTAAAAAATTTGGTGCAGTTAGCAATGAGACATCTCTTGCTATGGCAAAAGGATTATACAAATTAACTAGTTCAAATTTGATTGTTTCAATAACAGGTGTAGCCGGACCTTTTGGTGGAAATATAATTAACCCAATAGGAACAGTTTATTTTACATTTGGAATAAAAGAAATTGATAAAAAGATAAAATATATTACTGAATGTAAAAGATTTGGTAAAAAAAGTAGACTTACAATACAGAAACGATCTGTCTCATTCGCGCTAGGTAGCTTCATTGATATTATTAATGAGTATAGATTTGATTAGCCCTAGACTCAAATGCACCAACCATTTTATTGAAAGCCTTATCAAAAAACTGTGATATCAAAAAATTAAAAAATTTTACATTTAATTCAAAATCAATATAAAAATCAATTTTTGAATTATCATTATTTAATGAAGTAAATAACCAATTATTAACAAGATACTTAAAAGGACCTTCAATAAAATTTACTTGAATTTCCATGGTGTTACTGTTTAGCAAAACATCACTCCTATAAACATAAACAAGATTCTTATATCCTATTTCAAGATCAGCTATTAACCTTACTAAGCTATCAGAAACTAATTCACGTTTAATTACCTTGGAACTGTTACACCAAGGTAGAAACTCATAATATTTATCAATATCGGCAACAAGATCAAACATTTGTTTTGATGTAAAGTTAACTGTTTTAGTCTCTTTGTGTGTTGGCATTATGACTATCTAGCTAATACCTTTAGTTTTTCAAAATCCTCAGCGGCATGGAAAGATGACCGGGTAAAAGGACTAGATGCAACTAACTTAAAACCTTTTTTATAAGCAACTTTTTTTAACTGATAAAAATAGTCAATGTTTAAATATTTTATAACTGGATGATGAAATTTGGTGGGCCTAAGATACTGTCCAATAGTTAAAAAGTCTACATTATGCTCAAGTAGACAATCCATTGCTAAAAGAACTTCATCATAGGTTTCACCTAAGCCAAGCATAATTCCAGACTTAGTAAAAATTTTATTATTCATTTTTTTTACATTAAGTAACAAGTTTAATGAGCGATTAAAATTAGATCCAGGTCTTACACTTCTGTATAATCTAGGAACAGTTTCTATATTATGGTTAAATATTTCAAAAGGTGCATTATCTAATAAAGCTAACGCATTTGTTTTTTTATAGAAATCTGGTGTTAGAATTTCAATAGTTGTAATTGGTGATTTATTTTTTATCTCTTTTATTACATTTACAAATTGCATTGCACCACCATCATCAAGATCATCTCTATCTACAGATGTAATCACAACATGTTTAAGATTTAAGTCATAAACGGCATTTGCAACCCTAGAAGGCTCAAAGACATCGACTGCAGAAGGCATGCCTGTTTTAACGTTGCAAAAGCTACAAGATCTGGTGCAGGTATCGCCCAAAATCATAAAAGTTGCATGCTTTTTTGACCAACACTCATGTATGTTTGGACAAGCTGCTTCCTCACAAACAGTTGTAAGTCTGTTTTCACTTAAGATAGATTTGGTAAAATTATTAATATTAGAATTAGAAACTTTAACCTTAAGCCACTCTGGCTTCTTAATGCCAGGTATTGAACTATACCCCCTTCTTAATAAAGCCTTAGAGATATAACTTGGAGCTAACATATCAAATAAATATGACTAAATAACTTTGTTTTCAAGTAATTAATTAAAGATAATTATATACTCATTATCTTGAGAAAAGTTTAAGACTTTTCTAAGCATTTCATCTTGAATATCTGTGTATGTATCTTTTTCTAACTGAGTAATCTTAATTAACATCGTCTGACTATCTTTTGAGATTAATTTAATTTCATGTTCAAGAGATTTAATTTGATCATTTAAATGAACATGAGCTAATAAACCATTATTTCCATTAATTAAGTGAAAACCTATGTAGAAGAAAACAAGTGGACTTAGCAAATAAAGATAGTATTTCTTTATAGCTTTATTAAATGTATTAAGCATTTTCATTAGTAACTAGAGAATCAAATAAGAGAGAATCAGTCAAACAGATAAAATTATAAATCTAAAAATATATAATATATTATCCGATTTGGACTCTCTTTGTTCTAATTAAGCATTAAGATATCAAAAGAAACGATTGTTTTTAAGAGTTTTATTTGAAATAAAGTTTTCTTCAATTCTTAATAACTGGTTGAATTTAGCGATTCTCTCAGACCTAGATAAAGAGCCAGCTTTTATTTGACCGCAGTTGAGACCAACCGATAGATCTGAAATAAACGTATTTTCAGTTTCGCCTGATCTATGAGAAATAATAGTCTCAAATTTATTGGCCTTAGCTAATTCAATGCAATTAATAGTTTCAGTTAGTGTTCCGATTTGATTAAGTTTAATCAAAATTGCATTAGCAGAATTTTCACTGATACCTTGATTAAGACGATTTATATTAGTTACAAATAAATCATCACCAACAATTTGAACACTACTACCAATACTATTAGTTAACTCAGACCAGCCCTTCCAATCATCTTCAGCCATTGGATCTTCGATTGAAACAATAGGATATTTTTTACATAGTTTTTTAATAAAGCTTGAAAACTCTAATGATGAAAAAGGTTTTTTTTCAGAAATTAGTTTATATTTATTTTTAGAATAAAATTCTGTAGAGGCAATATCTAGAGCGAAAACAAAATCTTTAGTAAGATTGTATCCAGATTTTTTAATAGCTAGTGAGATTAGATCTAAGGCTTCTTCCTCAGAGTTAAGGTCTGGAGCAAAACCACCTTCATCACCTACCGATGTAGAAAATCCTTGTTTATGCAATATTGTTTTTAATGTATGAAATACTTCTGCAGACTTTCTTAGGCATTCAGAAAATTTTTTATTATTAACTGGAATGATCATAAATTCTTGGAAGGAAAGCTTGTTATTGGCGTGAGCACCACCATTAATAATATTAAACATGGGTGTTGGTAATTTAAAGTCAGATGCTCCACCTAAGTATTTATATAGTGGTATATTATAATAATTTGCTGAAGCATCGGCCACAGCCAAAGAAACACTTAATATAGCGTTGGCACCTAACCTAGACTTATTTTTTGTTCCATCTAATTTAATTAATATATTGTCTATTGAGACTTGGTCCGTAGTATCACATCCAGTAAGCGCGTCAAATATTTCTCCGTTAACATTGTTAACAGCTTTTAAGACAGATTTGCCAATATATTTTTTACCACCATCTCTTAATTCACAAGCTTCATGTTTTCCAGTTGAGGCTCCAGATGGAACAGATGCACGGCCAATAATATTATTCTCAAGAATTACATCCGTTTCTATAGTTGGAAAACCCCTACTATCAAGTATCTGTCTTGAAATTATATTCTTAATTTTAGTCATTATGTTTATAGATTATTATGAATTTACTTAAATTTCTTTAACAATTTTGTCAATTTCAATCAATTTATTTAATAATTTTTCAAGGTTATCAATTTTAAGCATATTTGGTCCATCAGAAGGAGCGTTATCTGGGTCGTTGTGTGTTTCCATGAAGATACCAGCAACACCTACAGCAACTGCAGCTCTAGCTAAAGTTGGCACAAACCTTCTATCCCCACCACTTGTTCCACCTAATCCACCTGGTGATTGTACGGAATGTGTAGCATCAAAAATAACAGGATACTCTATTTCATTTTTCATTATTTCAAGAGATTTCATATCTGAAACTAAAGTATTATAACCAAAGCTAACTCCTCTTTCAGTCAGTAGTAAGTTTTTATTACCAGATTCCAAGATTTTTTTTGCAACATTGATCATATCATGTGGTGCTAAAAACTGCCCTTTTTTAACATTAATAATCTTTCCAGTAGTAGCTGCAGCAATAAGTAAGTCAGTTTGTCTGCATAAAAAAGCTGGTATTTGAAGAATATCAACATGATCTTTTACCAAGTCACAATCAATAGCTGTGTGCACATCAGTAAGAATTGGAATATTATATTCACTTTTTAATTCTGAGAATATTTTAAGTGAAGTGTCTATGCCTAAGCCTCTAACAGATGAAAGGCTTGTTCTATTTGCTTTGTCATAAGAGGTTTTATAAATAAAATTTATATTTACTCGAGAGGTTATTTCAAGAAGTTTTTCTACCATAAGTCTTGCATGAGCATGACTCTCTAGTACACATGGGCCTGCAATTAGAGTAAGTGGCAACTCATTGGAGATATTTATATCATTTAAGCTTACAGTTTTTTGTGACATTGTTTATTTTTTATTAAGTTGTTCTAATGCAGCGCCAATGAAAGATTTAAATAGTGGATGAGGCTCAAATGGCTTTGATTTCAACTCAGGATGAAACTGTACACCTATAAACCAAGGGTGACTAGGTATTTCAAGTATCTCAGGTAGCAATCCATCAGGCGAAAATCCAGAAAATATAATTCCTTTTTTTAAAAGAGGTTCACAAAAATTACTATTCACTTCATATCTATGTCTATGCCTCTCATCAATAGTATCACTTTCATATATTTCCCTAGCCTTGCTACCTTTGCTAATTATAGCATTATATGATCCCAACCTCATTGTTCCACCTAAATCACTATTAGATTGTCTTTTTTCAACGGTATTTTCTTTTGACCACTCTGTCATTAGACCAACAACAGGTGATTTAGTTTTACCAAATTCACTTGATGAGGCATCTTTTATATTTAAAAGGTTTCTAGCAGCTTCAATTGCTGCCATCTGCATACCAAAACAAATTCCAAAGTAAGGAATGTTATTTTCTCGAGCAAATTTTATAGCAAGAATCTTACCTTCTGAACCTCTTTGTCCAAAGCCACCAGGAACCAGCACTCCATTAGAATTAGATAGAAGTTTTGATACATTGGATTCATTTATATCTTCAGATTCAATCCAATTGATTTTAACTTTTACTCGGTTGTATATTCCGCCATGACTTAAAGCTTCATTTAAAGATTTATATGCATCTGCTAACCCAGTATACTTACCTACTATACTAATATTTACTTCACCCTTAGGATTTAGAACTGAGTCAGATACATTTTTCCACATCTTAAGGTCAATTGATTTTTTAACATCAAGACTAAAATATTCTAAAACTCTCTTATCTAAACCTTCATTATAAAAGTTAATTGGAACTTCGTATATTGTTGGGGCATTGATAGCTTGAATAACATTGTTCTTTTTAACATTGCAAAAAAGAGCAATTTTATCTCTTTGGTCAAGAGGTATTTCTCGGTCTGCTCTACAAAGTAATATATTTGGCTGTATACCGAGACTTCTAAGTTCTTTAACAGAATGTTGAGTTGGCTTAGTTTTTAACTCTCCTGAACTTGCTATATATGGAACCAACGTTACATGTATAAACATTGACATAGATGTATCATTTTCATAATGAAATTGTCTTATTGCCTCTATAAAAGGAAGGCTCTCTATATCTCCAATAGTTCCGCCAATTTCACAGATAATAAAGTCTTCTCCACTTAGATCATTGTTAATAAATTTTTTAATTTCATTTGTCACATGTGGAACAACTTGAACGGTACCTCCTAAGTATTCACCTTTTCGCTCACGCTTTATAATATCCTGATAAACACGACCCGAGGTAATATTGTCTGATTTTTTTGATGAAACACCAGTAAATCTCTCATAATGACCAAGGTCTAAATCAGTCTCAGCTCCATCATCAGTTACATAAACTTCGCCATGTTCATAAGGGCTCATTGTACCAGGATCGACATTTAAGTATGGATCAAGCTTTCTTATCCTAACTTTATATCCATGATGCTGTAACAGAGAAGCAAGTGATGCAGCTGCAAGACCCTTCCCTAAAGAGGAGACCACACCGCCAGTAACAAAAATAAAACGCGCCATGGAAGTATTTTATACTCGAACTAACAGATAATTAAAAGAATTAATTAAGCTCTGGCTTTTCTAAAAGATTATTATTTAGTAGCTCAATATCACTTGAGGTATTTTGATCGTCAAAGTTAAGGCTATTATTTGATGAACGCATGCTCATAATTGCTAGAGTTATACTCGTTATAATGAAAAATGTAGCAATAATTGCTGTAATGCGTGTAAGCATATCACCAGATCCTCTTGGTGTCATTCCATCGCTGCCTCCGCCGATACCTAGGGCACCACCCTCAGCTCGTTGTAGCAAAATCACAATAATTAATATGATTGCTAATATAATATGTATTAAAAGAACAATATTTTCCATAAACGGTCTTATATGCTTTTATGTATAATAATCAATAATATTAGAAAAATCCTTTGAATTAAGTGAGGCGCCGCCAACTAAAGCACCGTCAACATTCTCTAATGACAATATATTTGATGCATTCTTGGGATTAACTGATCCACCATACAAAATAGATACATTTTTTGAGAACTTTAAATCATATTTCAAAATATCTCTGATTGATAAATGAATAGAATTAATTTCATCAAAACTAGGAATAAGTCCTGTTCCAATAGCCCAAACAGGCTCATATGCAATTATTATATTTTTATAATTAAGTTTTTTAGGGAGAGATTTCAGTTGTTTTCGTAAAACTGATTTACGATTTTTTATTTCATTTTTAAGCTCACCAATACAAAAAATCACTTTTAAATCAGCTTTTTGTGCTGCTATGATTTTATCTGCCAAAAGTTTTACATTCTCACCAAAATACTGCCTTCTTTCTGAATGTCCAATAATAACATAACCTGCACCCAAATCACTTAACATTTGCGAACTAATAGAGCCTGTATAGGCCCCGCTCTCTTTTTCATGTGTATCTTGTGCACCAATCATAATTTTGGATGTTTTTTTACTAGAAAATAGATTAATTAAGGTGAACGGAGGACAAATCACTACATTTAGATGGCTCGATTTTTTATTACTAAGCATATGTTTATTAACACCCTCATAGATATTCATAGATGATTTGAGGCCATTCATCTTCCAGTTACCAATTACAAATTTAGTTCTTTTCATAGAAACCTTATTTAGCTATAAAAATCGTTTAAAACAATTATATTCATTCATTATCTAATAATAACCATAAATGTTAAACATAATAAGAAATATAGTAAAATCAATTTTTGGCAAGATACTGCTGCTAATAATGGTGGCGAGTTTTGCTGTTTGGGGCATGGGAGATTTACTTAGATCTGGTGAGAGTGGCTTAGTAGCTAAAGTCGGTTCACAAAAAATAACTATCAATGACTTTTATTCACAATTTCAAAACAAGCTTGCACAGTTTAATTCTACCTTAGATAAAAAAATTACTGAACAAGAGGCTCATGAGCAACAAATTACTTACTTAGTTTTAAATGAAATGGTTTATAGTAAATTAATCCAAGAGTTTGCTAAGAAAAATGACATCTATCTATCTGATACTTTAATTAAGAAAATAATAACTTCTATTCCACAGTTTCAAGATTCAAATGGAAATTTTAACAAGGTACTATATGAAAATTCATTACTAAGTTCTTTTAATGATGAGTTTGAATTAGTTGGTGAAATTTCAAATGTTTTTTTAAACCAATTAGTCTTTGAGAATTTTTCTATACCTAAGCCACTTAATGAAAAAGTTATTGATATTTTTTATAACTACGAAGCCGAAACAAGGGACGTTGTTTATTTTAATCTAGATAAAAATATTGATATTAATATTGATGCATCCGATGGTAACATTAGATCGTTTTATAATGACCATATAGACAATTACCAGGTAAATAGAGAAATAAGGTTTGATTTTATTAAAATAAGCCAGAATGATTTTATGGGTCAAGTAAAGATTAATGAAGTAGACATATCTGACTATTACAATGAAAATTTATTTAATTATGTTGAAGCAGAAACACGATCAATTGAAATTATTAATGTTAAAGATATTGAGTTAGCAAATAAAATTTTACCACTACTCAAAAATAATAGTGATAAATTAAAAAAAATTCTAGATGAAAATAATTTAGTAAAATCTGAGCTTGATAATGTTAGCTTTAATGATTTTGATGAGCAACTCTCATCAGTAATTTTTGATCTTAATGAAGGTGTTGCAGCTAAACCAATTACAGTTGATGGTTTGGGCGTATTTATTGTTGCTGTTAATAAAATAAATAAAAGTAAAACAATAACTATAGATGAGGCAAAAGATAATATTATCAAGTTATTAGAAATTGAAAATTCCTATCAAACCTATATTGCTAACATCGATTTAATTGATGAGCTTAATTTAACAGGCATTGATATTGAAGAAATTGCAACAGAACTAAATATTAAACTTCAAGAAGGAATAATATCTAATTTTCGAGATCAATTAAACGAAGAAAATCTTCGCATATTTTCTTCAGCAGAAGTTGGTTATCAATCAGATTTAATTATAGATAATAATGACGTTGGCTTACTTATAAAAATTATTGATATAACGGATGCATATATTGAGCCACTTGAAAATATTAAAGAAAAAGTATTGAGAGATCTTAAGGCCAAAAAAGTAAATACTTACTTAAGCGACTTAATTACAAGCCTGGAGCTAAAATACAAGTATATAGATATGGCTACATTTGAGGCCTATGCTAAGAAAAATAATTTAAAATTGTCAGAAGTTAAAAACTTAAAACGCAATGAAAGCGACTTATTTAAACAAGAGACACTTGATTCTATATTCAAATTAAGCAATGAAAGTTCATTGGGGTTTAGAGACTTGAATAACAATTACGGATTGGTCTTTATAAATAGAATTAATCCATCAGATAACTTAATACATGGCAATGATAAGCAGAAATTAATACTAAATGTTCAGGCTAGTTTTAATCAATCGATGGAAAATATTATAAAGAAAAAACTGTCTGATGACATAGAATATGAACTTTATATAAAAAATATAAATAATTTATTCCTTTAAAATGGTCTCATTAAGCAGAACAGCTTTTATAGAAAAACTTAGCAAAAAAAAAGATTTTTTAATTTTTAAAAAATTTAAGAATATAGGTATAGATCCTATCTATAATTTTATTAATATTGTTAATAAGCGCAATTACAGTTTTGTTTATGAGTCAGTTGAGGGTGGAATTAACAGAGGTAGATATTCAATTTGTGGCTACGATCCTTTAGTCATATTAAAAATTAATAACAAAAAAGCATCATTACATAAAAAAATAAATTCTAAATTTAAGAAAATAAAAATAAAGAATGAAGACCCCTTAGAAAATCTAGACATTTTAATTAAAGATCTAAAAATAAAAATACCAAAAAATTTACCCCCAATGTCATCGGCGATGTTTGGTTATTTAGGATACGAAGCTATTAATTATGTTGAAAAAATTTCAATAAATAAGAAGATTAAAAATCTTAAAGTGCCTGATTGTTTGTTATTTTATCCTCGAACACTAATGATTTATGATAACCATAAAAATGACTTATATATAATTAAAGCATTCATCAGCGGCACACACACTGTAAAACAAAAATTGTATAATGAAGTTATTAAGGAAATCAATGATGATTTAAATTTATTTTTAGTTCCCAATAATAATATAGATATTAATTTAAATAAAAAAATTCATATCAAGGCTAAGTCTAATATTACAAAGAATAAGTTTTTTAATAATGTAGAAAAAGCTAAGAAATTTATTAGGGATGGTGATATATTTCAAATTGTTCCAAGCCACCGGTTTGAAATGGATTTCAAATTACCAGCTGCTGAATTATATAGAGTTCTTAGAGAAACAAACCCCTCTCCATTTATGTATTTATTCAATTTTCCAACGTTTAATATAGTTGGATCTAGTCCTGAAATTCTTGTTAGGGTTAGAGATAAAAAGGTAACAATCAGACCTATAGCCGGGACGAGGCCGCGTGGACGTAATAAAAAAGAAGATATAAATAATGAAAAAGAATTATTAAGAGATGCTAAGGAAATATCAGAGCATATGATGTTATTGGACTTAGGTCGAAATGATGTTGGGCGCGTTGTAAAACCTGGAACTGTAAAAGTAACTTCAAGTTTTACTATAGAGAGATACTCACATGTAATGCATATAGTTTCCAATGTGGAAGGCGTACTCAAAAAAAATAAAACATTAATTGATGCTTTAATGTCGGGTTTTCCAGCTGGAACTGTGACTGGTGCACCAAAAATTAGAGCTATGCAAATAATAGATCAACTAGAGTCAACAAAAAGAGGCCCTTACGCTGGTGCCGTTGGTTATTTTTCATCTATGAATGAAATGGATACATGTATCGTATTGCGCACTGGAATTATTCAAAATGAAAAACTATATGTTCAAGCAGGCGGCGGTGTTGTATATGATAGTAAGGCCGAATATGAGTATAAAGAAACTGTAAATAAATCAATGGCAATAATTAAAGCGGCAGAAATAGCACTGGGTAACAATAAATGATTTTACTAATTGATAACTATGACAGTTTTACCTTTAATCTTGCACATTACATTCAAGAGACTGGTTCTGAAGTAGAAGTTTATAGAAATGATAAGCTAACAATAAAAGATATAAGAAATAAAATCAAACCAACTAAAATTATTATATCCCCAGGCCCATGCACCCCTAATGAAGCGGGAATTTGTTTGGAATTAATAAGGTCTCTGTATAAAGAAATGCCTATTCTTGGAGTATGTCTCGGACATCAATCTATAGGTCAAGCTTTAGGTGGTAAGATTGTGCAAGCTAAAAGAATAATGCATGGTAAAATTTCAGAAGTTACAAATGAAAATAGCTCTAAATTATTCAAAGGACTCCCTAAAAAATTTAATGCAACTAGATATCACAGTCTGGTAATAGAGCCTAACTCCCTGCCCAATTGTTTTAAAGTTATTTCAAATACTAAAGATGCAAATAAAAATGTTATTATGGGAATTGAACATAAAGAATTCCCATTATATGGAGTGCAGTTTCATCCAGAAAGCATAGGTACATCAAAAAAACACGGGCAAAAAATTATCTCTAATTTTGTAAAATTATAATGACAAACATTAAAAGTATTATTGAGCATGCTTATCATGGAAATTTATCTACAGAATTAACATCTGAGGCATTTGAGTTTATAATGTCAGGTGAGGCAACTGATGGTCAAATTGGTGCCTTTTTAGTGGTTTTGCAAAAAAATGGTATTAATAAAGATCATATAATTGGTGCATTAAAAGTTATGCACAATAAAATGATTGAAGTAAATGTTCCCAAAGATTCAATTGACACATGTGGGACTGGTGGTGATGGATCAGGCTCATTAAATGTATCTACAGCAACTTCTTTTGTGGTAGCTGCTGCTGGGACACCTATTGCAAAACATGGAAATAAGGCACTTACATCAAATTGTGGCTCAGCTGATGTATTAGAGGCACTTGGCATTAAACTGCTTAGTAATCCAGCTGACTTAACTAAGTGTATTAATGAGCTTAATATGTGCTTTATGTATGCACCAAATCATCATCCAGCAATGAAGTATGTTGGTAAAGTGAGGCAAGAAATAGGAATAAGAACAATCTTTAATATGCTGGGCCCACTTCTTAATCCAGGCAATATAAAATCTCAACTTGTTGGAGTTTATAGTGCGGAAGTACAGTTAATTTATAATGATGTAATGTTAGAACTTGGCAAAGAAAACTCAACTATAGTCTACGGTGGTGATGGTATGGATGAAATAAATATAACAGGAGATAATAAAATACAAAGACCAGGAAAACAGATGGAAGTATTCAAAGCTTCATCAATCGGAATAAATGATCTTAATTTAAATGAACTTAATGGTGGTGACTCTCATTACAATGCTAATCGTATTAAGGAAATTTTTACTAATAAAAAAGATGCTTTTTATGAAATAGTTTTGCTAAATACAGCTTTTGCACTTTCATTAACTAAAACAGATATTTTTGACCTTGATATAATCAAAGAAAATTATTTAATTGCCAAACATACTATTGATTCCGGAAAAGCCCTAAAGACAATCAACAATATGATCGATTTTACTCAAAGTTATTAACTTTCTATTATGTCAATTTTAAATGAAATATATAATTATAAAAAAGAGTTTGTTACACAAAAAAAATCTAAGTCTGATTATTTAAAAATTAAAGAAGCAGCAACAAATTACACTCCAAAAGGCTTTGTAAAGAAAATAGTAAAAAATAACTTAAATAAAAAAATATCCATAATTGGTGAATTAAAAAAAGCAAGTCCTTCAGCCGGTACTATTTTTAATGATGACCAGGATTATTTTAATATAGCAAAAATTTATGAAGAAAATGGTATTTCATGTTTATCAATTTTGACTGACGAAAAATACTTTAAGGGCAATGATAATGATTTATCTCAAATTAGAAAATATGTTTCCCTACCGATATTAAGAAAGGATTTTATTGTTGATGAGTATCAACTTCATGAGTCTAAAATGCTTGGTGCGGATTGTATTTTAATAATACTAGCTATGATTGATGAAGTGAAAGCTAGGGAGCTTGAGGATCAAGCAATTAAAATGGGGTTAGATGTATTAATTGAAGCCCACAACATGAAAGAAATGGAAATTGCACTTGATATGAAATCAGATTTAGTTGGAATTAATAATAGAAATTTAAATGATTTTTCAGTTAATATTAATAACTCCATAGACTTAACAAAGAATACCTCTGCAGATAAGATTATTGTTTCTGAAAGTGGCATTAAGACCAAGAATGATATTGATTTCATAGTATTAAACTCACCTATAAGAACTTTTTTAATAGGCGAATCATTAATGAGGTCTCTAAATATAAAAGAACAAATTAGAACACTTTTAATATAAGGACTCATTGAATATAACTAAACCTTTGTTTTTATTATATTAATATATATTGAAACATTTAGCGAACATTGGTAGAACAAATAGAACCAATTATTAAAGCTTATGTTAACAAAAAAACAAAAAGAATTACTTACATATATTTCATCATCTCAGAACAAAAATGGTGTATCCCCTTCTTATGATGAAATGCGCGAAGCATTAAGTCTAAAATCTAAATCTGGCATACATAGATTAATTATTGCCTTAGAAGAACGTGGTTTTGTTAGAAGACTTGCACATAAAGCAAGGGCTTTAGAGGTTATAAAAGATAGTTTTTCAGGTATTGATATCTCAAGCCATGATAACAACAACCTAATTATAGGTAAATTTAATGGAAATAATGACACTTTAACTAATCACAAAGTTTCAACTCTGCCCTTGTATGGTAAAATTGCAGCTGGAACACCTATTGAGGCCATTCAGCACAATGATCAAACAATAGACGTACCTAAAGAAATGATTCCTATTGGTGAAAGTTATGCATTAACTGTTGAGGGTGATTCAATGGTAAATGAAGGTATATTTGATGGTGACACTGTTTTAATAAAGAAAACTAATTATGCCGATAGTGGTGACATAATAGTAGCATTGGTCGATGATTCAGAGGCAACTCTTAAAAGATTGCGAAAGAAGGGTCAAAGTATTGCCCTAGAAAGTGCTAACCCAGCATATGAAACTAGAATACTTGCCCCTCACAGAGTAAAAGTACAAGGCAAGCTTATTGGCTTGTTAAGAAAATACTAATTTTAAACCTTTTATTATAAAATTCCTTTTATTTTCAAGGGAAATCGTTTATTTAATAGTTTGTTTATGATCAAAAAAACTCCAGCTAATAATTCTGTAGCCAAACTAAGTATTAATAACAAAACTTACTCTTTTCCTATTTATAAGGCATCTGAGGGAAATGACGTTATTGATATAACAAAATTACATTCACTAAGTGGGTATTTCACATACGACCCTGGATTTACATCTACAGCATCATGCAAATCAAATATTACATTTATTGATGGTGATAAGGGAGTTTTAAGGTATCGCGGGTATGATATTGAGGCCTTATCTAAAAATAGTAACTTCATTGAAGTAACAAATCTTTTGATTTATGGAGACCTACCAAATAAAAGCCAATTAAAGAAATATCACACATTGATATCTAGTCACACAATGGTACATGAGCAGATATTGAAATTTTTTAATGGATTTAGAAGAGATGCACATCCAATGGCTATGATGGTTGGCGTTATGGGTGCATTATCAGCATTTTACCAAGATTCTTTGGATATACATGACCCACATCAAAGAATGACGGCATCTAGGCGTATAATTGCTAAAGCGTCAACAATTGGGGCTATGACATACAAATATTCAATTGGTCAGCCTTTTGTGCAACCTGACAATACACTCAATTATTCGGAAAATTTTTTAAGAATGTGTTTTAGTGTTCCTGCTGAAAGATATAAAATATCACCAATTCTTGCAAAAGCCATGGATACTATTTTTATACTTCATGCTGATCACGAACAAAATGCATCTACATCTACAGTTAGACTAGCTGGATCATCTGGTGCTAATCCATTTGCATGCATAGCTGCTGGAGTTGCTTCTCTTTGGGGGCCTGCTCATGGTGGTGCCAATCAAGCTGCCTTGGAAATGCTTGAGACTATTGGTGTAAAAAAAAACATACCTTTGTATATAAAAAAAGCCAAAGATAAAAATGATCCCTTTAGATTAATGGGTTTTGGTCATCGTGTTTACAAAAACTACGACCCAAGAGCTAAAATTCTTAAAGAAACATGTAAAAAAGTTTTAAACCATGTTGGTTTTAAAAATGACCCTATTCTTGAGGTTGCTATGGAGTTAGAAAAAATAGCGTTAAAAGATGATTATTTCATTGAAAAAAAACTTTATCCAAATGTAGACTTTTATTCAGGAATAATTCTAAGAGCTATAGGATTTCCACCTGAAATGTTTACCGTAATATTTGCTATAGCTAGAACCGCTGGTTGGACTGCGCATTGGCATGAAATGATTGAAGATCCTGTTCAAAAAATTGGTCGTCCACGACAACTTTATTTAGGTAAAAAGAAACTTACATACGGTAAGAAAAGATCTTCTAAAAACACAAGATAGTCAACTTATAAAGCTAAGGCCAATTTTTTCTTTTTTTAACTTTTTATAAAATTCTGCTTTATTAACAACAATTGTTTGCTTTTGATTAACTGCTAAAAAAATCAACTTAGATTTGGACATTAGCTCAATTGTTTTGATACCCACAGTAGGTAAATCAATTTTTAAGCTTTGATTTATCTTAGGTAATTTAATTAAACAACCTTCATCAATATCGTACCTTGCTATCTTCTTTTTAACTTGTGGTAATCGATTTAACATCCTGTCTGTACCTTCGGCAGCTTCAATTGCTAAAACATATCCATTTGACACAACACAGGCCTGAGCATTGTCAAAGTCACTTAAAGAATCTAAAATTTTTCTACCCTTATCAATATCTTTTAAATCAATATTTGAAGGTTTTAAATACTCGCTGTCTAATAGAAACTCATCAGAAAAAATATCTATAAAAGAAAAAATTTCAAATCCTTCTTTTCTAAAAATATTAATAATAGAATCTAATATAAATCCATCGCCTTTTTTTGATGATAAAATTATTTCATTTATATATTTTTTTAAAACACGATCCAACTTAAGCTTGTTAAAATTTGGTCTACTTACAGTACCTAAAAAACATATTTTTTTTACATGGTGATCATTTAGTAGTCTAATACATTTTTCTAATTCAAATATTTTTAAATTGTATGAAGACTTAGCTTTAAGATATTTTTTATTTCTAAATGATAAATTTATATAAACAGAGTTTTTATATTTTTTTTTTAAAGCCTTGTAAGCAAGAAGCGGAAGTTCGTTATCACCTCCAATTATTGCCATGTTATCAATTAATTTTATCATTTAAAACTACACATTCCACGCATACTATCGCTTTGTATAAATTTAATTAGCTCGACTATTAGTACGTTAGAATTTTCATTAAATTTTAACGATTCTGTTTTAATTTCATTAGAATTAAATATTGAGTCAAAGGCTGCCTTAAATTCTCTTATAATTTCATTACTATATTTAGCTCTTCTTAACCCTATTATATTAATGCCCATCAAATGAGCTCTATTGCCTGTTACAAGGCCAAAAGGAACAACATCATACTCAACAGCGCTCATGCCACCAATCATTGAAAAAGAGCCAATTCTAACAAATTGATGTACTGCAGACAGACCACCAAGTATAGCGTTATCATCAACTATTACATGACCAGCAATTGTTGCTTGATTTGCCATTATAACATTATTTCCAACTAAACAATCATGGGCAACATGAGCACCTATCATAAAGAGTGAGTTATCAGCAATTTTAGTCACACCACCACCACCAACTGTACCTAAATTAACTGTACTATATTCTCTAAAAATATTATTTTTTCCAATTTCAAGTTTTGTTATTTCATTATTAAATTTTAAATCTTGTGGAGGTGATCCAATGGAACAAAACGGATGAAATAAATTGTTTTCACCAATTTCTGTATTTCCAGTCATATAGACTGATGACATAATATTATTATTATTAGAGATTTTTACCTTACCATCGATGACAGCATAAGGCCCAATTCTGACGTTATCCCCTATTATTACATCGGAACCTATTATAGCTGTTTTATGAATCATGTTCATTAATCTTTATCCATAATAGTTGCACTCCAAGTAGATTCTGCAATAATATTTTGATCTTTATCTTTTGCTATACCCATAAACTTCCAAACTCGACCTCTTGATCTTGTGGCTTTAACATAAGCAAAGACTTCGTCTTCAGGGAAAACTGGCTTCCTAAATTTTGTCTCACCTATATTCATTAGGTAAACAATCTTATCAAAAGTTTCTTCCTTTATACTATAAGCAATCAATGCAGCTGCAGTCTGTGCCATCATCTCTATAAGTATGACACCAGGAACAACTGCTTTTTCAGGAAAATGGCCTTTAAAAAAAGATTCATTTCTATCAAATATTTTATAACCAGTAGCACTAGTTAATTTTTCAATATTAAATAATTTATCTAAAAATAAAAAAGGGTCTCTATGTGGTATTAGTTCTTTAATCTCATCTAATAAAATTTCATCTTTCATAGTCAACTACCCATAATCTTATTGTGATTTCTTAAATATTTTTTAATATTGATGGCAGGGTATCCCATCAATGTATCGCCTTCAATTACATCACGAATAACACCAGATTTAGCAGCTATCTTTACATTGTCATTAACTATAATATGGCCTGATATACCCGCCTGCCCTCCTATTTGAACATAATTACCAATTAAAGCGCTACCTGCTATACCTACCTGTCCTGCAATCATGCAGTGATGACCTATTTCCACATTGTGAGCAATGTGTACAAGGTTATCTATGTGAGTGTACTCACCAATTATAGTATCTTTAAAGCTACCTCTATCAACCGTACAATTGCAATTAATATTTACTCCATTTTGGATAATCACACGGCCTATATGAAATATTTTAGTAGGATTATATGTCTCGGTATCAACTCCAAAACCAAAGCCAGGCTGACCAATCTTACTGCCATTTCCAATTACTACGTCATCACCAATTATCGCATTTGATATAGAAACATTTTTTCCAATTGAGACACGATCTCCAATAGAGCAATTGTAACCAATAGAAGAAAAATCAGAAATATTAAAATCCCTTCCAACTACCGTACCATTTTCTATAATGGAAAATTTTGAAATAATTGAATTATCTCCAATAACAGGCTTCTTAAGTTTTTGAATCTGATCAAGTGATAAGTCTTTATAAAATAAGTTTGATAACTTTGCTATATCAAGACTAATATTATTAGAGATTATAGTTATTTTATTATCATCAATCTTCTTAGAAAGATTTTTACTAGTAAGTATATATTTTGAGTTAGTGTTACAGGCATATTTAGTATCAGAATAAAAAGTTAAATCATTAGACCCAGCTAGATCTGCTCTAATAAAATTTTCAAATTCAAAATTACAATTTGAATCATTGAAGTTCATATCAATGCAATTAAGGACATCTTTAAAAGTAATTTTTGATTTTGCGTTAAAAAAAATCATTTAGATTAAAATTAATCTAATGTAACCTTTAATTTTGGTAACTCTTTATTGAGTAACTTAATTACATCTTCAGTAAGATCCATATTATTGGCACTTAATAAAACTGAATTTTTTTCCAATATAACAGTTACACCCATTTCTTGACTTAAGGTTTCAAGTATTGGCTTAACATATTCAAGAATTTCATTTCTTGCTTTCTGTAGTGCTCCTTCAAGCTTACCTAGTTTTTTTTGTTTCTCAACTTGATATGCCTGTAGTTTTTTTTCGTAGTCTTTAGCCTTTAACTCAAATGCCTCAGGTGCAATAACACTTTGTTGTTCAATCAATTTATTCCGCTCTTCTAACATATTTTTATCAGATTTAATTACTTCTGCTTCTGTTTCTTTTTGGATTTCTTCAAATTGTTTGGTTGCACTTTTAGCAGCCTTAGAATCAGTCAAGATTAAGTTCAAATCAATGATTGCAATAGAAGTGTTAGGGTATGAAGTCTCTGCAAAACTAAAATTACATATGGAAATAGCAAAAGATATTATAAGGGTGGTTATTATTTTTTTATATTTAATCATTAAAAGTTGTATCCTATATCAAAAGAAAATTTATCTGTTACGTCTGTAGACTCGTTAGTTATTGGCTCAGCTAAGACAAAATTTATTGGACCAATTGCACTATCCCAATTTAAATTAATTCCAATTGAGGATCTTACTTTATGTTGATCATCAATTGAACCATATCTATTATCTAAACCCCATACACTTCCAATGTCTAAAAACACTGAACTAGATATATCATATTCTTCAATTGGTAAATCAAAATTTGTTTCAGTAGATATCACATAATAATAGCTCCCCCCAGTAAAAGAGGTGCCGTATAAAGGACCAACTTTACCATACTTAAAGCCTCTTAATTTTTTACCACCAATATTAAACATTGCATCAACTGGAGCATATTTACCACTATATCCATTTATTGATCCAAATTCAGTCTTAATTGCAGCTGTTAGTGTTTTCATGATGGGTACATACTTTTTATAGGTAATTAGATTTTTTAAGTAATTTGAGGTACCACCAACTCCAGCTAAATCTTGATCAATTGTAAATATAGAGCCGCTAGATGGCTTGTATGGGGAGTTTCTATTATCTATACTTAAGTTATACCCAATAATAGAAACAGTGTTTGTACCAGAGAGTAGTGTTTCATAAGTGGTTGCGTCACTATCGGCTTTAGTATCAGTTGTTAATAATGAATATTTTGTTGTAATACGATTAGCTGGTGACAATGGAAACGCTACTGATAAACCAAAACCAATCGTAGAAGTTTCATATTTCACATTATCAAGATCATCGAGCTTACTATAAAAATCTGTTCTAACAGATAAATTTTTATTATTAAAGTAAGGTTCTGTAAATGATATGTCGTATAATGTTGATGTTGATGAAAAGCTAGCTTGAAGTTTTGCTTTTTGCCCTTTTCCTAGAAAGTTATTCTCAGTAAGTCCTGCTGTTAATGTACTACCATTTGTATCACCATATCCGGCACCTAAACTAGCGCTGCCAGTACTTTTTTCTTCCACATTAACATTTAAATCTAATCTATCGTCATCCTCAGTTCTAACTTCTTTGATATCAACTTTGGAGAAAAATTGAAGGGATTGGATTTTATTTTTTGCTGCATCTATAGAATATTTGTTGTAAGCATCGCCTTCACTAAAGTTAAAAGTTCTTCTGATAACTTTATCGGTTGTTCTGGTATTTCCATTGATATTAATTCTATTAACATAGACTTTGGGACCTTCATTTATACTAAATATAATATCAACAGTTTTTGTTTTATTGTTAATAGTCATTTTTGGATCAATTTCAATAAAGGTAAACCCAAAGGCTGCTGCTGCATCTTTTATATAGTCAGTCCCCTCTTTCACTACCTCACTATTAAAAGTCTTACCGATATTATTTGATAATAAATCTTTAATAACATCTGCATCAAGTTTTTTAAGTTTAGTAACTACATCTATATTACCAAAGTTAAATTGCTCACCCTCAGATACAGAAAATATAATTTCAAATTTATTTTTAACCAACTGAGACAGTGAGGATGTAAAAGTAAAATTTACAAAACCGTTTTCATTATAAAATGATTTAATTAGCTCCTTGTCATATTCAATTCTATCTGGATCGTAAGTATTATCAGAGCTCCAAAATTTCAAGAGAGATGATCTTTTGGTTGACATAATTCTTCTAATTTCAGTATCCGTAAAAACTTCATTACCAATAATAGATATTTTTGAAACCTTAAGAACATCGGCTTCATCAATCTTAAATATTAAATTAATTCTATTGTTATCCAATAGTTCAACAGAGGGATCTATTTGAGCAGAAAGTCTACCAGATCTTTGATACAACTCTAAGAGACGTTTTACGTCATCCTTAACTTTACTTCTAGAAAAAACTGATCGCTCGGTTAGTTTTATTTCACTTATTAAGTCTTCATCTTTTTTACTTTTATTTCCCTCAAAGAGAACCAAATTAATTGTAGGGTTTTCTTTTAGTGTTATAGTTAGTATATTCTTATCATAGGATGATCGCACATCTGAAAAAAGCTGAGTACTATAAAGGTTTTTAATAGCATCATTGCTCAAACTATCACTATAAACTGAACCAATGCTTATATTTAAGTATGAAAGACTAGTTTCTACACTTATTCTTTGAAGGCCATTAAATTTAATGTCTTGAATAGTATTGTTTTCATTTTCAGCAAATGCAAAATTACAAAATGATATAAATAAAATTAAAAATTTAAATAACTTAATCATAACTATTTATACATATTTTTTCTATTTTAATCATCTACTAAATATTTTAAAAATATTGGCATTATCAATATAGTCCTTAACAATCCCAAATGATTCAAAGATATTAGAAATAGTAGGATTCAGTATATTATTCCCATCAGATAAAAATTTTTCCATAACTATCTCAGAATTTATTACAATTTCAGTGAAGCAAATTTTATATTCGATAAATTGATTTACCATTAATTCATTTGAATAATTTAATACTGAAGGCATTAAGCCTCCATGTTTAAGTGCAGATTTTGCTAAATTAATCGCTCTAAATTTTAACTCATCAATTTCATAAAAATTTAGTGTACTAATTTTCTTTAAATCCAAATCAAAATTATTCGATCTGACATCATTGTTTGGAAAAAGTATACTTGAGATAGAAATTTGCATATTAGGTGCGCTTAAGAATGCATGTGATGAGTTATCCTTAAAATTAATTATTCCATGTATTATTGATTCAGGATGAATTAGTGCATCAATCTTATCTTCATTAAAGTCAAAAAGATTACAAGCTTCAATAATTTCTAGCCCTTTATTCATTAGCGTAGATGAATCAACTGAAATTTTTTCTCCCATCGACCACTGTGGATGGGTAACAGCTTTTTGGGGAGTAATTTTTCTTAATTCGGTTTCAGTATAATTATAAAAATGACCTCCACTAGCAGTTATTATATAATTATTTATAGAGCTAGTATTTTTACCATAACAAAGTTGATAGATTGCATTATGTTCTGAATCTAAAGGAATAAGTTTTGTTGAAGAACTTTTAATCTTATCCATAAATAATTTTCCCGCACAAACAATGCATTCTTTATTTGCAAGGCCAAGGACCTTTCCAGATTCGGCAAGATTTAATGATAAGTTCAACGCATCTGAGCCTGCTATTGCAAATATTATTATATCAACAGCTTGTTCTGTAATCATATTGTGAAATTCATTTATGCCTTCATATAACTCAAAATTAATTAAAGTATTTCGATATTTATTTATTGAATCTGTATCTGCAATACCAATATTTTTACAATTAAACTCAGCAGCTAGTAATTTTAATTTTTCAATATTATTATTACAAGTTAATCCGATGATGTTAAAATCATCTAAATTATTTCTGATTAATTCCAACGTAGAATCCCCTATAGATCCAGTTGCTCCATATATTATAATATTTTTCTTAGGCATATAGTGATATTAAATTTATGTTTAAAAGTGTGATAATAAAATGAATGAAGAATATAAATATAAATGCATCCATCCTATCTAGTATGCCACCGTGACCTGGCAAAAGATTGCTCATGTCTTTTATATTAAACTTTCGCTTTAAATATGATTCCAAGGCATCACCTAAAAATGCAAAAACACCTATACAAAAAGTATAAAAAATAATCGTATAATCAAACATGCTATTATATTCTAATGTAATAAATGAAATGAATAACAGGGCTATAAAACCAGTTATTAAGCCACTATAAGTTTTATTTGGACTGATTTTTGGGATTAGTTTTTTACCACCTATAAGTTTTCCTCCAATTAAGCTGAAGCTGTCAAAAATCCATATTGATGCAATTATATAATATAAATAGTTAATAATATTTACTCCATAAATAATTCTTAAAAAGATAAAATGAAAAATAGAAATAACAATTAAAATATTAATAATAAAATTTAAATAATACTTGTCTGATACCTTGAAAGAAATATTAATTTCTAAAATCATCAAGGATAACAAAAGAAGAAAAAATAAAATAAATAAAATCCCACCATAATGAATAAAAATAATAAAACATGCTACGAATAAAATTCCTGAAAAAATTCGTAAAAACAAATTTCTGTCAAAAAAAATTTTCATCAGTCTAATCATTTTCCAAAATTTCTTTTCCTTATATTAAAGGCATTTATAATTTTATGCAGATTAAATATTTTAAAATCTGGCCAGAGTGTTTTTACAAAGAATAATTCTGAGTATGCTGACTGCCATAATAGAAAGTTACTAAGCCTTATGTCACCACCTGTTCTTATAATAATTTCTGGATCAGGTAATTTGGGGTTGTAAAATAATTTAGAAAAGTTCTTTTCACTTATTTCAGATTTTATTTTTTTTTGTTTATTTATAGCGTCAATAATTTCTGATCTACCACCATAATTAAATGCTAAATTTAAAATTAAACCATTATTATTATTTGTAATTTTTATTGTTTCATTAATTATACCAAGTGTTTTTTTTGGTATTTTTTTAGTTCTACCTAAATGATTAATAGAAATGTTTTCAATTAATGCAAGATTTTGAAAAGCTTTATATGTGCTTTCAATTAATTCAAACAAAGCCCTTACTTCAGATACCGGCCTTAACCAATTTTCGGTAGAAAAAACATATAGTGTTAGGTTTTTTGTTAAATTTTGATTTGAAGTTTTTTTAATTAAATCTATAGCATTTTCAATCCCAGCTTTATGGCCTTCTTTTTTTGACAAGGAGTGTTTTTTAGCCCACCTACCATTACCATCCATGATAATTGCAATGTGATTAAATTGGGGAGTTTTTTTACTTAATATCATTGATCTTTAAACTTTAGAAAGATCGTCTTCCTTGCTTAAGACCATGGTATCAATTTCTTTGATATGTACAGAAGTGATATTTTCTATGTCTGATTGCAACTTTTTAGAATCGTCCTCGCCAATCTCCTTATCTTTTTCCATCTTTTTAAATTGCTCAATACCATCTCTTCTAATGTTTCTGATCGCTACTTTTGAAGCCTCACCAATTTTTTTTGCCAATTTAATATATTCAAGCTTTCTTTCCTCAGTTAACTGTGGCAATGGTAATCTTATTAAGGTGCCTTCTAAAGATGGATTGATGCCTAGATCTGATTCTCTAATTGCTTTTTCAACAGCGGCAACATTATTTTGATCCCATACATCAACATTAATTAACCTAGGCTCTGGTGTGGTGATGTTTCCAATTTGATTGATTGGCATTTTAGATCCATATACATCAACTTTTATTGTATCGAGCATTGAAGGTGATGCTCTTCCTGCCCTAATGCCATTCATCTCTGATTTTAAGCTTGTTAGAGTTGAGTCCATTCTTTGGTTAATTTCAGTTTTAATTTGATCAGACACTAGCTTGAAATTTCTGTAAATTTATTTTTTTTAGAATATGTTTTCACTAAACAGTTTTTCTCAGCTATAGAAAAAACAATAATTGGAATATTATTATCTTGTGCAACAGTTATTGCGGATGAATCCATTACTTTCAAACCTTCATTTAAATATTTCTTATAGGTAATTTTATCATATTTTTTTGCATTTTTATATTTTTTAGGGTCCTTATTGTATATTCCATCTACTTGAGTTGCTTTATAAATAGCACTACAACTTAGTTCTGCCGCACGCAGTGCTGCAGCTGTGTCAGTAGAAAAATATGGATTACCGGTGCCAGCAGCACATATTACAACCCTATTTTTCTCCATATGTCTTATTGCCCTTCTTCTAATATATGTTTCACAAATAGAATGGATTGGAAGAGCTGACATTACACGAGTATCAACATTAATTTTTTCTAAAGCATTTTGCAGCGCTAATGAGTTTAAGACAGTTGCAAGCATACCCATATAGTCTGCTTGAGCCCTATCCATACCTTCAGAAGATGCTGATAGGCCACGAAAAATATTGCCACCACCAATAACTATACAAATATCAATATTTTTTTTAGATAGATTTTTTATATCATTAGCAATTCTATCAACAACAGAGAGCTTGATACCGTAGTTATCATCACCCATTAAAGCTTCACCAGAAATTTTTAAAAGTATCCGGTTTGATTTTTTAATGGTCATTAAAATTTACTGTCCTAATTCGTATCGAGTGAATGATGAGATTGTTAGTTTAGCATTATTATCCTTACCATAATTATCCAAGAAATCAGATATCGTTAGATTTGGATCAATAACATATTTCTGATTAAGTAATACAACCTCCTCAAAAAATTTTCTCATTTTACCTGCAAGCATTTTTTCAATGATGTCTTCAGATTTGCCTGTTTCTTTTAATTGTTCTTTAATTATATTGGTTTCATTGGTAATAATTTCAGCATCCAGGGAAGATTCATCTAGTGCTTTGGGTCCAGTAGCCGCAATATGCATACAAATATTTTTTCCAACAGCAGCTAAATCAATTGCTGGATCAGCCTTTAAATTCAATAATACACCAATTTTACCAAGATTGTCTCCTAATGAGTTATGTACGTAAGTTGAAACATTCCCCTCAACAAATTCTGATCTCTTAAATACAATATTTTCTCCAATGACACCTATTGCATCACTTATTATTCCATCAATTTCGACTTTAACTGAATCAATGTTTGATTTAGCATTCAACACAATTTCGGTTATCTTTTTAACCAATGCATGAAAATCTTTATTTCTAGAAACGAAATCAGTCTCTGAATTAATTTCAACTATAGCTGTACCGCTTTCATTACTCATAATTGAAACAAGACCTTCGTTGGCCTCTCTGGTTGATTTTTTTTGAGCTTTTGCAATACCTTTTTCTCTTAGCCACTGAAATGCCAAGTCAAGATCTGCATTACATTCTGCTAGTGCGGTCTTACAATCCATCATACCTGCACCTGACATTTTTCTAAGGTCTTGTACTTGCTGTGCTGTAACTGTGCTCATTAATATTATTCTCCTTTAATAATTGTTTCTTCTTTATTTGAAGATTCAATTTTAACATTCTCGCTAGATTTAGCTGGTTCTTTTTCGAAAGAAACTTCACCAGATATATTATTAATCGCCTCTTTAATAAGTCTACAATAAAGATTTATTGATTTTCTAGAATCATCATTACCTGGAATTGGAAAATCAATTAGATCGGGATTACAATTTGTATCTAGAATAGCTACAATTGGAATTCTTAAAGTTCTAGCTTCAGCAATAGCGATATGTTCTAATTTTGTATCGATAACAAAAATTAAATCAGGCGCTTTTTGCATTTCACTAATCCCACTTAACGATTTAACCAGCTTAATATGTTTATTTGTAAGTTTTAAAAGTTCCTTTTTGGTAAACTCATTTTTTGGATTAGTTTTTAAAATCTCAATTTCTTTCATTTTAGTAATTGATTTTTGAATAGTTTGATAATTTGTCATCATACCACCAAGCCACCTGTGATTGACAAAATATTGATTTGTTTCTTTTGCTAAATCAGCTACCTGAAGTGCAGCTTGCTTTTTAGTTGCAACAAAAAGTATTTTTCCACCTTTTGCTACTGTAGTTTGAATTTTTTCTAAAGCTGACGCAAGCATACCCATTGTTTGGGTAAGATCAATAATATGAACATTTTCACGTGTACTGTGAATATACTGTTCCATTTTAGGGTTCCATTTTTGAGTCTTGTGACCAAAATGTACGCCAGATTCTATAAGTTCTTTAAGATTAAAGTTAGGTATTTCCATAATGTATTCTCCGGTTATCCTCGCACAGCATTTACACCCTTTCGGGACCGGACAGCCTAAGCTATCGCCATGTGATTTATGGTGTATCGTGTAACTGATTAAGAGACTTAATTCAATGACTTTTTAATAAAGATTAGCACTTATAATCTCAGGTATTTTTCTTATATTTTCAGCCAAAATATCATTTATAGAATACTTGCCAGGTAACTTAATTTTTTGATCATTAAAGCAAATTATAATAGTGCCTTGGCCACTAGTTATATCGAGCTCTTTTATGGCTTGTACTGCTGCAATAGAACTGGTTGTAATCATTAAATTATTTTTTATAATTAGATTTTTTACTGAAGATTCAAATTTAACAATCTCATCTAAATGGTAAACTTTTTTGATTTCTACTCTTATTTGTCCATTATCATCTGTAAAGTTTGCACCTAACACGTAAGACTGACCTATTATTAGCATGTCTCTGTATTTTCTTAAGTTGGCTTCAAAAATAATACCCTCATATATAGAGCTCGTATCTGAAAAATTTAAAAATGCATAAGCGTTACCACGTGCCGATCTTTTTTCTTTCTTAACCAACAAAGTGCCTGCTATAAGTATATTTTTATTACTATGAAGTTGAGTGTTTTTATATACCGAATCATACTCACGAACATTATTTTGCATTAAACTTTCCTTGTAGGCACCTAGTGGATGACCAGAAAAATAAAAGCCAACTAACTGAAACTCTTTAATCAGCTTTGTTGCTTGGTCCCAATCATCAGATTTTAAAAAAACATATTTAAATTTCTCAGTATTGCCAAATATATCACCTTGATTATTATCAGATCGTAAGTTGAAATCTTTTATTGATTTAACAATTTCATTTGATTGATTGAATATATCTGATCTTTTAACTTTCAAGTTATCAAATGCACCAGCACATGCTAATGCTTCAATAGTTTTCTTGTTAGTAACAGAGGAACTGACACGACCTAAAAAGTCATCAAAAGATGTAAAGAGTCCATTTTTTTTACGCTCTTCGATAAGTTCATTCATTGATTCAATTCCAACATTCTTTATTGCCCCAAGAGCATACTTAATACCATTATTCTCTATGGTGAAGTGAGTATCAGAGTTATTAATATCTGGTGGATATAGTTTGATTTGCATTCTTGATAATTCTTGCTGAAAAATAGCTAGTTTATCTGTATTATTTATGTCCAAAGTCATTGATGCGGCAAAAAACTCAAGTGGATAATGTGTTTTTAGGTATGCTGTTTGATAAGAAATAACCGCATATGCAGCTGCATGGCTTTTATTAAAACCATAGTTTGCAAATTTTGCTAAGAGATCGAATATATCTTGTGCATCATTATCATTAATTTTATTTTCCTTACACCCATTAACAAAACGTTTTCTTTGATCGCGCATTTCTTTTTGAATTTTCTTGCCCATTGCTCTACGCAATAAGTCAGCCTCACCATCTGTGTATCCGGACAATTCTCTTGCGGCCCCCATTACTTGTTCTTGATAAACTATTACACCATATGTTTCTTTTAATATTTCTTCTAATTTAGGGTGAGCATATTCTATTTTTTCTCTACCGTGCTTTCTTTCAATGTATGTGGGTATATTTTGCATTGGCCCAGGCCTATATAGTGCAACTAAAGCAATAATATCTTCTAATTTATCTGGCAATAGTTGCCTTAACGTTTCCTGCATACCGGGACTCTCAAGCTGAAAAATTCCAGTTGTCTCTCCACTGCTCAAAAATTCAAAAGTCTTAGGGTCTTTAGTGTCAATTTTATTTAAATCAAAATCAACGCCTTGAGAAATAATCAATTTTAAACAATTATCGATTAAAGTTAGAGTTTTTAGTCCTAAAAAATCAAATTTAACTAGTCCCGCCATCTCAACATGCTTCATATCAAATTGTGTTAAGAATGTTTTAGTGTCAGGATCACTATAGAGCGGAACACTCTTAAAAATCTCTTCTTTTGATATGACTACACCAGCAGCATGCACTGATGTATGGCGTTTAAGTCCTTCAAGCTTTAATGCAATATCTAGTAATTTTTTTACCTTATTGTCATTCTCAGCTTCCTCAGACATCTTAGGCTCATTGTCGATTGCCTGCTGCAGAGTTAATGGATTCGATGGATCAAATGGGATAAGTTTAGTTAGATAATCAACTTGGCCATAAGGTATACCAAGAACTCTACCAACATCTCTCAAAACAGCCCGAGCTTGTAATTTACCAAAAGTAATAATTTGAGCAACTTGGTTTTTTCCATATTTATCAGAAACATAGTTAATTACCTCATCTCTTCTATCTCTACAAAAATCAATATCAAAATCAGGCATTGAAACACGCTCTGGATTAAGAAATCTTTCAAAAATTAAGCCAAATTTAATAGGATCAACATCAGTTATATTTAAGACCCACGCTACAAGCGATCCAGCACCAGAACCTCTTCCAGGTCCAACAGGAATATCATTTTCTTTAGACCACTTAATAAAGTCAGCCACAATTAAAAAATATCCTGAATATTTCATATTGATAATAATATCTAATTCTTTTTCTAAGCGTACTTGATATTCATTTGTAATATTTATTTTTTCATCAGTAATATTTTCCAGTTCAAATTTAAAATCTAATCTTTTTATAAGAGCTGTTTGTGCATTTTCCTTTAAAATGTCATTTTCAGATTTTTCTTTGGTGGAAAAATTAGGTAATGTAGGAACGGTAGGTATTGGACGATATGAACATCGCTTTGCAATTTCTAGCGTATTGCTTATTGCCTCAGGTAAATCGAAAAACATAGCTATCATTTCACTGGTTGATTTAAAATATCCTTCAGTAGGAAATTTATTCCTATTTTCTTGTGATAAATATTCTTTTTTATCGATGCACAGTAGTACTTCATGAGCATTGTAATAGTCTGGACTTTCAAAGCACACTTCATTTGTTGCAACCAATGGAATTGAGTTATCGTATGAAAGTTTTAGTAAGGCTTTTTCAGTTTTTTCTTGTATATGAGCTCCTATTCTTTGTATTTCTATATAAACATTTTCATTAAATTCATTTCTAATATTCTCAATCAAGCTGTTAGCCCAATCTTTTTTTTTGTGAAAGAGCAAGTTATTAAAAATATTTCCATAGCCGCCTGTAAGTAAAATTAGTCCTTCTTTATATTGATATAGCTGCTCCAAGGTTATGAAGGCATTATCAGAAGAATGGTGAGTATAGGAAATAGAATTCAAATATAGTAGATTCTGATAACCATCATTATTTTTTGACAAGAGGTTAATATAAAAATATTTATCACCTTCAATTTCAGAGTTGATAACAAATTGACTAGGAGTTTTAATTTTAATTTTTGCTCCTATGATAGGTTGAATTCCAGCTTTAGATATTGTTTCAGAAAATTCTAAGGCACCAAACAAGTTATTGTTATCCGTAACTGCAATAGCAGGCATATTGTTGCCCACACATAAATCAGCAATCTTTTGTATCGTCAAGGCTCCTTCAGATAGCGAGTAATCACTTTTAGTATTTAGATGAACAAAATTATTCATTAAGAGTATTTAATTCTAATTTTTTATTTGCCAATCCAGCAAGCTCTAGATTATGTGTAGCCATAACGACTGCACATGAATTTTTTTCTAAATAGTTTAAAAAATATTGAAATACGTTTTTAGAAGTAGCCTTATCTAAATTTCCTGTTGGTTCATCAGCTATAACTACATCTGGCTTATTTATTAAAGCTCTTGCTATTGCTACTCTCTGCTGTTCACCCCCAGAAAGATCTTTAGGAGTATGTTTCAAGCGATGTCCTAAGCCAAAATCTATTAGCATCGACTCACTCTCTTGATACGAATCTTTTCTGTTTTTTCCAGATAAAATTAATGGTAATGCAACATTTTCAACTGCATTAAATTCATCAAACAGATTATTAGATTGGTAAACAAAGCCAAGACTATTCATTCGGATTTTATTTTTTTCAGTTTCATGTAGGTCTTTTGTGTTTTTACCAAAATGTCTAATATCCCCAAAATCAAAATTATCTATCAAACCCAATATATTTAATAAAGTCGTTTTGCCTGAGCCAGATGGGCCCGTTATAGAAAGAAAGTCACCTTCGTTTAATGTCATAGAGAAATTATTTAACACTCCCACTAATTCATCACCTTGTTTATATGATTTAGTAATATTATCTATCTCTATGTAAGTCTTAAGCATTCTTTAATATTCCTTTAATTTCTAAGCGTGATGCTGCATATGAAGGATAAATAGTAGCTAAGATTGATATTAAAATTGAAAAACAAACTATGTATAACACTTGAGATGATTGAATATCTGTAGGAATTTTATCTATGTAATAAAGTTGTGGTGGAAAAAGATTTAATCCAAATTGATTGTTTAAAACACTTCTAATATTTTCAAGATTAATGGTAATAATATACCCAACTAATGTACCTATTATAGTTCCAGAAATACCAACAATAGAACCAACAAGAAGAAATATTCTCATTATTCCCATTCTACTTAAGCCTATGGTCCGCATAATAGCTATTTCTTTGGTTTTGTTTTTAACAAGAATAAAGAGGCTAGTTACAACATTGAAAGCTGCAATTAAAATTATTAAAGACAAAATAATAAACATCACTATTCTTTCAACTTTAAGAGCTTCAAAAAAAGTACTGTTTACCTCTTTCCAGTCTCTAACAAGATAATTTGTTGAGCTAAATTGCTGAGACAGCCTGAGTTTAGTTTCGTCAATATTATTAGGGTTAGACAAGTGAATTTCAATCGTAGTAACCTTATCACCGTTATTGGTTAACGACTGTCCATTTTTCAAAGAAATTAAAGTAAAATTACTATCATACTCACTCATGCCAGAATGAAATATTCCTGAAATTATCAGATCTTTAGTCTTTGGTAGTGATCCAAATGGCGTACTAATTGTTTGTGTTGAATAAAGAGTAACTAAAGAACCTATTTCTAACCCAAGTTTTGTGGCAAGTGTGTCGCCTATGAGTATACAATCGCAATCTAATGGATTGTTACGCACCGTATTAATATTCTCATTAATAATTTTATAGTTACCCAAGATAGATGGGCTAATTGCCTTTACTAAAACACCAGTATTTGTTGAGCCTGCAATCATTAAGGATTGAAAAGTTATATTAGGATCAATAAATTCAATATTCTTATATTGATCAATATCAAGTTTATAATCACTTATACTTTCACCATACTTATTTATATATATATGACCATTAAAACCTATAATTCTTTCTTGTAACTCTATTTTAAATCCATTCATTACTGACATAACAATAATCAGAGTAGCAACACCAATAGTAATTCCAATAAATGAAAACCAGGATATTATTGAAAGCAATCCATCCGAACGCATCGGTTTAAGATATTTTGAGGCAATATATCTTTCAAAGTAATTGAATGGCACAGTTATTTATTTTTAATAAAGTTAACAACATCACTAATATTAATTAGTTTAACGTCACCAGAATTTCGGTATTTAATTTCTACCGTTCCATCTTTAACGCTATTTTTCCCACATATAATTTGTATAGGCAATCCGATTAGATCCATTCGTGAGAATTTAGCTCCTGGACTATCATCTTTATTATCGTACAAGATATCAATACCAGTGTCTTTTAGCTCTAAATAAATTTTCTCACATATTTTAACTGCATCAAAGTCTTTAATTTTTAAATTAATTAAACCTATATCAAAAGGTGTTACTGAATTAGGCCAAATAATTCCGTTCTCATCATGAGATGATTCAATGATAGCTCCTACCAACCTAGAAATGCCTATTCCATAGGAACCCATATGTACTGGTACTGTCTTACCATTTGAGTTAAGCACATTAGCTTTCATTGGCTCTGAATACTTTGTAGCAAAGTTGAATATGTGTCCAACCTCAATACCTTTAGTATGTTTTCTGAATTCCTCAGGAACTTTTAAATTAAAATCATCTTCTGAAAATTTATCATCAGCAACCGAATAAAGGTCTTGGTACGATTCAACAATTGTAGAAAGATCTGAATTATACTGAATATTTTCATCAATATTAGTTAGATTTAAAATACGATTATCAAAATAAATATCACTTTCACCTGTATCAGAGATGATAACAAACTCATGAGACATATCACCACCAATAGGTCCAGTATCAGCTGCCATAGGGATGGCTTTCAGTCCTAGTCTTTCAAAAGTTTTAAGATAGCTAACAAAAAATTTATTATAAGAAGCTCTAGAGCTTTCTTTGTCCAGATCAAATGAGTATGCATCTTTCATTAAAAATTCTCGCCCTCTCATTATACCAAACCTTGGTCTTAGTTCATCTCTAAACTTCCATTGAATGTGATAAAGTAAACTTGGAAGCTCTTTATAAGATCTAACAGTCCTTCTAAAGATATCTGTAACTTGTTCTTCGTTTGTTGGGCCAAATAACATTTCACGACCTTGCCTGTCCTTAATGCGTAACATTTCTTTACCATAATCGTCATATCTACCACTCTCTTTCCATATGTCAGCCGGTTGGATGGTAGGCATTAATATTTCATTAACACCAGCGGCATCCTGCTCTTCGCGAACAATATTTTCAATTTTTTTTAAAACTCTCAAACCAAGTGGTAACCATGAATAGATACCTGAGCTGGATTGACTTAACATTCCTGCTCTTAACATAAGCTTGTGAGAAGCTATCTCGGCATCAGCAGGTGACTCTTTAAGTACAGGTAAAAAATAATCAGTTAACTTCATTCGAATAAAATAAATCTAATATATAAAGTAAAAGACCTTGGTCTTTTAAAAACAAATATATAATAGACCATATTATCGTCGAAAGGATAGTGGTGATCAAAAATTTCTTAAATATTTGTGGATTATTGGGAGCACCAGAGTCATTCCCATCGTTATTGATATTCTTTTCAGCATTATTACTGATATTTAAAGGTAAAATTGTAAAGAGTAAGAGCCACCAAATAAGTAAAAATAAGATAATTGATCCAGCAATACCCAAAATTAAACTTCTTCTAACTCAATAAGGGTGCCATTGCAGCTTTTTGGGTGAAGAAAAACTACAGGTTTGCCATGTGCACCAATTTTTGGTTTTCCAGTTCCTGTAATTACCACCTCATGCTCATTAAGCTTTTCAATTGCTGCGTTAATATCATTAACTTCAATACATATATGGTGCATTCCACCTTTAGGATTTTTAGTTATAAAATTTCCAATTGGTGAATCGTCGCCAAGTTGCTCAAGAAGTTCAATCTTAGTATTTCCAAGATCAATAAAAACAGTGGAGACACCATGATCAGGTTGCTCAACAACTTCTGATACTTTAGCACCAAAAATTTCTTTGTATTGTTTAGCAGCTGCTTTGATATCAGGCACTGCAATTGCTATATGATTTAACTTTCCTAACATACTATTTAGATATGAACTAAGTGGATATTTGTCAAAGGTTTTTTTCTAGTCCTTTTAAAAATAAAGTTTTTAGTGAAACTCTCAAGTTTTTTATTAATTTTTTGATCTTTTTTACTTAAATTATTTGAGTTATCGAAAAAATTATAGATTTCTTCCTCAAGACTATCAATAACATCATCATCTTCATCGTCATAAAGATCAACACCATTGCAAGAAATAACCGGTGGAGATTTTAACTTAAGTTTTTTATCTAACACACAAGTAATATTAAGTGTTCCATTGTGACTCATTCTTATTCTTTCAGATAAATGGTAGCTATCACTTGCTACTAATTTATTTCCATCGAAGTATAACCTACCAGCAATACATTGATCAATAACCTCTGGTTCGCCAGGGGCTAATCTTAAAATATCACCATTCATAATCAACGTCGGATGCTTAACACCAAGTTCTTTAGCAAGCTCAGAATGTCGCTTTAAATGTCTGTGTTCACCATGAACTGGGACTGAAATTTCAGGGTCTATCCAGTTATACATATCAGTAACTTCATCTTCACAAGGGTGTCCAGATACGTGTATATCTGAATCATACTCAGTAATAACATTAACATTCATCTCAGATAATTTATTAAACATTCCGTATAATTTTTTCTCATTACCAGGAATTATTTTTGAAGAAAAAATAACTGTGTCATCTTTATCAATTTCTACTCCATGAAAATCATTGTTTGCAATTCTCATCATGGCACCTCTCGGCTCGCCTTGGCTACCAGTACATAGATATAGTAACTCGTGTTTTTTCTTTTTTGACGCTTCTTTTTCACTAAGAATAATATTGATATCTTTTAGTATGCCAACTTCTCTAGCAACAGAAATCATTCGGTGCATTGATCTACCAACAACGACTAAATGACGGTTAGTTTTTTTTGCAGCATAAGCAACAGTCTCTAGTCTAGCAACGTTAGATGCAAATGAAGTTACGAATACTTTATTGTCAATACCTTCAATAACCTTAACTAGATTATCTCTAACCATTGACTCGGATCCAGACCTGCCTTTTGTTAGAACATTAGTAGAGTCACAAACCATTGCTAATATTTTATCTTTATATTTTTCATTAAAGTTCTTAGGGTTTGGGGTTCCAACTAGTGGCTTATGATCAATTTTCCAATCGCCAGTGTGATAAATTGTTCCAAGGGCTGTTTTGATGAATAGTGAATTTGGCTCAGGAATAGAATGCGCTAAAGTAGAAAGCTGAATGTTAAATGCACCGATATCGAGTGATGAATCAAGATCAACAATATTTAAAAAACCCTCAAGGTCAACACCTCGCTCTTCAAATTTAAGTTTAATAATGCATGCCGTAAATGGTGTTGCATAAATCTGACATTGTAAGTCAGGCCATAAATAAGCAAGTGCACCAACATGATCCTCATGTGCATGCGTAATAAATATACCAGCTAAATTATCTCTTCGTTCAACAATAAATGAATGGTCAGCCATAATAACATCAATACCAGGTAAGCTATCATCGCCAAAAGTTATACCTACATCGACAAGAAGCCATTCCATGTCTTCAATGTCAGGTCCATATCCGTAGAGATTCATATTCATCCCTATTTCACCAGTGCCACCAAGTGGTAAAAACACGAGTTGATTATTATTATTTTTGGTCATTAATTTTTCTATTTATTTGATAGAGCCCTTTTAAGGTAAGATCGTCATTAAAGTAATTTATTTCTTTAATATCTTCTTTAAATATATGTGAAAGACCACCGGTGCCAACTACGATACAGTCAGGAATTTCCATTTCAATTTTAATTTTAGATATTAAGCCCTCAACAAGGCTTACATAGCCCCAATATATACCTGATTCAATGGCGCTCTTTGTGCTTGTACCTATAATTTTTGATACCCTTTTTAACTCTATTAATGGCAATTGCGCAGTTTCAATATTAAGAGATTTAATGGATAATTTTATACCAGGACAGATTAGCCCGCCTTTATAGACACCAATAGAATCAATGATATCAAATGTTGTTGCCGTTCCAAAGTCAATAACGATTAAAGAAGTCTTGTATTCATTAAATGCAGCAAAAGAATTTACGATACGATCCGCTCCAAGCTCTTCAGGTTTATCCAGTTCAACTTTCATTCCAATGATAGTATCTGTAGATTTAATAATATTAAAATTAATTGATTTACTCTCAAGCATAATAACAATAATTTTAAGCACTTGTGGTACAACAGATGCAATTATTGCTGTGTTGTCAGATATTATAGAAAGTTTTTTAATTAAACTTAATAGCTGTAATTGTGCGTTACTTTTATCAACAAGGATTTTGGAAGTTTCAATTCTTGTTTGTCTTAATATGCTGCCATCATCATCGATTTCACCAACTAATACGTTTGTATTTCCAATATCAAAAGCTATTAACATTTAATCTCTCACTATTTTAATTTCACCAGAACTTAGATTTATTAACTGGCTATTACAATCTCTAATTATAATTTGATAATCATTAGAAATATTTAAAAACACACCCTCACCTGTAATTGCACCAGACATATATTTAATATTTTTATTAATACTCCAGGCGTTGGAAAGCATTGTTTTTTTAAGCACAGAAAGACTATCTCTGGAAAAAGACTTAAGTTTTTTTTCAATAATTTCTTTAAATTTTAAAAAAACTTCATTTCTTGTAACTTTTCTTTCTAGATACCTATTGATAAAAGAAGTTTTGTAAATATCAATGTTAGGAGCGTTAACAATATTTATACCAACACCGATTATTGAATATTTTTTTGTGCTAGTTATTATATTTTCGATTAAAGCTCCTGAAATTTTTGCATCATCGATAAGTATGTCATTAGGCCATTTAATCTTAAGATTTTTATTTTCCTTAATATAAAAAATTAAGGTCTCATGTATAGATACTGCAACTAAACATGAAAGCATGGGTAAGATTTCTAGTTCCCATGTAATTGGATATATTAGAGAGCAAAATAAATTACCTTCATCAGATATCCAAGTGGAGCCCATTCTGCCCCTTCCAGAGTCTTGTTTGTCTGCGAGAATCCAAGATGCTGCATTTGTATTGCTGGAAGATAGATATCTCTGAGCCTCTGAATTAGTGCTATCAAGTGATTCATAAAGCCTAACACCCATGTATGGCTCAGTATAATTATAGGAATTCATCTTTTAATAAAATGCATTTGCTGCATAGTTTGCGATATTAATTAGCGGTAATGGATATAAGCAAAATAAAATTATAAGAAATGCTGAGGGATGTATAAGTAAGTGTAGGGATTTATGATTAAAACCATCAAATGAATGTTTTTCTTCATCAAAATAAATTACCTTTATAATTCTTAAGTAGTAAAAAGCACCAACTACACTCGCTAAAATACCAATTATTGCTAATAACATTAGGTTGCTTTCTATTGCAGCGATAAAAATATAAAATTTCCCAAAGAACCCTGCTAATGGAGGTATGCCAGCCAATGAAAACATAAAGACAGTGATAATAACTGAATAATAAGGATGATTTTTATACAGACCCGAGAGGTCAGAAATATTTTCGTAATGCTCTCCTTTATATTTCATACTTAAGATAAAAGAAAAAACACCTATATTCATAACTAAATAGATAGATAGGTAAATCACAATAGAGCTAATTCCCTGTTCTGTTCCACATGCTAGGCCTATTAAAGCATAGCCAACATGACCTATAGAGCTATAAGCCATGAGTCTTTTTATGTTAGTTTGAGCGATTGCAGCAAATGCAGCAAATACCATTGATGCTATTGATAAAAATATAATAATCTGCTGCCACTCAAAAGCAACATCACTAAAGCCAACAATCAAAAATCTTACTGCTACAGCAATAGCTGCTACTTTTGGTGCCATGGCAAAAAATGCTGTAACTGGAGTTGGTGCTCCTTCATAAACATCTGGTGTCCACATGTGAAATGGAACAGCTGAAACTTTAAAGGCAAGTCCAGAAGTAACAAATACAATTCCAATAATTAAACCTATATTACCTGGTGCAACAGTTGTTGATATTAAGTTTAAATTAGTATTCCCAGTAAATCCGTAAATATAAGATAGACCAAAAAGCAATAACCCAGATGATAAGGCTCCTAATAAAAAATACTTAAGTCCAGCCTCAGATGAAGCTAAGTGATTACGATTTAAAGAAGCTAGCACATACAATGTCAGGCTTTGAAGTTCTAAGCCTATGAAAATTGCAATAAGGTCATTAGCAGAAGCCATCACTAACATACCAATGGTCGCTAATAGAATTAATATAGGAAACTCATAAAGATCAATATTTAAGTCTTTACGAGATGAATGGTACATTATTATTGAAGCCAAAGATCCTAACAAAATAAGAATTTTTATTACTTTACTAAACTCATCATTAACTAAGCTATTATTAAAAGCTGTTCCAATAGGCTGATAAATGACAAAAACAATTGCTAATATAAGGGTGACTACTGCAAGGTTAATTATTAATTTTATATTCTTTATAAACAGGCCAAGAAGAAGTAGGAAAATAGCTGAAATAAAAATACTTATTTCAGGTAATATTGGTAAAAAAATATTCATTTAATGTTCACTTTCAATTTGAGTAATAGATTCTGTTAAATTTATGTCATTAGAAATATTTGAAATAAGGTTTATTGTTGCAGGCTCTATAATATCAATCAGTGGTTGGGGATAAAAGCCAAAAAAAATAGTCAAAAAAGCTAATGGAAATAAAATAATTATCTCACGTTTAGATAGATCCAAAATATCTTGTAAATCTTCCTTTACCAGACTCCCAAAGACCACCTTTCGATAAAGCCAAAGTGAATAAGTGGCCGCCAAAACAACTCCTGTAGTTGCAAATACAGCAAAATATGTGTTCACACTAAATACCGCTAATAGAACTAAAAACTCCCCAATAAAGCCACTAGTTCCAGGAAGGCCTATGCTCCCCATTATAAATATCATAAATACAAATGCATATACTGGCATTCTATTTACAAGACCTCCATAGCGGTCAATTTCACGTGTATGAATTCGATCGTAAACAATGCCAACACATAAGAATAATGCAGCCGATACAATACCATGACTTATCATTTGAATCATTGCACCTTCAATCCCTTGAATTGTAAATGTGAATATGCCTAGAGTTACAAACCCCATATGAGCTACAGATGAATATGCAATTAACTTCTTCATATCTTTTTGGACAAGGGCTATAAGCGATGCGTAAATAATTGCTATAATGCTCAGGGTGAAAATAAGTGGGGCAAAATAACTTGAAGCAACTGGAAAAAGACCTAAAGAAAACCTTATAAACCCATAACCAGCCATTTTTAATAAAACACCAGCAAGTATCACAGAGCCGGCTGTAGGAGCTTCAACATGTGCATCGGGTAACCATGTGTGTACCGGCCACATGGGTATCTTAACGGCAAATGATGCAAAGAAAGCAAGCCAGAATATATATTGCAATGAATGGTCAAGATCATAATCTAACAAATAGACAATATCTGTTGTTCCAGTGTCCATATAGATTGCAATGATAGCTAATAACATGAATACAGATCCTGCAAGGGTAAATAAGAAGAACTTAAATGTTGAATAAACCCTACGATCTCCACCCCAAATACCTATAATTAAAAACATAGGTATCAATCCACCTTCAAAAAATAAATAGAACAGGACTAAATCTAATGAGCAGAATACTCCGATCATTAAAGTTTCCAGTATTAAGAAAGCAATTAGATACTCTTTTATAGAATGTTTAATACTTTCATAACTAGCAAGGATACAAATTGGCATTAGAAAAGTAGTAAGAATAATTAGAAGTATTGAAATTCCATCAATACCAATATGATAGCTAATTCCACTATTGATCCAAAAATAATTTTCAACAAATTGAAAGTCAACATTACTTTGATCAAAGTTAATTAACATTACAATAGAAATAACAAAGTTAAGTGTGCTGACCCATAGTGCAGTTTGCTTTAAGTTTCTTTCGCCGCCAGAACTTTTAGAGTTAATAATACTAAGCAAAAGAACGCCTAATAAAGGAAGGAAAATAATTATACTTAAAATAGGCAGATCAGACATTAAATACCTTTATAAATAAAATAAGTTATAAATATGGATACGCCTATTAAAATTGCAAATGCATAATGATAGATATATCCAGATTGAATTTTTTTAGCTCTTAATGATAAATTAAGAACAAGTTTTGAAATACCATCAGGTCCAAAACCATCAATTATGTAGCCATCGATTTGCTTCCATAAAAAAAGACCAGTTGCTCTTGCAGGCTTAACAAAAATAAAGTTATAAATTTCATCAAAGTACCATTTATTCAATAAAAAATTATATAATGGACCATTAAGTTTTGCTAAGTCATGAGGCAGTTGTTTATTTTTTAAATACATATACCACGCTAAAAAGAAGCCTATAAAACCTAGTAGCATTGGTGCATAGTAAATTAAAAATGGTATATCGTGATGATCTGCATGATGAAGTGCAATTGAATGCCCCCAAAATAATTCACTACTTGAACCAATAAAATAATTTTTAAATAAATAGCCTGAAAATAATGCACCAATAGCAAGCACAATTAAAGGAACTAGCATTATAGCTGGAGATTCATGAACTTTACTTAAGTTGTCTTCATCAATACGGCTTTTTCCATTAAATGTTAGAAACATTAATCTCCATGAATAAAAAGAAGTCATTACAACCCCAAGTAATCCAACTATAAAAGCATAAGAAGAAAACCCAGAGCTTGCTAAATAGGCAGATTCAATAATTGCATCTTTTGAGTAATAACCTGCAGTAAAAGGAAAGCCCATTAAAGATATTGTGCCAATAATCATCAAGATGTGTGTAAGAGGTATGTAAGTACTTAAGCCACCCATTTTTCTGATATCTTGTTCATCGTTAACAGCATGAATAACAGAACCGGCACCAAGGAATAATAAAGCTTTGAAGAATGCGTGCGTGAACAAATGGAACATGGCTGCTCCGTAAGCACCCACTCCAACTGCAAAAAACATATAGCCTAATTGACTGCATGTTGAGTAAGCAATTACACGTTTAATATCATTTTGAACAAGACCTACCGAAGCAGCAAATATAGCCGTAGAGGCACCTATTAAAGTAATAAAGCTTAAAACATCGGGCGCTAGATCATACATAGGTGAGCAACGGACTACTAAAAATACACCTGCTGTAACCATTGTAGCTGCATGAATTAATGCTGATACTGGTGTCGGACCTTCCATTGCATCAGGAAGCCAAGTGTGTAAAAAAATTTGTGCCGACTTGCCCATCGCACCTATAAAGAGTAAGAAACAAATCAAGTTGATACTGCCAAATTGATAACCAAAGAAATTTATAGTATCAGAAATATTAGATGTTCCGGCGGCTAAGGCTTCAGCCTTACTAAATACCACTTGATAATCAAGTGAGCCAAATAAGTAAAATATTGCAAATATTCCTAAAGCTAAACCAAAATCACCAATACGATTAACAACAAAGGCTTTAATTGATGCGGCGTTGGCAGTAGGTTTTTTATACCAAAAACCAATTAATAAATAAGAAGCAAGACCAACACCTTCCCAGCCAAAAAATAATTGTAAAAAATTATCAGCAGTAACAAGTGCGAGCATTGTAAATGTGAATAATGATAAGTAAGCCATAAATCTTGGCTTAGAACTATCATGACTCATATAGCCAATTGAGTAAATATGAACCAATGCTGAAACTGAGGTAATAACAACCAACATAATTCTAGTAACAGGGTCAACATAAATTGCCCAACTAACAACTAGAGAGCCTACTGCAATCCAATCAAATAATTTAATGTGCACTACTTTGGCATCTACAATATTTATCGTAAAAGCATATATAGAATATAGTGCTGCAACACTTACTAATGTGGCAGTAAGTATTTGAGCCACCTTATCACTCGCTGGATTATTTTTTACAAAAGAAAGCAATCCAGCAATAAAAAAACCAAGTAAAGGTAAAAAGACTATTGCGTGATACATTGTAACTTGCTACCCCTTAAGACTGTTAATATTTTCAATTTCAACATTACCTGCATTCCTATTGTATACTACTAAGATTGCTAGTCCGATTGCAGCCTCTGCAGCAGCAACCGTAAGTACAAATAATGCGAATATTTGGCCAGTTAAATCGCCAAGAAAATATGAAAAAGAAACTAGATTAATATTTACTGCAAGTAAAATTAACTCAATGGACATCAATATAACAATCACATTCTTGCGATTAAGAAAAATTCCAATAACGCCGATACTAAATATTAAGCTAGATAAAATAAGAAATTGTTCCAATTGAATCATTAAATATCTATACCCTCTCCAGATGCAACTTCTTTGAGTTCGGTGCTTGATGCATCGCGATCTAATTGATTCACAATTATCTGCCTTCTAACACCAGTTCTTTCTCGTAAAGTAAGAACAATTGAACCAATCATGGCTACAAGTAAAATTATCCCTGATAGTTGGAAGTAAAGTATATAATCAGTATAAAGCACAGAACCTAACGCTTGAGTGTTAGTCATTTCTGAGAAATTGCTAAAAGGATTTGCCAAGATCTGAATATTAGCTAAATCTAAATTAGTATTAATTAAAACAATTATTAATTCACAAATAAATACAATACCAATGAAGAGGCCAAATGGCATATATTGTAATAAATTGTCTTTCTCTCTGCTTAAATTGAAATCTAGCATCATGACAACAAATAAAAATAATACAGCAACTGCACCAACATAAACAATAATTAAAATCATTGCTAAAAATTCAGCATGCAAGATGACAAATAACCCAGCTGCATTAAAAAAAGTTAAGATTAAGTATAGTACGGAGTGCACAGGATTTTTTGAAGATATAACCATTAGTGATGAAATTAAAATCACTGAAGAAAATAAATAAAACGTAAGTAAGGTTGCAGTCATATATTATTTATATTTCGCATCCTTTTCTAAATTGTCTGCAATAACACTTTCCCAGCGATCGCCATTTAATAAAAGCTTATCTTTATCATAGTATAGCTCTTCCCTAGTTTCTGTGGAAAACTCAAAATGTGGTCCCTGTACAATAGCATCAACGGGACACGACTCTTCGCATAAGCCGCAATAAATACATTTGACCATATCAATATCATAACGAGTAGTTCTTCTTGTGCCATCATCACGTGGTTCAGTTTCAATTGTTATAGCTTGTGCGGGACAAACTGCCTCACATAGTTTACAGCCAATACAACGCTCCTCTCCACTAGGGTATCTTCTGAGTGCATGTTCTCCTCTAAATCTAGGACTCAATTTACCTTTTTCATAAGGATAATTTAATGTCGATTTTTTCTTAAAGAAGTAGCGCTGTGCTAAAAAATAGGCACGAACAAAATCCATTAAAAAGAATGCTTTTAATCTATTTAAAATTTTCATATCAAATTTGGCGCCAAATTAAAAAAAAATAGAACACTTGAAGTCAATACTACTGAAATTAAAGACACAGGTAAAAATACCTTCCAACCTAGTCTCATTAATTGATCATAACGGTAACGAGGAACAAATGCTTTAACCATTGCAAACATATAGAATACAAAAAGAAGTTTTAATAGAAACCAGACAAATCCAGGAATCATATTAAAAGGAGCAATATCAAACGGAGGCAACCATCCACCTAAAAATAAAATAGTAGTCATTGCACACATCAACAATATATTCGCATACTCACCAAAGAAAAATAAAACAAAAGGCATTGCAGAATATTCAGTTTGATATCCGGCAACTAATTCTGACTCTGCTTCAGGCAAATCAAATGGTGGTCTGTTAGTTTCAGCTAAAGCAGATATAAAAAATACAATAAACATAGGAAACAATGGTATAAAAAACCAAATATCTTTTTGAGCTAATACAATGTCTGTTAGATTCAAAGAACCGACACACATTAATACAGTAACAATGACAAATCCAATAGAGACTTCGTAAGAAACCATTTGTGCAGCAGAACGTAAAGCGCCAAAAAAAGGATATTTACTATTCGATGACCAGCCTGCAATTAAAATTCCATAAACACCAAGAGAGCTAATTGCAAAAATATATAAAATACCAACATTAATGTTAGATAGAGCAGCACCCATTTGAATCGGTATAACTGACCAAGCACCTATAGCTAAGCCAAAGGTTAATATTGGTGCAAATATAAAGAGTACTTTATCCGAGCCATCTGGAATTATAATTTCCTTAAATATATACTTTAAGCCATCAGCTGGAACTTGAAATAATCCAAAGGGTCCTACTACATTAGGCCCTTTTCTTTTTTGAACAGCTGCCCAGATTTTACGATCACCATACACTGCTAATATTACACCAATTAAAATTGGAATAAAGACGACTATACTCCACATTAATATTGTGAGAATAATAAAAATATTATCAAAAATTAGAGTTACAACACTCATTAATCTTTTGCCTCATTTCTAGCTAATGAGCATTCTGCCATAGTCTTTGAATTACGTGCAATAGCATTAGTTAGGTAAAAATCTTTAATTAAATATTCAATGTTAGAATTTTTAAAGTCAGCAGTTGGTGCCTTATTAGCAAGTAATCTTTCATACTTATTAATTTTATTGTTATCAAATTCAAATAATTCAGCATGCTCACTTTTTAGTCTTTCTCTAAGATTTGGTAAGTCAATTATACCCCAGTCAAATGAAAGCATGTTGCTTAATTCATTAATTATTTTCCAATCTTCTTTAGCATTGCCTGGAGGAAAAGTAGCTTTGTAAGCATGCTGTAATCTGCCCTCAGTGTTAACATAGAGGCCATCTTTTTCAGTATAAGCTGCACTCGGTAAAATTATATCAGCTGTATTTGCACCTCTATCTCCATGAGTACCGATATAAATAACCTTTGCTTTATTAATGCGTGGAAATTCTAATTCATCAGCTCCAAGTGAAATAATTAATTTTATTTTATTTTGCTCTATTGATTGGTAAATTTTTTCTAATGAATTTCCCTGTTTAAACAATCCTAAGTTAAGAGCGCCTGTGCGAGCTGCGGCTATTTGTAAAACATTAAATCCATTCCAAGATTCATGAAAGAATTTAAACTTATGAATAAGTTGCTCAATAATACTAAATATTGAAATTGAATCATCACGATTTAATATAGAATTACCAATAATAATCATTGGATTATTAGCAGCTTCTAATTTTTTAGAAAATTCATGAGAACCATCTAATATACTAGACAGCACATTGAGGTCATCACCTAAATGTGTAAAGTCATAAGTTAGGTCTAAATTTTCTCCCACAACAGCAATTGGTAAATTGCTAGTAATTTTATGCTTCCTAATTCTAGCATTTATTATTGGTGCTTCTTGTCGAACATTGCTACCAACTATTATCAAACAGTCAGATTTTTCAATATTAGCTATTTTCGTGTTAAAAGAATACTGCGTTTGATTTGTAAATGGAATGTTGCAGCCTTCTTGTCGACATTCAATATTATTTATTTTTAATTGATCCGCAAGTTTTTTGAACAAGTACAAAGTTTCAAGGTCACACAAGTCACCAGTTAGAAAGGCAATTTCATCAGCTTTATATTCATTTAATAAATCAGTTACCTTAGTTAAGGCATGAGACCAGCTTGATGTAGTTAATTTATTTTCTATTCGTATATAAGGTTCATCTAGTCGTTGAGTTAAGAGACCATCACAAGCATACCTAGTTTTATCTGAGATCCATTCTTCATTAATATCCTCATTAAGCCTTGGTAAGACTCTTTTTACTTTCCATCCATATGTGTCAACTCTAATATTTGAACCTACTGCATCCATGACATCGATTGTTTCAGTTTTTTTTAGTTCCCATGGACGTGCTTCAAATTGATATGGCTTAGAAGTTAATGCCCCCACTGGACATAAATCAATTACATTTGCAGAAAGCTCCGAATCTATTGTTTTTTCAAGATAAGTAGATATTTCCATATTTTCCCCTCTATTAACTGCTCCAATTTCATTAACGCCTGCAACTTCTTCTGCAAATCTTATGCAGCGAGTACAATGAATGCATCTAGTCATATAAGTTTTGATTAAAGGACCCATATGTTTTTCCTTAACTGATCTTTTATTTTCATTAAAACGTGAGTGACCTGCACCATATGCAATAGTTTGATCCTGTAAATCACACTCCCCACCCTGATCACATACTGGACAATCTAATGGATGATTTATTAATAAAAATTCCATTACACCTTCGCGTGCCTTTTTAACTTTTTCAGTGTTGGTGCGAATTGACATACCTTCATTGATTGGCATCGCACATGAGGCAACTGGTTTAGGCGCACCTTCGACTTCCACTAGGCACATACGGCAATTACCGGCGATAGAAAGTTTATCATGATAGCAAAAGCGAGGTATTTCTTTGCCAGCTTCTTCACAGGCCTGCATAATCGTTAGATGATCATCGACTTCAATCTCTTTGTTATCAACTTTAATTTTTTTCACTATGCTACGTAATTTCCTTTTTTTAAATTTTCTTCAATCTCATCTCTAAAATGTCTAAATAAACCTTGAATAGGCCATGCTGCAGCATCTCCTAAGGCGCAGATTGTATGTCCTTCAATTTGTTTTGTAACATCTAGTAATTTGTCAATTTCTGCAGAAGATGAATTTCCAATAGCAATCTTCTCTAAAATTCTCCACATCCATCCAGTGCCTTCTCTACATGGCGTGCATTGACCACAACTTTCGTGTTTATAAAAACGAGCTATTCTTGCTATTGCTTTTACTAAATCAGTTGATTGATCCATTACGATCACAGCTGCTGTTCCAAGGCCTGATTTGGCAGCTACCAGTGAATCAAAATCCATTAAAACATCATCACATACACTTTTTGGAATCATGGGGACTGATGAGCCTCCAGGAATAATAGCTTTTAAATTATCCCATCCACCAATCACACCTCCAGCATGTTTATCAATTAGTTCTTTTAACGGAATGCTCATCTCTTCTTCAACATTGCAAGGATTATTAACATGACCAGATATGCAAAATACTTTGGTACCAGTATTTTTTTCTCTACCAAAAGAAGAAAACCAATTCGCTCCCCTACGTAAAATGGTAGGCACAACTGCAATAGTTTCCACATTGTTCACTGTTGTAGGACTACCGTATAAGCCTTTGTTTGCAGGGAATGGTGGTTTTAGTCTTGGTTGGCCTTTTTTACCCTCTAAACTTTCTAATAGTGCTGTTTCTTCACCACATATGTACGCACCGGCTCCTCTATGAATATAAATGTCAAGATCCCATCCAGATTCACACGCATTTTTACCAATTAAGCCTGCAGCATAAGCCTCGGCAACAGCTTTTTCTAATACAACACTCTCGTTGAAATACTCACCACGAATATAGATGTAACATTTATGTGCTCCCATCGCAAAGCTAGCAAGTAAACATCCTTCAATAAGTTTGTGCGGATCATTTCTTATCATATCACGATCTTTACACGTGCCTGGCTCAGATTCATCTGCGTTTACAACTAAGTAATTACTCTTCTCAGAATCTTTTGGCATAAATGACCACTTCAATCCAGTTGGAAATCCTGCTCCACCACGTCCTCTTAACTGTGAATTTTTAATCTCATCAATAATCCAACTAGACCCTTTTTGCATAAGGGCTTTAGTGTTATCCCAATCACCGCGGACATACGCCATCTTAAGTTCAAAAGATTCTTCACCATATAAATTTGTAAAAATCTTATCTTTATTACTGAGCATTATTTGCACCTCTAGATCCTAATCTACCTATTTGAGAACCAATTTTAAGTGGTTTGTTATCAATAAGAGACTGTAAAATATTTTTTGTAGATTCATAATCAAGATCTTCATAAAAATCATCATTGATTTGAATCATTGGAGCATTAACACATGCGCCTAGACATTCAACTTCCATCCATGAAAATAAATTATTGTGAGCAACATCACATTGGTTTTCAGAAATAATTTCTTTACATGCCTTGACAATATTTTCTGAGCCACGCAACCAACAAGGTGTTGTTGTACAAACTTGTACAAAATTCTTGCCAACAGGTTTTGTATTGTACATCGTATAAAAAGTAACAACCTCCCAAACTTTTATAAAAGGCATTTCTAATTGCTCTGCTACATATTCAATACTTGGTTGACTTAACCATCCACCATTTTGTCTTTGAGCTATATCAAGAAAAGGCATTACGGCACTCTGCTTTCTATCATTTGGATATTTTGCCAATGCGATTTTAGCAAGCCCTTGGCTCTTTTCATCAAAACTAAAATTGTCATTTTGAATTGAACTCATCGATCAACTTCTCCAAATACTACAGCTATAGATCCAAGAATAGCTGGAACATCTGCAAGTAGATGTCCTTTTGTTAACATATTAAATGCAGCTAAATGAGCGAAACCAGGAGCACGTATTTTACATCGATAAGGTCTACTGCTACCGTCTGAAATTAAGTAAACTCCGAATTCACCTTTAGGCGCTTCAACTGCTGTATAAATTTCACCAGCTGGAACTTGAAATCCTTCAGTAAAAAATTTAAAGTGGTGGATGATTGCTTCCATAGAAGTTTTCATATCTTCTCTTTTTGGAGCTGCAATTTTAGCATCGCGGTTAATGACTTCACCATCAGGCATCTTTTCAATACATTGAAGCATTATTCTTATACTTTCTCGCATTTCTGCGATTTGACATAAATATCTATCGTAACAATCGCCATTTTTTCCAACAGGTACTTTAAAGTCAAAGTCTTGATACGAATCATACGGTTGAGATTTTCTTAAATCCCATGGCACCCCCGTGCTTCTTAAAATAAAGCCACTAAATCCATTGTCGATAGCTTCATCTTTAGTAATGTTTGCAATATCAACATTTCGTTGTTTAAAAATTCTATTTTCAGTCAACATTATTTCTATATCATCAAGTGCTTTTGGGAAACTGATACAAAAGTCATGGATTTTTTCTAGCAGGCCGTCAGGCAAGTCTTTATGTACACCGCCTGCACGAAAATATGCTGCATGAAATCTAGATCCTGAAACTTCCTCATAAAAATCTAATAGTTTTTCTCGCTCATCAAATCCCCATGTTATAGGAGTCATTGCACCCACATCCATTGCTGATGTTGTAACATTAAGTAAATGACTTAGTATTCTTCCAATTTCACAGAATAGAACTCTTATATACTGCCCTCTTTTAGGAACATCTACGTTTAACAGCCTTTCAATCGCCAATGCAAACGCATGTTCTTGATTCATTGGAGCAACATAATCAAGTCGATCAAAATATGGGATAGCTTGAAGATAGGTTTTGTGTTCAATTAATTTTTCTGTACCGCGATGTAATAAACCAATGTGTGGGTCTGCTCTTTCAACAACCTCACCATCTAAGTCTAGAAGCAGCCTTAGTACCCCATGAGCTGCAGGGTGCACAGGACCAAAATTAACTGTAATTGTTTTATTGCTCATGATCAGTCTCACTTGGTTTTACAGTGTCTTCGTACTTAGTGCCTTCCCAAGGGCTCTGAATATCAAAGCTTCTAAAGTCTTGTTGGAGTTTAACAGGCTCATAAATAACTTTTTTTTCAATTTCGCTATAGCGTACTTCAACTGTTCCAGTTAAGGGAAAATCTTTCCGTAAAGGAAAGCCTTCAAAGTTATAATCTGTTAAAAGACGTCTTAAGTCTGGGTGTCCAGTAAACTCAATGCCATACATATCAAATGTCTCACGCTCATACCAATTTGCACATGGGAAAATTGAAGTGATAGATGGAATTGTTTCATCTATTCCAACTTTAGATTTAATTCTTAGTCTAATATTTTGCTTGAAATCTAATAAGTGATAAACAACTTCAAAACGTGGTGATTTATTTGGATAATCAACTCCCGCTACATCGCTTAATTGTCTAAATTGAAAATGCTCAGCCTCCTTTAGAAAGCTTAAAACATCAATAATATCATTTTTATCTACTTCAATTTCTAATTGATCAAAAATAATTTTACTTGAAAGTATTTTTTCAAATTGTTTGATTGCCTCAAGAGCATTTTCTAAATTTGATGACATAATTATCTAACGATATTGCCTTCACGTCTAATTCTTTTTTGCAATTGTAGAATGCCGTATAGTAAAGCTTCAGCTGTTGGTGGGCACCCTGGTACATAAATATCAATTGGTACAATACGATCACAGCCTCTAACAACTGAATATGAATAGTGGTAATAACCTCCACCATTTGCACAGCTACCCATAGAAATTACATATCTAGGCTCAGCCATTTGATCGTAAGCTTTTCTAAGGGCTGGTGCCATTTTGTTTGTTAATGTGCCTGCAACAATTAACACATCCGCATGTCTTGGGGATGCTCTTGGAGCCGCACCAAAACGTTCAACATCATAACGTGGAGTACCAACATGCATCATTTCGACAGCACAACAAGCTAAGCCAAAGGTTAGCCAATGAAGTGAGCCTGTTCTAGCCCAATTTATTAAGTCATCAACTTTAGTTACAATAAAACCTTTATTTGCATAATCTTCTTTTAAATGCGCAAACTGATTTTCTTCAGCCTGTGATAGATTTACTGCCATTCTAATGCACCTTTTTTCCACTCATAAATAAATCCAATAGTTAGAACGCCTAAGAATGCCATCATTGATAAATACCCAAACAATCCGAGACTACCAAACGTTATCGCCCAAGGAAAAAGAAACACCACCTCAAGGTCAAAGATAATAAACAAAAGTGTTACAAGGTAAAATCTGACATCAAATTTCATCCTAGAATCGCCAAACTCATCAAAACCACATTCATAGGGAGAATTTTTAGCCGGATCAGGATTATGTCTTGCTGCTATAAAGTTAACAAAAACGAATAGACAGCCAATAACAAAAGATAGGATTAAAAATATTAATACTGGAAGGTATTCTCCAAGTGCGTTGTCCATATTTAAAGCATCCATTAATAATACCTATATATACCCAAATATTTATAAGAAAACTCTATTTTTTAAATATTTTAACCGACTAAAACAGTCGTGTGTAAAGCTTGCTCAACTTACAGATCTAAGAAAATTTAATAAAAATACGTTAACCTCATCAGCTTTTTCCTCTTGTACCCAGTGACCCGCCCCATCTACTAACACTGCATCAATTAATTGCTCATATTGTGGTTCAATATTATCTCTTAAGTCATTGGAATTTATATAACCTTTTGGTAATACAAAAAAATTAACAGGATCGTGGCTACCTGTTAAAAATGCAGCAGGTTGACTTATCTTCTTATTCATTAGATGGCTTAATTCACTAAAATCGAGATCAAAGTTACGATAGCGGTTTAAAGGACCACGCAATCCACTGCCTTCAAATTCATTAATTAAATAATCCATCTCATTGTGTGTAATCCAATCTGGATAGGTATCATATGAATGAATGCCCTCTAAGAATTTTGATTCGGGCTTTTTATCACTAAATGGAGTGAAAGCAGCATTTTTAATATCAGCCATGCCGCGATAGTCACCACTAAAATAAGTAGTCTCTAGAAACTTACGTATATCAGCTTCAAGTTCTTTCTCAGCAACATCTTCATTTTGAAAGTATAGTTGATAAAAAAACTTGTCTTTATAAATCTGTTTAAATAACTCAATTGGACTAACACTCAATCTTCTATAGTAAGGCACTGAAAGACCAGCAACTGCAGTAATCTTGTCTTCATGTAGCAACGCTGTGTGCCAGACAATAGGTCCACCCCAATCACGACCAATTAATATTGCGTCCTCAAACCCTAATGAGTCAATAATACCAATAATGTCACCCGCTAATTTCTTTAGGCTATATTCGCTAATTGAATGAGGTTTATCAGAGCCACCATAACCACGTACGTCGATAGCAGCTACTGTATAGCCGGCTTTGGCTAATACAGGGATTTGTTTTCTCCAGCTATACCAACTCTCTGGCCATCCATGAACCAATATCACTAAAGGCCCAGAGCCTTCAATGTGTGCTCTAATTTTTATGCCATTTGTATCAATAAATTTTATATCCATGAATAAATATTGCCACTTTATTTGATTTTAATGAAGTTTACTGTAACATATTTTTTTGGAGAATAAAACATGCACACTACTTTAAAGCTGCTGGTAGAAAATATCTATTTTTCTGAAGGACCAAGATGGCACAATAATAAATTTTGGTTTTCTGATTTTTATCAACGAGCAGTATTTTGTATAGATGAAAACGGTGCCCTAGAAAAAGTTGTCGATGTGCCTAATCAGCCATCTGGCTTAGGGTGGCTACCTAATGGCGATATGTTGATTGTTTCCATGCATGATCAAAAACTTATGCGGTTTAGTGATGGTGTGTTAACTGTGCACAGTGATTTAGCTCATCTAACCAACTATACTTGCAATGATATGGTGGTAGATAAAGATGGTCACGCATACGTTGGTAATTTTGGCACCACAAGACATAATGTTGATGTTAAGCCAACATGTCTAATTCATGTAACCCCTGAAGGTATAGCTTCAATTGCAGCTACAAAACTAGAATTTCCAAATGGTACTGTTATTACACCTGACGGCAAAAAATTAATTATTGGTGAAACTTATGCTGGTCGCCTAACTTCGTTTGATATTAATTCTGATAAAACTTTATCTAATCGAAAAATTTGGGCACAAATGATGCCAACATGGATATTTTATATAACTAAAATTAAACGTTTCCTGAAACAAGTAGCTAAAGAATCTGCTTACGCTATAAGAGTTCCAGATGGAATTTGTCTTGATGATGGTATGGGTGTATGGGTAGCATCGCCAACTACTTTTGAAGTTTTTAGAGTGGAAGAAGGTGGGATTGTTACTGATATTATTTCTACGCCACAACGAGCTTACGCATGTATGTTGGGTGGTCCAAAGGGTAATATTTTATACATATCAACAGCCAACGACTCTACGCCAGAGGTTGCTAGATCTAAACCTATGGGTAGGATTTATACTACTCCTGTAAATTATTCTCGTGCAGGCTCTCCTTAAAGAATTTTAATTATCAGAAGCTTCGTAGTAGAATTAAATATTAATTGCTAGAATACCATTAATGATAAATTGAATAGATAACCCCGAAAGAATTATCGCCATTACTCTTGAAATAACATTAGTAATATTTCTATTAATAAATCTACCTGTTTTTGCCAGAGTATAAAAAACTATAAAGGTAATCAACATCACTGTTAGTAATGCAGCAATTATTATTATTTGATTGAATAAATCTTCTCTTAAGTCATTCATGATAACAATGACAGAGGTAATAGAAGCTGCTCCTGCTAGTAAAGGTACTGCGAGTGGAAAAATCGAGACACGATTACCAGTATTATCTGATTTAATATTAATATCTGAATCATCCTCTTCAAAGAGCATCTTCAGTGCCACAAGGAATAAAATTATACCACCTGCGATACCAAGTGCTGGAAAAGAAATTTTCAAGTATCCGAAAATGTAGTTACCTATTAATGCAAAAAAAACTAAAATAACTGTAGCTATAATAATACACTCAATTGCAATTTGTACCTTTTCTTTAATAGTATTATTTTTGGTTACACTCAGGAATACAGGTGCTGTACCAATAGGATCAATAACAACAAAGAATAGTGCAAATGCACTTAAATAAATATCAAACATAAGTTATTGATTGAATTAAAATAAATAGACTGAATTATTTATCTATTTATTTTTCTTTTCTTTCTTAGCAGCTCTTTTTTCTTTTAAAGATTTACCTTGTTTTTTTTCGTTCTTTTTTGCATCCATGCCTTTAGCCATAATGAATCTCCTAGTTATGTTTTAGAATAACACAATTATAAAAAAAAATAGATAATTAATAGAAAAAATTTAACTTGAACAAGGAAAAAATGTCTCAACCTGGTTGGTCATAAGATATCTAGCTTTTGGCATATACGGGCCCATAACAGTTTCCAGTTGATCTTGTCGCATGACTCTTTGTATTGAATGCTGAAAGTTCTTAGATGGCAGCATGTGTCTAAATTGAATTATTGTCACATCCTCGTCAAACATACCATCACCATCATCAGCCATAGGTAACCAAGCAATACCACATTCTTTAATTGCATTACGTGGACGATCCTCTGCCCTACTAATAGCGATAGTATAAATTCCATTTTTATTAACTGGAATTTCTTCATCAAACAAACAATCATTAACTCTTGTGTTTACGAAACTTTGATTGGAGCAGAGTGACCAATATCGTAACTCAGCTTCTTCAGAAATACTTTTTCCATCATATGTATTTGGTGTTGTTGGTGCTTTACCTCTTACAATTAGGACTTTGCCATGTTTACGATTAATAATAGCCCTAATGTAGTCATTATCTAAATTTGGATAAAACCCACCTTCACTCCGAGGTGCATTTGGATCAATGTCACCAGTATACATTCCTATTAAACTTTTACGATCAAGTTGAATAAACCACTTAGTGGGATTATGTGAGGGCCAAGTATCTAATTTTCCAGGCTGGTTAATTAATTTAATATAATCATTTGGAGGAATTCCCAATGCATCAAGTGAAATCTGCAACGGCTGGCTAGCATTAAGAGCTTTGCACGCCTCCTTATCAGCTAGCTTTGTTCCATCTGATAATGTCAAAATAGGTTGAGGTAGTTTTACGCCTCCTGTTGGATCAGTGTTTTTATCTGGCAAATAAACTCTATAAACAATGAGCTGTTGATCTTTCTTATATTGTGGTGTGTACAAAATATTAGTGATTGATTTATTAAGTTCATCGTCTGTTGTTTTAGTTTCCAGGGAGTTTGCATTGACTACTTCAACAGTGTAAGCACGATAAGATTTAGATCTTTGATTTCCAGGTACAAATGGATTGGTTGACTCCGACTTAATTAAATAGTCGGTTAATGAACCAATTGGTCTACCGCTTTCATCGTAACTAAAAAATGACATGTAGCGTGAATGAGGATAGTCACCTTTAATCTCAAGCGTAGATCCTTCAGGTGTAGAAAATGTAGCTGCCCAATAATAAACATTGGCATCAGGGTAAGCAATATTAATATATGGATCGGCACTGACTGGTCCTCTTGCCCAAAAGCAATCACGTGGTCCTGGTATTAAGTCATCAGCTAATGACTGGCCCATCATTAGTACAAATATAAATATAAAAAAACGCATATGACAAACTATAACATAATTTAATAAATTTATATAAAATAAGACGAAAATGGTGGAGCTGAAACCTTATAGTTTCTAATCTTTTTTAGCTGAAACAATCCAAGTTGCACTATCAAAAAGTAAGCCCTCTTCCGTCATATAGGGTGAAAAAGCCTCAGCTAAGGATTTGGTGATATTATCTCTGACGTCTTGCTTAACTGACATAATAATTTCAGCAATAATAGGATTTAATGACATGGAGTTAGAGATGGCTTCATCTAAGTTTTGATTAGCAAACCATAATATAGGCATGATTAGTGGTTCAACTTTAATATTTTGAAAACCTGCAATGGTCAGTATCTCTTCTATATATTCTGGTTCTTGAAAAGCAAAAGGACTAGGTGCTCTTTTGATTGGTACAGGGAGATCTAAATATTTTTTCAATACATTAGCTGATGCACCGTACCAAGGATTGTTAGCTGGTGACTGCCAGCACACAAAGGCAAGATCAGCTTCTTTCTGCAAAGAATTGAAAATATTTAAAAAAGCCTTCTTAGGATCGTCAAAAAACATTACTCCAAAACGAGAAAATGCAGCATCATACTTATTTGTAGCTAAAGGTTCCAACTGAACATCTTGCATTGTAAAATCTATATTCGCTACCTTTTCGTCTGTTGCCAATGATTTAGCTTGCTCCAACATTGGGACAGAGATATCCATTCCAGTAACTCTACTGTTAACTGGTAGCTGTGTGGCTATATCAAGTGTAGTTCTACCTGTACCACAGCCAACATCTAAAACATGCTTGCAACTTGTTAAATCTATCTTACTTAAAGCTGCTTCACCAAGCGGTGCGAGTGTAATATCTAGCTCATATTGTCTTTGGACCCATACATCGCCACCTTTGCCAGACCAAAAAATTTTTTGCTTTACATTGGGTGTCTGATTGTCATTCATACTTTTTTTTATAACATCAGTAAAAAATAGCAATATTATAAATATCCAAATAAAAATGTTGTTATAAATCGAATTTCTCTTATATAGGTTCTTATATGAATTATCTTAAAAAAATATGGGGATCTATTATGGATTCCAGCATTAATCCTTTAAGCAACATAATAGACATACGAATACGTCACATGGTAATGCAAATACTTGCATTTATGTGGAGCGCTGTATTTTCACTGTATATATTTGATGCATTATATATTTTTAAATTCACAGCTATAGCGCATGCCCTTTTAATTGCTGCTGTATTTATTACGGCTTTTACATTTAACCGTGCAAAGAATAAGCCTGAAATATTTGATCATAAGTTCTTTCGTGGCAAAGATGGTGAGCACGAATAAAGATCTTTCTAAGAGTTTTAAAGTGAGTTTGTAAAGAAAATTAACCATAACATTTTGTTATGGCGGGAGTGACGAGACTCGAACTCGCGACCTCCTGCGTGACAGGCAGGCGCTCTAACCAACTGAGCTACACCCCCACAAAGTATATAATCGAATTGCTTCGATTATTGTCACACCATTCCGTGGGAAGAAATGGTGGGCGATGACAGGTTCGAACTGCCGACATTCACGGTGTAAACGTGACGCTCTTCCAGCTGAGCTAATCGCCCATAGAAAGATGGAATATATATATATTTAAAATTAATTCCTAGTCTTTAATAAAAAAAATCCGACTAAGCAAAGCCTAGCCGGATTTAAAAATAAATTTTTATCTTAAATTAGCCACCGTGGTTGACAGCTTCTTTAAGTCCTTTACCTGCAGTAAACTTAGGTCGTGTTGACTGTGGTATTTGAATAACTTCATTAGTTCTTGGATTTCTTCCTTGAGAAGCTTTTCTAACAGATGTCTTAAATGTACCGAAACCTACTAGTCTTACTTCACTACGAGCTTTAAGTTGCTCAGTTATTTGATCGAAAACAGCGTTTACTGCTTTTTCTGAATCAGCTTTGGCCATGCCAGTGATTTCAGCTACTTTACCAATTAGATCTTGTTTATTCATATTAATATCCCCTTTTCGGATTAACGATTCGTAATATATCTATAGGAGTTGATATTAAACTCATAGTCAATGTAAAAAACATTGAAAAACTAATAAAAATTAACTTTATAGAAATTGAGATATAATAAAATTTATTATAATCAATGAGTTATAGTAACATCTTGATCTTCACTACCATTGCTCTCTTTGAGGGCTTTTTTCTCATTTAATTCAGCTGCTTCGTCCCATTCTATTGGAATTAAAGGCTTGGTAAGAGCCACTTTTAAAACATCATCAACATTATCAACTGAAATAAGCTCTAGGCCATTTTTAACATTATCTGGAATTTCAGCTAGATCTTTTTCGTTATCTCTTGGAATTAAGACTGTTTTAGTTCCAGCTCGCAAAGCTGCTAATAATTTTTCTTTCAAACCACCAATTGGAAGTGCTTTACCGCGTAAGGTAACCTCACCAGTCATAGCAATGTCTTTTCTTACTGGTATACCGGTTAATACAGAAACTATTGATGTGACCATGCCCAGGCCAGCAGATGGGCCATCTTTTGGTATAGCACCTTCTGGTACGTGGATGTGAATGTCTCGTTGATTGAAGATTGTAGGCTTAATACCAAATTCAATTGCACGTGAACGTACATATGACTTTGCTGTATGAATGGATTCTTTCATAACATCACCAAGTTGTCCTGTAATGGTCATAATACCCTTACCTGGCATAATTACTGATTCAATTTGTAGAATTTCGCCACCAACTTCAGTCCAAGCAAGTCCTGTCACTATACCAACTTGATCATCAGCATCAATCTCACCGTATTTGTATTTTTTAATGCCGGCAAAATCATGTAAGTTATCGCCATTAATGGTTTCTTTAGTGCTTTCACCGGCAACAATCTTTTTAATTGTTTTCCGAGCTAAGTTAGAGAGCTCTCTTTCCAAACTTCTAACACCAGCTTCACGGGTATAATGTCTAATCAAACCAATGATTGCAGAGTCTTCTATCGTAATTTCACCTTTGTTTAAGCCATGTTTTTTCTCAACTTCAGCAATCAGATGTTGCTTAGCAATTTCCAATTTTTCATCTTCAGTGTAACCAGCTATACGAATTATTTCCATACGGTCGAGTAAGGCTGCAGGCATTCTTAGTGAGTTTGCTGTAGTTAGGAACATCATGTCAGATAAGTCATAATCGACCTCTAGGTAGTGATCGTTAAATGTATTGTTTTGCTCAGGATCTAGTACTTCAAGTAAAGCTGATGATGGATCGCCACGATAGTCATTGCCAAGTTTATCAATCTCATCAAGTAGAAACAGTGCATTAGAAGAGCCAGCTTTCTTAACCATTTGTAAAACCTTACCTGGCATTGAGCCAATGTACGTTCTCCTGTGACCTCTAATTTCAGCCTCATCACGCATTCCACCTAGTGACATGCGTACAAATTTTCTTCCAGTTGCCCGCGCAATTGATTTACCTAAAGAAGTTTTACCAACTCCAGGTGCACCAACTAAACATAGTATTGGACCTTTAATTTTATTGATACGCGATTGCACTGCTAGATACTCTAAAATACGCTCTTTGACTTTTTCTAAGCCATAATGATCTTCATCTAGAATTTTTTGTGCAAAATTAATATCTTTTTTAACTTTAGTTTTTTTACCCCATGGCAATGATAAGACCCAATCTAAATAATTTCGAATTACACTAGATTCAGCTGACATCGGGCTCATGCTTTTTAACTTTTTAAGTTCAGCATTGCATTTTTCACGCGCCTCTTTACTTAACTTGGCTTTATCAATTTTTTCTTCATATTCATCAATATCATCCTTACCGTCCTCTGAATCACCAAGTTCTTTTTGAATCGCTTTCATTTGCTCATTTAGATAATACTCACGTTGAGTTTTTTCCATTTGAGTTTTAACGCGGCCACGAATTTTCTTTTCGACCTGCAGTACATCTAACTCAAGTTGGATTAAGCTTACAATTTTATCAAAACGTTCATTGATATCAATGCACTCTAGGATTTCCTGTTTGTCAGATAATTTTACCGCAAGGTGTGAGGCAATAGTATCACATAACTTACCAGTCTCATCAATCTCGTTTATAGAACCAACAACTTCAGGTGGAATTTTTTTATTCAATTTCACATACTGACCAAACTGATCTGTAAGTGATTTGGCAAGTCCTCTAATATTTGGATCATCAGAATTTATATTTTCCTCAATCGTATCTACTTCAGCAATTAGAAATTCTGAGTTATCCGTGTATTGATTAATTGAAGCTCGACTAACGCCCTCTACTAAAACTTTTACAGTTCCATCAGGTAATTTTAATAACTGTAGAACATTAGCAATTGTTCCAAGATCAAATAAATCATCTTTTTTAGGATCGTCAGTTGCTGCACTTTTTTGTGTAATAAGCATAATCTTTTTATCTTTGCTCATTACGTCCTCAAGGGCTTTAACCGACTTATCTCTACCAACAAAAAGTGGTACTACCATATGTGGAAATACTACAATGTCTCTTAGCGGTAAAACAGGGAGAATTTGAGAATCAAATTTATTATCCATAACTATCTACTAACTATTTATTACTAATGATTTTAGTAAAGACCAAAGAACATTAGACTTTATATAGATGTGAATAAAAAATTAAATTTCAAGAGGCGTACTTAAAATGATTTAAGCGCTACTTTCAGAGGTTTTTTTGTTATTTTCCGAATAAATGTATAGTGGCCTTGCACGACCTTCGGCTACTTCAGCATTAATTACTACCTCTTCCACGCCATCTAGCGATGGTAATTCAAACATGGTATCTAATAGTATATTTTCCAATATAGATCTCAAGCCTCGCGCTCCAGTTTTACGTTTAATTGCTTTTTTTGCAACCACTTGAAG
>TARA_B110000285_G_scaffold14251_1_pt1 | contig 65621 bp, 66 predicted proteins | sample TARA_B110000285 | Tara Oceans TARA_B110000285 (sample SAMEA4397756) | marine metagenome | biome: Polar Biome; feature: [SRF] surface water layer (ENVO:00010504); material: water (ENVO:00002006), including particulate matter (ENVO:01000060) such as... | depth 5 m
TGAAGATGTCGAAGTTTGGAATTTAGTAATTGGAATCAAATTTATGTTCTAAGAAAGGAATGAGTAATTTCAATCTTTCTATGAGACAACTTAATTATGCTAATGAGCAAAATATCATTGAACTTAGTGGAAAGGTATAAGAACTAATTTCCCCACATATTTTTTTGATAAGAAGTCTTTTTGAGCATCTATGATCTCACTAAGCGGGTAGCTCTTAGCAAGCAAAGGTTTAATTTCGTTTCTTTCAATATAGCCAATCAAATTTTCAAATACCTGTCGCTCCTGAAAAGTACAACCTATTAATGTCAGGTCCTTTAAATATAGAGTCCTAATATCGAGCTCAACTATGGGCCCAGCAATTGCACCTGAGGATGCGTATCGAGCACCTCTTTTGAGAACATCGAGCAGCTCCCCCCAATTCTTTCCTGCGACCAAGTCAATAACAACATCAACATGTTCCTTACCAAGAATACTTAGCAAACTATCATCTCGGTTGATAATAGTATCTGCTCCAATCTTTTGAACTTCGTTGATTTTTTCTTTACTAACTACTGCAATAACAATAGCTCCACGTCTTTTTGCCAACTGAATAGCAGCCGAGCCAACGCCACCAGATGCACCAGTAATTAATACTATTTCACCTTTTTTTACATTTGACCGTTCTATCAAATTTTCTGCAGTTGAATATGCACAAGGAATAGAAGCTAATTCTATATCACTCCAATTGCTTTCAATTTTATAACTTTCATCAGCAAAAGCTACCATGTACTGAGCAAAAGCTCCGTCACATTCTGAACCAACAGTCCAAAATTCAAATGGTCTGTAATCAACTGCATACTGTTGCATGCTTCGAACTAGAACACGTTCACCTATTCGATTTAAATCAATATCACTTCCAACGGCAACAATTTCACCACAACAGTCTGCACCTTGAATAAGAGGAAAGTTTAGTGGTTGTCCTGACCAGCTGCCATCATCATTTAAATTATGTAATTTTTCAGAATTAGTTTCACCTGTAACTGATTTAGAATACCATCCTGTCCTAGTATTAATATCAGTATTGTTAATACCGGCACCCAAAACCTTAATCAGAACTTGATCAGACCTGGGTTGAGGCACTTCCACACTATCGCTATAATTAAGCACTTCAAATCCGCCGTGACCAGTCGTTAGCACTGCACTCATAGTTTTTGGAATTGTACTCATATTAATTAGAAATGATTAAAAAATTTATTATAGTATTTGAAGTATAGTCTTTAAAATCAATAGTTCACTTTAATACTTATTTCTATACTTTAATAAAAATTTTAATTTGGTATTAGGCTATATGTGGAATTTTTAACAAATTAAAGATCATTTTTTTAAGGTGATAAAAAAGTCAAATAAATCGTAACTTTCTTCAAGGCATCTTGATTCTTGCTTAGGATTTTTTAGATATTTGAGATACGCTAATTACTAAGCAGTTTAACAGGTAAGTAAATATTTAAATGGAAAGACCAGATTTTTTTACATTAAAAAATGGTGATAAGGCGAAACTTCCTTTTACAGATAAGGAGTATCAAAGAAGATTAGATAATTTACGAATTGTAATGAGTAAAAATAATCTTGATATGATTATTTTAACTTCAATGCATAACATTGCTTATTATACAGGGTTTATTTATTGTTCATTTGGTAGACCCTATGGCTGTGTGGTGACAGCTCATAAAATTTCAACAATTTCAGCAAATATAGACGCAAGTCAACCATGGAGAAGATCACATTATAACAATGTAATTTTCACTGATTGGAAAAGAGATAATTTTTTAAAAGCAATAGTCTCAATTCTAGAAAAAGATGCACTGCCAAAAAATATTGGAATTGAAAATGACCATGTCACATTAGATGTGAAAGAAAAATTATCTTCTGTTTTTATATCTTCAGTCTTTAGTGATGTGTCAAATGATTTAATGCAACTTAGAATGATTAAGTCTGCTGAAGAAATAGAGATTATTAAAAATGGAGCAAGAATAGCTGACCTTGGAGGTGAAGAAATAGTAAATAATATTAGAGTTGGTGAAAGTGAGCTTGAAATTGCAATTGCTGGAAGAGATAGAATGGAAAGAGAAATTGCAAAAACGTATCCAGAGGCTGAATATATGGATACGTGGGTTTGGTTTCAATCAGGGGTAAATACTGATGGGGCACACAATCCTAAGACTTCTAGAAAGCTAATTTCAGGAGACATTCTTTCTTTAAATACCTTTCCTATGATTTCAGGTTATTATACTGCGCTCGAAAGAACTCTTTTTTTAGACAAAATTGATGAAGCTTCTTTAAAAGCATGGGAGGCAAATATTAAAGTTCATAAAAGAGGTTTGGAATTAATTAAACCAGGCGCAAAGTGTTCTGCTATATGCCATGAGTTAAATGAACTTTTTGCAGAACTTGGTTATTTAGATTACCGAACGTTTGGTTATGGTCATTCGTTTGGTGTATTGTCGCATTTTTATGGAAGAGAAGCAGGCTTGGAACTACGCGAAGATATAGATACTATACTAGAAGAGAATATGGTTGTTTCCATGGAACCAATGATCATGATACCAGAGGGAAAGCCTGGCGCAGGTGGCTACAGAGAACATGACATTTTGGTTATTGGAAAAAATAGCACAGAAAATATTACTAACTTCCCTTTTGGCCCTGAACATAATATTATTAAATCATAATTTAATTAAGTCATACTATTGGGAGTCAAAAATATGTCAGATGAAAAAGCTTACGTTATTGCAAATCTAGTTATTAACGATAAGGACACTTATCGTGTTTATGAAAAAGGCTTCTTTCCTATGCTTAAAAAACATGGTGGAGAATTTGTTACTTTTGATGATAATGCAAAACATTTTGAAGGAACTACACCAATAGAAGGAAGAGTGATTATTTTTTCTTTCCCATCCCCGCATGCTGCAGAGAGTTGGTATAATGATCCTGATTATCAAGCACTATCTGAACATAGAAGAGCTTCAACAGTTATTAAGAACTTAACTATGATAAAAAGTTTACCAGTTAAAAAATAAAAATTCTTTATGCAAAAATTTAAGCAGACGTTATTAAGCGTATTTTTTATTTGTTTATTCTTGATTAACACCTCATTTTCAGAGGAGTATTCATTAGTAAAAGTGTTAGATGGTCTTTACAAACCATGGGGCATGAGTTTTATTGATGATGATAATATTCTTATTACACAAAAATCTGGTGAAATTCTTAAGATCAATTTAATCGATAAATCGACTGTAAGTCTAAAGCATAATTTAAAAGTGCTCGAAGTAGGCTGGCAAGGAGGTATGCTAGATATTCTTTATGATAATGGAAGGGTATATGTCAGCTATACAGAAAAAAGATACGGCAAACATACTACCACATCTATTGCTGCTGGATTCTTAGTAGGCGATAAGCTTGAAAATTTTAAAAATATTTTTAGATCTGACCCTCCAATTGATACCAGTATACATTGGGGCTCAAGACTTGCTATAAAAGATGGAAAATTATTTGCCAGCATTGGAGAACGTAAACAAGGAATGGCAGCACAAGATCCAACTAATCATTTTGGTAAAATCATTAGAATTAACTTAGATGGTACGATGCCAGAAGATAATCCTGCATTTACTTCAAATCAAGATTGGTTACCTGAAATTTTTCAGATAGGAGTTAGAAATCCACAAGGAATGGCTCTATCTCCATTTGATAATGAAGTCTATATATCTAACCATGGTCCAAAGGGTGGAGATTTTTTTGGCAAAGTTACAAAAGGCAGTAACTATGGTTGGATGAAGGTTGCATGGGGAGGAATTGATTACGATGGCTCAATTATTGGTAACGGTAACTCATGGGAACCCGGACTTATTAAGCCAATATACAGGTGGATTCCTTCAATAGCAGTTAGTAATTTCATTTTTTATAATGGAAATGAGTTTAATGAATTAAAAGGTAAGGTCCTTTTAACAAGCCTAAAAGCTCAAAAATTAATAAGTTTAGATTATTTAGATGGGAAAGTGATTAGCGAAAAAATCTTGTATGAAAAAGAAGGTCGCATGAGAGATATTGAGACTAATAAGAAAGGTGAAATTTTTATAATCATAGATGATGCTGAAAGTGGAATTTGGAAGTTAAAAAGAAATTAAAATCATGTTTTATGTTCTACTAATATTTAAACTAACTCTTATTTTTCTTACACCAATTATAACATGGCAATATATTTCAAATAAATCTTCTCGTTTTAATAATATGGCTCGGTTTGTTTATATAGTGTGGGCTTTTGGCATTGCTTTTGTAAGCTATATTCCGCTGTATTCATGGTACCAAAAAAATGAAGTTAATGTGCAACATATGGTGTCACAAAACTTAATATTAATATTAATATTAATATTATTTATTCTACCATTTTTATATTTTCTTTTTATTGATAAGCTTTCAAATTATAAAAAAGTAAATCTAGGCATTAATATACTTGCTATCATCTTGTTAATTATTAGCACATCAGTTATTGGCTTTATTTCATTCTATAATAATAAAAATTCAATTTCTTTAAATAATATATGTTATCAAAATCATAATTTGGATAGCTTACAGTTAGAGTGTTGTTTACGAGCTGAGTATGTATGGAACGAAGGTTTCAGTTTCTCTGAAGATGTTCCAAAAGAATGTAAGGTATTTATGGATTGGAATAATTAAAAATGATGAGAGGTGGTCTATTAAATACTATTCCAGGTATAATCTTAAGTTTGTTTGTTGGGTTAATTGGTATTTTTTTTAGTGATTATGTTGGAATTGAAATTATGGGTTTTAAAAAAAGCCCTATTTCATCAATCATGCTTGCAATTATTATAGGTCTGTTCATTGGAAATATTATCAATGTACCCAATGTCTTTAAGCCAGGTATCGATTTTAGCATTAAAAGAATTTTACGCTTTGGGATCATTTGTCTTGGTATTCGCATAGGCTTAGGGGATATTGTTACACTCGGCATGGTTGCATTGCCTGTAATCATAGTTTGCCTAGCTGCAGCTTTAGCTATTGTTATCTATTTAAGTAAAAAAATTAATGTTTCATCTAGAATGGCTGCATTAATTGCTGTGGGTACAAGTATATGTGGTGCAACTGCAATAGTTGCTACAGCCCCAGCTATTGATGCAAATAAAGAAGAGGTTACTTATGCAATAGCAAATATTACCATCTTTGGGATTATAGCAATGTTTGTTTATCCATTTTTAGCCAATTATTTATTTTCAGGTAATGAGTATGCTGCTGGTTTATTTATTGGAACATCTATACATGAAACAGCTCAAGTAGCTGGAGCAGGGTTAATTTATGCAGAACAATTTAATGCAGCAAAAGTTTTAGATATTGCTACTGTTACAAAACTAGTTCGAAACACTAGTATGTTGGCGATAATTCCTCTGATGGCATTTGTCTATCATAAAAGATCTATTCCAGATTCAACAAAAAAAAATATTTCAATCTTAGGAATGTTCCCCATATTTATCTTTGGTTTTATTGCTATGGGATTATTTAGAACAATAGGGGATATATCTCTTGAATCATCAGGGTACAGCTTTAATACCTTGAATTCCAATAACTGGAGTCTTGTTATTGAATCAATTAAACAAATTGCAGAAATATCATTAACCATAGCCATGGCCTCCTTAGGCTTAAGCACCAATCTTAAGTCGTTAACTAGTTTAGGAGTAAAGCCTTTTTATCTCGGCTTTGTAGCAGCAACCTCAGTAGGAATTGTAAGCATTATAACAATTAATATATTAATCGTTTAGATAATTTTACAATAGTCTTTTAAATTGTGATGCTGTATAAAATTATTTTCAACATATCTATTTTATGAAAAACTTTTCTAAACTGACGCTATCATTGGTTGCATTGCATATATTTATAATTGGTATCTCTAATTATTTAGTTCAATTTCCAATAATTATACTTGGGTATGAATTTACAATTGCAACCTTTACCTTTCCTTTCATTATCCTAGCAACCGACTTAACGGTTAGAATTTATAAAGAACAAGTAGCTAGAAAAATTATAATTGGTGCATTTGTTCCAGCATTCTTTATTTCTCTATACTTTGCTGATTTTAGAATTGCTATTGCATCAGTAAGTGCCTATGCACTAGGCCAGTTTTTAGATATTTTTATTTTTTCAAAACTAAGAAGTAAAATTAGCCCTTCAGAGCATTTGTCTTTAAATAAAAATTGGTATATTGCACCTGCAGTTAGCACATTATTTGCACAAATAATTGATACCTATGTATTTTATGGACTTGCTTTTTATAATTCTGCCGATGAATTTATGAGAGAGCATTGGGTCCCAATTGCGACCAATGACCTTTTATTTAAATTGTTGATTTGTTACTTGGCATTTCTTCCGATCTATGGAATTATTTTAAACCTAATTCTTTTATCATTGAGAAAAAAAACATCTATTAATTAAAAAAATCACTATAATGTTTTATAAGAAAATCTGTCCTGAAGCTTTTAAATTAGAAAATATTAGTAGTGATATTTTAAAGATGAATGAGAACATCGCTAAATTAATTACTAATATGCCTTCAAGCCATGAAATTCCATTTGAAATTCTTAGAAAGATAAGAGCAGAGGGAGGCAGCCTACTTCCCGATCAACCAAAATCTGATCTTGCGGTTAACAAAGTTATTGAATTTAATAACACTACAGTTTCAGTAAGAGAATTTTCACATAGCAGTCCTAAATTTATTTATTTACATATTCATGGTGGTGGATTTTGTCTTGGGAGCTCTGATGCACAAGACCATGAGCTTGAACGGATTTCTAAAGAATTAGAGTGTGTAGCAATTTCAATTGATTACCGACTAGCACCTGAACATCCTTATCCAGCCGCAATTGATGACTGTGAAGCAGTCGCTCTTTGGCTTGTGCAAGAAAGTAAAAATGAATATGGAGTTGACCAAATCGTAATAGGTGGAGAATCTGCTGGAGCACAACTATGTGTAGCAACTTTATTAAGATTAAAAGAGAAAAAATTACAGCATTTATTTAAAGCGGCAAACTTAATATTTGGAACATATGATGCTAGACCTGTGCCTAGTGAGGAGCATGGAAAAGGTAAGCCACTATTACTATCAAACGAAATGATGCAAAAGTTTGAAGACAACTACTTACAAAACAATGAAGATAGAACCGATCCTGATGTATCACCTATATTTGGCGATTTTAAGGATATGCCCCCTGCAATATTTACTGTTGGTACAAATGACTTACTGCTTGATCATAGTATATCAATGTATTCAAGGTGGCAGGTGCATGGAAATAATGCAGAAATTATATTAGTCCCTGGTGCAGATCATGCATTTATAGCATTTCCTTGCAAGAGTTCTTCAGCAGTTTGGGATGAGTTAAATAAATTTATAGCTAAACAAATAAAGTAGATTTTTCATTTAAGAATTTTTTTCCACTATCTATACCCACTTGATAATCAGAACTTAATAAACTTTTATCCATGGTATCTCTTTTAACTCTGAGTCTGTTAGGTGGGCAAATCTGAACTATTTCACAGTCAGAAGGAGGGTTGGCAATAAATTTCAAACAATCGTTATATGTCTTCGAATGATTCAGTAGTGCACGAGAAAGATTTGGATATTTATACATTAATGCAGCACCTAAATAATTTTCTAGTTTATTTTTTCTTATAAAACTTTGTTCATAGGTCCTTATAATAATTATTCTTTTAGCTCCAAGTTCATATGCTTTTTTAACAGGTATTGGGTCAGCTATGCCTCCATCAAAATATCGTTTTCCATTAAGTATTGTTGGTGCTTTTACTAAAACAGGCAAGGTTCCAGTGGCTATCATTTTATCAAACCAATCTATTTTATTAAATTCAAGATAGTTTGCAGTTGCCGTTAAAGCCTCAGTTGCGGCTAGGAATATTTTTTTGTCACCTAAATTTTTACTAAGCTGATTAAGATTTAAATCAAATTCTACAGCTCCTTCTTTGTAGAGCAGGTCAAAATCAACAATAGTTTTGCCTTTAAAAATATTCATATAGTTGACATACTTTTTATTAGCTCCAAAAAGCATTTTTTCTAAATTATTTGATGTTTCTCGAATTAAGTACCAAGTCAAAGCAACAGCACCGTTTGATACACCTAAATATAAATCGAAAGGATCGAACTTATTACTAATAAATTGATCAATGACACCAAATGAGAATACTCCTCGGTTTCCACCTCCTTCAATTATTAATGCAGTTTTTAAGTTACTCATTGTCTATTATTTATTATAATAGAAAATTATAATTTTAAAGAATTTTTATGTGTTCAATCGTTATATTAAAACAAAGTGACAGTGAGTGGCCAGTTATCATTGGTGCTAATCGAGACGAAATGATTCAAAGAAAATCATTGCCACCTGCTAGGCATTGGGAAGAGCAAAAATATATAGTGGCAGGTAAAGATGTTGAGGCTGGAGGCACTTGGCTTGGTGTGAATGACTACGGCTTAGTAGCCGCTGTGTTAAATAGAATGAATACATTGGGACCGTTAGAAAATAAACGCTCTCGGGGCGAACTAGTCCTAGATGCTCTTGAGCATGCCGATGCAAGTGAGGCTTTGAATGCAATCGTAGACATAGAAAAAGATTCGTATCGTGGTTTTAATATGGTAATTGCTGATAACACAAATGCCTATTGGGTTAAATGTGATGAAGGTGGGCAGCAAATTGAATACTTTGATATACCCGATGGGTTATCTATGATTACAGCTTATGACAGAAATGATATGAGCTCAGATCGCATTAAAACTTATCTAAATCAATTTTCTATAGCTAGCACTCCAGATCCTACTAATAATGATTGGACTGATTGGGAGCTCTTACTTGGCAGCTCTTACAGCAAGTCTGATAGCCCTTTGTCAGCAATGTGTATAAAAACTGAAATGGGATTTGAAACAGTGTCCTCATCTTTAATTGCCTTACCAAGCATTGATCCAAATCTTTCTTTAAAAAAGCCGATTTTTAGATTCTGTCCCTCATCTCCTGATATAACTCCATTTCAAGAAATAGAGTTATAATTACTATTAAGAAAACAATATAAAATATTGAATTCTATTAACTAATTTAGTTAAAAATTATACTGGTTGCCTATATTTTATTGTTGTATGAAAAGTACTAAGAAATATAACATTTTGGAGGAAATATGATCGATTGCTTTATTTACGATGCCATTAGAACACCACGTGGCAAGGGTAAAAAAAATGGAACTTTACATGAAGTAACTGCTTTAGATTTAGCGACACAAGTGTTGAATAATATTAAAAATAGAAATTCATTAGATACATCGGATATTGATGATGTAGTTTTAGGGTGCGTATCTCCAGTTGGAGAGCAGGGTGCTGATATAGCTCGAACTGCAGTATTAAATGCAGACTATTCTCAAACTGTTGCAGGTGTACAGATAAATAGATTTTGTGCTTCTGGGTTAGAAGCTACCAACATGGCTGCGGCACAAATTATGTCTGGCCAGTCACATATGACAATTGGTGGTGGAGTAGAATCAATGTCAAGAGTTCCTATGGGCTCTGATGGTGGAGCTATGGTTGCTGACCCTAAGGTTGCAATTAAAAATTATTTTGTTCCTCAAGGTATTAGTGCTGATCTAATAGCCTCTAAATATGGGTATTCCAGAGATGACGTTGACTCTTATGCTGTTGAAAGTCAAAAACGAGCTAAAAAAGCTTGGGATGAAAAACGTTTTTCAAATTCAGTTGTTCCTGTGACTGATATTAACGGATTAACTATTTTAGATCATGATGAGCACATGAGACCTGAAGCAACTATGCAATCTCTAGGGTCACTAGATCCTTCTTTTGCAATGATGGGTGAGTTAGCAGGCTTTGATGCAACTATTCAACAAAGATATCCTGAAGTTGAAACAGTTAACCATGTTCATACAGCAGGAAATTCATCAGGTCTTGTAGATGGGTCCGCTGGAATACTAATGGGAACTAAAGAGATGGGTGAGAAGTATGGAATGAAACCTAGGGCTAAGATAAAAGGGTTTGCTTCTATTGGTTCAGAGCCAAGCATTATGTTAACTGGACCTGCAGATGTTACCAATAAACTTCTTAAAAATTTAGGCATGTCAAAAAGTGATATTGATTTATGGGAACTAAATGAGGCATTTGCTTCAGTGGTTTTAAGATACATGGATCATATTGGTATTGATCATTCTAATATTAACGTTAATGGAGGAGCAATTGCGATGGGACATCCTTTAGGTGCTACTGGAGCAATGATACTTGGTACAGTTATAGATGAACTAGAAAGATCTGGTAAATCGACTGGGCTTGCAACTTTATGTGTTGGTGGCGGTATGGGTACAGCTACTATAATTGAACGTGTTTAAAAAAAATTTAATTTAAAGGAAAATAATGTCTGATATTAATTATGAAGTCGATAACGATGGTGTTGCTGTAGTTACATGGGATCTTGAAAACAGATCCATGAATGTTTTAAACACACAATCTGTAAACCAATATAAAGAAATAATTGAAAAGCTAGTAAATGATGAAAAAGTCAAAGGGATTGTTATAGCTAGTGCTAAAGATGCCTTTATTGCAGGCGCAGACCTTACATCAAACGATACATTTAACTTTGATAAAATTGGTGAAGATAGAGTGGCGGCTGCTAAAGTTATTTATGATGGAGTAATGAATCTTAATAAATTATTTAGGGCAATGGAAACTTGTGGAAAACCATTTGTAGCTGCAATTAATGGACATGCTTTGGGAGGTGGCTTAGAAATATGTTTAGCCTGCCATTACCGCGTAGCTATTGATGATGATAGAATTCAAATCGGACAACCTGAAGCAAAAATAGGATTAATACCAGGGGCGGGAGGAACACAGCGTGTCCCTAGACTTGCTGGCGTTAACCAAGATGTCATGGGATTTTTAATGGCAGGTAATCCAGTGAAGCCAAAAAAAGCTTTAGCTATGGGTCTAATTAATGAAATAGTTGAAAAAGATAATTTAATACCTGCCTCAAAAAAATATATTCTTGATGGTGGTAAAGCTGTTCAGCCTTGGGATGAAAAAGGTTATCGCTTACCAGGCGGTATTCCATACACGCCAAAAGGTATGATGATTTGGGGTGCCGCTTCTTCATCATTGAGAAAAATGTCATACGGCAATTACCCTGCGCAAAATGCAATTCTTTCAGCATTATATGAAGGTATACAAGTTCCAATAGATGCAGGCTTAAGAATTGAAGCAAGACAAATGACCAAAGTTATAATGGACCCAGTCTCACAAAATATGGTTAGAAGTCTATTTGTTAATATGCAGGCTTTAAATAAAGGAGCAAGAAGACCAAAAGATTTTGAAAAATATAATGTTAAAAAAATTGGTATCCTTGGTGCGGGATTAATGGGTGCAGGTATAGCATATGTCACTGCAAAAGCAGGCATAGAAGTAGTTCTGATTGATCAAAATCAAGAAGGAGCAGAAAAAGGAAAAGATTATTCAGTGAAGCTCTTAGACAAAGCATTAAGTAGAAAGAAAACTACAGAAGAAAAGAAAGAAAATTTACTGAAATTAATTACTCCCACAACAGATTATGCACTACTTAAAGGTGCAGATATAATTATTGAAGCTGTTTTTGAAAATAGAGAAATCAAAGCAGGTGTGACTGTCAAAGCTGAAGCGGAAATTTCTGACTCAGCTGTATTTGGATCAAATACTTCTACATTGCCAATAACTGGACTTGCAAAAAATTCTAAAAGACCAGCAAATTTTATAGGCGTACATTATTTTTCACCTGTTGAGAAAATGCCACTTGTAGAAATAATCATGGGAGAAGAAACTTCTCAAGAGACGCTTGCAAAAACAATGGACTATGTTCAAAAAATTAAAAAAACAGCAATTGTTGTTAATGATAGCAGAGGCTTTTATACCAGTAGAGTATTTGGAACCTATACGGGGGAAGGTATGGAGATGCTTGCTGAAGGCATTAATCCTGCATTGATTGAAAATGCTGGTAAAATGGCAGGCATGCCAATGCCACCTTTAGCTTTGACAGATGCCGTTGCCTTAGACTTAGCTCATAAAGTTAGTGTACAAACTAAAAAAGATTTTGAAGCTGAAGGAAAGAGCTTTCCTACTTCTTCCCCACAAAAAGTCCTAGAGGAGCTTGTGGAAAAACATGGAAGATTCGGAAAGAAAAATAATAAAGGCTTTTATGAATACCCTGAAAATGGAAAAAAATATTTATGGCCTGAACTTTCTAAACTATACAATGTAAAAAGTGATCAACCAGATGTAGAAGAGTTAAAACAAAGACTTCTTTACATTCAATCATTAGAAACGGCTAAATGTTTTGAAGAAAATGTATTAACAGATGTTCGTGATGCTGACATTGGTGCAATTCTTGGTTGGGGCATGGCGCCATGGACAGGTGGACCTCTTTCATACATAGATATGATTGGTGTCAAAAAATTTGTAGCCGAAGCTGATAAACTTGCTCAAAAATATGGAGATAGGTTTACACCTTGTAAAATGTTACGTGATATGGCTGAGAAAAATCAAAAGTTTCATTCAAAGTCAGAAAAAGTAGCATAGAAAATCTAAAAAAATGGATAGCTATGAATTATTTAATGCCTACAAAATAAATTTGTTAGATTGATCTAATCAATAGATAGGTATAGATTTTATACTATTAAACTACACTTATGTAAAACGACTATAGGAGCAACAATGGCTAATACTACTTCACCAGCAAATTCACTAGATAACTTTTTTATGCCTTTTACGGCAAATAAAGATTTTAAAAAAGAACCAAGGTTATTAGAAAGAGGCGAAGGGGTTTATTATTATAATCATAAAGGAGATAAGGTTATTGATTGTTCTTCAGGTCTATTTTGTGTTCCCTTAGGTCATGGTAGAAAAGAAATTGCCGATGCTGTTCATCAACAACTTTTAAAATTAGATTACGCCCCAAGCTTTTCTATGTCTCATATGCCAGCTTTTACTTTAGCCGAGCGCTTAGCAAAAATGTTGCCTGGTGAAATTAATAATATTTTTTTTACTATTTGTGGATCAACAGCTATAGACAGTGCAATTAAAATAATTCAAGCGTATCAACATGCTAAAGGCCAATCGCATCGAATGCGCTTTGTTTCAAGAGAAAGAGCTTATCACGGAGTAAATATTGGAGGCACCTCTCTTAGTGGCATGGTAAAAAATAGAGAAGTATTTACTGCAACTATACCTGGTGTAGTTCATATGCGTCACACATGGCTAGAAGAAAATAAGTTTAATATGGGACAGCCAGAACATGGTGCAAATTTAGCTGATGACTTACAGAGATTTGTTGACATGTATGGACCTGAGTCCATAGCAGGTTGTTTTGTAGAGCCAATAGCAGGATCAACAGGAACTTTGGTTCCACCAAAAGGATATTTAGAAAAACTCAGAGCTACTTGCGATAAGTATGGCATTGTTTTAGTTTTTGATGAAGTAATTACAGGCTTCGGTAGAACGGGCGAAGCATTTGGAGCTAACAAATATAATGTACAACCAGATATGATTACAATGGCAAAAGCGATAACAAATGGGGCACAACCATTAGGTGCAGTTGGTGTATCTGATGAAATTTACAATACAATTATTAATAATGGACCAGAACATGGAGTTGAATTTTTTCATGGCTACACTTATTCTGCTCATCCAGCTTGTGTCGCAGCATCTCTCGCTACATTAGATATATATGATGATGAAGGTGTTTTTGAAAAAGCAAAACACATGTCCGCCTACTTTTTGCAGGCTGTGATGGATGAATTAAAAGACTTACCAATAATTACAGATATAAGAGGAGATGGGCTTATGGCAGGAATTGATTTGGCTGTTGACGGCAAGCCAGGCGTAAGAGGCTATGATGCCCAAAGAAAAATTTTTGCTAATGGTGGACATCTTAAATTCACTGGTGATTGTGGCATTATTGCTCCAGCTTTAGTTTCAACAGAAGATGAGATAAATGAAATGATATCTGTTGCTAAAGAAGTTCTGAAAACTTACTAGTATGATCATAGGGTTACCAAAAGAAATTAAAAACCACGAGTGCAGAGTTGGCTTAACACCGGAGAGTGTTAAAGAACTAATTTCTGAAGGTCATGATTTGTTAATTGAAACTAATGCTGGCATTGGATCTGGATTTTCTAATGAAGACTACGAGCATTTGGGGGCTAAAATTGCTAAAACTGCTACAGATGTTTTTGATGCTGCTGAGTTAATCATAAAAGTTAAGGAACCCCAAGAGTCTGAAGTGAAGCTCTTGAGATCAGATCAAATATTATTTACATACTTACACTTAGCTGCAAACAAGCCTCTAACTCAAGGCCTTATAGAAAGCAATTCAATTTGTATAGCTTATGAAACTGTTACAAATGACCTTAATGGTTTGCCGCTACTCGCACCAATGAGTGAAGTTGCTGGAAAAATATCAATTCAAGCTGGTGCACATGCTTTAGAAAAAACACAATTCGGTAGAGGTGTCTTAATGGCTGGAGCTGCAGGCGCACCACCAGCAGATGTGGTAATAATAGGCTGTGGAGTTGTTGGCTTTAATGCCGCACTTATAGCTGTTGGCATGGGAGCAAATGTCAGCCTTATTGATAAATCTAAAGACCGTCTTGATGAGCTTAAGAAATATTTTTCTGGAAAAGTTAATACTGTTCTTTCTACAGAAGAGTCAGTAGAAAAATACGTTACCAACTGCGATCTTTTAATTGGAGGCGTTCTTGTTCCAGGCTCTGCTGCGCCAAAACTTGTTTCAGAAGCCCTTGTATCAAAAATGCGCAAAGGCTCAGCTATTGTCGATGTTGCAATAGATCAGGGTGGTTGCATTGAAACTAGTAGGCCAACTACACATTCTGAACCTACTTACATATATAAAGATGTTGTTCATTATTGTGTAACTAATATGCCTGGCTGTGTTCCAAGAACTTCAACTCTTGCATTAAATAAAGCCACACTTCCTTTTATTATTAATTTAGCAAACAAAGGATATAAAAAAGCCCTAAGTGAAGATCTTAATTTTCTAAATGGATTAAATATTATTCATGGAAAGTGCACACAAAAAGAAGTTGCAAGTGAACTTGGATATGATTTTGTTAACCCAAGTGAAACTTTAAGTTAATCTATCTGACACCAGATAGGAACGTGATCTGATGGACGCTCTAAAGCTCTAAATTTTTTCTCTATCTGACAGTCTACAAGCCTATCTGCTGCAAAAGGAGAGGCTAATAAGTGATCAATTCTTAGTCCATTATCTTTTTCCCACGAACCTCTTGAATAGTCCCAATAAGTAAATTCATACGGCTTTGAATTAAATGTCTTTAAAGAGTCAGTGAGCCCAAGATTAAGTAATTTTCTAAACCTCTTTATTGATTCAGGATGATGCAATGCATCTTTGTACCACTTAGAAATATCCACAGCATCTTCTGGGGTTGGAATAATATTAAAATCACCACCTAATAAAAAAGTTTCACAATTTTTTACTTTGGTTTCTACATGATTATAAAGTCTATCCATCCATTCTAATTTATATGGAAATTTATCTGTATCTACTGGATTACCATTTGGGAGGTAGATTGTGCTTACTGTAATAGGGTTATCAATTAAAATTTTTGCTTCTAAATATCTTTTTTGAAGATCATTATCATTTCCTGGCAACTTATCAGCAATTAATTCAATTGGTAACTTGGAAAGTATAGCGACACCATTGTATGATTTTTGGCCACTTATGATTACTTCATAGCCTTTGTCTTGAAGGTCTTCTTTTGGAAAAGTCTGATCTTCTGTTTTGGTTTCTTGTAATAAAATTACATCAGGTTTAACTGAGTCAATTAATTCCAGTAGATGGGGAAGTCTAACTCTAACAGAATTAACGTTCCAACTTACGATTTTAATCACTGCTTAGGAGCAAATGAAGTACCGCAACCACACGATGAGGCAGCATTAGGATTATTAACTTTAAATGAAGACTCCATTAATTTATCTTCAAAATCAACTATTGAGCCACTCAAGTACATAATAGAAACTTTATCAACTATCAGCTCAGCTCCATTTTCATTAAAAATAATATCTTCAGAACTGTATGCATCATCAAAAGTAAAGCCATATTGAAATCCGGAACAACCACCACCAGAAACTGATAGGCGCATTTTCACATCAGAATGCTCTTCAGCCAACAAAGCCGTAATTTTTTCTGCTGCATTTTTTGTAATTGATACTGCTGTAGTTTCCATATAATCCATCTGTAATACAATTGTTATATAGTATATAATTAGGCATTATTTGTTAATAATTCAAGACTTATGAAAAATAGTAATAATCTTAGTCATTTAGCTGTAAATGGTCAGAATTCAAAAGGGCGCTTTATATCTGAAGAAACTAGTAAAACTAGATCAGAATTTCAACGAGACCGAGACAGAATTATTCACTCATCTGCATTTCGAAGACTCAAGCACAAAACTCAAGTTTTTGTCTCTCATGAGGGAGATCATTACAGGACGAGACTAAGTCACTCACTTGAAGTGTCTCAGGTAGCTAGATCAATAAGTAAAATTTTTCAACTTAATGAGGAATTAACTGAAACATTAGCTTTAGCTCATGATATTGGTCACCCTCCTTTTGGACACGCTGGAGAAGATACCTTAAAAGTTGTAATGAAAAATTTTGGTGGATTCGACCATAATGATCAGGCTATCAGAATAATACATTTATTAGAAAAAAAATATTTTAACTTTGATGGACTTAATTTAACTTGGGAGTCCATTGAAGGGCTTGTTAAACACAATGGTCCATTAGTAGAATCTATTCCACCTACTATCAAACTTTTAAACGAAGCTTTTGATCTTAAATTAAAAGAACACTCATCTATAGAGGCGCAAATTGCTGCAATAGCTGATGATATTGCATATAACAATCATGATATTGACGATGGCCTAAGAGCAGGTTTTTTTAACTATGATGATTTAAGAGAACTGCCTTTAATTGGTGACATTATATCTGCATTTCCAAATAAATTTGAACTATTTGAAATTCCTAGAATTAACAATGAAATTACAAGAAGAAGCACTTCGCTAATGATTGAGGATGTGATTAATGTTATTAATAAAAATATTAAAATTTTAGAAATTAATACCATTGAGGATGTAAGACTTAAAAATAAGCAAATTGTAGCTTTTTCAGATGACATGCTAGTAAAGGTTGAAACAATAAGAAGTTTTTTAAGCAAAAAAATGTATAAGCACAATAAAGTAAATTTAATGACAGAAAATGCAAATAAAGTAATTATCTTTTTATCTGATCTATTAATGCATGACCAAAAAGTTTGTACCACAGAAGGAATAAAATCTGATATCAATGATAAGATGCATCAAAGAATTATTTGTGATTTTATATCAGGCATGACTGACAATTATGCACAATCAATTTACAATAAATATTTATAAATACAAATGACCCAAATTTACTCAAAGATTAAAGAAATTTTTATTGAAAGTGCTATTTTAGCCTTAAATATTGAACGTTCAATATTTGAAAATATTAATTTTAATGTAGAAAAACCCCACGAGGAAAAAAATGGAGAAATTAGTAGCAATATTTCTCTGTTAATACAAAAAACAGTTAAAGAGAATCCAATTGAAATTGCTCAAAAAATTTCAACTGAACTATTGAAGCGAGATGAGTTTATAAAGGTAGAAGTAGCAAAGCCTGGATTTATTAATTTATGGCTCAGTACTTCTATGTGGCAAAACCATCTAGATGAAACTTTAAAATTAAATGAACTAATAGATTGCAATATAGGTAAGGGACTTAAGGTAAATGTAGAGTATGTTTCGGCTAACCCAACAGGACCTTTGCATGTAGGGCATTGTCGTGGTGCTGTCTTTGGAGATGTAATATCAAATTTATTAAAAAAAACTGGGCATGTAGTCGTCAAGGAATATTACATTAATGATGCTGGCTCTCAGATTAATAATTTAACAGACTCTGTTTATATTCGTTACCAAGAATTACTAGGAAAGAAATTTTCCGAATATCCAGAAAATTTTTATCCAGGAAACTATCTCATTCCAGTGGCAGAACACTTTAAAATAGAGTATGCAGACAAACTTTTAAAAATGAGTGATCAAGATAGATTTAGTTTAATCAAACCATTCACCATTCAATATATGATGGGACTTATCAAAGAGGACCTTTCATCTCTTGCCATCAATCAGGATATATTTGTCTCAGAACAAGAGTTAGTAAGTAAAGGAAAAATTGAAAAGGCAATTAAGAAACTGGATGATGCAGGTTTAATTTACGAGGGTATTTTAGACCCACCAAAAGGTAAAAAACCAGATGATTGGGAGGCTCGACCACAAATGTTATTTAGATCAACAGAATATGGCGACGATGTTGATCGTCCATTGCAAAAATCAAATAAGGAATGGACATATTTTGCTAATGATATTGCTTATCATTTTGATAAATTTGAACGTGGTAGTAATCATCTGATTGATATATTAGGAGCAGATCATGGTGGTTATGTTAAAAGAATGACTGCGGCTGTTGCTGCGCTTACAGATAAAAAGGCAACATTTTCAGCTAAATTGTGTCAAATGGTTAAGCTTAGTCGCAATGGACAGCAAATGAAAATGTCAAAACGATCAGGTGAGTTTATAACACTTAGAGAAGTTGTTGATGAGGTTGGATCAGACTCAATTAGATTTATGATGCTTTATCGAAAAAATGAAGCTCCTTTAGAATTTGACTTTGACAAAGTAACAGAGCAATCAAAAGATAATCCGGTGTTTTATGTTCAGTATGCACATGCAAGAATCTCTTCAGTAATAGGTAAACTTTCAGAGAATAATTTTGATTTAGATCTTTCAAATTATGATCAATGTGATTTCTCTTTAATAGCCAACAAATATGAAATAGATCTAATAAAAAAAATTGCTGATTGGAATAAAGTAATTGAATCTGCTGCAAGCTTGCAAGAGCCGCATCGAATAGCATATTTCTTATATGAGTTGTCTTCTGTTTTTCATTCGCTATGGAGCCAAGGAAAAATTGACTCTAATTTAAAATTTATTATGCCAGATAATAAAAACCTAACATATGCAAGAATTGGGTTACTAGATCTTACACAAAGAACAATCAAGTCAGGCCTAGATTTATTAGGAGTATCTGCTCCACATGAAATGAATTAATGAGCAAGCGAAGGTTTATTAGTATTTTTATATTAGCGATAGCATTGGGTGCATCATGGTTTTACCATAATCAATTTAATCTTAAGTCTGAAGAAACAGGCATAATTATGATAGAAAGCAACCTTGGGGATTACCGTATAGTTCCAGATGATCCTGGTGGCTTACCTGTGTACAATTTAGATATATATGAGTAAATTCTTACCTCTTATAGTTGGATTAAATGGAATAGAGCTTAGTGAGAATGAGAAAAAATTTATTCTAGAGTATAAACCTTGGGGTATAATACTATTCGAACGTAACTGTAGAACTTATTTAGAATTACTTAAATTAATCGAAAACTTAAAAAAATACACACATGAAAATCTCCCAATTCTAATTGATCAAGAGGGTGGAAGGGTTTCAAGACTAAATTTTCCTGAGTTTCCAAAAACACTTCCTGCCAAAACATTTGGTAGCTTATATTTAAAAGATAAGCAGTCAGCTATAAAAGCCCTTACATTGAATACTAAACTCATAGCTTATTCATTAAAGCAAATAGGAATTAATGTTAATACAGCCCCAGTGTTAGACCTGCCCATTAAAAATGAAAGTGGAGTAATTGGTGACCGTGCATATGGCAGTGATAAAAACTTGGTTTCTGAAATGGCAAAAAATGTTTTGAATGTTAATAGTGCTTATGGAATAGCTTCCGTTATAAAACATATCCCAGGACATGGTAAAGCTACTTTAGACAGTCATTTTGATCTTCCAAAAATTTTAGATGAAGCAAATATACTTGAGAATGAAGATTTCATACCATTTATAGAACTTAACTCAGCACCCTTAGCAATGACAGCTCATGCAATTTACACAGCTTATGATAAAATTAATGCAGCAACACTTTCGAGTAAAATAATTAATGAAATTATTAGAGAAAAGATTGGTTTTGAAGGAGTACTTATGAGTGACGATATAAGCATGAAGGCCATGAGTCCTGATGTTGCGAATAATTCTTTAGCCGCATTAAATGCTGGCTGTGACCTGGTTTTGCATTGTAATGGAGATATCGATGAAATGACACTCATTGCCAATAGAATTCTTGATTTAGATTTAATTGAAGTTAGTGAAACTCTCTTAAATATATTTAAAAATGAAAAATCACTTGATGTCACTGAAACACAAAGGGAACTTACTCACATTCTTAATGGTACAAACTAGATTAAATTTGGTTCTTTCTAAGGTTTAATTAATATATAATGAGTGAGTCGTATACATGGAAGAAATAGAAGAAAATTCAAATACTTACATTGAGAGTCAAGAGGAAGACTTTGTGTCTTCCGAAGACCTTATTGTTAACCTTAAGGGGTATGAAGGGCCGCTCGATGTTTTATTAGCGCTTGCTCGAAATCAAAAAGTTGACCTCATGGAAATCTCTATTTTAGAGTTGGTCGAACAGTATGTCTCTTTTATAGCAAAAGTAAGAAGCAGTAACCTTGAATTAGCGGCAGATTATTTAGTCATGGCTGCCTGGTTGGCGTATTTAAAATCTGTTTTATTATTACCTAAAGCTGAAACTGGAGAAGAATTGTCTGCAGAAGAAATGGCTGAGCGACTTAAGATGCAGCTAAAAAAACTTGAAGCGATAAGAATAGTGTCAAAAAAACTTATGGGCCTTCCAAAACTTGGACAAGATTTCTTTGCCAGAGGAATGCCTGGCGGAATACGATTGATCAGAACTCCTAATTATTATTTATCTTTTTATGATCTTTTAAAATCATATGCTGACCAAAGATATAAAACAGCTTATTCGTCAATGACAATTGTACGTCCTTCGGTTTATGCAATGGAAGATGCGCTAGTTAGACTCCAAAGATTAATAGGTGATGTGCCTGAGTGGACTAAGCTTGAGCGATTTCTACCACCTGAGTTTTCTGAAGGTAAGACAGCTAGGTCAGGTGTTGCCGGAACCTTAGCAGCTGCTATGGAGTTGGCTCGTGAGGGTATTCTTGAGGTGCAACAGCTTATTCCTTTTGGTCCTATTTTTCTTAAAAATAAAAAGTCTGAACAAACAATAATAGATTAACCATATGCCAGAAAAACAAGAAAATAATATAATGGATTTTCCAACGGAACATAGAGACAATCTAAGGATTCTTGAGGCCTTGTTATTTGCAGCTAGCGAACCGCTTGATGAAGAAAGTATTAAGGCGAGACTTCCAAGTAAAGCTGATTTAAGTAAATTAATTAATTTATTGAAAGGACAATACGATAGTCGTGGAGTTAACTTAGTTAAAACGAGTAACAAGTGGAGCTTTAAAACTGCACCTGACTTATCAGCTATGATGAGAAAGGAAAAGATCGTTCAAAGAAAACTTTCTAAGGCGGCCACTGAAACTTTAGCTATTATCGCTTATCACCAACCTGTAACACGGGCAGAAGTTGAAGACATAAGAGGGGTTCAGTTTAGTCCAGGTACGCTTGATGTATTGTTGGAATTAGAATGGGTTAAACCTATCGGAAGAAAGAAAACCCCAGGTAGTCCTATAATTTATGGTACGACTGAAAAGTTTTTAGTTTATTTTGGAATTGAAAATATCACCGATCTTCCTGGTTTAGAAGAATTAAAATCTGCTGGCTTACTTGAAAGTCGTTTACCTACAAGCATTGATATTAAATCCCCCGAAGAAATTGATGAGAGTCAAATTGATCCCTTGGCTGAAGACGACACTTTAGAGGATATGATAGCAGGCAGCATAGAAGATGAGTAATATCAAATATAACCATGTCTTTTGGGTATAATTATAATTTTATATTCAAAATATTAGTTGTATTTATATTGAGCTATAGCTCATTTAACAATATTTTTGCTGATAGTTTTCTAGAAATAGATTTTACTAGAGCAGAACCCCATGAGGCTCTTTCTGCAGGCGATGGAACTGTTTATATAGATAATAAAAACTCCTTTTCCCTTCCTCTTAAAAATATTGATATAAATAAAAAAATAGATTTTTTTGTAGGTAATAGTTTGTTTAGAAGAAATTGGGTTGCAGCGCCATCTATAAAAATGTCTAGCGATGGTCTTGGACCATTTTTTAATGGAAGTTCTTGTGAAAGTTGCCATATAAATGATGGACGTGGACATCCACCAGGCACATTTATTAATAATAATGATGATACAACTTCAATTGTATTAGCAATAGGTATACCTCCTCAAAATGAATTTCAAAATGCACAAATATCATCCCTAAGACTTAAGCTAATACCTGATCCAACCTACGGCTCTCAAATAAATGACAATTCAATAGAGGGAATTTTACCAGAAGGAAGTATAAAATTAGAATATCAATATTTTCCAATTTTACTTGATAACGGTCAACTCGTTACGTTGCGTAAGCCAAATTATACTATAGAAAATTTAAATTATGGACCCTTACACTCTGAAATAAGGATTTCAGCTCGTGTTGCTCAGCCAATGATTGGACTTGGGTTAATTGAGCAAATTGATATTAGCGATGTCATCGCAAATGAATCTAAACAAAATATTCATCTAAGTAGTATCTCTGGAAAAGTAAGTCATGTTTGGGATGATAGGTTGAACAAAAAATCATACGGCTTATTCGGCTGGAAGGCATCTCAACCTTCTATAATTAATCAAACTGTAGATGCCTTGCATCATGATATGGGATTATCTAGTAGCCTATACCCAAATGGAAACAACTGCTCAGAAAAGCAGCATAAATGTAAATCTATGGAAACTGGAAATTCACCAAATCAAAATAACGTTGAGGTTTCTGATGAACAAATTAATTTAATCATTTTTTACCAGAAACATTTATCAGTCCCAGCGAGAAGAAATGTTGATGGATTAAATATTTTAAGTGGAAAAAAAATATTCTTTGAGTCCGGATGTGCTTCTTGTCATGTTCAAAAATATAAAACAAAATTTAATGCTAATGATAAATCTGTTTCAGAACAATTAATTTGGCCATATTCAGATTTTTTATTACATGATATGGGGGAAGGACTAGCGGATGACTTAAGTGAGTACACTGCTAGTGGAAGAGAATGGAGGACAACCCCTTTATGGGGTATAGGATTAACAGAAGCTGTTAATGGCCACACAGCCCTACTTCATGACGGAAGAGCTAGGAATATTCTTGAAGCTATACTCTGGCATGGAGGAGAATCTAAGAGCTCAAGAGATAAAATAATAAAGCTATCAATTAAAGAAATTTCACAACTTGTTGATTTTATTGAATCTCTATAATACTTTTTATATTTTTTCAATTTGATATTGCAAATCATTATCAATTACTATATTTCTTTGATAATTAGAATTATTATAAGGTAGATATGAATGAATGAGTTTATTATTATATTTCGTGAGACATTAGAGGCATCTTTAATAGTTGGAATTATTTATGTTTTTTTATCAAAACAAAATAACCACGAGGCAATTAAAAAATTATGGTACGGAGTGTTTGCGGCAATCATAGCAAGTGTTTTTGCTGGATTCATTGCATTCAACTCTTTTCAAACGCTAGGAAACACATCTACCAAAGCACTATTTGAAGCAGTGTTCATGTTCATTACAGCAGGGTTAATATGGTATGTAATTTTTTGGCTTTCAAAAAATGTTAGTAGTAAAGCTGCATTAGAAAACCAAACATCAGTAGCCACTAAATCTACGTGGGGAATTTTCTTTGTAGTCTTTTTTGCTATTTTAAGGGAAGGATTTGAAACTGCAATGTTCTTAATGGGTAGTTTTTCAATGACTAAAAATTTCTCCTATATTGGGTTTTTTTCTGGAATGATAATTGCAATTTTTATTGGTTATGGAATATTTTTTCATGGTAGAAAGATTAATATTCGTTCATTTTTTAAAACGACTACCTTACTTTTAGTTTTTCTTGCCTCTGGAATGGTTGCGTACGGATCACATGAAATTGAAAGTTACCTTGTTAAATCAAAACAACTTAATCTTATCAGTATTGATTCTGTATCTGAAATTGCTCGACCTTGGAATATTCTTATCCCAAAAACAGAGCTCTCATCATCCAACAATAAATTTTTTTATTCTTACAACATAAATGGAAAAGAAAAATATACCCATCTACTTCATGAGAATGGAAGGGTTGGAGTCTTCTTAAAAGGCTTTTTTGGATATAATAGTAATCCTAATTATATAGAATTAATTTTATGGCTTTTATCATTAGGTATAGGATTAAGTTACTGGAGAAAAGTTTACCAAGATGTTAGGTAGTTTTTTACTAACTTAAGTCATATTTTTACTTCGATTTAACTATTAATATTAGTTTAAACTTATTATAATAGTTTAATAATTTATTTTAGAGGTATTCAAAATGGGAAACGTAGGTATTTGGCAAATTTTAGTTATAGTTGCACTTCTAGTAATTCTATTTGGTAGAGGAAAAATTTCCGAACTAATGGGTGATGTTGCTAAGGGCATAAAAAGCTTTAAAAAAGGCATGTCTGATGATGTGGATAAGCCAGCTTCGATTGACAAGTCAGACGATACAAACCAAAAAAATTAAACTTAACCGTTTGGAGAACTCATGTTACCTGGTGTAGGCGGTTTCGAATATTTGTTTATAGCAATTCTAATAATTATATTTGTTGGCCCTAAAGACCTGCCTTCGGTCATTCGAACTTTTGGCAAATACTTTGGGAAATTAAAAAATTTTACTAGAGAATTTAAATCTAGCATAAATGAATTTGCTAAGGAATCAGGTGTTGATGATGTTAAGTCTTCTATTGAAAAAGCTAAGCCAATTAACTTAACGGAAGAAATAACAAATTCAATTAATGAAACTATAAAAAAAACAACTGACTCAGATAAAATTAATGAGAACGATAAATGAGTCAGGGCGATAACATTTCAAATGAAAACAAATTACCTTTGCTGGTTCATCTTGTAGAACTTAGAACAAGACTAATTAAGACAATGATAATGATTGCAGTTTTTTTTGTAATTTTTTATTTCTTTGCAGATTCAATCTATAATTTTTTAGTTCAACCTTATGCTAATGCAGTAGCGGGAGAGGAAGGCAGAAGATTAATCTTTACTGCTTTGCACGAAACTTTTTTTACCTACCTTAGGGTTGCATTGTTTGCATCACTGTTTGTTTCTTTGCCTTTTTTAATGGTTCAACTTTGGATCTTTGTTGCTCCAGGGCTTTATAAAAATGAAAAGTCTGTAGTCATGCCTTATCTAATTGCGACTCCATTACTCTTTATTTTGGGGTCAGCTTTGGTTTATTATTTGATTATGCCAATGGCTATAAAGTTCTTTTTATCATTTGAATCTATCGGGGGAAATGGTGCACTACCTATTCAGCTTGAGGCAAAAGTTAATGAATATCTGAGCCTTATAATGCGATTAATACTTGCATTTGGTATTTGCTTTCAGCTACCTGTAGCACTCACATTAATGGCAAGAGTGGGATTAGTATCAGCTAAAAGTCTTAAAAAAAATCGAAAATATATGATTGTAGGTGTTTTTGCAGTTGCAGCGCTATTAACCCCTCCAGATCCAATATCCCAGATTGGATTAGGAATACCAATTCTCATTCTGTATGAACTATCAATTATTGCAGTAAGCTTTATTGAAAAGCCTAAAAATAACTAATATAAGAAGAAACAATGTTTGATATTAAAAAAATTAGAGAAAATCCAAAGGTATTTGATTTGGCTTTGTCTAAGCGGAATTTCAGTGCCTGTTCAAATGAATTAATTGAATTAGACGAAAAGAATAGAAAAGCCATTGCCCAAGTTCAGACTATACAAGAAGAGAGAAATACTAAATCTAAGCTTATAGGTGAATTTACAGCCTCTGGAAAAAAAGATGAGGCAGACAAACTTAAAGAGATTGTAAGTAAATTAAAATCTAATATGTATGACCTTGAGTTAAAGCAAAAAGAAGTTGCATTAAAACTTAATGACTTGCTTTCTTCAATACCCAATCTACCTGATTCAGATGTTCCAACAGGTGGTGAAGATTCAAATTTAGAAATAAAAGTCGTTGGTGAAAAAAAAGAATTTGATTTTGAAGCTAAGGAACATTTTGATTTGGGTGAAAAATTAGAGCTGATGGACTTCGAAAGAGCAGCTACGATTTCTGGTGCACGCTTTGTTATTCAAAAAGGAAATCTTGCCCGATTAGAAAGAGCTATTGCAAATTTTATGTTAGATTTGCATACCAGTGAATTTGGATATCAAGAAGTTAATGTACCAATTTTAGTAAAAGATGCAGCACTTTTTGGAACTGGACAACTTCCCAAGTTTGAAGATGATTTATTTAAAACAACAAATGATTATTACCTTATTCCCACTGCTGAGGTTCCATTAACAAACATGACCAGGGACTCAATTGTTAATGCTGCTGATTTACCATTAAGATATGTGGCACATACACCATGTTTTAGATCTGAGGCTGGCGCGGCTGGTAGAGATACAAGAGGCATTATGAGACAACATCAATTCTATAAAGTGGAATTAGTAAGTCTTACAAATGAATCTCTCGCAAAGGATGAACATGAACGTATGCTGTCGTGTGCTGAAGAAGTATTAAAAAGACTTGGATTAAGCTATAGAATTATGTTACTTGCATCGCAGGACATGGGCTTCTCCGCTCAAAAAACTTATGACATTGAAGTATGGCTTCCTGGACAAAAAGCTTATCGAGAGATCTCAAGTTGTTCTAATTGTGGAGATTTTCAAGCTCGAAGAATGAATTCTAGGTATAAAGATGAAAATGTGAATAAATTTATACATACGTTAAATGGTTCAGGCTTGGCAATAGGCAGAACTCTAATTGCTATAATGGAAAATTCACAAAATTCTGATGGCTCTATTTCAATTCCTGATGTATTACAGCCATATATGAATAACCTAAAGACTCTTTAAAGATAATCTACCATGCTTCCAATTAATCTAAAAGATTCACGGATACTTATAACTAACGACGATGGTTATGAGGCCGATGGTATTAAAGTTCTTTATGATATAGCAAAAAATTATACAGATGACGTTTGGATCGTAGCTCCTGAGTTTGAAAAAAGTGGAGCATCGCACGCCTTAACTTTTGCAAACGATTTAACTTTAAAAAAACATTCTGATAAAATTTATTCAGTTAATGGTTCACCAAGCGATTGTGTTGTCATAGCTCTAGATAAAGTTCTTAAAGACAAAAGACCTAATATTTTATTGTCAGGAGTTAATAGTGGTTGCAATGTAGCAGAAGATGTTACTTATTCAGGAACTATTGCCGCAGCAATGGAAGGTTTGATAAGAAAGATTCCATCTATTGCTCTTAGTCAGAATTATGATTTAGGAAAGAAAGATAAAATTTCTTGGGATGTTACTAAAAATTATTTGCCCAACGTACTAGATAAAATCACAGCCCATGGATGGCTTAACAACGTACTTATAAATATAAATTTTCCACAGTGCCCAGTCGACAGTGTGACTGGTATTGAAGTTACTACCCAAGGAAACAGAGAAACAGATGATTTAGTTGTATGGGAAAAAGAAAGAAACCAATTTAGAATTGGCTTACAAAGACGATTGTCTGAAAGTGCCAAACCAAAAAACAATATAATTAACAGTATTATAGATGGAGTAATGACTGATGTTGTAGCTGTTACCGGTAATAATATTTCAATAACTCCTTTGCATCTTGATTTAACTCATAAAGATTCTATTGAGAAACTTAGAAACAGCCTAAATACATAGGAAACTTAAGTCATTTTTTAGTTTATAAACGTAAGCTAACTATGTATATTGCCATAATAATAAACCAGGAGACTTTTTAATGGAATTCATAGTTCAATTCATACCTTTAATTTTAATTTTTGCAGTTTTTTATTTTCTGCTTATTAGACCGCAACAGAGAAAAGCTAAAATGCACCAAGAAATGGTTAATTCTGTTCAACGTGGTGACAATATAGTTACTGCAGGTGGACTTCGAGCAAAGGTTGTTAAGGTGGTTAATGAGTATGATGTTGAGGCAGAGATATCTCAGAATGTTAATGTTGTAGTTATAAAAACTACTATTACCAATGTCATTAAAAATTAGAAATTATCAAGAGACCATAGAAAATACTAATGCTTCATTTTTCAAGATCTAAAATATTTTTGATATTAGCAAGTGTATTTGTTGCTATTTTTTTAGCACTTCCTAATTTATTTAGTGATAAACAAATATCTAACTTTCCTTTTTTCATGCCTTCCCAAAAAGTTAATCTTGGTTTGGATTTACAGGGTGGTTCGCATCTACTATTGGAAGTCGATATTGAAAGTATTAAAAAAGAAAAAATAGAAGACCTTACTTTTGACATAAGAAGAATACTTAAAAAAAATAATATCAACTTTGATAATTTAAAATCTATAAATAACTCTATTTCATTTGGAATAAAAACTCCAAATCTTGATAGTAAAGTTATTACTGAAATTAAAGATCTTTCTCAAAGTAATTCTCAAAATACTTTAGTTGCTCAGTCTAGTTCAAACTTAGAGTTAAAAATTGAAAATAATTTAGTTAAAATTTCTCTGTCTGATGAATCGCTGAAACAAATAACAATAAGTGCTGTAAACCAATCTATAGAAATTGTTAGAAGAAGAATAGATGAACTAGGAACTAAAGAACCCACTATTCAAAAACAAGGTACAAGCAGAATACTAATACAGCTTCCAGGACTTGATGACCCACAAAGAATTAAATCGTTACTTGGCAAAACTGCAAAGTTAACATTTAAACTTGTTGATCAAAGAACATCTTATGATCCAAGTAACCCAAAAAAAGCTCCAGTTGGCTCTGAAGTATTATCTTCTGATTCAAACTCAGAGTTTAAATATATAGTTAAGAAAAAAGTAATGGTTGGGGGAGAAAACTTAGTTGATGCACAGGCTGGCTTTGACCCGCAGACAAATGAACCTATAGTTAATTTTAGATTTGATAGACTAGGGGCTAAAAAATTTGGTAAAGTTACCAAGGAAAATATTGGTAAGCCTTTTGCAATTGTTTTAGACAATAAAGTTATAAGTGCCCCAGTAATTAGAGATGCTATTTTAGGAGGCTCAGGTCAAATTTCTGGAGGATTCTCAGCTGAAGAAGCTGCAGACTTAGCTGTTCTTTTAAGAGCAGGTGCATTGCCAGCTCCATTAATAATTCTAGAAGAACGTTCAGTAGGTCCCGACCTTGGTGCCGATTCAATACTTGCTGGAAAAATTGCAGCTTTAATTGGCTTTATTGCTGTTATTATATTCATGGTCATAGTTTACCGTTCATTTGGGCTTTTTGCAGATATAGCCTTGATACTTAATCTCTTAATGGTTTTAGGCATACTATCACTTTTACAAGCAACATTAACATTGCCTGGTATTGCAGGTATTATCTTAACCATCGGTATGGCAGTCGATGCAAATGTATTGATATTTGAAAGAATTAAAGAAGAGCTTAGGAATGGTAGCTCAGTAATCAATTCAATTGACAGTGGCTATAAGCGTGCTTTATCAACAATTTTAGATGCAAATATTACAACGTTCATAGCAGCAAGCATTTTATTCTTTATGGGCTCTGGACCAGTAAAAGGATTTTCTGTAACGCTTGCTATTGGTATTTTTACTTCTGTATTTACAGCTTTTACAGTAACAAGACTAATGGTCGCAATATATGTTAGCCGAACAAAACCTAAGGAACTGAGTTTATAAGTTATGAGTATTTTTTCTTTTTCCCATAATTCAAATATTAATTTTTTCTCACTAAGAAAACCTGCGCTTATACTGTCTATGCTATTAATTATTGGCTCTGTTTTATTTTATTCATTCAATGGCTTAAATTTTGGAATTGATTTTAGAGGTGGAACTCTTATGGAGATTGAAACTTCTGAAGCTGAAGACTTAGGCCAACTAAGAGCTACTTTAAATAGTTTAAATCTAGGTGATATTCAGGTTCAAGAATTTGGCTCGCCTAAAAATATTTTAATTAGAGTAGAGCAACAATCAGGTGGTGAAAAAATACAGCAAAATGTTGTCAGTCTTGTAAAAAATAAATTAAGTTCATCACTAAGTTCGGATGTTAACTTTAGAAGAACTGAAGTTGTTGGTCCCAAGGTTAGCTCTGAATTAATTCAAGCAGGAATTTTAGCTATTATTGTAGCTGTTTTTGCTATGCTTATTTATATTTGGTTTAGATTTGAATGGCAATTTTCTTTAGGTGCTGTGATTGCTCTCATTCACGATGTTATTTTAACTATCGGCATATTTTCTTTCTTTCAACTAGAATTCAATCTGTCAATTATAGCCGCCATACTTACTATAGTTGGTTACTCGATGAATGATACCGTTGTTGTTTACGATAGAGTTAGAGAGAACTTAAGAAAATTTAGAAAAAAAGATATTGCTGATCTTTTAAACCTATCAATCAACGAAACATTATCACGAACTATAATGACATCTGTTACTACATTATTAGCATTATCATCACTTTATATATTTGGTGGATCTGTAATCAAGGGATTTACTTTTGCTATGATTTGGGGTGTTCTTGTTGGAACTTATTCATCTATTTTTATAGCAGCGCCGCTTTTAAATTATCTACAAGTAAAAAGAGACTGGACCACCGAAGGTGCTGTAGATTCAACAAAAAAATAGCCCTTTCACAGAATGTAAAAGGGCTATCGTTATTTTATTTAAGCTAGATTTTGTGCTGCAACCATTGCCAATAGCATTGGTATAGACAACATAGTATTTGTTCTTGAGAACAACATAGCAGTACGTGCAGATTTTGCTTTAGTTTCAGCATCGGCCTCTACTATTCCAAGAGCTCTTTTTTGATTAGGCCATATAACCATCCAAACGTTATAAGCCATGATTATTGCAAGCCACATACCAATTCCAATAGTTAAGTTTCTAGGACTATCAAATCCACTTGGGATTGTTAGTAATAAAGTATTTATGGCTCCTTGATGGCCATAATATAATGCTAATGTAGTTAATCCTGTAATTAGGGTTGCTAAAGCTGACCAGCGAAACCAAAATAATGCTGCTGGAGCAATTACTTTGCCGATAGCAGGTTTTTGTTCGTCAGGAATATTTGGCATATTAGGTATTTGCACAAAGTTAAAGTACCACAATAGTCCAATCCACATTATGCCCGATAGCACGTGTAAATATCTTGATATAGTCGCCCAAAACGTATGGTCATAAGATAATCCATATGAGTAACTCATAATTATTAACAATAAAATTGTAAGAGCTATCCCTGCAATTATTGTTTTATTTAGCGATTGTAAAATTCCAGCCATTTTAATCTCCTAATGTTTTCTTTAGATAATAGCATAATATTATTTTTTTTAATAATTAATTAGTTTTGATCTTTTCATTGAATAATTTTTTGAGATATTGACCAGTATAGCTTTTTTTAACCTTTGAAACTTTTTCAGGAGTGCCTTCTGCAACTATCTCTCCGCCAGCATCGCCTCCTTCTGGTCCTAAATCTATAACCCAGTCTGCAGTTTTTATGACATCAAGATTATGTTCAATCACTACAACTGTATTCCCGCTAGAAACTAATGTTTGAAGAACTTCTAGTAATTTCTTTATATCATGAACATGAAGTCCTGTAGTCGGTTCGTCAAGTATGTACAGGGTTCTACCTGTAGCTCTTTTAGAGAGTTCTTTTGAAAGCTTAATTCTTTGTGCTTCGCCACCTGACAATGTAGTAGCTTGCTGACCAATTTTTATGTAGCCAAGACCAACATTTTTTAAAGTAATAAGCTTACTTTTTAATAGTGGTATTGCGTCAAAAAAATGACAGCCTTCATCAACAGTCATATCAAGAATGTCTGAAATATTTTTATCTTTGAATTTAATTTCAAGTGTTTCTCTGTTATAGCGTTTTCCCTTACACTCATCACAAGTAACATATACATCAGGCAGAAAATGCATTTCAATTTTTATCACTCCATCACCTTCGCATGCCTCGCAGCGACCACCTTTTACATTAAAAGAAAATCTTCCCGGTTTGTAACCTCTTGATTTAGACTCAGGTAAGCTAGAAAACCAATCTCTAATAAACGTAAAAGCACCTGTATAGGTTGCAGGATTTGATCTAGGCGTTCTTCCAATAGGAGATTGATCTATATCTATAACTTTATCTAGGTGCTTAAGGCCAACTATTTCTTTATATTTAGAAGGATTGTTTCTTGAACCATTCAACTCTCTTGCTACAGCTTTATAAAGTGTATTTATAGTGAGAGTTGATTTACCACTACCTGAAACACCAGTTACACATGTTAATGTTCCCAAGGGAATTTCAGTAGTTACGTTTTTTAAATTATTTCCAGATGCTTCAACAATCTTTAAATACTTGCCAGCAAGAGCTGCTCGTCTTAATTTTGGCACTGCTATACTTTGTTTCCTAGATAAGTATTGTCCCGTAAGACTCTTTTTATTTTTCTTTACTTCCATTGGAGTTCCAAATGCCACAACATGGCCACCATCTATTCCTGCAGCAGGCCCAAGATCAATTAAATGATCTGCGCTCATCATTGCTTCTTCATCATGTTCTACGACAATTACCGTATTACCTAAGTCTTTTAATCTCTTTAATGTTTCCAATAGTCTTGCATTATCACGCTGATGTAAGCCAATAGAAGGTTCATCAAGCACATAAAGAACGCCTGTTAGTCCTGATCCAATTTGTGAAGCTAGGCGAATTCTTTGTGACTCTCCTCCCGATAAAGTTCCCGAGTTTCTAGATAGGGTTAAATATTCTAAGCCAACGTTATTTAAGAAGTTAATTCTTTCAGTTAATTCTTTTAAAATGCGATATGCTATTTGACTTTCTTTTTTTGAAAGTTTCTTTTCTAAATCTTTGAACCAGAGAACAAGAAGCTTTATAGATTTCTGACAAACTTCTCCAATGTGTAATTTATCTATTTTTACAGCTAAAGATTCTTTTTTTAATCTAAAGCCATTACATTCTGAACATTTAACTTCTGATTGGTAGCGCTCGATATTGCCTCGCATCCAATTACTTTCTGTTTCTAAGTATCTTCTCTCAAGGTTTCTAACTACACCTTCAAATGTTTTTTTTGACGACTGGACTCTGTAGCCATCATCATAATTAAATTTTATAACATCTTCCCCTGAGCCAAAAAGAAGAATATTTTGAATTTTTTTTGTTAATTTATGCCACGGAACATCAAGAGAAAAATCATAGTGATTTGCTAAGCTATTACAAATCTGTCTAAAGTAAGGTGAGTTCGTTAGCGACCATGGAGCAATCGCACCACCATTAATAGTTAGACCTGAATTAGGAATGACTAGATTTGGATCAACAGATAAATCAGTACCAATCCCATCACATTCTGGACAAGCACCATAAGGATTATTAAATGAAAATAAGCGAGGTTCGATTTCATCAATGGTAAAGCCAGAGACGGGACAGGCAAATTTGGATGAAAACATCTCGCGCTCAGGGTCTTTATTTTTTGTTGTGTGGTCTTCAATAGCAGCTAATCCGTCAGATAAGTTTAAAGCAGTTTCAATACTGTCAGCAAGTCGGTTTCCTATATCTTTAGTTAAAACAATTCTATCAACTACAATATCAATATCATGTTTTTTCTTCTTATCCAGCTGAGGCAAGCTATCAAAATCGTATTGTAAGCCATCAATTTTAACTCTTTGAAAACCTTTTCTCTCTAATTCAGCTAATTCTTTTTTATATTCTCCTTTTCGACCTCTGACTATAGGAGCGAGTATAATAAATCTTGATCCAATAGGTCTTTCTTTAATTCTATCAACCATCTGACTTACTGTTTGACTCGTAATAGGTAAGCCAGTTTCTGGTGAGTAGGGAATACCTATTCGAGCAAATAATAGGCGTAAATAATCATATACCTCTGTCACAGTTCCAACAGTTGATCGCGGATTTTTTGACGTAGTTTTTTGTTCAATTGCTATAGCAGGACTTAAACCCTCAATTAGATCTACGTCGGGTTTTTGCATCATCTCTAAAAACTGCCTTGCGTAAGCAGACAAACTTTCTACATATCTTCTCTGACCTTCTGCATATATAGTGTCGAAGGCTAATGAAGATTTTCCTGAACCAGATAATCCAGTAATTATTGTTATTTTTTCTCTTGGAATCTTAACATTGATATTTTTTAAGTTATGCTCTCGGGCACCCTGGACAGAAATATATTTATTCATTTTTTTAATTAATTAGTCTTTAATTATGAAACTTAAAGATCCACATGTGAATAAATTAAATTCCTTTTTTTGTATACATATTGTTATTAAATAGTTAGTTTTAGAAATGGCTGGAAGTTTAAATAAAGTAATGCTTATTGGTAATGTTGGTGCTGATCCAATCATTAGGCAAACTCAAGATGGTAAAAAAATTGCTACATTGAGCTTAGCTACAACGGATTCTTGGAAAGATAAGGCAACTGGAGAAAAAAGAGATAAAACTGAATGGCACAGAATAGTTATATTTAACGAGGGTTTATCAGGTGTTGTTGAGAACTACGTTAAGAAAGGCCAGCAGTTATTTATTGAAGGGCAATTACAAACACAAAAATATACAGATGCTAATGGAGTTGATAAATATACAACTCAAGTTATTTTACAAAACTACAATGGAACATTAACAATGATAGGTGGAAGAAGTAATTCTACGGATCAAGTTGCTCCATCTCAAGACTCTTCAGCCTTAAATTCAGATCCATTCCCGGGCGGAGATGACGTTGATATTGATGATGAAATTCCATTTTAATATCAATTTTTTCATCGATAATTTCATATTTTTCTGCTATAATTCAGATTAATATATATATATTTTAATAGCCTAAATATGCTTATTTTTAAGGCTTTTTAAGACATTTCAAAGGTAATTTTTTTGACTGATTCCAAGGACGACATCACCACTATTGCACCTGACGTAAGTAGCTCAATCATACCTACTTTAATAGATACGGAGATGCAAAATTCATACTTAGATTATGCGATGAGCGTGATTGTAAGTAGAGCGCTACCTGATGTGAGGGACGGCCTTAAACCAGTTCATAGGAGGATATTATATGCAATGTATGAATCTGGATATGAATGGAATAAGCAGTATCGAAAGAGCGCAAGAGTGGTTGGTGACGTTATTGGTAAGTACCATCCCCATGGTGACCAAGCTGTTTATGATGCTCTAGTTAGATTAGCTCAAGATTTTTCTATGCGACTACCTTTGATTGATGGCCAAGGTAACTTTGGATCTATGGATGGCGATAGAGCTGCGGCTATGAGATATACAGAAGTTCGCATGCACAAAATTGCTAAGTATTTATTAGATGATATCGATAAAGACACTGTTGACTTTAGACCCAACTACGATGAAACAGAAAGTGAGCCGTCAGTCCTTCCTTCAAAATATCCAAATTTACTTGTAAATGGCGCCGGGGGCATTGCGGTTGGAATGGCAACAAATATTTTGCCTCACAATTTAGGTGAAGTCATTGATGCTACAGTAGCATTTATTAAAGATGAAAATATTAGTGATAGTGCAATCTATAGTCATATAAAAGGACCTGATTTTCCAACAGGTGGCATAATCGTAGGTACAAATAATATTAAATCTTCACAAATCACTGGCAGAGGCTCGATCATTGTTCAAGGAAGAAGTGTAATCGAAGAATTTAAAGCAGATAGAGAAGCAATTATTTTCTCAGAAATACCGTACCAAGTTAATAAGTCTACATTAATTCAGAAAATTGCTGAGTTGGTGAGAGAGAAAAAAATTGAAGGTATTAGTGACTTAAGAGACGAGTCTGATCGTGATGGTGTAAGAGTTGTTATTGAGTTGAAAAAAGGTGTCATAGCAAGTGTAATTTTAAATAAACTTTATAGATATACTCCGTTGCAATCTTCGTATGGTGTTAATGCTCTGGCGCTTACTGGTGGACGTCCAAAGTTAATGGGTATCCGTGATTTCTTAACTTATTTTGTAAAGTTTAGAATTGAAATAATTACAAAGAGAACCAAGTTTGATTTAAACAAGGCTAGGGATAGAGCGCATTTATTAATAGGTCTAGGAATAGCAATAGCAAATGTTGACAAGGTGATTGAAATAATAAAACAATCAAAAGACCCAGCTGATGCCAGAAGAGAATTACTTAAGACTAAGTGGAAAAACTCAGATATTGCTGACTTACTTTCTATTGTTGATGACCCAAGACAAATAATTATTGAAAATGAAATCTATCTTACTGAAGAGCAGGCAAGAGCTATACTAGAATTAAGATTACAAAGACTTACAGCTCTAGGTAAAAATGAAATCGAATCTGAGTTGCAAGAACTCTCAATAAGCATTAATGGATTTTTAGAAATACTTACAAACAAAGAAGTTTTAATGAAGATTATTGAAGAAGAGCTCTTAGAAGTTAAGGAACAATTTGCTACACCCAGAAAAACCGATGTTACCGAAATTGAGCTAACTGATTTTGAACAAGAGGACTTGGTTCAAAAAAGTGAGATGGTAATAAGTGTTTCTAATTCTGGCTATATAAAAAGAGTGCCACTAGAAATGTATCGTGCTCAAAAAAGAGGTGGAAAAGGAAGATCAGGAATGAAAACTGGTGATGAAGACTTTGTTTCACAAGTATTTACAGCCAGCACACACGACAACATGTTGTTCTTTTCTTCGTCTGGAATAGTGTACAAACTTAAGACTTGGAAAATTCCAGAATCTTCTATTACTGCGAAAGGAAAAGCAATTGTTAACCTTTTGGAAATGAAAGAAAACAATCAACTTTCAAGTATTTTAGTATTGCCAGAAGCTCAAACATCTTCTGATAAAGATACATTTATAGTATTTGCAACTTCTGAGGGAACAATTAGAAAAAATAGCCTTGAGGATTTTAAAAGAATTCAATCAAGTGGTAAAATCGCTATGAAACTTACTGGCGATAATAATATTATTGATGTTAAGATCTGCACTGACGATGACGACTACCTTTTAACAACATCAAAAGGAAAATGTATAAGAACCCCAGTCTCTAAATTAAGAACAACTAAAAGCAGAACTTCTGAAGGCGTGAGAGGTATAAAATTATCAACCGATGATAAGATAATATCTTTATCAATATTATCACATACCGAATCTACAAGTGCTGAGATTAAAACTTATTTAAAAATGCAAAAAGAAAGAAAAAATGAAAGTAATGAAGAAGCAGATGATGAGATAGATAATGATGGCGTAGAAGCAGTTGAAATATCTGAAGATCTATTTTCTGAAATGCAAGCACGAGAGCAATTTATACTTACGGTCACTGAAAATGGATTTGGAAAAAGAACTTCATCTTATCACTTCCGAATAACCAACCGTGGTGGCTCAGGCATAAAATGCATAACCACATCTGCTAGAAATGGTAATGTACTTGCTTCTTTTCAAATTGAACATGCTGATGATATAATGCTGATAACTAAATCGGGTCAACTTATTAGGTGCCCTGTAAAAGACATAAGAATAGCTGGCAGAAATACTCAAGGAGTGAGTATCTTTAAAACATCAGATCAAGAAAAAGTTGTTTCTGCCTCAAGAGTTGATATAGAAAGCTAATAATTTACTAGAGCTAATTAAGTATTGTCTATATAGTCCCCTGTATGAAAAAAATCGCTATTTACCCTGGTACATTTGATCCTCTTCACAAGGGACATATAGATATAATTAGACGTGCTGTAGGTTTATGGGATGAGCTTTATATAGCTGTAGCTGACAGTCCACATAAGGGTACGCTTTTTTCTTTAGAAGAAAGAAAAGCAATGATTCAAAATGAGTTTGAAGAAAGTAAAAATATTAAAGTTATTTCATTTAATAATTTATTAATTGATTTGGCCAGTTCACTAAGTGCAAGAATTTTAGTTCGTGGACTAAGAGTTGTTTCAGATTTTGAATATGAGTTTCAAATGTTAGGTATGAATAGAACAATGAATCCAGATATTGAAACTGTTTTTTTAATGGCTGAACCACAATATCAACCAATTTCATCAAATTTTGTTAAAGATATTGCAAGACTTGGTGGCGATATATCTAAATTCACTAGTTTAAATGTTACAAATAAACTTAAGGAAAAATTTTAATGAAAACAATTGTAAGAATATTAAGTATTTTATTTTTAATTAACGCAACAGCCTTAGGGCAGGAAGCATACAACATGGTAAATGATCCTGAAAATAGCATAAAAATTGAACTAACAAGTGGCGATGTATACATTGAGTTACTTCCAGACGTTGCCCCTGGGCATGTCGAAAGAATTAAAGAGCTTACACGTGAAGGTTTTTATGATGGTGTTCCATTTCATCGTGTAATTGATGGTTTCATGGCTCAAACTGGCGATGGTCAATTTGGTAATGGCACTGGTGGCTCTAGTAAGCCTGATTTAAAAGCTGAATTTAATAATACTTCACATTTAAGGGGAGCTGTTTCAATGGCTAGAACAGCTGCACCAGATTCTGCAAACAGTCAGTTCTTTATCTGCTTTGGTCCAACACCACATCTTGATGGACAATATACTGTTTTCGGCCAAGTTGTTAAAGGCATGGAATTTATTGACGGTTTAAAGAAAGGTTCTGGTGGAGGCGGTGAAGTTACCGATCCTGATAAAATGATTTCAGTTAAGGTCGTTGCCGACATTAAATAATTTAATGAACTTAAATGATTTTGATTTTGATTTACCTGCAGAGCTGGTAGCAACAAGACCCAATATACCTAGAGAAAAGTCAAAAATGCTTGTGGTCAATAATGGCTTTAAGCACTCCACTTTTGACTTGTTGTCTGAATATTTAAATAAGGAAGATGTATTAGTTGTAAATAATACGAAAGTAATCCCTACCTTTTTAGTTGGCTCATTAAATAATTCTCAAATCAAAGTAACTGCACATAAAGAGTTAGCAGATGGAAGTTGGCTTGCATATTTAAAGCCCGCTCGTAAAGTTAAAGATGGAGATCAAATTGATTTAGAAAACAATATAGTCGCATCAGTTATTAAAAAAACAAATTTTGGTGAAGCAATAATATCTTTTAATCTTAAAAAAGAGGATTTATCTGATTTTTTTAATAATCATGGAAATATGCCATTACCACCGTACATTCTTAAAAGAAGAGAGAGTGATAAAAATGATATCAATGACTATCAAACTATCTATGCTTCTAAAAAAGGTTCAGTAGCTGCGCCAACTGCAGGACTACATTTCAATGATAAAATATTTTCAGAAATTAAAAAAAAGATTCATAGTGTTGTTGAGGTAACTTTACATGTTGGAGCAGGAACATTTTCACCAATTAGAGATGATATTGATAGTCATAAGATGCATAGTGAATTTGGTTATATTTCAGAAACTGATGTTGAAATTATAAATTCATGTAAATCTAATGGCGGAAGAATAATAGCCGTAGGAACAACAACTCTTAGACTTTTAGAAAGCGCAGCAATTACAGAAAATAAAATAAAAAAGTTTGATGGCGAAACAGATATTTTTATTAAGCCAGGTTTCAAATTTAATATTGTCGATGTTTTACTAACAAATTTCCATCTTCCTAAATCATCATTGTTATTATTAATTTCAGCATTTGCTGGAACAGACATTGTTAAAAAAGCTTATCAAGAAGCCATTGAAAACCAATATCGTTTTTTTTCTTATGGAGATGTAAGTTTGCTATATAAAAATGAGCACATTTAAAATTTTAAACAAAGATAGTTTAGCCAGAAGAGGAGTTTTATCTACCTTGCATGGAGATATTAATACACCTGCTTTCATGCCAGTTGGAACTGCTGCTACTGTAAAAGGTGTATTTACAGACGATGTTCACAAAACAGGCTCAGAAATCTTACTTGGTAATACTTATCATCTTATGCTTAGGCCTGGCTCTGAGGTAGTTAAGCAACTCGGAGGGCTACACAAATTTATGAATTGGAATAAGCCAATTCTAACTGATTCAGGTGGATATCAAGTATTTTCATTATCAGATTTAAGAAAGATAACTGATAAAGGTGTCGAATTTAAATCTCATATTGATGGAAAAAAAATTTTTATGTCCCCAGAAGATTCTATTCAAATTCAAATGAATCTTAATTCGGATATTGTAATGGTGCTAGATGAATGTACTCCATTTCCAGCAACCTATGAAGAAGCTCAGAAATCTATGTATCTTTCAATGAATTGGGCAAAAAGATGTAAAAATTACTTTGGTAATAATCCAAATAGTTTATTTGGAATTGTTCAAGGCAGTGTATACGAAGATTTAAGATTAGATTCTGTAAAGCAATTAACCGATATTGGATTTGACGGTTATGCAGTTGGAGGTCTGGCTGTAGGTGAGCCACAAGATGATATGTTTAAGATTTTAGACTATACATGTCCAGCCTTACCTGAAGATAAGCCACATTACCTTATGGGTGTTGGTAAGCCAGAAGATATTCTTGGGGCGGTTGAAAGAGGTATTGATATGTTTGATTGCGTTTTACCAACTAGATCTGGGAGGACAGGCCAAGCATTTACTTCGCTTGGACCAATAAATGTTCGTAATGCAAAATACAAACTTTCAAATCAACCTATTGATATAAATAGCAATAATCCAATATGTAAGAATTATAGTTTGGGTTATATACATCATTTATTTAATGCTAAAGAAATGTTAGGTGGAATGCTCCTTTCTTTGCATAATATTTATTTCTATCAAGAAATGATGCAGGAAATTCGAAAATCAATAGAGGAAAATAACTTAAAAGATTTTAGTAAAAAATTTAGAGAACAATATAATTCTAGAGTTGAGTAACTACTTACCCTTAAAGTCAGGTTTTTTCTTTTGTGCAAAAGCCATAACGCCATTAAAACAATCTTCAGTTTTTCCTGCAACAGACTGCGCAGCACTTTCAGCATTCAATTGACCTTGAAAGTCGTTTGATAAGCTGTCCCAAAATAATTTTCTCATAAGAGAGTAGGCGACAGTTGGACCTTCAGCTATCTCAGTTGCAATTTTCATAACTTCATCCATAAAGGTATTGTTTTCAAAAACATCATTAATTAATCCCCAAGTCAAAGCTTTATCAGCTGAAACTTTTTCACCTAACATTGCAAATTCCATTGCTCTGGCCATTCCTATTTTTCTTGGTAGTACATAAGTCGAGCTTGCATCAGGAACAAGACCTATAAACTTAAATGCTTGATAAAAATAAGAAGATTTAGCTGCGTAAACTAGATCACCAAAAATAGCCAATGAACAGCCAGCGCCAGCTGCTGGACCATTTACAGCTGTTATAATTGGTATAATTAAATTCTTAAGATCATTTAGCATTGGGTGATAATGACTATCTAATGCAACTCCCATATCTAATTTTGAAAAATCAGAGCCAATCTTGTTGTCAAATAAGTTGGCACCAGAACAGAAACCCTTTCCTGAGCCGGTAATAACAAGACATCTAGCTTTAGTATCTCCACTATTAATATCTTTAATCTTATCGTGTATTTCAGATATCATTTTTAAAGATAGCGCATTTAATCTATCAGGATCATTTAGTGTTAATATAGCTACGCTGTTTTTATTAACTTCAAATTTAATTAATTCACTCATTTTAAATCTTTATTTGGAATAAATGATATTATCTAGTAACAACATCAGTTATTTGATCAATACCTTCACTAATTTTATAAAGTACATCTGTTTGATCAAGTTTTTTTGTTTCGTTATATTGAGGGTGGCCCAAGGTGGCCAAGTCTTTAGCTTTTGCCAAAGCAATTTCAAAAACCATATCTGCATCGACTACCTCATCTAAATAACCGGGCTCTATAGCATCTTCAATTGCATACATCTCCGCATTTAAGATTGCTCTTTGTTTGTGAGATTTGGTTAATTTAAATTTTGCAATTTCAAGAAGTGGCGTTGGAACAATCATGTTATTTCTAAGTTCATTAGCACCAATCTTAAATTCACCTTTGGCACCAACTCGGTAATCACTACTGCATAGTAAAAAAGCACCAAGAGCAATCGCATGCCCAGAACATGATGCGACTACAGGTCGTGGAAAAGAAAAAACTCTTTTTAGCATTGTAAAGCCAGCTTTAACCATTTGGGCAGCAGGTTCAGAGCCTGACATCATAACTTTTAAATCAAATCCAGCTGAAAATATACCAGGTCTTCCATGTATGAGAAGAGAACCGTTGTTTGTTGGAACTTTATCTAACAATAAATTAAATTCTTTAATCATTGCTGGTGAAAAAACATTCGCCTTGCCGTCATCAAGAGTAATTATAGATACATTTTCATCAGTTTTAATGTTAGCAAGCATAATTTATAAATATTTTTGTTTGTCATCGAGAATTTATAGATATATCGATACTTAGACAATAAAAAAAAATTATAAAAAGAGAAAATAATTGTTAAATATGACACTATTTAGAATAATATAGGTATAATATTTAATAATAATTAATTAGGAATAAAAATATGGGCTTAGGTGGAGTAAATGCTAACGTAGAATACCAAGAGGTTTCAAAAGAAAGTTTAAATCAAATATTATCAATACTCAAAGAAAGGTTTACTGAGGGTTCATATCCAAATTTAGATGAAAGAATTGATCGTATCAATAGATTGAAAAATCTAGTTGAAGATAACATGGATGCTTTTCACAAAGCTTTAGAAAAAGACTTTGGAACTCGACACGAACAGCTGAGTCTATTATCTGATACGATGCCAGTTATTAATAACGCTAAACATGCATTGAAAAATATTCGTAAATGGATAAAGCCAGAAAAAAGAAACCCTAATTTTCCATTAGGGTTACTTGGAAGCAAAGCTTACGTACAATCTCAACCTTATGGAGTAGTGGGAATTATCGCGCCATGGAATTTTCCATTGAACCTTAGTTTAGCACCGCTTGTTGAAATATTTGCTGCAGGCAATAACGCCATGATGAAATTATCTGAGTTTGTACCAGCAACCTCTGAACTAACTGAGGTACTTATCAATAAGTATTTCAAACCTGATGAAGTAAGAGTTGTTAATGGCGGTCCAAAAACATCACAAGTTTTTTCAGGCCTTGCATTTGACCATCTATTATTTACAGGTTCAACTTCAGTGGCAAAAAAAATCGCCTCTGAAGCTGCAGCCAACCTTGTTCCTTTAACTTTAGAACTTGGTGGAAAGTCTCCAGTAGTAATTAGCTCTGAAGCTAAAATGAAAAAGAGCGTAGATAAGATAATCATGGGAAAACTATTTAATGCAGGACAAATTTGTATAGCACCGGATTATATATTTGTACCAGAGAACAAAGAACAAGAATTTGTTGAAAGCGTTAGAGTATCTGTTGCAGAAATGTACCCAACAATTAAAAATAACCCAGACTACACTTCTATAATACACCTAAATCATTATGAGAGACTTAACGCTTACATTAAGGATGCAAAAGAAAAAGGAGCTGAGATAATCCAAATTAATCCTGCTAATGAAGACTTTGATCAGCAAGAGCATCATAAAATTCCACCTACAATCATTTTAAATGTAACGGATGAGATGGACGTTATGCAAAATGAAATTTTTGGACCTATATTTCCTGTTGTAAAATATAAAAATTTTAATGAAACGATTAAATATATTAATAGAAACCCAAAAGCATTAGCACTTTATTATTTTGGTGAAAATAAAGAAGAAATTGATGATCTTTTGAATAAAACGACTACTGGTCAAATGGTTATAAACGAGGTTATGTTTCAATTTTCAATGCATGATCTTCCATTTGGAGGTGTCGGCCCCAGTGGTTCTGGTGCTTATCATGGTAAAGATGGTTATCTAAATTTTAGCCACAAAAGAGCGATCTTAAAAGGTCAGAATGTTTTAAATGCTGGAAAGTTAGTTTCAGCACCGTATACTGAAAAAACTAAAAAAAATATTAAGATGTTAAGCTAGAGTATATTTTCAGCCGAAACTTTTTTTGAGTTTTCTGTGATAAATTTAAATCTTAATTCAGGCTTTTTTCCCATTAGCGCATCTACGCTTTTAGCTGTTTTCTTTTTTTGATCATTTGGAATCTCAACTTTTAATAAAACTCTATTCTCTGGTGCCATTGTCGTAACTTTTAGTTGAGCGGGCATCATTTCTCCCAAACCCTTAAAACGACCAATGTCCACATGTTGTGAATTTTTAAATTCAGTTCGCATAATTCTATCTTTATCTTTGTCATCAGTTGCATAAAATACTTTAGGGCCTTTTGATAATTTATATAGTGGGGGAACGGCAAGATACAGATGACCATCTTCAATCAATTTTCTAAACTCACTATAAAAAAAGGACATGATTAATGTAGATATGTGAGCACCATCTACGTCCGCATCAGTCATAATAATAATTTTTTCATACCTTAGATCTTTAGAACTATATTTTTCACCACGCTTACAGCCAAGAGCTTGAATTAAATCAATTATTTCTTGATTACCATTAATTTTTTCCTGCGTAGCGCTTATTACATTAAGTATCTTGCCTCTTAGAGGAAGAATTGCTTGAGTTTCTCTATTTCTTGCTTGTTTAGCAGAGCCTCCAGCAGAATCACCTTCAACTAAAAATAATTCAGTTCCTTTATTTCCATCTCTAGAACAGTCCGCTAGTTTCCCCGGTAATGTAATTCTCTTTCTCTTTATTTGTTTTTCTATATTAAGATTAGATTTATTTTGCAATCTAATTTGAGATCTATTGTAGGCATAATTAAATAATATCTCAGCAGTTTGTCTTTTTTTTGTTAACCAGTTTTCAAACAGTTGTCGCACCTTTGTTTCAATTAACCTACCAGTCTCAACACTGGATAATCTTTCTTTTGTTTGACCTTGAAATTCTGGATTTGAAATGAAAATCGATAAAATTGATGCTGATGCACCAAATAAATCATCTTGATTTATTTGATTAGATTTTTTTTCGTATTTTAGCTTGGTGTAGTCTTTAAAGGCTTTGTATACACCTTGCTTAAAACCATTTTCATGTGTTCCTCCTAATGGTGTTAAGATTGTGTTACAGTAAGATTTTGATATTGGTTCAAAATATTCATACCAATTAATTATACCCTCAATACTTTCATCTTCATTAAATTTTTCATTAAAATAAAAATTATCTTCAATTATAGAATCATTTTTTTCAGTAGTTATTTTCAAATAATCTTTAATTCCACCAGAAAAATGAAGAGTATCATTTGTTGGAACATTTTTTTGAACTAATAATTTTGGACAACTCCAAATTATTTCAACATCAGGTATTAAATAGGCTTTGGCTTTTGCCATTTCATAAATTATTAAAGAATTAAAATCTGAATTTTCAATGAAAATTTCAGGGTCTGGAGTAAAAGTAATTTTAGTTCCTTTTTTTAAAGAACTGCTACTTACTGTTTTTAATTTTGTTTTAGGGAAGCCTTGAGAGTATATTTGCTTATAAAATTTCTTATCTCTAGCTATTTCAAGAGTTAAATTTTTAGATAATGCGTTAACTACAGATATACCAACACCATGTAAGCCACCTGATGTTTTATAGCTCCCTTCTGTGAATTTACCACCAGAATGCAGTGTTGTTAATATAACTTCAGCAGCAGATATTTTAAATTTTGGATGCTTATCAACTGGGATGCCACGTCCATTATCTGAAATTTCTATTGTATTTTTATCTATAAGTTTAATGGTAACTGTGTCTGCATAATTTGCTACAACCTCATCCATTGAATTATCCAATACTTCACTTACAAGGTGATGAAGAGCAGCGGTGTCAGTTCCACCAATGTACATTCCTGGTCGTTTTCTTACGGGTTCTAATCCTTCTAATACTTCTATGTCTTTAGCTGTATAACTAGCTTTAAGCGTGGAAGACTTAGATTTAGCTTTTATGTGCTTCTTTTTGATTGTTTTTTTTAGCATAAAATATGTATTAGATTTTATACTTTAGATTCTGTACAATGTGTATTAATAATTACTCTTTAAAAATATAATAATATTTTTTACTTATGCCTGTCATTGAATCAAAAATCATGATTAACACCAAAGCGTTTAAGAAAAATGCGGATGATCACATGATTTTAATTGAAGGCTTTAGATTATTAGAAAAAAAAGTTGCAGACAATTCATCTCGAGCGAAACCAAAATTCGAAAAAAGAAATCAGTTGTTACCAAGGGAAAGAGTCAGAAGGCTACTTGATCCAGGAAGCTATTATTTACCTATATCGAATTTAGCAGGTTACAAGATGGGAGATGATGACGGTGATAAAAATATTATGGGTGGCAACTCAATAAGCGGCATAGGTATTGTTGAAGGTGTCCGTTGCATGATTACTGCCTCAGACTCTGGTATTAAAGGTGGATCAATGACACAGATGGGTGTTGAGAAAAGTCTAAGATGTGCAGAAATTGTTAAAGAAAACAAATTACCAATGATCAACTTGGTTGAAAGTGCTGGAGCGAACCTATTTAAACAATCAGAAGTTTTTATTAGAGGTGGCCGTAGCTTTGCAAATTTAGCTAAACTATCCGCTTTGGGAATACCAACGATAGCAGTAGTTCATGGCTCATCAACAGCGGGTGGAGCTTATTTACCAGGTTTGTCAGATCAAGTAATAGTTATAAAAAATAAATCCAAAATCTTTCTAGCGGGGCCTCCTTTGCTAAAGGCTGCCTTAGGAGAAATCGCAACCGACGAAGAACTTGGTGGAGCTGATATGCATTATAACATTTCAGGCTTAGCAGAGCATATGGCAAAAGATGACGATGATGCAATTAAGGTATGTAGAGAGGTTGTTAAGCATTTAGGATGGAATGATAATTTTGAATCGACACAAAAATATGACTACAAAGAACCGATCTACCCACCAGACGAATTAATTGGTGTTGTTCCAACTGACTATAAAAAACCTTATGATGTAAGAGAGGTTATAGCTCGAATTGTCGATGGTTCTGACTATTTAGATTTCAAACCAGAATATGGAAAACAGACTGTTACTGGAACAGCTGCAATACATGGTTATAAAGTAGGTATTGTTGGTAATAATGGCCCTATATTTTCTGATGGAGCTTCAAAAGTTGCACAGTTTATTCAACTTTGTTCTAAGTCAAATATTCCTCTGATTTTTCTACAAAATACTACGGGCTTTATGGTTGGCACAACTGAGGAAAGCAAAGGTATTATTAAACATGGATCAAAAATGATTCAAGCTGTAACCAATTGTACTGTACCTAAAATTACTTTGCGGATTGGAGCTTCTTTTGGGGCAGGAGAGTATGGTATGGCTGGTAGATCTTTTGATCCAAGATTTATGTTCTCTTGGCCGAACAATAAGCTGAGTGTGATGGGTGGTGAACAAGCTGGAAAAACCATGTCTCAAGTTGCAACTGAATCTGCCATAAGAAAAGGTGAGGAGCCGAATATGGAAATGATTGGCGCTATAGAGAAAAAAATCATTGAAACATATGCAGAAGAAGGCGAAGCCTTATTTGCAACTGCAAGACTTTGGGATGACGGAATCATAGATCCTAGAGATACAAGAAAGGTATTAGCAGAATGTTTAAATATTGTATCTGATTCTAAAAAGAGAGAGCTAAGAGCCAATACATTTGGCGTAGCAAGAATGTAAATTAATTTTTACCGGGAAGTATGTCTAGATATTTAGATATTATTCCAAGCATGATTTCATCGGCACCACCACCAATAGAACCTAATCTGCCATCTCTAAATCTTCTTGAAATTGGTGTTTCGTCCATATAACCCATACCACCCCAATATTGTAGACATGAGTCATTTACTTCTCTAGCTAGCCTGGTGGATTTAAGTTTCGACATTGATGCAAGTTTTGTGCAATCACCACCATTAATATGAATTTCAATACCTTTCCAAGTTAATGCTTTAAGTGCCTCAACTTCAGTCATTAATTCAGACAACCTAAAGTGAACAATTTGATTATCAAGTATAGGCTTGCCAAACGTCTTTCTTTGTCGGGTATAATCAATAGTTTCAAGAATTGCCTGTTCACACCCAGCATAGTTTCCAATTGCTGCGTAAAGTCTTTCTTCTTGAAATTGAATCATTTGATAGACAAAGCCTTGACCCGCTTCACCAATAAGATTTTTTGCAGGAACTCTAACGTTATCAAAAAATATTTCTGCAGTATCTGAGGAATGCATTCCTAATTTTTTTAATTTTCTATTTATAGTAACCCCTTTTGACCTTTTACCATTCTCTTTTAATGGAACACAGATTAATGATTTATTCAAATGCCTGCTTTTGCTTGAGCTATCAGTATTTGCCAACATGCACATCCAGTCAGCTTGAGTTCCATTAGTGATCCACATCTTTGATCCATTAATTATGTAATCATCTCCATCTCTAATAGCAGTTGTTTTGATTGCAGCAACATCGGAACCAGCATGAGGTTCAGATACACCAATACAAGAAACGTACTCCCCAGCAATTGAAGGTTTTAAAAATTCATTACAAACATATTCAGAACCAAATTTTGCCAGTGCGGGTGTTGACATGTCTGTTTGTACACCGATTGCCATTGGTACACCGCCACAATTAATAGTTGCTAAAGCCTCATTAAGAACGGCGCCATAAGAGTAATCCAATCCGGCTCCACCATATTTTTCAGGTTTAGTTATTCCTAAGAAACCTTGATCTCCTAGTTTTTTAAATAATTCGTGAGCAGGAAATATTTCTTCCTCTTCCCATTGATTCACATAAGGATTTATTTCTGCTTCAACAAATTTAAGCGCAGAACGTTTTAGCTCTTCGTGTTCAGAAGTTAATTCCATATGTTCTTTTATATCATTATCTAGCCAAATATAGAAACAGAAACCAATTGTTTTTATTAGATAAATATAACCCTCTTTTCTTTTAAAAGAGGGTTAGTAATTAATTAAACACTGAAATAGTTTTTGAATTCAATTGGGTGTGGAGAATGTTCAAGATCATATACGTCTTGCATTTTTAATTCTATATATGCATCAATTTGATCATCAGTAAACACACCGCCTTCAGTTAAAAAAGCTCTATCAGCATCCAAAGATTCTAAGGCTTCTCTTAGAGATCCACACACAGTTGGAAGTTTAGCAACTTCAGCTTCAGGAAGCTCATACAAGTCTCCATCAGTTGCATCGCCAGGATGAATTTTATTATTAATACCATCCATTCCAGCCATCAGCATTGCTGAGAAGGCAAGGTATGGATTTGCTGTTGGGTCAGGGAATCTTACTTCAACTCTCTTACCTTTTGGATTATCAGAAACAGGTATTCTACATGAAGCAGATCTATTTCTAGCAGAGTAAACAAGTATTACAGGAGCTTCAAAGCCTGGGATTAAGCGCTTGTAACTGTTTGTACTTGCGTTAGTAAAAGCATTTAATGCCTTACCATGCTTAATTATGCCACCAATATAGAATAGTGCGAGTTCAGATAAGCCTGCATAGCCATCACCAGCAAAAAGAGGCACACCATCTTTCCATATTGATTGGTGTGTATGTAAGCCTGAGCCGTTATCTCCCTTAACAGGTTTTGGCATAAATGTTGCAGTCTTTCCAAAAGAATTAGCTACCATATGTACACCATATTTATATAGCTGAACGCCATCACCTTGTTTTAAGAGAGTGTCGAATAACATACCTAATTCATGCTGACTTGGCGCAACTTCATGATGATGTTTTTCCATTTTAAGACCTAAGTTCTTAAGTTCTTCTAGAAATTCTGTACGAATATCTTGAGCGCTATCTACAGGAGGGACTGGGAAATAACCTCCTTTAATACCTGGTCTATGACCAAGGTTTCCACTTTCATAATTTCTATCACTATTGTACGGGCCTTCTGAGCTATCAATGCTGAACATTGACTTATGCATTTCTACTGAAAATTTCACATCATCAAAGAGGAAGAATTCAGGTTCAGGGCCGATATAAACTGTATCACCAACACCGCTTGACTTAACATAAGCTTCAGCTTTTTTTGCAGTACCACGAGGGTCTCTTTCGTAAGGAGCTTTAGTAATTGCATCCAATATATCACAAATAACAATCATTGTAGGTTGTGCTGTAAAAGGATCCATTACTAATGTAGACAGATCTGGTTTTAAAACCATGTCAGATTCATTTATAGCTTTCCAACCTGCAATTGATGAGCCATCAAAAAAAACCCCATCATTTAACAAATCTTCGTCAATCATAGTTCCATCCATAGTTAAGTGTTGCCACTTACCTTTTACATCAGTGAATCTAAAGTCTAAATATTTTGCTCCAGCATCTTTTATTTGCTTAAGTGCTTCTGTAACAGTAGTCATTATTATTCCCTTCGTTATTTTATTAATTTAAAGTGCGTCTGATCCAGTTTCGCTGGTTCTTATTCTAATAGCTGTTTCAATATTTGTTACAAAAATCTTACCATCACCAATCCTATTGGTGTTGGCTGCTTTTTTTATTGCCTCTATTGCAGGCCATAACATTTCATCATCAACAACTAACTCGAGTTTTACTTTTGGTATAAAATCTATTAAGTGCTCTGAACCTCTAAATATCTCCTCTTTGCCTTTTTGCCTTCCATACCCAGCAGCCTCAACTACAGTCATCCCTCTAACACCAACAGCTTCTAATGCTTCTTTGACATCATCAATCTTAAAAGGTTTAATTATAGCTTCAATTTTCTTCATAAGTATACTTTTGACCGCTAACTTAATCCGAAAAAAAGCAATCCCCAATAAGAAATTTACACAAGTATTGGATAGAAACTAATATGAATACATGCCAATATGACATCAATATGATAAATGGATCTTATAATTCAATTATACTAGTAAAATAACAATTATAATCAATAAGATAGAAGATTATCTTGATACTTTAATTTATGTCTATAAAAATAAATCAAAACAATCCAAAGCTGTGGATTACTAATTTTCCTAGGCCTTCTGCAGCAGATCATAAGTATACAAGGGGCATGGTGGTTATAAATTGTGGACCCAAGTCTAAGACAGGCGCTGCTAGATTAGCAGCTCGTTCAGCCTTGAGAGTAGGTGCTGGTGCAGTTAAGTTGGTGTGCAGTGAGGACGTTGTTGATATTCTTGAGCCACAAATATCTGTAGAATTAATAAGTGTAATTAAAAACAAACAAGATTTTCAAAATATATTAAAAGATAAAAAAATATCATCTGTCTTAATCGGACCAGGCAATGGAATTAACAATGAAACCAAAGCAAGGGCATTGATGGCCTTAGCATTTGTTGATCATGTAGTTTTAGATGCAGATGCCTTAACCGTTTTTGCTGATAATCCAGAAGAATTATTTATTGATTGTTATCCGCATACAATTTTTACTCCACATGAAGGTGAGTTTAAAAAACTTTTTGGGAATGATATTGGAAATATAGAAGATAGAGTGCTAAAAACTTCTGAGGCTGCAAAAAAATCTAATACAATCATTGTTCTTAAGGGAGCCGATACCATAATTGCCTCACCTCTAGGCGAGGTTGTAATCAATCATTCTACAGCAAGTTATCTTGCAACAGCTGGATCTGGAGATGTCCTAGCGGGAATAATCTCTAGCCTGGTTGGTAAAAATAAAATGAACTCGTTTGATGCTGCTTGTGCTGGTGTTTGGATTCATTCAAAAATTGGAGAAGATTTAGGTGCGGGAATGATAGCAGAAGATATTATTGATTTGATACCACTTAAAATAAAGCAACTACTTAAATAAATACTTTTTAATTTATTTTTATAATATATATATTATTTATATGTCTCGATTACCTATATTCTTTATATTAATTTTATTCTGTCTTCCTTTCAAATCGATTGCGACAGAAGCTGAATCTAGTGCTAAAATAAATTTTAAAGAAAACACTGTTTTGGGAACTAAGATTTATGAAGGTAGCAATAGAGATGTAATTGGTTGGTTGGGCCTTCCATATGCAGAACCACCTATTAATGATCTTAGATGGAAAGCACCGAGGTCTTCTAAAAAAATTTTAAAAGATTATAATGCAAATGTTCTACCAAATCGTTGTGTTCAAATTTCAAACGGCTATGATGATCTAATTGACGGAATCGAAGCTGGTAATATTATTGGAAATGAAGACTGTTTATATCTAAATATTTATAAGCCTGAAAATATTGATGAAAATGTAAAGTTACCAGTCATGTTTTGGATTCATGGAGGTGGAAATACTTGGGGCTACTCAGCTAGCAATTTAAGCACACCAAAAGAATTTCTTAACAAGCATGATGTAATTATAGTTACCACAAATTATAGATTAGGACCACTTGGCTGGCTGGCTTTAGAAAATTTTAATAGTGATTCAAACTACGATCTTGATCGTACCTATAATTTTGGAACATTAGATTTAGTAGAAGCTTTAACTTGGGTTAATGAAAACATCGAAGCTTTTGGTGGCGATAATAAAAATATTACTATTTTTGGTGAATCTGCAGGGGCAAGAAATGTTATGTCCTTATTGGTTGCGCCCCAAAGCAAAGGTCTGTTTCACAAAGCAATCGCACAAAGTGGTTATTTAAATGGAGATACTTTAGAGCAAGCCATTAATGATCCAAGAGCAGGATCGCTTGGTTTCATTAAAAATCAAATAATCAAAAATTTTCCTAATTTAACTAGTATTGAGTTAGATAATTTTATTAATGATACCAAAAAATTAGAAGACTTTTTGAGATCTTTATCTTCAGATGAAATTATTAGTTACTACAGAGTGAAAGAGGGGGCTAGTGGGCTAATCGATGTTTCAAATGTAATAGCTGATAATATTGTTATTCCTACTCAAGGACTCTACAAGGCTTATGAGGACGGCTTAATACATGATGTCCCTGTTATATATGGAACTAATAGGGATGAACATAAGCTGTTTATGTTTGATAATCCAGAATTTGTAAAATCAAAAAGTTTTTTATATTTAGAAAAAATATTTAAAATTTTAGATTTTAGGTACGTACCTAAAGATGAGCTCTTCTATCAAGTATATTCTAAATATTTATCTCTCTCGTGGAAAATCGGTGGTGCAGATGTACCTGCCACACTATCAAACAAACATAATAAATCTAAAGTTTACAACTATAGATTTGATTGGGACGAAGAACCTAAATTTTTAGGAATTGATTATGGTAAATATCTAGGTGCTGCCCATGGATTAGAAATATCTTTTATTTTTGACAACCTTAATCCAGATAACTTACTATCTAATATTCTTTACAGTGAAGACAATCTTGATGCAGATCAATTACTGGCAGATGAAATGGGAGAGTATTGGGTTAATTTTTCTTATGATGGTAATCCAAATAATACACCTTATTTAAAAGAAAAAAATTGGAATAATTGGTCTTTGAATAAGGAGCAATACATTGTTTTTGACAGTGTCAATGACCAAGGAATAACTATGAATAAAAATATAGATTCTGGAATTTCTATGTTTCAACATTTAGCGGCTGAACAAATTACTATGGATCAAAAGTGTTACATTATGAAAAAAATATTTAAAAATACCACTTTGAGTGATGTCGAGGTGCTTGGTTATTCGAAAAATTTTATGAATGGAAAATGTTTATAGTTTAGTCTTTATTTAAAGAAACTTTATAGCCATCAATCTCTGAAATTAATTGTATCCCATCAATATGCATTTTATATTTTTTAAATTCTTTTTTTAACTTAACTTTTTTTCTTGCAGCAGGAGCATCTTTTGCGCATACAAAAAAATTTGTGTGACCCTCATAAAAACCGCCTGAGGCATCCTTTGGATCATAAAAACCGGTATGTATCTGATATAATTTCATTGATATAAATATATTATTATAATTTAAATATATATTCTGATTATGCATAAAAAACTATCGTTGCCCACTAAAATTTGTATCGTTTGTCTGCGCTCTTTTTCATGGAGAAAAAAATGGCAGAAGAATTGGACTGAAGTCAAATATTGTTCTGAAAAATGCTCTCGTAATAAAAAATAATTGATTCATTATAATTATAATTTATATTATTATTATGGACAGTGATGATCTTGAGCCTAAAACAAAAAGTATAACTGCTGATTTTGACACTCTAAGCATATCTGAGTTAGAGCTGTACATTTTAGATCTTGAGGCTGAAATTGTAAAATGTAAAAATTATATAAATAGTAAAAATACAGATCGCAAGCTAGCTGAGAGTGTTTTTAAAAAATAAACAAAAAGAATAATTATGAGCTCAATGCCTGTTGGAGATGAAGTGGTTGAGGTAATTGAATTTTCTGGTGGATGGGGTTAATAGAACTCTTACTAATCAATCTTATATATTGATGTAGTTGTATGTGCTATAATGTTGCGTATTCATTGTAACACTTATGCAGTCCAAACATTTAGCTTTAGTTTTATTAGTAATGGTTCTATACGGGAGCGCTTATCCTGTTGGAAAGATTGGAACACTTGATGCTCCACCATTATTTCTATCTTCCATGAGAGTTTTATGCGTCTTTTTATTTTTTTTACCGTTTTTTAAATTTCGTTTACCACCTAAAAAACTTGTACTTCCTCTTATGGGATTTGCTGGATCAATGGGTGTTTGTACTTATGCATTTATGTATTATGCATTAAGTTTTACTTCATTGGTGGCACCTATAATTATTGGTGCTCAACTTGCTATTCCCTTTGGATTAATTTTAAGCTTAATCTTTCTTAAAGAAAAAATTTCCTTGTTTAAATGGGTGTTAATATTTTTATCTTTTTCTGGCATTGTCATTATTGCTTATGACCCTAGCTTTATAGACGAGAAATTAGCAATAATCTTTTGTATATTAATGTCATTTTTCTATGCCATGGCTAATATGATGGCGCGACATTTAAAAGAAATTGATACATCGGTATTAAATGGGTGGTGCAATTTTATAGCTTTTTTCCCACTTATTATTGCTTCTTATTTTATTGATGGAAATCCAATTAATATTATTTCCAGCTTAGAGAGTTCAACTTTCATTGTTATTCTTCATGCATCATTAATTGTATCTGTCATAGGACATGCTGGAATGTTTTATCTTTATAGATTTTATCCTGTAGCCACGGTGCTGCCTTTTTATTCATTGTTTCCAATATTTGGAATTATTTTAACATTTCTAATGTTTAAAGAGGTTTTAACAGTGCAACAGTTTATAGGTGGCATTATGGTCATTGGTTCTGTATATTTAATACATAAAGAAAATAAGAAAGAGGCTATTATTTAAATGATAATATTGGATGGGGGAATGGGTAGACACTTAAAAACTATTGGCGCACCCTTTGGGCAGCCTGAATGGTCAGCGCTCTCATTGATAGAAGACCCATCTTATGTAACTCTGGCTCATAATGATTTTATTAATGCAGGCGCAGAATACATTACTACTAATAGCTATGGGATTGTCCCTTTTCATATTGGAGAAGAAAGATTCAATAAAGATGCTGAGAATCTATTAATTTTAGCAGGTAAGCTTGCTTTTGATGCAAAAGCAGCGTCTCAATCGAAAGTTAAAGTTGCTGCTGGAATCCCACCGGTATTTGGTTCTTATAAGCCTGATGCGTTCAATAGTAAGGCAGCTGTTCCGATACTAGAACTGTTTAGAGATTGCTTGCTTGAATTTAGTGATATTATAATTGGTGAAACGTTGAGTTCGATTGATGAATTAAAGACAGTACAGGGCGTATTTGCAGATTGCAAAAAACCAATATGGCTAAGCCTAACTCTTATTGACGATGATAATGATAGTGATTTAGTTACTCCCAAATTAAGATCTGGTGAATTAGTTCAAGATGCTCTTAAGGCTATAGATTTTAATATTGTTGATGCAGTCTTATTTAATTGTAGTCAACCAGAAGTAATGGCTTCAGCAATTACTATGGCAGTGAATAATTGTAAAAAAGAAACATTAGTAGGAGTGTATGCAAATGCCTTTCCATCAATAAACAGTTCTCAAAAAAGTGCCAACAATCAAATAAGAACTATTAGACCTGACCTAGACCCTTTGTCGTATAAAGAATTTGCAAAAAAATGGCTACAATTGGGGGCAACTATTATTGGTGGGTGCTGTGGGATTGGACCTGATCACATTGCAGAACTGCGGTCATTAAAAAAAGAAATTTGACTTTAGTTAGTAACTAAATTGTCCTAAAAAATAGCTTATTTATCCAGATCTTTTTTTGATCAGTGACCTTTTTAATTCTATTTCAATTAATTTTATAAATGATAGTCTCCTGTCATTATGGTAGAGACATTTGATATTGGATTGTTAAAAAAAACTTTTGGATCTTTTGCTACTGGTGTTTGTGTTGCCTCATCCCACAGTAGTGGGTTTACAGTTAACTCATTTTCTTCGTTAAGCTTAGATCCACCTTTAATGATATTTAATATTTATAAAACAGAGACAGATCATATCGATTTTCTGAAATTAGGAAGCTTTGCAATTAATTTTTTAGCCTCTGACCAAAAAGATATCTCAAATTTATTTGCATCAAAAGATAAAGATAAATTATCAAAAGCTCCACACTATAAAAATGATAATGATATCGCTATTTTAAATGATACTCTTGGTCACTTAGAGTTATCAATCTACCAACAAATTGATATTGCTGACCATGTCTTAGTGATCGGTAAGGTTGAAAATTTAAGCATAAACGAAAATAAAGAACCTTTAATTTATTATCGTAGTCAATACAGAGAAGTTAAATAATAATTAATGAACTCTAATTTATTAGTATTAATTATTTTTTTATCATCGCTAGCAGTTACTTCAAATCAGAATAATTTATCAGATGATATTAAGGAAAGATGTAATTGCCAGGGGCCAAAAGCCTTTAAAAAATTAGCTGACTGAAGAACTTTCATCTCCATATTTATTATGACCACTAGTGCCCTTAACACACCAGATTATAATTAAATTTATATATCCAAAAAATACAATTACAGAAAATCTTTGGTAAAAGAAGCTTCCTATATAAAGTAAAATAAATATCAAATACCAAAATCCAGAACGATTAGTATCATGTAAACGCCTTATTCTTAGCGCCGTTAATGGTATCAATGTTAAAAAAAAGCTAATAATTAAGATTGGCCCAATATTTACATCTATGATTTGATTGTCTATTTGTATTTGAAATGATCTAATTGTAAGTCCAATTAAATTATCAATAACTCCAGACGCTATTGTTAGCAATTCAGCAAATAAATAAAAATACCATAAATCTGACCTAGATGCTCTTGAGTTGAAGTCAAAGCATTTCGCAAAACCCCTTACTATTGATTGAATAAACATTGATGAAATAAATATTAATTGTTTTTTTTTAAATTTTATATAGTTATAAAAACAACATATACTTATAAAAATATGAATAAATCAATAAGAATCGGTGGTGCAAGTGGTTTTTGGGGAGACTCAGTAATCTCAACACCACAACTGCTTAATAATGACAATAATTTAGATTTTATTGTTTATGATTATTTAGCTGAAATCACAATGTCAATTCTAGCAAGAGCTCGCGCCAAAGATGCAAATCTTGGTTATGCTACAGATTTTGTCAACAGTGTTATGAAGTTAAACTTACGTCAAATTGCAGATCAAAATGTTAAAATTCTTTCTAATGCTGGAGGTGTAAATCCTGAAGCTTGTGCGGAAGCTATACGTGAGATAATAAAAGATCAAAATTTAAATCTAAAAGTTGCCGTTGTGGTAGGCGATGATCTTTTAGAAAATAAGTCTTCAATATTTAAATCTAATTTTAAAGAAATGTTTACTAACGAAGACCTACCCGATCAAAGTAAAGTAGCTAGTATCAATGCTTATTTGGGAGCATTCCCTATAGCAAAAGCTCTTGAGCTAGGGGCAGATATTGTAATTACCGGAAGGTGCGTTGATAGCGCAGTCACATTAGCTGCCTGTATTCATAGCTTTGGCTGGAAAGAAGATAATTGGAATTATCTAGCTGGTGGAAGTCTTGCGGGACATATTATTGAATGTGGGACTCAAAGCACCGGTGGAAATTTTACTGACTGGGAACTTGTTTCAGATCAAATTGACACAATGGGCTATCCAATTGTAGAAGTTCTAGAGAATTCTAATTTTACATGCTTAAAATCGAATAATTCTGGTGGATTAGTTAGTATTGGCACAGTTTCAGAGCAGATGCTTTATGAAATAGGTGATCCTCAGGCATATATTCTACCTGATGTAGTTTGCGATTTTTCTGAAGTAAAAATTAAACAAGTTGAAAAAGACAATGTCTTTATTAGTGGTGCTATCGGCTATCCTGCACCTAATACATATAAAGTCTCAATGACTTATTCAGATGGATTTAGGGGAGGGCATTTAATGTCATTTGTTGGAATTGATGCTGCCAAAAAAGCAAAGGCATATGGTGATGCAATATTTAAGCGATCTCGAACCATCATGAAAATAATGAATATTTCTGATTTTACCGAAACAAGTATCGAGATAATTGGTAATCAAAGTCAATATAGTAAAAAGAATGATAACTATATTAATAGAGAAGTTATATTGAAATATGCAGCTAAGCATGAGGATATAAAAGCAATTGGAATAATGCTTAAGGAATCTATAGGACTAGGTCTATCTACTCCTCCTGGCTTATCAGGCTTTGCAGGCGCTAGACCAAAACCTTCTCCTGTGATTAGGCTTTTTTCATTTTTAATCCCTAAATCAGATGTAAATGTAGAAGTTATTACTGATGCAAATACTGATGCTGAAACTATTAATATTTCAAATGGCGAACTGTTCAATATTAAAAAAATTATAAGACCATCTGAACCAAAATTAAATCATGAAGATGATTTAGTTGATGTTCCACTACTTAAAATTGCATACGCACGAAGCGGAGACAAAGGCAACAAGGCAAACATTGGAATAATTGCAAGAGATCCAAAATTCTATCCAATAATTTGCAACTATCTAACAAATAAAGTTGTTGCGGAAAATTTTAGCTTGTTTCTAGAAGGCTCTATCGAAAGATATTTATTACCCGGTTGTTTTGCAGTAAATTTTTTATTAGATGATGTTCTGGGCGGCGGTGGTCCAGCCAGTCTAAGAAATGATCCTCAAGGAAAAGCCTATGGTCAGATACTACTTGATCAAATGATACCAGTTTCAAAAAAATTACTTGGTTAATGAAAAATTGTAATGTCATTCTAGCAAATGGCGAATTTCCGACGCATGCTTTTCCACTTAAAATATTAAATAGTGCAAAAAACATTATTTGTACTGACGGCAGTGCAGATAAACTAATTGATATCAATCTTAAGCCAAATCTTATTATAGGAGATCTTGACTCATTAAAAATAAGACCTAAAGATTTTTTTGATAAGATTATATTAGATGACACTCAAAATAATAATGATTTAGAAAAAGCAATTGTTTACTTTATTGATAATTTTCCAAACGAAGAGTTATATATATTGGGTGCTAATGGCTTAAGAGACGATCATAACCTTGCTAATTTGCTTTTATTAAGTAAGTTTTCTAAAAATATAAGTATCTTGATGATTAGCAATTATTCTAAAATTTTTATCAATAAAGGTAAGAATACTTATCCATCCCGGCTTTTACAAAAAATATCAATTTTGACTATGAGTAAAATTAGTCAAATAACTACCGAGGGATTAAAATATAAACTTAATAAATCCAGACTTTTGCCGGACAGTCTTGGAATTAGCAATGTAGCCATAGACGATAAATTTACTGTAAATTCATCTGGCAATGTTTTTATTTTTATGGAGTTATAAGCTTTGAATAATTTACACAATCACATTGCAATAATTGGCTCTGGTATTGCAGGCTTAACTTTAGGATGTGCACTTAAGTCATTTGGTATTGATGCTGTTATATTTGAGCGAAGTAAGGATATAAGCGAATATGGTGCAGGAATATCAATTTCAAGAAATGGCTTAAAAATTATAAAACAACTAAATATCTTAGATAAATTAAAATTAAATTCATATAAGCCTGAGCTTGTGTCATGGAATTACAGAAACAAAGAGTTTCACACTGATACTAACGATGTATTTACGATGAGTAGAAAAAAATTAATTAAAGTCCTCTATGATAAATATATTTCACTTGGTGGAAAAATATTTTTTGAACATGAATTGCAAAACATATCTGCTGATAAAAAAACTTTAACTTTTAAAAATAATGATAGTTATAGTATAAAACATATTGCTGCTTGTGACGGTATAAAATCAATTATAAGAGATAGTTATTTTCTTAAAAACATTGATATTAAGTATAGTGGTTTTAATGCATGGAGAGGTATTGGAAAATCTGAAAATAAAAATATAGAATTTCATCTGGGCCCAAGGTCGCATGTGGTTAAATATCCAGTAAATAAAAATTTAGACCAAAGTTTTGTAGCAATTATTAAAAGTAAAAATTGGTCTGAGGAATCATGGAAAATTGAAGGCTCTATAGAAAATTGCTTAGAAGATCTTAGCGATTATAGTGATCCTATTAAATCGATCTTTATAGAAAATCAGAAAGTTTTTAAATGGGGAATTTTTGTAAGACCACCTTTGCATAAAGTATATGTTAAAAATATTACCTTGTTTGGTGATGCTGCACATTCTATGGTTCCATTTATGGGTCAGGGTGGATGTATGGCAATAGAAGATGCCTATACATTTGCTTTATTAATAGAAAAACTAAATATGAGTTTTTCTAAAGCTCAAATTATCTACAATAAAATCAGAGTATCTCGTAATAATAAAATTCAAAAGATCTCTATGCAGCAATCCAAGCTAAATCATATCGGCAACCCAATCATTGCTTCTATTAGAAACACAATAATGAAACGTACAAATATTATTGCAAGCCGTACTAAATTTATCTGGAGTTATGATGTGTGTGATGCAGTTGAGTATGAATTAAAAAAAATATAGTCATACTTACTTAGCTGATATATAAATATTGTATAATGAATCTGCCAAAAACCGAAAGAATTTTACTTGATTTATCTGATGATTGGCTGACTATTTCATTTAACCATCCAGAGTCTCGTAACTCCTTATCACAACAGCTAACTGACGAGATAAGAATGGTTCTTGATTCTATCAGCAAAGACAACGTAATTAGAGGCATCACCTTTAGAGGTGAGGGTGGAGTATTTTGTTCCGGCGGTGACTTAAAGAGTTTTAAATCTGGATTTCAAAGCGATAATAGTAACCTTGATGATGTTGTTAAGCTCAGTGAAGCAACGGGCGATTTTTTTGAATTAATAAATAATATTCCTAAGCCTGTAATTATGTTGGCTGAAGGAGCTGCTATGGCCGGTGGATTAGGTATGTTATGTGCTGCAGATATAGTCATTGTTACTAGTGATTGTAAATTTGCATTAACCGAAACAACATTAGGTATCGTACCTGCACAGATTGCTCCTTATATTGTCAGTCGAGTTGGGTTATCAAAAGCAAGAAGGCTAATGCTAACAGCTTCAAGATTTACAGGTAAAGAAGCGTTAGAGTATGGTATAGCTGATTTTGTTGCAGATACTCCAGATAACTTAAGAGAAATTGAATCTATGATAAAGAAAAATATTATGAAATGTGCACCTAATGCAAACTCAATTACAAAAGAAATAGTCTTAGCTACAAGAAATTTAGATAGAAAAGCTTTAATTAAATTTGCCGCAGTAGGTTTTGCTAAATCTATGCTTAGCGATGAAGGCAGAGAAGGAATAGCTGCTTTTGTTGAAAAAAGAAAACCAAAGTGGAATAAATAAAGTGTTAGTACAGGCTATTGATTTTAAAGATGAAAGCGATGCTCTGTATGAGCAAATAAAATCCTTATCAGACAGTGAACTTAATAAAAAAACTGCTTTTAAAGATTGGTCAATTAACAATATTATTGGACATCTTCATACGTGGAATATTGCAGCCGATCGAAGCTTAACTAGCAATGATGACTTTGCTGAATATGTAAAAATATTTAACATCGAATATAGTAAGCGTCAAAAAATGAGTGATTTTGAAAAAGTTTTTTTAGATGGTCGTGAAGGGGTTGATCTAATTCAATTATGGAATAAATATTGTCATGAAGTATCTGATAGATTTAAATTAGCTGATCCAAAAAAGCGCGTAAAATGGATGGGTCCTGATATGAGTGTAAAATCATCCATTACTGCACGCCTAATGGAAACATGGGCACATGGACAGGCAATATACGATGCACTTGGAGTCCTTAGAGTTAATGAAGATCGGATTAAAAATATTACAGTACTTGGGAACAACACGTTTAGGTGGTGTTATACTGTTCATGGTAGAAGCCTTCCAGAAGTTATTCCATACTTAAAATTAACCGCACCTTCAGGTGAAATTTGGACATTTAATGACGCATCAGAAGAGAACATGATTCAAGGCAAAGCAGAAGATTTTTGCCAAGTGGTGACACAAGTAAGAAACATAGCTGACGTTAAATTAAATTTAGTTGGAGATATTGCAAAAGAATGGATGTCTATAGCACAGTGTTTTGCTGGTCCCGCTGAATCTCCACCAGCTGCTGGCTCACGCTTTACTGTAATTAAATAGCTTTACCCACTTTATAATCTGACAATAAATGTGGAATTGTATCATCACACACATCAAGATCATCAAAATTACCATTTTCAATTTCTAATTTTAAATCTTCTGTATCAAATAATTTATTTGCGTGATCTGTATAAAGTCCACTTAGTAAATGTCTAAACTCATGTTGGAATATTACTGAAGCCATTCCATTAAGATTGCCCTTAATAACATCTAAATTTTCATTTAATGCTTCGTATTTAATTGATTTATATGTTGAAACTTGACCTCTAAATTGACCTTTGGCACTTAAACAACCATGCCAAAAATTAATTAATTTTTTTGAAACTGAGATAATTTTTGGATTAATAAAAATTTGTCTTTTTATATCACTTAACCCTTTATATCGAGATTCAGAATCATCGGCGTTAGATTCAATTATAAAAATTTGCAAATTTAACCCAACTTGATTTGCAGCTATGCCAATTCCATGTTCTGCAATCATTGTTTTGTACATGATATCTAAGACATCTTTAAGGAAAGGTTTATGAAAATCTAAAACTGGAGAACATTTATTGTAAAGAACATTTCCTTCCCTGGAAGCGTTGCCAAATACACCTTGAAGGATAGGCGCCTGAGATTCTTCTTTGTAATTTTTTATAAAAGTAACAAGATCAATTGACATGATATGATTCTATTTCATTTATGTAATTTTTAAATAGCTAATAACTATTTAGTTTTTATGATAGGCCATTAATATAATTTCTCATTGAATCATTTTCCGCTTCATATTTTTCAATAACATGATTAACAACATCACCTATAGATACTATGCCCACTAATTTATGATTATCTATAATTGGCATGTGTCTTATTTTATGCTTTGTCATTGTTTCCATTAGTTCAGAAACAGATATTTCTAAATCACATGAGATTATTGCTTTAGTCATTATCGATGAAATACCCGAGTCTAAGTCCAAAGGTTCTTTGGTCAGACTTTTAGACAGGTCTCTTTCTGATATGATGCCAACAATATTATCTTTACCGTCCATTACTGGCATAGCGCCAATATTAAACTCTGCAAGCTTTGATGCAGCTTCTTTAATATTTGCTGATTGATCAATTGTATAACATTCACGCTGTGATAATGCTTTTACTAGTACACCTGCCATATAAGATTATAACAAATAAACGTAAATAATCTAAAAGTTTATAAATTGAAAATATATATCATTAATAGATACTTATTAAACTTTATTGAGATAAAGATTTAAACCTAATATTTATAATTTCCATAGCATCAAACATGATTTGATCTATAAGTTCCTGACAAGTTGGAATGTCATGAATTAGCCCAGCAACCATACCACAGCTCCATGCACCAACATCCATAGTTCCTTCTTGCATTACTTTTGGATAAACACCAGCAACCTCATCCATAATGTCTTGGATCTTAATCTTATCACCAAGCGCTTTCTCTTTTGCCAGAATTTTATCAACACCTGTATTTTTTAATACTCTTTCAGTATTGCGAAGTGGCCGCATTATCAGCGTAGTATCTAATTCACTCGCATTAAGTATAGCATCTTTTACATTTTGATGAACAGGCGCTTCTTTAGTTGCAATAAATCTTGTTCCCATATTAATGCCATCAGCGCCAAGTGCTAGTGCAGCAACAAGCTGTTTACCATTACCAATTCCACCAGAAGCAACAAATGGAATTTTTAATTCTTCAGCGGCACGAGGTAGTAGGACCATATTAGGAATATCATCCTCTCCAGGATGTCCACCACACTCAAACCCATCAACACTAACTGCATCACATCCAATTTTTTCTGCTTTTAATGCATGACGTACAGATGTACACTTATGAATTACTTTAATGTCAGCATCTTTCAATACGCTCATATATTTTTCAGGACTTCTACCCGCTGTCTCAACAATTTTAATTCCACCTTTGATAATAGCATCAATATAACCTGGATAATCTGGCTCAACAAAGCCAGGTAAAAATGTTAAGTTTACTCCAAACGGTTTCTTTGTTAGATCATGACACTTTGAAATTTCATTTGCTAATGCATCAGGTGTTTTTTGAGTAAGTCCAGTAATAATACCAAGGCCACCAGCGTTTGAAACAGCAGCTGCCATTTCAGCAAACCCTACATAGTGCATTCCACCTTGAATTATTGGATGTTTTATATCAAAAAGATTTGTGATTTTAGTTTTTAGCATAGTTGATATTACGAAAAGATTATTAATTAAAGAGGTCTTTATTATTACTAATGCCAACAATAGATGTCAATCTATTATGATATATTTTAATTACTTAAAAGTTTTACATAGAGCACAGTTAATATATAAATTAATTTCGTGAACGCTAATTCAAAAAAAATAAAAGATTTCCTTGGTCTTTACTACTCATTAGAGAACGCAAGTGAATTTCAAAAATTTATGTATTCTTCGCGTGCAAGTTTTTGTGTTACCTTGGAGATAGCTGAAGCTCAATATAGAGATAGTGCATCTAGTTTTGAAAAAATTTGCCTTAATATACCAAGAAATTTAGGTTCTAGAGCAACTATTCAAAATATTTTAACGTCAGGCTTAAAAGAAAGTTTTTTTATTAAAGTTCGGTCTAAAGTTGACAAAAGAATTCAAAATATTCAAATTAGCCAAGGTTATTTGAAGTATGTTGATACGTGGGTTAAAATGCACACAGGTATTTTTGATCCGGGCTATAAAATAAAATCTATAAAAAATATTAAATCTAAAATTTAAAGTAAGTTTTAAT
>TARA_B110000285_G_scaffold235099_1_pt1 | contig 63903 bp, 56 predicted proteins | sample TARA_B110000285 | Tara Oceans TARA_B110000285 (sample SAMEA4397756) | marine metagenome | biome: Polar Biome; feature: [SRF] surface water layer (ENVO:00010504); material: water (ENVO:00002006), including particulate matter (ENVO:01000060) such as... | depth 5 m
GAGCGAGCAGACATCCCCCCAGGTGGCGCGCGCAGCTGGACATACCCGCCAAGCGGGACGAAGGCGGAGAATTGATCAGTGGTAGCTCGATCAATTCTCCGTTTTTATTTCAAAAACTGGGAAAGAATTTAGCGCAATCCGCGCACAGATATAGGGACGGGGCCAACAGTGGCACGTAGGTTCAGAGGTGAAAGCGACCACAAGGTCGATACGAAGGGGCGGGTGTCTATACCAGCCTCTTTTCGCCGTGTGATCGAAGCGTGTGATCCTGAATGGACTGAAGGTTTGGCCCCCCGTATTATCATCGTTTATGGCGGCGCAACGCGCGACTATCTTGAGGGTTTCACGATTGAGGCCATGAATGAAGTTGATGATAAGGTCGCTGCTTTTCCCCGTGGTTCTGCTAAACGTAAGGCGATGGAGCGCTTGTATTCAGCCCAGTCAGTGGAAGTGATTGTGGATGACACAGGCCGTATTGTTTTGCCCGCGAAGCTTCGTGAAAAAATCGACCTCGATGGCTTGACAAAGTTTGTTTCATCCGGTGACACTTTCGAAGTTTGGAAGCCTGAGGCGTATGACGCTAGCATCGCGGCATTGGATGATGATGGGTTTGACCCCGATCTTGATCCGTCCATCTATTTAGACGGAGATCACGTCTAAATGTCGGCTGGGGGGCCACATATTCCGGTTCTGATCAATTCGATCTTGAAAGCCTGTGGTCCGATTGAGGGGCGTTGGCTTGATGGCACGTTTGGCGCGGGGGGTTACACAAAGCAATTGTTGGATGCGGGTGCAGATCACGTCATAGGCGTTGATCGAGATCCCCTTGCATTCGAACTGGCCGATCCGTGGGTTGGTGATTACGGCGATCGCATCACGCTGCAACAGGGCGTTTTTTCACGCATGGATGAATATGCGCAGGACTTGGACGGTGTCGTTCTTGACCTCGGCGTTAGCTCTATGCAGCTTGATTTGGCTGAACGTGGATTTTCATTTATGCGCGACGGACCGTTGGACATGCGTATGTCCCAAGATGGCCCTTCAGCCGCTGATATCGTGAACACCGCCGAGGAAGGGATGCTTGCGAACATCTTGTTCCACTACGGTGAAGAACGCGCCAGCCGCCGTATTGCGACCGCGATTTTGCGGGAACGTGAGATGGAGCCAATCACGACGACACTTCGTCTAGCTGGAATTATTGAAGGTTGTTTGCCGCGCTCTAAGCCTGGTCAATCACATCCTGCAACGCGTAGTTTTCAAGCGATCCGGATTGCAGTTAACGATGAATATGGCGAACTTTTCCGCGGCTTGATGGCGGCGGAACGTGCCTTGAAACCAGGTGGTCAATTGGCTGTCGTGACGTTCCATTCAGTGGAAGATCGCATGGTTAAGCGGTTCCTGACAGCCAGATCTGGCGCGGGAGGCAATGCAAATCGTTATGCGCCAGAACTGAATGTTGTGCCGGCCCAATTTACCGTTCGGTCACGTAAGGCCATCGGTCCAGATGAACAAGAACTACAAGACAACCCGCGTTCGCGCTCTGCGAAACTAAGGGTTGCGGTGCGTACAGATGCGCCTGCAGGAGGGGTGGATGCTAAGTCGATCGGGATGCCGACGACTGGAAAGCATAAGTAAGGGTGAGTTTGAATGCGTACGGTTTTCTACATTTTAACAGTTATGGCATTGATCGCGCTGGCATTTTGGAGCTACCAAGAGAATTATGAAACGCGCAAAGCGTTGAATGATGCAGACAGCGCACGCGGTGAAATCCAGCAGGCACACGCACGACTAGGTGTTTTGCGGGCCGAATGGGCATATTTGAACCGTCCCTCGCGCCTTTTAGACCTTGTCGAATTTAACTTTGACCGCCTTGGTCTGTTACCGATGGCACCGGAACAGTTTGGTAATATTGACCAGATTGCATATCCTTCAGAGCCATTGTTGCCGATCCTAAACCCGGTTGATGTTTCAAACACGGGTGATCAGCCATGATCCGTATTCCGCTACGCCCGTTGGCTCGCATTCTAGACGCTCGCCAAAAGGGCGAAAATCCTGATGCAATTGAGCGTGAAAACAAACGTCTGCGTCACGAAGATATGCAAGCAATGTCACGCGCCCGTGCTGAGGGGCGTTTGCTGGTTTTAGGGCTTTTCTTCTTCTGTGCATTTGCTGTTGTTGGTGTGCGTATGGGTGGCCTTGCCACATCGGATCCAGTCGAGCCGCGCTCGGCGACGTATGGTTCACCGATCAGTGCTGCACGCGCTGACATTGTTGACCGTAATGGAAATTTGCTTGCGACCAACTTTGATACGCACGCGTTATATGCACAACCGCTTCACATGATTGACCCGCAAGGTGCTGCGGATGGCCTGGTTAAGATTTTCCCTGACCTTGATCACTCACGTTTAATCAAAGACTTCAATGGTGAACGTAAGTTCTTGTGGATCCGTAAGAAAATCAGCCCTGAGCAAATGCAAGCTGTGCACAATATCGGTGACCCGGGTCTGCTGTTTGCCCCTCGCGAGATGCGTCTCTATCCAAACGGTTCGTTGGCGGCGCACATCATGGGTGGTGCATCCTTTGGCAAAGAGGGCGTTGCCGCAGCCGAAGTTATTGGCGTTGCAGGCGTTGAAAAGTACTTTGATGATTATCTTCGTGACCCAGCTAATGGGGCAACCCCACTAGAGCTGTCTATTGATTTGACGGTTCAGGCTGCGTCAGAGCGCATTTTGTACGGTGGCATGAAGTTGATGAACGCAAAAGGCGCGACATCAGTTCTGATGGACGTGCATACGGGCGAAGTTATTTCTGTTGTTTCATTGCCTGATTTTGATCCCAATGATCGTCCTCGTCCAGCAACCACTGGTGATCAATCTGACAGCCCTCTGTTCAACCGCTCCGTTCAGGGTGTGTATGAGTTGGGTTCTGTGTTTAAGATTTTCACAGTGGCTCAAGCCGTTGATCTAGGTTTTGTGAACCCATCAACCATCATCGACACCAAAGGTCCGATGCGTGTCGGTGGTTTTAACATCGGTGAATTCCGCAACAAGAACTATGGTAAATTGAGTGTTTCAGACATCATTGTTCAATCATCCAACCGTGGCACAGGCCGCATGGCTTTGGAAATTGGATCTAAGCGCCAAAAATCATTCCTTGACGCAATGGGCTTCTTTGAGCCCACACCTTTTGAAATTGTAGAAGCAGCAGGCGGGCGTCCATTGTTGCCCAAACGTTGGACTGATTTGAGCAGTGTTACTATTTCTTATGGTCACGGTCTTTCATCCTCACCGATGCACTTGGCAGCAGGATATTCTGCGATAGCCAATGGTGGTCGTGCTGTCACACCTACGTTGTTAAAAAAAACAAGCGTCCCAAAGGGTCCACGTATCATGAGCGAAGAAGCCGCACGTGCGGCCCGTGGCATGCTGCGTAAGGCAGTTACTAAAGGCACAGCAAGCTTTGGCGAGGTTGAGGGGTACGCTGTTGGTGGTAAGACAGGGACTGCTGACAAACCAAAGCCCACAGGCGGTTATTATGACGATAAGGTCATTGCGACCTTTGCCAGCATGTTCCCGGCGCACGATCCAAAATATGTTTTGATCGTAACCTTGGACGAACCAGTTGAAACGTCTGGTGATAAACCTCGCCGCACTGCGGGTTGGACGGCTGTTCCTGTTGCGGCAGAAATGATCCGTCGCATCGCTCCTTTACTTGGGATGAGACCAACCGTTGAACCTCAAACTTTGGCTGATATAACGCTAACCAGCAGCAACTAAGCCACAAAGGCAACGCACATGGTTAAATCGCTCAGCGCACTTGGTCTTATGGCCGCAAACGGCGCGAATCCTGAACTGAGCGGCATTGCCGTGGACAGCCGTGAAGTTCGCAAAGGGTTCCTTTTCGCAGCGATGCCGGGTGTTAAGGTTCACGGTGCTAGCTTCGTTAAAACAGCCTTAGAACTTGGGGCTGTTGCGATCCTAACAGATGCAGAGGGCGCAGCACTTGCCTCTGAGGAAATTAGTGGATTTGGCGCTGCGGTCGTAATAAGCGACAAGCCGCGCGAAGCATTGAGCCGCACAGCAGCTTTGTGGTTTGGCGCGCAGCCAAGGGTGATGACGGCGGTCACCGGGACGAACGGTAAAACTTCGGTCAGTACATTCGTGCGCCAAATTTGGGCCGAACTAGAATTGGCTGCGGTCAACTTGGGTACCACTGGGGTTGAGGGCGCGTGGACTGCACCTTTGGCGCATACCACCCCTGAGCCCATCACACTTCACCGTACCTTGGCTGAGGCCGAGGCCAATGGCATCACCCACGCTGCGATGGAGGCATCGAGCCACGGGTTGGATCAATGCCGCCTTGATGGTGTGGTGCTTAAAACTGCGGGCTTTACGAATTTCACCCAAGACCATTTAGACTATCACGAAACATTCGATGCGTATTTTGATGCGAAAGCCAGATTGTTTGCCGAGGTTTTGGCCCCTGATGGATGGGCTGTTGTAAATATTGATGATGCACGCGGCGCAGATATTGTTGCTTTGACCGCATCACGTGGTCAGTCGGTGATGACGGTCGGTCACGGTGCTGATGCCAACTTACGTCTGAGTGCACAGCGTTTCGATGCAAAGGGCCAAGACTTACGTTTCGTATTTGACGGCAAAACATATCAGACGCGTTTGAACCTTATTGGCGGCTTTCAAGCAGACAACGTAATGTTGGCGGCAGGTATGGTGATAGCAAGTGGTGAAGAACCTGCACATGTCTTTGACACACTTGCACACCTGACTACCGTTCGTGGCCGCATGGAATTGGCTGTGGCCCGTGACAATGGTGCCGCTGTTTTTGTTGATTACGCCCATACGCCAGATGCTGTTGAGAGTGCGTTGAAAGCTATGCGCCCACACGTGATGGGCCGATTGATTGTGATTGTTGGTGCTGGTGGTGATCGTGATACGGGCAAACGCCCGTTGATGGGCAAAGCCGCGTTTGAAAATGCTGACGTGGTTTTTGTCACGGATGACAATCCACGCTCAGAAGACCCTGCAATTATTCGCGCGGCTGTCATGGCGGGTTGTGAGCAAGCAACAGAAGTTGGTGATCGTGCTGAAGCAATCTTGCGGGCTGTTGACGCGTTGGGGGCTGGAGATGCTTTGCTTATTGCAGGAAAAGGGCACGAAACAGGGCAAACCGTCGGAGATGATGTTCTACCATTTGATGATGTGGAGCAGGCCAGTATGGCCGTTGCAGCACTAGAAGGACGACTGGCATGAGCAATTTATGGACCTCGGAAGAGATAGCTAAAGCAACTGGTGGTAAAGTCACAACCGCATGGGTTGCAAATGGCGTTTCGATTGACACACGCACCATTCAAAAGGGTGACTTGTTTGTAGCCCTAAGTGCTGCACGCGATGGCCATGAATTTGTGGCGCAGGCGCTGGAACAAGGTGCAAGCGCAGCCTTAGTTTCGCGCATCCCAGATGGGATGGATGAGAGCGCACCGCTTATCATTGTTGAGGATGTTCTGGATGGCCTTGAGGCATTGGGCCGCGCTGCACGTGACCGCACTGATGCGCGCATTGTCGCAGTAACAGGCAGCGTTGGGAAAACATCAACCAAGGAAATGCTTCGTGCGATTCTGGGGGATCAAGGCAAAACCCACGCATCTGTTGCTAGCTACAATAACCATTGGGGTGTGCCCCTTACACTGGCTCGTATGCCGGCCGATACGCAATACGGTGTTATCGAAATTGGTATGAACCACCCAGGCGAAATCGCGCCTTTGTCCAAAATGACCCGCCCACATGTGACTTTGATAACGACGGTCGCTGCAGCCCACCTTGAAGCATTTGAGAATGTTGAAGGGATCGCAGTTGAAAAGGCGTCTGTCATGGACGGGCTGGAATACGGTGGTACCTCTGTCATGAACAATGACATTGAAACAGCTGCAATTCTGCAGGCCAAGGCGCATGATGTGAAACGCCGTGATGTGGGCTTTGGTGAACATGGGTTCGATTATGTTCTGAAGGACGTCAAAATTATTGGCGATGCTACGATCGTTCATGCTGAGGCGCATGAGCAACCATTGTTGTTCAAGATTACGACTGCTGGTCGCCATTTTGCGATGAATGGTTTGGGTGCACTGGCTGCATGCGAAGCACTGGGCGCTGATCTGGCGCTTGCTGCTGGATCATTGGGTCGCTGGTCTCCATCTGAAGGTCGCGGCGCACGTGAAGTCATTATACTTGATCCTGTGGAGAACCACCTAACGCTTGAGTTGATCGATGACAGTTATAATGCAAACCCGACATCGATGGCGGCCGCACTAGAGGTGTTGGCCGTTTCAAATGTTGAGAATGACAAAGGTGGTGTCGCGAAAGGGCGACGCATTGCTTATTTGGGCGACATGAAAGAACTTGGCCCACAAGCCGACAGTTTGCATGCTGAAATCGCAGGTCTTAGCGCAACACGCGAACTAGACGTAGTCCATTGTGTCGGTCCATTGATGAAGGCGATGTATGACGCGTTGCCTGAAGCGCAAAAAGGGCGTTGGGCCGAAACCAGCGCAGAGATGGTGCAGGGTATTCGACGGGATTTAGACGCGGGTGATGTTGTGCTGGCCAAAGGATCATTGTCGATGAAATTGGCCCTTGTCGTTGACGCGATCCGCAAAATGGGTCATCCGACGGAAGCGGCGACATAACACAAGATAATGATTGAGGGAGAGCAGCATGCTCTATTGGTTGTCTGAATACGAGGCATTTAACCTATTTCGCTACATCACAGTGCGAGCTGGCTGTGCTTTTTTGTCAGCGCTTTTCTTTGGCTTCATTTTCGGACGCCCTTTGATCGATGTATTGCGCAAGCGCCAAGGTAAAGGCCAGCCCATCCGTGAAGATGGCCCTGAGGGCCACTTTGCCAAAGCAGGAACGCCGACCATGGGTGGCCTGCTGATTGTAGGCGCATTGCTTACCTCAACTCTGCTTTGGGCGCGCTTGGATAATCCTTTCATTTGGATAATCCTTTTTGTGACAATGTCATTTGCGGCCATCGGTTTTGCCGATGATTACGCAAAGGTATCAAAACAAACGACCGCGGGGGTATCTGGCAAGGCTCGCTTGTTACTAGGCTTTTTGATTGCTGGGATCGCTGCATATTTTGCGACTTTGGCACACCCTGAAGAGCTTCAGAATCAGCTTGCAGTTCCAGTTTTTAAGGATCTTTTGCTCAACCTAGGCTTCTTATACATTCCGTTTGCGATGATCGTAATTGTTGGTGCTGCGAATGCAGTAAACCTTACTGATGGTCTGGATGGCCTCGCTATCATGCCTGTTATGATCGCGGCGGGAACGCTTGGAGTAATTGCTTATGCAGTTGGCCGTGTCGATTTCACTGAATACCTGGATGTCCATTACGTTCCAGGCACTGGTGAGATTTTAATTTTTGCGGCTGGCGTGTTTGGAGGGGGGTTGGGCTTCCTTTGGTACAATGCGCCACCTGCTGCAGTCTTCATGGGCGATACAGGTTCTCTTGCGCTTGGCGGAGCCCTTGGTGCGATCGCAATTGCGACAAAACACGAATTAGTTTTGGGCATTGTTGGCGGCTTGTTCGTGGTTGAGGCTATGAGCGTGATCATCCAAGTTTTATATTTTAAAAAGACTGGCAAGCGCGTTTTCTTGATGGCCCCGATCCATCACCATTATGAGAAAAAGGGTTGGTCAGAACCGCAAATCGTAATCCGGTTTTGGATCGTATCGTTGGTGCTAGCACTGATCGGTTTGGCGACACTCAAAGTCAGATAAGCGTTTCGCCTTTCTGCTTAACTTACATTTAGGAGTTTGGGGGCTTAGCCGCCATTAGGGTAAAACATGATACCAGTCCAAGGTCTTTCCGGTAAAAAAGTAGCTGTTCTTGGCTTGGGGCGTTCTGGCCTGTCTGCAGCGCGAGCTTTGCGTGAAGGTGGAGCCGCTGCAATCTGTTGGGATGACAGCGAGGCAGCCCGTGAAATTGCACAAGGCGAGGGCTTTGAGTGCGTTGATCTGAAAATACCTGGCACCTTTGCTGATGTTGCGCGCCTTATCGTTAGCCCCGGTATTCCACATTTGTACCCTACGCCAAATCCAATTGTGAGTGCGGCTCTCAAAGCGGGTGTGCCTGTCGATAACGACATTGGCTTGTTTTTCCAATCTTTCGCGACACCAGAATGGAACAACTTTGAAAACATGCCGCGCGTGATCGCGGTGACAGGATCAAACGGCAAATCCACTACATCCGCCTTGATCCACCACATTCTAAGTCATGCTAACCGTCCTGCACAGCTTGCCGGAAATATTGGCCGGGGTGTCCTAGACATTGATCCAGCAATTAACGGCGAAGTTGTGGTATTGGAACTGTCGAGTTATCAAACTGATCTTGCTCGCAACCTGACTCCAGACGTTGCTGTCTTTACCAATCTCAGCCCTGACCATCTTGATCGCCATGCAGGTATGGGGGGGTATTTCGCGGCCAAACGCCGTTTGTTTGCGGAAGGTGGCCCAGACCGTGCTGTCATAGGTGTGGATGAGGCTGAGGGAATGTTCCTTGCTGGTCAGTTGAGCGAAGGCGTAGCTGATGATCGCGTGATCCGCGTGTCTGTTGAGGAAAAGCTAACAGGCCCCGGTTGGCAAGTGTTTGCGCGTAAAGGGTTCCTTAGTGAGTACCGCAAAGGCCGTCAGGCTGGATCAATTGATTTGCGAAGCGTTTCTGGATTGCCGGGTGAACATAACCATCAGAATGCCTGCGCGGCCTATGCTGCTTGTCGTTCACTTGGTATCGCTCCGAAAGTTATTGAGGCTGCGTTCCATTCTTTTGGTGGCTTGCCGCACCGTAGTCAAACAATCGCTGATGTTGGTGGCATTCGTTACGTGAACGACAGCAAAGCAACCAACGTTGATAGTGCCGCAAAAGCGCTTCAAGCTTTTAAGCGGATTCGTTGGATTTGTGGTGGGCTGCAAAAAGAGGGTGGTGTTGATGAACTCAATGCCGTTTCTTCAGACGTTGTTAAAGCATATGTTATTGGGCGCGAAGCGGCGCAGTTTGCTATGCAGCTGACCGCTGAAACGCAGGTTTGCACAACGATGTCTGAGGCCGTCGCTGCTGCAATGGCAGACGCACAAGATGGCGAAGTGGTTCTTTTAGCACCTGCAACCGCCAGTTTTGACCAATACGACAGCTTTGAACGCCGCGGGGACAATTTCATTGCTGAAGTCAAAAAGCGCCTGCAACCGTCTTAGTGCGCTTCAATCGCGCGCGCGGCTGCCATGCCTGATGACCATGCCCATTGAAAGTTATAGCCGCCCAGCCATCCCGTTACGTCGACGGCCTCGCCGATGAAGTATAGGGAAGGAAGTGATTTTGCAGCCATCGTTTTGGATGACAGTTCGTCTGTGTTTACACCGCCCAATGTAACTTCGGCTGTGCGGTAACCTTCTGTACCTGAGGGTGCCATCTTCCAGCTTTGCAATTCATCGATGATTTCGCCCAAACGCTTATCCGACTGATCGGCTAGGTTCCCAGTGAGATTTATCTGGGTTGCAAGGTAATCGACAAGGCGTGTGGGCAGTAGCTTTGCCAATTCAGTTGTGAGGTTTTTCCGCCCTTGTTCTTGTCGTTTGTCACGTAGTGCATCCATCAATGTATTTTCAGGATCAATGTTAACTGAAATGTCTTGGCCTTCAGCCCAATAGCTTGAAGCCTGCAATACCACAGGTCCGGAAAGGCCACGGTGGGTGAAGAGCAGCGCCTCATCAAAGCTGGTGCCGTTTGCGGACACGCGGGCAGGTGTCGCAACACCGGCAAGCGGTGTAAAACGGTCCTCGGGAAAGGTGAATGGAACCAGCGCAGGGCGTGTTTCAGTGAGGCTTAGATTAAACTGGCGTGCGATGTCGTAGGCGAAACCTGTCGCGCCCATCTTTGGGATGGATTTGCCACCAGTGGCGACCACAAGATTTTTGGCCGTGATTGGTTTTGAACCATTTGGGCCAGTCAAAACGGCAGAATATCCGCTTTCGGTTTTAGTCAGGTTTTCAACAGATGTCTGAAGGTGCAATTCGACACCTGCATCCTGCATCAGTGTGCGTAACATAGCCACGATCTCTTTCGCGGAAACATCGCAAAAAAGTTGTCCTAGGGTCTTTTCGTGCCATTTGATGTCGTGCTGATCAACCAATTCAATAAAGTCCCACTGAGTATAACGGGCTAATGCAGATTTCGCGAAATGCGGATTTTGGGACAAGAACGCATGTGGGGCGCAATGCATGTTGGTAAAGTTACAGCGTCCACCACCTGAGATGCGGATCTTTTCACCCGGTGCCTTGGCATGGTCCACTATAACGACCCGTCCGCCAGCATTTGCCGCGCACATCAGACCAGCAGCGCCAGCACCAATTATAAGAGTATCAATTTGCATATCCCAGCCATTGCCTGACTGGATCGATACCGTCAAGCGCGACTGTGCGATTGGGTGAAAACACACTAGCCCACAGCAAAAAACCACGCTATGATTGATATAGATCCCGAAAAGGGACGTTTTGAGGCAGTGTAAAGGCGATTACCATGACAGAAATGGTCTATGGTGCAGTACCGGTTCAACGTGGTGAACCGATCCTTCCCAAATGGTGGCGGACGATTGATAAATGGACTTTGTCCTGTGTTTTAATCCTGTTCGCGGTTGGTTTATTGTTAGGGCTGGCATCTTCGCCGCCCTTGGCTGCTAAAAACGGATTTTCTTCGTTCCATTATGTCCAACGCCAAGCCCTCTTTGGCAGTGTTGCGCTGGTAGTGATGTTGTTGACGTCGATGATGACACCAATTTTGGTGCGTCGATTGGCTGTTCTTGGCTTTGTTTGCGCATTTGTAGCACTTGCGATGCTCCCTTTCTTTGGGTCGGATTTTGGGAAAGGCGCTGTGCGTTGGTATAGCTTAGGTTTTGCTTCCCTTCAGCCATCTGAATTTTTGAAACCAGGGTTCGTGGTTGCAGCTGCTTGGATGATGGCGGCCAATCAGGAACTAAACGGTCCTCCAGGTCGCACATGGTCTTTTGCGCTTTGCATTGCAATTGTTCTGATGCTGGCGATGCAACCTGATTTTGGTCAAGCTTGCTTGGTTCTGTTCGGTTGGGGGGTCATGTATTTCGTAGCTGGTGCACCAATGATCTTGTTGGTCGCAATGGCTGGTTTTGTCGTAATGGGTGGCGTTATCGCGTACTCAAGCTCTGAGCACTTTGCACGGCGGATTGATGGCTTCCTAAGTACTGCGGATATCGATCCGACCACGCAGATGGGCTATGCAACCAACGCCATTCGCGAAGGTGGTTTGTTTGGTGTTGGCGTGGGTGAGGGGCAGGTTAAGTGGTCGCTTCCTGATGCGCATACCGATTTTATTATTGCGGTTGCCGCTGAGGAATATGGCCTGATCATGGTTCTATGTATTATTCTGCTTTATTGTGGTGTTGTCGTAAGTTCCTTGTTGCGCTTGGTGCGTGAACGCGATCCGTTTATTCGCCTTGCGGGCACCGGGCTAGCCTGCATGTTTGGTGTTCAGGCGATGATTAACATGGGGGTTGCTGTGCGCTTGCTTCCAGCTAAGGGCATGACATTGCCGTTTGTAAGCTACGGTGGGTCTTCTGTGATAGCTTCGGGCATCGCCCTAGGAATGTTGTTGGCCTTCACTCGCACAAGGCCACAGGGCGAGATTAGCGAATTGCTGGGCCGAGGGCGTATACGATGAACTCACCACTATTGTTAATTGCGGCGGGTGGTACTGGTGGGCATATGTTCCCAGCCCAAGCATTGGCCGAAGAAATGTTGAAAAAAGGGTGGCGCGTAAAGCTAAGCACTGATGCACGAGGCGCACGCTACACTAGCGGTTTTCCTCATACCACAGATATCGAGAAAATCAGCAGTGCAACTTTTGCGCGTGGTGGTATTTTGGCCAAAGTGTTGGTGCCATTCCGTATTGCAGGCGGGGTGATTAGTGCGGCTTATAAAATGCTACGCGATAGACCCGATGTTGTTGTCGGCTTTGGCGGATACCCAACCATTCCGGCTATGTCTGCCGCTACGCTGTTGCGTTTGCCTTGTATGATCCACGAACAGAATGGTGTCCTTGGCCGCGTGAACACACTGTTTGCGTCACGCGTTGATGCGGTGGCTTGTGGCACTTGGCCAACTGATTTGGCCGAAGGCATTAAAGGCGTTCATGTTGGGAACCCAGTACGAGGTAGCATTCTTGATCGCGCAGGTGCTGGATACATACAGCCCGGTGACTACCCAATGGATTTGCTAGTTATTGGCGGAAGCCAGGGAGCACGTATTTTTAGTGATGTTGTTCCCCCTGCGATAGCGCAATTGCCAATTGATATGTTGCGCAATTTACGTATTAGCCACCAAGCGCGTGGTGAAGATGAGAAACGCGTTCGCGACTATTACGCGACAGAAGGCATAAATGCAGAGGTAGCGCCTTTCTTTCAGGACGTGCCGCGCCGCATGTCCGAAGCGCAGCTGGTAATAAGCCGTTCTGGCGCATCATCAGTTGCTGATATCAGCGTCATTGGCCGTCCGTCTATTTTGGTGCCCTTCGCTGCTGCAACTGGAGATCACCAAACGGCCAATGCCCGCGGATTGTTTGAGGGTGGCGCTGCAGTGTTGATCCCAGAAGTTGAGCTGACCATTGGCACCCTCAGCGAACAAATTAATGCCATTCTCAGCGATCCAGCTGCTGCTGGGAAAATGTCAAATGCTGCATTGTCTGCAGGTAAACCCGAAGCAACACAAACGCTGGTCGACATGGTCGAAGCACTAGCAAATAAATAAAGGAGCATTCGGATGAACAGTGCCACCAAACTTCCCGGCGATGTAGGTCCAATCCACTTTGTAGGCATTGGCGGCATCGGTATGTCAGGCATTGCCGAAGTGTTGCTTAATCATGGCTATGTTGTGCAAGGCTCGGATCTAAAGAAAACTAAGATCACGGACCGCTTGCACGAAAAAGGCGCACTGATCTTTGAGGGACAGAAAGCGGAAAACATCGATGATGCGGCGGTCATTGTTATTTCGTCTGCTATTAAACCGGGCAATCCCGAACTAGACGCTGCACGTGCACAGGGTCTGCCAATTGTGCGACGCGCCGAGATGTTGGCCGAATTGATGCGGATGAAGTCAAATATCGCGGTTGCTGGCACACACGGCAAAACCACAACGACCACTATGATGGCCGAATTGATGGTTGCTGGTAAGTTCGACCCCACGGTTGTGAACGGTGGGATTATCCATGCTTACGGTTCCAACGCGCGCGTTGGTTTGGGCGAATGGATGGTAGTCGAAGCCGACGAAAGCGACGGAACCTTCAACCGCCTGCCAGCTACGATTGCGATCGTGACCAACATCGATCCGGAGCATATGGAACACTGGGGTGACTTTGATACTCTACGCAAAGGGTTCTTGGACTTTGTTTCAAACATACCGTTCTACGGACTAGCTGTTTGCTGTGCCGACCATCCAGAGGTTCAGGCTTTGGTTGGCAAAATCACCGACCGTCGTGTTGTCACATATGGCTTTAATGCCCAAGCTGACGTGCGTGCTGTAAACCTGACCTACAAAGGTGGGGTCGCACATTTCGACATCGCCTTGCAGGGCGAGGGGACAGTCATCGAAGGTTGCACGTTGCCTATGCCGGGTGATCACAACGTTTCAAACGCTTTGTCTGCCGTCGCGGTTTCGCGTCACTTGGGCATGAGCGGAGATGAAATTCGTGATGCTTTGGCGAAATTTGGGGGCGTGAATCGCCGCTTTACCAAAGTGGGCGTGGTGGATGGTGTAACAATCATCGACGATTATGGGCACCACCCAGTTGAGATTGCCGCAGTCTTGAAGGCTGCGCGCCAATCATGTGAAGGTCGCGTCATTGCGGTTCACCAACCCCACCGCTTTACCCGTCTATCGCACCATTTCGAAGAGTTTTGTGTCTGCTTCAATGATGCAGACGTCGTTGGCATTGCAGATATTTTTTCTGCAGGTGAGGAACCTATCAAGGGTGCTTCACGCGATGATCTGGTCGCAGGTCTTATCCGCCATGGCCACCGTCAAGCCTCTGCTGTTGGAAATGAGGCCGATTTGGCCCGTTTGGTGCGCAAGCATGCAAAGCCAGGTGATATGGTTGTATGTCTTGGTGCCGGTACGATTTCAGCTTGGGCCAATGCGCTACCTGCACATTTAGCTGGTAAGCCATGACACTTCTTTGGGTCTGCATTATACGGGTCTTTTCCTCCGTCGCGCGTGCCATGTTACCAATGCGTCTTCAATTCATTCCTGCTGTGATCCTGTTGATCGCTGCCCCAATCCTGATTGTATAGATTGGCTTTCAAGTGAATATTTGGGTGTCGATTGTAGCCGTGTTCGCCTTTGGGTCGATGTTTCGCAATTCATTGCGATATCTTTGGGCAAAACTGCGCGGCCAAAACCCAAAGCTTCCGTCGAAGTTATCTGAATGACAGTCTCTTTGATCCTAGTGTGCCTTTGGGCATTGGTTGCAAATGTTTTGGCAATGACACCAAGTAAGGACTATTACTGGCGTGACGTCTACATTCTTATTGGTCTGGGCATTCCGCTGCTTGGTTATGTTACCTGGGAAAACAACCCATGGATCGGCCTGATTGTTATGGTCGCGGCCATGAGTGTCTTGCGTTGGCTGGTCGTCTATTTAACCCGCTGGGTAAAGTTAAAATTAAAAGGTACCTCGGTATGAGCGACTTGTTTTTTGTTTCACTGCTTGCGGCGTCGACGCTGGTCAGTCTTTTGTTAGGCTTCCAGATGCGAATGATATTATTTGGGGCATGGCTATCGGCATGTATGGCATTGTTGGTTTTACTGTTACTTAGTGCGTTTGAAGAAGTCGCTCTAACTCAACCAGGATTGTACATGTTGGGCATTTTTGCAGTTTTCCATATCACATCATTTGCCCTCGGCTTGTTGATCCTAAGTGGCCGTAATGCAAGGAATGAGACATGATTGATCTGCCTGAAGTGCGTGGCCTTCTTACGCCAGATTGTATGTTATCAGACCTAACATGGCTCCGTGTTGGTGGCCCTGCCGATTGCTTGTTTCAGCCTGCAGATGTTGAGGACCTGTCGCAGTTCCTAAATGCGCTTGATCCAAATGTTCATGTTTTCCCTATGGGTGTTGGTAGCAATTTAATTGTGCGTGATGGGGGTATTCGAGCCGTTGTTGTTCGGATGGGCCGTGGGTTCAATGGTATCGAAGTCACAGGTAACCGCGTCACGGTAGGTGTCGCAGTTTTGGATTCACATGTTGCACGCAAAGCTGCGGATGCGGGGATTGATCTTACGTTTTTGCGCACTATCCCTGGTAGCATTGGCGGTGCCGTCCGCATGAATGCAGGGTGCTATGGCAGCTACACAGCAGATGTGTTCGTTAAGGCGACCGCCGTTCTGCGCAGTGGTGAGATTGTAACTCTCAATGCAGCTGATTTGAATTTCCAGTATCGCCAAACGAATTTACCTGAAGGCGCGGTGCTTGTCAGCGTTGTCTTCGAAGGTCCATCAGGTGATCCTGCAGAATTGCATGCACGTATGGAGGATCAGTTGGCAAAGCGCGATGGGTCTCAACCGACCAAGGACCGCAGCGCAGGCAGCACCTTTCGCAACCCCGCTGGCTTTTCCAGCACGGGGCAGGTGGATGACGTCCATGATTTGAAGGCGTGGAAGATTATCGATGACGCTGGCATGCGTGGTGCAACGCGTGGCGGGGCAAAAATGAGCGAAATGCACTCTAACTTTATGATCAACACCGGAGGGGCCACAGCGTCTGATTTGGAAGGATTAGGTGAAGAAGTGCGAAAAAAGGTTTACGATTTCAGTGGTATCACGCTAAGATGGGAAATTATACGGGTAGGTGAGCCAAAGGCCACCTAATTGGGTAAATGCACGCAACAGAATGAAGCCGAAAACGGCAATAATAACAATAAGAACCATAAAATTGGTTCAGGAAAAAGAGGCACTCTGGTGGGTCAGTCGAGCAGGACGCCCCGTACAGTTGCAGTATTAATGGGTGGCCCCTCGGCGGAACGAGAAGTGTCACTGTCCAGTGGACAAGCATGTGCTGCCGCGTTGCGGGAAGAAGGATTTGAAGTGATCGAGGTCGATGCAGGCCCTGATCTTTCTACCGTTTTAACAGATATCAAGCCTGATGCAGTTCTTAACTGCCTTCATGGCCGTTGGGGTGAAGATGGATCTGTCCAAGGTCTTCTTGAGTGGTTGGGCATCCCCTACTCGCATTCTGGAATTTTGGCGTCTGCCTTGGCGATGGACAAACAGCGGAGTAAGGAAGTATTCGCGTCTGCTGGGCTGCCTATTGTCAAAAGTATCATTGTTAAAGCTGATAATGTACGCGCTAGGCATGTGATGACGCCACCATACGTTGTTAAGCCTAATAATGAGGGCTCTAGCGTTGGCGTCTATTTGGTCGACGAAGAAAACAACGGACCGCCACAGTTGGACAGCGACATGCCTGATGAGGTGATGGTTGAGGCCTTCGTGCCAGGTCGCGAACTGACGACAAGCGTGATGGATGGTCGGGCATTGACCGTTACAGATATCCTGACCACCGGTTGGTATGACTATGATGCAAAGTATGAAGAAGGCGGCTCAACACATGTTGTCCCTGCTGATGTGCCATCTGAGATCTTTAAGCTGTGCCAAGATTACGCTTTACGTGCCCATTCGGCACTTGGCTGTAATGGAATCAGCCGTACGGATTTCCGTTGGGACGAAAGCAAAGGTGTTGAAGGTTTGATCCTGCTAGAAACCAACACGCAACCGGGCATGACGCCAACCTCGCTGACACCGGAACAGGCACAAGCCGTTGGTATTAGTTTCGGCCAGTTGTGCCGCTGGATGGTAGAGGACGCGTCATGCAACCGTTAAGCCATTCCCCAAAAACATCACGCCTTGATCCAGCGCCATCACGTTGGTCGTGGCGTTTGCAGCGACTGATGTTGACGCCCGTGTTCCGTTTCAGTTTGTGCATCGGGCTTCCATTTGTTTTGACCTTTGGGATTGGCCTTAGCTATCTGTCAAACCCTGTTCGCCAATCTGCAATTTCTGATGCGATTGCTAACACGCGCTCAAGCATCCAAGAACGACCAGAGTTCATGGTCAGCTTGATGGCGATTGATGGTGCTGGCACGGATTTGGCAGAAGATATTCGCAGAAACCTTCCAATTGACTTCCCGGTAAGCTCATTCGATCTAGATCTGGAAACGATGCGTGAAGCGGTCATGCTGCTGTCGCCAATTGCCGAGGCGTCTTTGCGCATTCGCCCGGGAGGAGTTTTACAGGTTGATGTTGTTCCACGGGTACCTGTTGCAGTTTGGCGCAGCCATACATCTCTTTCTTTGCTAGACGTTGACGGCGCACATGTTTCTCATATTTCGTTCCGCAGTGATCGCGCAGAATTGCCGTTGATTGCGGGCGAGGGGGCAAATGAACATGTGGATGAGGCAATGGAATTGATCCGAACTGCAGAGCCTTTGGGTAAGCGACTGCGCGGAGTCGTACGGATGGGCGCACGTCGCTGGGATGTTGTTCTAGATCGTGATCAACGCATTCTTTTACCAGCAACTGGGGCTGTGACAGCATTGGAATACGTGATTGCCCTTGAAGGCGCACAGGATGTTCTAAGCCGTGATGTGGCTCGCATAGACATGCGCCTTGGTGGGCGCCCAACAATAAAAATGAACAATGACGCTACACAAGAATTGTGGCGCATCAGGCAGCTTCCGGAAAGTGGACAGTAGGGAAATGATAGGTCTTTATGAGAGCCAGCGCAGCATGCGCAACATGCGCAAGATCGCGATGCAACGTGGTGTTGTCGCGATCTTGGATGTGGGCAGTTCTAAGATTGCAGCACTTGTGTTGCGTTTTGATGGTTCAGCCAAAGTTGGCGATGACGGAGACATTGGGACACTTGCTGGTCAGTCCGGCTTTCGGGTTATTGGTGCTGCAACGACACGTTCACGCGGGGTTCATTTCGGTGAAATTACTGCGATGCAGGAAACTGAACGCGCTATTCGTACAGCATTACAAGCAGCACAAAAAATGGCGGGCATCCGTGTTGATCATGTGATCGCATGCTTTGCAGGGGCGGAACCACGTAGCTACGGTTTGGATGCACAGACCCAACTCGATGGTCATGTGGTCACAGAAGATGATGTCGCACGTGTGATGTCACAATGTGATGTACCTGACTACGGTGGTGGCCGCGAGGTTTTACATGCGCAACCCGTGAACTTTGCGCTTGATCATCGCTCGGGCTTATCTGATCCACGTGGGCAGTTGGGCAATGAACTTTCAGTTGATATGCACATGCTAACAGTAGACGCTGCTGCGGTTCATCACGTTGCTCACTGCATTAAACGGTGTGATCTGGAGCTGGCGGGCATTGCTTCCTCTGCCTATGTTTCAGGTATGTCCACGTTGGTGGAAGACGAGCAAGAGTTGGGTTCTGCCTGTATCGATATGGGGGGCGGGGCGACCAGCATCTCTATCTTCATCAAAAAACATATGATCTTTGCAGATTCTGTTCGAATGGGCGGGGATCACGTTACGTCTGACATTTCGTTGGGCCTTCAAGTGCCGACAGCGAATGCGGAGCGGATTAAAACATTCTATGGCGGTGTACATGCGACAGGCATGGACGACCGTGAGATGATTGAAATTGGTGGCGATACTGGTGATTACGAGCATGATCGTCGTACGGCCAGTCGCGCAGAATTGATCGGTATCATGCGTCCACGCGTTGAAGAAATTCTTGAAGAAGTTCGTGCCCGTTTGGATGCTGCTGGCTTTGATCATTTGCCAAGTCAGCAAATTGTGCTGACCGGCGGTGGTAGCCAAATTCCTGGTCTTGATGGTCTTGCAAGCAAAATTTTGGGGCATCAGGTACGCCTTGGTCGCCCATTGCGCGTCCATGGTTTGCCACAGGCTGCAACAGGCCCAAGCTTTGCTTCGGCTGTTGGCCTTTCGTTGCTTGCAGCCCATCCACAAGATGAATGGTGGGACTTTGATATTCCTGCCGATCGCTATCCTGCACGTTCGTTGCGTCGCGCCGTGAAGTGGTTCCGCGACAACTGGTGACCCCTATATTTGCCTAATCCAACCAAATGACGTGGAAAGCGGCAAGAAACCGCCCACATTTTGTGTCGGTATTGCGTTTTTTGGATGACGTTGTGGTTTGTTTTCGGTAAGATCCCATTTATAAGGTATAAAAACACTTGCAAATGCGGGTCAAAAAACAGGCGGACGCTCTAATGACACTCAATCTTTCGATGCCCGGACAGGACGAATTGAAACCTCGTATCACCGTGTTTGGCGTCGGGGGCGCTGGCGGTAACGCAGTCAACAACATGATCGAAAAGCAGCTTGATGGTGTCGATTTTGTTGTAGCGAATACAGACGCTCAGGCTCTTCAGCAATCAGCTTCTGAAACATGCGTTCAACTTGGTATTAAAGTTACTGAGGGGCTGGGTGCTGGTGCGCGTGCAAGCGTTGGTGCGGCAGCTGCGGAAGAAAGCATTGAGCAGATTGTTGACCACTTGGCTGGTTCACACATGTGCTTCATCACTGCCGGTATGGGTGGTGGTACTGGTACAGGCGCAGCGCCAATTATCGCGCAAGCGGCGCGCGAGTTAGGCGTTCTGACTGTAGGTGTTGTTACAAAGCCATTCCAGTTTGAGGGTGCTAAGCGTATGCGTCAAGCTGAAGACGGCGTTGAGGCTTTGCAAAAAGTTGTAGACACGTTGATCATTATTCCTAACCAGAACTTGTTCCGGTTAGCCAACGAGAAGACGACATTTACTGAAGCTTTCTCGATGGCTGATGATGTTTTGTATCAAGGTGTTAAGGGCGTTACCGATTTGATGGTACGCCCTGGTTTGATCAATCTAGACTTTGCAGATGTTCGTTCGGTGATGGACGAAATGGGAAAGGCTATGATGGGTACAGGCGAGGCAGAAGGCGAAGATCGCGCGATCCAAGCTGCTGACAAAGCTATCGCTAACCCACTACTCGACGAGATTTCATTGCGCGGAGCAAAAGGCGTGTTAATCAACATCACTGGTGGTCACGACCTTACATTGTTCGAACTGGACGAAGCTGCAAACCGCATTCGCGAAGAAGTTGATCCAGAAGCTAACATTATTGTTGGCTCAACATTGGATACCGAGATGGGTGGCATGATGCGTGTGAGTGTTGTTGCGACAGGTATCGATGCGGCTGATGTTAACGTTGATTTGCCAGTGGCACGCCGTAGCATGTCTGCACCACTCCCAGCCAGTTTTACAGCGGACGAGCCAGTGGTAGCTGCACCAAAGGCTGCTGAACCAACATTCTTTGAAGATCTGAACGTTCAAGAAGCCGCTGTATCTGATATGGCTGAGGATATTTCCGAAGAGAGAATGGCTGATTCACATGAAGTTCCGGCACCTGCTTATCAGCCGGCTGTCGCTGAGTTCGAACCCCAGCACGAAGAAATTCAACAAGTTGAGCAGAGTTCATTCGTAGCACCACGCGCTCCAGCACTGGGCACTCCATCACCAGAAGCGTTGGAGCGTTTGCGTGCTGCAGCTGAACGTGTCGCACCTGCTTCAGCACCAGCGCCTTTGCAAGAATCTGATCGTCCGCGTTTTGGTATTAACTCTTTGATTAACCGGATGACGGGTCATGCAGAGCAGCAGAAAGAGCCGCAAGCTGTTCGCCATCAACCGGCAGTGCAGCAACAGGCTGCAGTAGCTCCTCAACCAACTGAGGCTGTGGATCCAGACCAAGAGCGCATTGAAATTCCAGCGTTCTTACGCCGTCAAGCAAACTAACGCTATCTAATGGATTTTGAGAAAGCCGCCTTTGGGCGGCTTTTTTCGTTTTATATTTGTCGCTTAAGTATGACTTGGCGCAATATTGCCGATATGTAACAAGCATGTTTCAGTGTGTTGCAATGATTGAGTTGTGATTGTTTGTTTGGGTTCGTATTCAAATTGTACCCAAGCACGAATCTGTGCGCCATTTTGAGGTCGTTTTGCAAACAACTGTTAAATCTTCGATTAGTTTCATAGGAAAAGGCCTCCACTCAGGCGAACCTGTTAGGCTAACTATTCTGCCAGCTGCGGCGGAATACGGGATTTGGTTTGCACGTACAGATGTTCTTGAAGGTGATAACCTAATCCCAGCACGTTGGGACGCGGTGAAACGGTCACCATTATGCACCAAAATTCAAAACTCAGCTGGTGTTGAAGTTTCTACCGTGGAGCACATTATGGCAGCCCTTGCCGGATGTGGTGTACACAATGCGTTTATTGAGCTCGATGGCCCCGAAGTTCCAATCGTAGATGGCTCTGCCGTGCCATTTGTGCGTGGAATCATGCAGTGTGGTTTGCAAGTCTTAGGTGCCCCCGTGCGTGCCTTTGAAATTATGCAGACAGTTTCTGTTATAGAAGGCGGGGCGACAGCAACGCTTGAACCCGCAGACACGATGTATATCGACTTTCAAATCGATTTTGATGATGCTGCTATTGGCAGTCAGCGTAAATCTTTGCGTCTGAACAATGGTAGCTTCGCCCGTGAGTTGAGCGATAGTCGCACCTTCTGTCGCCAAGTCGATGTTGAAGCAATGCAAGCCAATGGTCTTGCTTTAGGTGGGTCTTCTGGCGAAAATGCAGTCGTGTTTGAAGGTGATAAAGTTTTGAGCCCAGGTGGCTTGCGTCACCCTGACGAGCCTGTGCGCCATAAAATGCTAGACGCCTTGGGGGATCTTGCTTTGGCAGGGGCTCCTATAATGGGCCGTTACATTGGTACGCGTGCGGGTCATTCTTTGACTAACACGTTGTTACGCAAAGCATTTGCGACACCAGATGCCATCCGAATGGTGGTTTGCGACTCTGAAATGGCGCAGCGTTTGCCCGGGCATGGCTTGGTTTGGGACGAAATTCCACAAGTGGCCTAACCGTCAATTTTCTGCTCAAAGCGCCAGAATAATGGTTGCCAAAGTGCATTGCGTGTTTGCAAGGTTTTGCATGTTAAATTAGTGTGCTAATAGCAATCTAACAAAGCGAAAACGAGCAGGGTGAACGCGGTGAAGAATGTATACATAGCGAAGGTTACCTCTCGGAAACGTGCAACGTTAGTACTCGCAATGGTCGCGACACTTTCAGCTTGCGGCGGTGGCTTTCTTGGCCAAGCATCAAACGGTACTTTCGCCCAAAATGAAGAGCCGTTGGAAGCGTATACACCTGCACAAATTTTTGAACGGGGTGAATTTGAGCTCGAGAACAATCGTGCTGATGATGCCGCTTTCTACTTCGGTGAGATCGAACGCCTTTACCCCTATTCTGAATTTGCAAAACGCGCGCTGATTATGCAGGCTTTTGCCTTCCATCGCGACGAAGAATATCCTGATAGCCGTTCGGCAGCTCAGCGGTTCATTGATTTCTATCCAGATGATGATGACGCAGCCTATGCGCGATATCTGCTTGCGCTCAGTTACTATGATCAAATTGACGAAGTGGGCAGAGATCAAGGTTTGACTTTCCAAGCGCTACAATCATTGCGTGAAGTGATCGAGCGTCACCCAAACAGTGAATATGCAAAGTCATCCATTCTCAAATTTGATCTCGCTTTTGATCACTTGGCGAGCAAAGAGATGGAGATCGGGAGGTACTATTTACGTCGTGATAACTACGCGTCTTCAATCAATCGCTTCCGCGTAGTGGTTGAGGATTTCCAAACAACATCACACACACCTGAAGCACTTCATCGCTTGGTCGAGGCCTATCTTTCATTAGGTCTTATCAACGAGGCGCAAACTGCGGGTGCAATTTTGGGGCACAACTTCCAATCGACTGAATGGTACGAGGACAGTTACAAGCTTCTCACTGGCAAAGGGCTGGAATTGAAGGCCTCAGGTGATGGTTGGTTGCGTCAGATCTATCGTCAAATGATCAAGGGCCGGTGGCTGTAACAAAAGGGTGCAATGCACCTGACCGTATGGAACAAAACTGATGTTACGCGGACTTGATATCTCGAACATGCTTATCATTGATCGATTGGAACTCACGTTTCAACCGGGCTTGAATGTGCTCACTGGCGAAACTGGTGCTGGGAAATCTATCCTATTGGATTCACTCGGCTTTGTTCTAGGATGGCGTGGCCGTGCAGATCTTGTTCGCCAAGGTGCAGACCAGGGTGAAGTTACCGGATGGTTTGATTTGCCTATTGGGCATGCAGCACATGCGGTGCTTGAAGACGCGGGCCTTCCAGCAAGTGATGAATTGATATTGCGCCGTATCAACACCTCTGATGGTCGCAAGACGGCATGGGTTAATGACCGTCGCTGTTCTGGCGAAGTTCTTCGGAACCTATCTGAAACACTGCTTGAGCTACATGGACAACATGACGATCGCGGTTTGCTTGACCCGCGTGGACATCGCGCCATCCTAGATGAGTTTGCGTCGTTGGACGGGGCTAAGGCTAAAACACGAAAAACATGGGCTGCTATGGGCAATGCGCGCAAAGCATTGAAAGCTGCGAATGAAGCGATGGATGCGATCCGTGCAGAAGAAGAGTTTTTACGTCATGCTGTTGCTGAATTGGGCAAGCTGTCACCACAGCCAGGTGAAGACGAAGAATTAGATACACGACGCCGGATGATGCAAGGTGCAGAAAAAATCCGTGATGATGTAATCAAGGCGCTTGAAGCACTTGGTCAGGATGGTGCTGAAGGGCGAATGGGCAATGCGCTGCGTTGGCTGGATGGCGTCGCCGATAAAGCTGAAGGTCATCTTGAGGCACCTATTTCTTCATTAGGTCGTGCAATGGCCGAACTGGATGATGCAATGGATGGAATTGTTTCATGTATCGATACCCTGTCATTTAATCCATCGGATTTAGAAGACACCGAAGAGCGCTTGTTTGCGATCCGTGCGATCGCGCGGAAATACGACGTTGCACCTGATGACTTGGCGGATCTAGCGAAGACGCTGGGTGCAAAGCTGGCTGCTTTGGATGCTGGTGACGCTGATCTTGCTGATTTACGCGCTGCTTTGACTGCGGCCGAAGCGGGATACGATAACGCTGCTAATGCGCTCACCAACGCGCGCCGCAAGTCTGCAAGCAAGCTGGACAAGGCTGTTACGGCGGAATTGGCTCCGTTGAAAATGGACCGTGCAGTCTTTGAGACAGTAATTGAACCGGAAACGGCTGGACCGGAGGGGCGTGATATTGTTGCGTTCTGCGTAGCTACTAATCCGGGCGCACCATCGGGTCAGTTGAACAAGATTGCATCTGGGGGCGAGTTAAGTCGCTTCCTACTGGCTTTGAAAGTGTGCCTGACCGACGGTCGGGCGGGGCTTACTATGATCTTTGACGAAATTGACCGTGGTGTTGGCGGCGCAACTGCGGATGCCGTTGGTCGCCGTTTGGCGGCTTTGGCTGAAGGTGGTCAGGTTTTGGTTGTTACGCACTCTCCACAGGTTGCTGCCCTTGGTGCGCATCACTGGCGCGTTGAGAAATCTGTTTCCAAAGGGGTTACCACTTCTCGCGTTGTTCACCTTTCACCGGATGACCGCGTGGATGAAATTGCACGAATGGTTGCGGGTGACACAATTACCGAAGAAGCGCGCAATGCTGCTCGTGCCTTGATCTTGAAGGCTGTTTAAGCAGCCTAAGTTGATCCATGGTATGCCTTAGGCTTCCCCGATGCGTTCCTTTCGCTTAGTCTGGCTGTATACAAAGCCAGATTAGACTGTATCCCATCTATGAAACCCTACCTAAGCACTCAGATGAGCAACGCATTTATTGCGTTTCAAGAGGGCTGGAAAGTGCTGCGCCGCGAAGGACTGGGGCAAATTCAGTTTTGGTTTATTGCACTCGCAATCAGAATTTTTGCCGGTTTTACAGCCTTGTTTTTTTGCAAAGGTATCGATGCCTTACAATCTTTTCTTTATGGTACAGATGATGTGCAGACCCTACACAGCTTTGCAGAATCCCTCCCTTGGTATTGGATCCTTATAATCCCTGCAATTGGCGGGCTTCTGGTTGGCCGGATCCTTCACAAGTTTACACTGGACGCTCGGGCACGCAGCGTCGCGGATGTGATTGAAGGTGCTGCAATGAAAGAGGGGCGCGTTGAAACGCGTGCTGGCTTGGCTTCAGCTTTTGCATCTTTTATTACACTCTCTTCTGGTGGATCGGCCGGTCGTGAGGGGCCCCGTTGTTCACCTTGCTGCTGTCATTTTCACAAAAGTCAGCCGTTATATTCATGCTGATGGGGTTACGGGACGCGATCTGTTAGGTTGTGTCGCGGCTGCTTCAGTATCTGCCAGCTTCAACGCAGCAATAGCTGGGGCGCTATTCACACTTGAAGTTGTCTTGCGCCATTTTACGGTGCATACTTTCTCTCCGATCGCTATTGCAACGGTTGCAGGCACTGTAATCAATCGATCAGAATTCGGTGGAATGACAGAATACACGTCGAACGCTCCTGAAGGTCTTCAGTTTTACGTTGAATTGCCTGCTTTTGTGATGCTTGGTTTGCGGCATGGTCGCAGTTATTTTAATGCGCTCGATATTTTGGGCGGATGACTTGGGGACGCAGGTGCAAAACCACATTGGTTTTCCGCGCTGGCTGCATCCTGCAATTGCTGGGCTCATGCTGGGTGCGATCGCAATTTTCTTTTCATATATCATTGGCATAGGTTACGAAACTACGTCAATGGCACTTACGGGACAACTTGGCCTGCACGAGGTCATCGTATTCGCAGTACTGAAAATATTTGCTGTCGCAATCACGATGGCTGGCCGTATGGGGGGCGGGGTGCTCTCACCGGCTTTGATGATTGGTGCGCTCACGGGATTAGCTTTTGGATTGATTGCGACCAGCGTTTTCCCTGAGGTTTCGGGCACTGTCACATTATACGCCTTGGCTGGAATGGGCGCGGTAGCCGCAGCGGTGTTTGAGGCACCTATATCAACAACTTTGATCGTGTTTGAATTGACTGGGGACTGGCAAATCGCACTTGCCGTAATGTTCACAGTTTCCATCTCGACGGCGTTGTTCTCGCGCATTGTGGATCAATCGTTCTTCCTCACACAAATCGAACGACGTGGAATCCATTTGGCTGCAGGGCCACAGGCTTATTTGTTGGCGATGTTCCGCGTTGTCAGCGTTATACGCAAGGTGGATGACCCTCGTGCTACTAACGAGGATGCTTGTTGGGAAATGATCGGTGACGGCATCTATGTGGATGGGAATGCGACGCATGAGCCTACGATGCCAATCTTTGATGGCGCATCGGTACCGTTCATTCCCGTGGTGACATTAAGCGGCGAAGAGAGCCTGCCAGAGTTGTGGGGGCTGTCTTCTACGTAGACGCTCTTAAGGCCTACAATCGTGCACTCGCCGCAACCGCGGCTGAAGGACACTCCTAAAGCTGGATTTAGATTGGTCGCGTTGCTGCATTCAGCCAATTGGCGGCATTCTCGGATACGCGATCTGCTAGGTGTTCAAGCGTCTGTGCATGATAGGCATTCAGCCAGGCGCGGCTCTCAGCATCCAACATTTCGATGATGATAAGGCTTCGATCGATCGGGGCAAACGTTAGCGTGCGCCAGTTGAGCATAGCTCGGTGATCGTCACCACCTTTCAATGCGGCGGCATCTTCGACAACAATCAGGTTTTCGATACGAATACCAAATGCGCCTTCGCGGTAATATCCGGGCTCATTGGATAAAATCATACCCGCTTGCAGTGGTACGTTGCTGGCACGGCTTAGACGTTGCGGCCCCTCGTGAACACTTAGGTATGCACCCACGCCATGACCCAGGCCATGATCAAAGTCTTGGCCTGCCATCCATAAGGGAAGGCGTCCAATCATCTCAATATCGCGCCCTGCAAGGCCCTCTGGCCAACGCAGGCGACTCATGGCGATCATGCCCATCAGAACGCGGGTAAAGGTGACGCAGGCCTCCGTTGGCGGCGTTCCAATCGCAATGGTCCGCGTGATGTCCGTTGTGCCATCAAGATATTGCCCACCACTGTCTAAGACGATCAGATGGCCATCATCCAAGGTGCGGTCTGTTTCTTCAGTCACTCGGTAATGCATGATCGCACCATTTGGGCCAGTGCCTGCGATCGTCTCAAAGCTAATGTCTTGCAATGCGTTGTCGCGGCGACGATAGCCCTCAAGCTGCGCAACAACCTGAGTTTCGGTTAAGCTGCCAGCGTCTTGGGCGTCAAGCCAGGCAAGCAGTTCTACAACAGCAGCACCATCGCGCAGATGGGCTTCAGAGCTGCCTGCAATTTCGGCGGCATTTTTACAGGCCTTGGGAAGGGCGCAAGGCTCGTCTCCCCAAACCACGCCATTGCCAATAGCATCAGCAACAATCATCGGAACTGATGATTTGTCCAAACGGACCTTTGCCTTCAGACTTTCAAGGTGTTTTAGAAAATTAGATGGGGGATGAACACGCACCATATCACCTAAGTGGTCCTCAAGCCCGTCCAGTTTGGATGACGTCATGAACAGGTCAACGGTGGTATCCGCATTCAAAACTGCAAAGCCTTGGGCAATTGGATTGCGTGGAATGTCGGCACCACGAATATTCAAAAGCCAGCACACTGAGTCAGTTAGGGTTATAACAGCGGCTGTTTGGTCCGCTTTGATCAACTCTGCAGCCAGCCGAGTGCGCTTGTCCTTGTGGCTTTCACCAGCAAACTCCATTGGATGAGCCTTTGCAGCTTCACTTGCTGGTTCCGGTTGGTCATCCCAAATGCGATCAGCCAGATTGTCACAAGGGATCAGCGTCACGCCGGTCTCTGTCAAAGCTGTGCGGGTCTGTTCAATCTGGGCTACCGTATGCAACCAAGGGTCAAAACCAACTTCTCCTCCGTTTGGCAATTGCTCGATCAACCAATCGGCCAACGAAATTTCAGGCCACGGAACGGCTGTATACTCTGATGCAACTTGGGATTTCACTTGGGTGCGGTAACGCCCATCAATGAAAACGCCCGCGCTGTTGGTCAATGCTGCGCAAAAACCGGCTGATCCGGTAAAACCTGTCAGCCATGCGAGGCGCTCATCACGCGCAGCAACATATTCGCCCTGATGAGCATCCGCACGCGGGATCAAAAAGCCATCCAAGCCTTCGCGCATCAATTCAACGCGCAATTCTGCCAAACGGGATGGGCCTTGTTCAGGACGCGATGTCACCTCAAACGATTGAAACATTACGCTACTCCCTTATTCACTTTACCTAGTAAACTCTTGCCTGAAAGGCGATACAAGCCAGCGTTAGATGGCACGCTTCATCCCCATAACACGTGCGCGCGCACGTGGATCTGAGTCAAATAATGCCGCCAATTGTTCGGTCATTGCACCGGCCAATTGTTCCACGTCCGTAATGGTTACTGCGCGATCATAATACCGCGTCACGTCATGGCCGATCCCAATTGCCAACAGCTCAACCGCACGGCGTTTTTCGACCATCTCAATCACATCACGCAGGTGTTTTTCCAAGAAGTTGGCTGGGTTTACTGATAAGGTGCTGTCATCCACAGGCGCGCCATCAGAAATCACCATCAAGATTTTTCGCGCTTCAGGTCGGGCCATCATACGGCGATGTGCCCACTCAAGTGCTTCACCATCGATGTTCTCTTTTAGCAATCCCTCTTTCATCATCAAGCCCAAATTTGGACGGGCGCGACGCCATGGGGTGTCACCGCTTTTGTAGATGATGTGGCGCAGGTCATTCAAACGACCTGGCTGTTGTGGACGACCATCGTTCAGCCATGCCTCACGGGCCTGCCCGCCTTTCCATGCACGTGTGGTGAAGCCAAGGATTTCGACCTTCACGTTGCAACGCTCAAGGGTGCGGGCCAAAACGTCTGCGCAAATAGCTGCGATTGAAATCGGACGCCCACGCATCGAACCTGAGTTGTCCAACAGTAACGTCACACAAGTATCGCGGAATTCAGTGTCTTTCTCCACCTTGAAGGACAGAGGTGTTGTTGGGTTGGCAATAACACGAGCCAAACGGCCAGCATCCAATGTGCCTTCTTCCAGATCAAATTCCCAAGACCGGTTTTGTTGTGCTTGAAGGCGGCGCTGTAGCTTATTAGCCAAACGGCTTACAGCACCTTTGAGAGGTTCAAGCTGTTGATCCAAATAGGCACGCAAGCGTTCCAGTTCGACAGGCTCTGCCAAATCCTCTGCGCGAATTTCTTCGTCATGTTCTGTTTGGTAAACCAGATAATCGGGATCAGCGTCTGAAATAGGCTGCGGGGCAGGTGGCTCCATCGGGGCCTCGCCGTCAGGCATTTCAGCCTCTTCGCCCATCTCTTGATCTGCCATCTCATCCATAGAGACTTGGGCCTGAGAGGCGTCTTGTTGTTCTTCTTGAGACTGTTCGGCAGACCCTTCAGTTTCTTCTTCGTCAGTGTTGTCGTCACCGGTGCTATCTGGGTCTTGTTCTTCTTCGCCGCCGTCTTCTGCTGTGTCATCTTGATCATCGTCGATCTGATCGGGGTCTTGGCCCAATTGATCGCCATAACCCAAATCCTTGATCATTTTGCGAGCAAATTTGGCGAAATCAGCCTGATTGTCCAAAATAGCATCAAGGTCTTCTAAGGTTCCGCCAGCTTGTTGTTCGATAAACGGCCGCCACAATTCCATAACATTCGTAGCACCTGATGGAAGGTCGCGACCTGTGGCAAGGTGGCGGATTAAATAACCAGCAGCCACGGCCAAAGGCGCATCTGCGGCTTGCTTAACTTGATCATAGCCTTTGCGCATGGCGTCATGGGCGATCTTTGCATCGATATTTCCTGCAGTCCCAGGCATGTCGCGTGCGCCAACGGCCTCGCAACGCGCGGTTTCCATGGCTTCATACAATTCACGGGCCATTTCACCTTGAGGAGTGTAGCGCGCATGGGTTTGACCGTTGTGGTAACGGCGGTTTAGAGCCATCGCATCCGCAGTGCCGCGCGCGAGCATCACTTCGTCGCGCGTCATGCGGCGTGATACTTGGGGTAGGCGCATAGCGTCGCCTGACAACCCCGCAGGGTCGACGGAATAGCTGACGTTCAAGTCAGGATCGTTGGCCAATACTTTGGTGGCCTCAGAAAGGGCCTTTTTGAACGCATCTGCTGGGTTGTCCGATTGGGTCATTAGCTTAGCCCTGCTTTATGTTAGTTCAAATATGCGCGGCCAACTGCGAGATCGGTCAACAGCGTGACGTGTACATCAAGTGCATCGATCACGTTATAACCTACATCACGCCCGTCGAACGCTAGGTTTAAATCGGTGCCCGCCAAAACAATAGCTTCGGCACCTTGGTCAATCAGCTTGCGACCTTCTTCAATGAAAAAGGCGCGCTGTGTCTCACTGCATTCACTCGCCAGAGCCATCTCGATATAAGTCTCGCTGACAAGGTCTAATGTGTCGGTCGGGGCCAAAGCTTTTGTCTGAGACAATTGGCCGTATAAACTTGTATTCATCACAATTTTAGTGCCCATCAGGCCAACCGTTTTAAAACCTTGGGCGGCAAAGTATGCGTCCAACGGGGTGACAGCACTTATCATTGGCAACGAAGAGAGAGAGACGGTATCATCAAAACAGAAGTGGCCACCAAGCGAAGTGATTACTGCACATTCTGCTCCTGCTGCTGCTAGTCGATCAATTAGCTTTGCATAAGCGATGGCTTGGGCATTTTTGTCGCCCGCTTCATTGTTACGCAGCAGCTCATTTACATTGGCATTTACGATGGTCAAATCCAATACACCAACCCCATCGCTAACCGCAGCGCTGAGGCGCTGGTAGTAAGCGACGGTTGATGCAGGACCTATTCCACCGATCATTCCAATATGCATATCGTCTCCCTGTTGGGTGTTATCCCAAGCTTACGCTTGCAGCACTTTCTGGCAATTCTTCATCGAACAAACGTTGATAGAACTCAGCAACCGTTTGGCGCTCCAATTCGTCACATTTGTTTAGGAAAGAGAGGCGGAAGGCGTAACCAACGTCGTTGAAGATCTGCGCATTTTCAGCCCATGCAATTACGGTACGTGGCGACATAACTGTCGACAGGTCGCCGTTCATGAATGCGGTGCGAGTAAGGTCGGCGACAGTGACCATCTGCTTGATTATCTTGCGGCCAGATTCCGTGTTGTAGTTCGGGTTCTTACCCAGAACGATCGCAGTTTCTGCATCGATGGACAGATAGTTCAACGTGCTCACCAATGACCAACGGTCCATTTGACCTTGGTTGATCTGTTGTGTGCCGTGGTAAAGGCCTGTTGTGTCGCCCAAGCCAACAGTGTTCGCAGTCGCGAAAATACGGAAGAACGGGTGCGGGGTGATTACTTTGTTTTGGTCAAGCAAGGTAAGTTTGCCGTCTTTTTCCAAAACGCGCTGGATCACAAACATAACGTCTGCACGGCCTGCGTCGTATTCATCAAACACGATTGCAGTTGGGTTGCGCAGGGCCCATGGCAGGATGCCTTCTTGGAAATCAGTAACCTGTTTTCCTTCTTTCAATTTGATGGCGTCTTTACCGATCAAATCAATACGCGAGATATGGCTATCCAAGTTCACACGAACAGATGGCCAGTTCAAACGGGACGCAACCTGCTCAATGTGTGTCGACTTACCCGTGCCGTGATACCCTTGGATCATTACGCGGCGGTTGTGGTTGAAGCCTGCAAGGATCGCCAAAGTCGTATCAGGATCGAACTTGTAGGTGTTGTCTTCTTCAGGGACGCGTTCTGTACGGTCGATAAAGCCTTTGACAACCATGTCCGTATCAATGCCAAAGACGTCACGAACAGAAATATCCTTCTCTGGTTTTGCGTTGATATCCATTGCGTTGTCGGCCATGCGCGTCGTCCTTCATTATATATGTAATGGCCCAGAATAAAGCCGTACTTCGTGGTGCAACATATCTTTCACAAGGACAAGGGGAAGAGCCAATAGCGAGACCCGAATGAGGCCAGTTCGCCGCGTCACTGTCTAAGTGTCGATATGTTCAGTTTGGGTAGTTAGAGCGATTGGGCAGCGTATAAAGACTGTCCAATCAAAATTATAAGACCCTGCTGGCTAGTCTTTAAAGCTGCGGCTGCCTTTTAGCTGATCCCAAGCCCAAACAACTTCTTGCAACTGCTCTTCTTGAGAGCGGTCGCCACCGTTCATGTCAGGGTGAAGAATTTTGATCAGGCCTTTGTAAACTTTGCGAATTTCAGGCTTAGTTGCGTTGTCTGCGACTTCCAAGATCTCTACAGCACGGCGTTCCATTGGCGGTAGTTTTTTACCAACAGTTCCTCCTTTACGACCTGGGTTCTGCGTGGAATTGGCACCCAAGACTTGATGTGGATCCTCAATGCCCAAACGTGCCCAGGCGCGTGCCTCGGAATCACCGATGGGTTTTGTCGGGCGTTCCCATACCTTATCTTCGGACTGCTGGGCGTTGATTTCCGCCTCAGTAGTGCCGTCAAAAAAGTTCCATTTCAAATTATATTCACGCACGTGCGCTTGGCAGAACCAGAAGAAGTCATCAAGCACATCGGGCGCTTTTGGAGCACGGTACTTGCCGGCCTCCTGACAATTGTCATGATCGCACAGGCGCGTTGATGTCTCGGATGCTCCGGACATGCCACGACGACCGCGCGGGTTTTTCTTTTTCGAGGTGGATACGGACATATCGAATCCGAATGGATCGGGCTTTGGCATCAGTTGGACCTTTTCGACTCTAGCGATACACCTTAGAAGAATGGTTGGCAGTGTGAAGGGGCTAGGAACAAAATGAGCGAAAAAATGTCTGTTGCAAAAGAAATCGAAATACGTATGCGTGAAGGGCTCTCACCGCGCGAGCTTGAGGTTGTTGACGACAGCGAAAGTCATCGTGGGCATTCTGGGTTTCAAGAGGGTGGTGAAAGCCACTTTAACGTACGCATTCGCGCTGCAGTGTTTGAGGGCAAATCACGCATCGCGCGTCACCGTTTGGTACACAGCACAATGGGTCCCGAATTGATCGGCCGCATCCACGCATTGGCGTTAGATTTAGACGTCTAGATTAGAGGTTAAGTTTTTGAATCTAATGATGAACGGCGTGCTGCAAGCGATTGTAGCGAATCCGTCATACCTGCCACTTCATTGAGCTCTTCGACTCCGTTATCGATCAGCAGCTGCATCGCACCTTCGCCGCCTGCAGGGCGCTTAGGATTTAACTGCTCATTGGCCTACAATTCAGGTTCTTCATCTGTGGTAATTGGGGCGATAAACACCTCAGGAGAGAAGGCCACAATGTTGTCAATTCTGGGTTTGCGGAACACCAAAACATTGCGCCACTCGGTGGTTGAGCCAGTTAGGCCAACACGTTCGGTAGAGGGCAAAGTTTCTGCGCGTTGAAACTCCCAACCATCATTACCCATGCGGTTCATCAGGTCTTCGAGTGCGTTGGAAAAACGCGCTTCTTGGCCTTTAATGCCCTTAGCCTTAAGGCCTTTGGTCGGGGCTGGAACAACGCAGTATTGATATGTGGACATGACGCACCTTTAGATTTCACCGCAGATATAGCAGGGGTAGTATGAAGGGAAAAGCCCCTGAAATAGCCCGAAATGCAAGGTCGGTATTACGTCGGTATCGTGTCGGTATTTGATCGGTGGATGCGATGAATGTTGGTCGGATAAAATAGCGTCTGAACTGACAGTTGCCACACCTGATCTTGTTAGGATTTTTTAACGATCATTTGGAATGCGAATGCATTTTAAAATACACATGGATGTTTAGGAAATTAGAAGACTTGGAAAGAAAAAATGAGACTTTCAAGTGCACAGCAAAGTCTCATTGGTAGGAAGTTTGCGTCTGCCCTCCCGATCAGTGAAACCGCCTGAAGAAGTGTTAAGGTATTGGCAGCTCTTAAGCCGCACGGTTTATCAGATTGTTCCAGAATACCTGTGCAGGGGTGAAACGTTCGCGGACCAGGTTCGCTTCATGTTTTTTGACAACCGGACGAGCAAGGCGGCCATAGTTTTCAGGCAGGACGCGAAGTTCTGGGAACAACCCTAAGACCTCTTCGCGTGTTTTATCCTCAAACCCGTCTAGGCCAATGGCACCTGGATAGAAGCTTTCGCTGTCACATCCGCTTGAAACTAACACCTGATGTTCTTCAAACATAAGGTGATGATAGCAGACATTGCTGCGTATCTCTTTGACGATCGTTTGACCATTCACCAAATGCTTAGCTGCGCAGAACACTTCGGTGCTGCCAGTGATTAAGGAAACTGTTGGGTCTTTGATCAGTAAACGGTGCATGGGCGAAAACTATAGGTCACGGTCAGGTAGGCCAGGGCCAAGCGAGTTTTTGGAAACGCGAATAGGCTGCAACGCATCGAATTTTGATCCGATCCCAAGCTGAATGTCGCGTGATCCTGTCCATGAAATTTGTTGGATCCCATTGTCACGGGTAATGACTTGATCGCCTGCACGCAGGTCTTCAATTGGTCGGGGCTCATATGGGGTGTTGATCAAAGTGCCAGAAACGAAACACGGTGCTTCATCGGCACCGTTGATCGTGATTGTGATGGTTGAGGTGCCGTTGGTTGAGGTGGCGGTGAAAATTTCAGTCGGCGTGTCGCCCGTATCGAGGGCCTGAATGGACGCATTGGGGTTGTTCGCGCTGTAGCTCCAGACGCCGTCGTCATCAATCACAAGGGTAGAGCTATATGCCCCGGATATAGTTTCGGCCGTCCATTGGCCTGCGTCGTTGTTAAAGAAGGGACCAAAGTTGATGTCGCCTGTCGTGGTTGGAAAACCACCGACGATCCCTACGTCCTCAGTCACTGCACCTGTATCTGGCTGTGGAAAGCCCATTGTCTGCTTCTACATCCTATTCAAGGTCTAAGTGGAAGGAGTGCACACGGTTCTTGCGCACTGACGAGTCGCCACGCACCACCTTGCGGGTTCGTCCACCTTTGCCCACGCGCGAAATAGAACGGTCCTTTGGGTGGGGTACGCGCAATATGTCGTGCAACTATTCTGCTGTGCCCAAAGGGCGCAAGGATATCGAGGGTCCATAGGTTTGTACCGCTGGTCCAATCTTTTTCAGTAGGTGGAACCTGATCATAGATCATGCGTTGGCTCACCTCGTCTGAAAGGCGTGCCCAAATTAGGGCAGCGCAGACTTGATCATCGTCATTTGTGAAGAAGCGAATGGTGTCATTGTTGATGGCAGGGATAAGCAATCGCGATAAGGTCTAAACCGGGAACTTTTTGTGCAGGGGGCAATAGGAGGCGAGCATACTCAGTCTCCCAAAGGAGGCCATTCGCCTATCACTCTGATTTTGTGCACGTTCAGCACCCATTGGGTGTTGTTGTGCGTTATTTAACCTACTCATTCTGTATCTTTTTTGTTTCGAAATTTGAAACAATGCTGGGTTGTAATTCGTTGTGAGCCAAGACTTTGAGTTGAACGAATTTTCGCATGCTCATTTTACAACAATGAATGTTTTGGTTTGGTTGCCGTTAAAACACAAACAAGCGGCAGATTGCTCTGCCGCTTGATAAAATTTGATAGCAGTTTTTGGTGGGCTGATCCTTAGCCTTCAAGGGTTTTTGCAACCAATTCGTTCACAGCCTTAGGATTGGCTTTGCCGCCAGTGGCTTTCATAACCTGACCCACGAACCAACCAGCAAGCTTTGGGTTTTTAAGGGCTTTGGTCACTTGATCCGGGTTTGCCGCAATTATTTCGTCCAAGGCCGCTTGGATCGGGCCAAGGTCGGTGACTTGTTTCATGCCTTTGGCTTCCACTATCTCAGAGGGATCACCACCTTCAGTGTAGACGATTTCAAATAGATCTTTCGCAATCTTGCCGCTGATCGCGTCAGATGAAATTAGATCAATAACGCCACCCAATTGGGCAGGGGTTACTGGGCTTTCTGTGATGCCTTTGTCGTCCTTTTTCAGGCGACCAAACAATTCGTTGATCACCCAGTTGGCTGACATCTTGCCATCACGGCCATTTGCAACTTCTTCAAAATAACTGGCGGTTTGAACGTCAGCTGTTAAAACGGACGCATCATAGTCTGACAGTTTAAAGTCATTGATGAAGCGTGCCTTTTTTGCGTCTGGCAGCTCTGGCAAATTGGCCTTGATATCATCAACCCACTCTTGTTCGATTTCCAAAGGTAACAGGTCTGGATCCGGGAAATAGCGATAATCATGTGCTTCTTCTTTAGACCGTAGCGGTGAAATCTCACCCGTGTCTGGGTTCCATGCAATGGTATTTTGCTGAATTTTACGGCCGTTTTCCAATTCACCGATTTGGCGTTTAGCTTCGGCCATAATTGCCGCTTGGATAAAGCGCATTGAGTTCATGTTCTTCAGCTCGCAGCGCGTGCCAAGGTAAGAGAAATCGTCGCCATTTTCACGGAATTTTTCGTAGTCACCAGCGCGGCAGACAGATACGTTTACGTCAGCCCGAAGGTTACCGTTTTGCATGTTGCCATCAGATGTGCCCAAATACTGAACGATCTGGCGGATTTTTGCGACATAGGCCGCGGCCTCTTCAGGACTGCGAATGTCTGGTTTGGACACGATTTCCATCAGGCAAACACCGGTACGGTTCAAATCGACAAAAGACATGTTCGGGTCCATATCGTGGACGGATTTGCCGGCGTCTTGTTCCATGTGAATACGTTCAACGCGCACGGTACGCGCAGTGCCGTCACCCAGTTCAACCAAAACTTCGCCTTCACCGACAATCGGTTCGTAGAGCTGGGAGATTTGGTATCCTTGCGGCAAATCGGGGTAAAAATAGTTTTTGCGGTCAAACGCGGATTTTAGGTGAATTTCTGCGTTCAGACCAAGGCCGGTGCGCACCGTTTGTTCAATGCAATATTCGTTGATTACGGGCAACATGCCGGGCATGGCGGCATCCACGAAGGCCACGTTTGAGTTTGGCTCAGCTCCGAATTTGGTGGAGGCGCCAGAGAAGAGTTTGGAATTGGAGCTGACCTGCGCGTGCACTTCCATACCAATGACCAGTTCCCAGTCATGTTTGGCCCCAGCAATTGTTTTGATTTTAGGCAATTCGTAAGTCAGATCAAGCATCATCGTCTCCTGTGCGCAACGTAGCAAAGAGGTTTTAGGACAGGGGGGGCAGAGGGGCAAGGGGGGACTAGGTGATCTGGCACCGCAGCCTTCGTTAACTTTGATACCCAACGGCTTTCTCACGCCATTTCGCCGCATCGACTTTGGCAAGGGGATCACTCAGGCTTAAATCTTTCACGCAGTATTGCAGTTTGTTTGGAGTCTTTGAGTATGGAAAACGTCACAGCAGTCCTTCAGCCAGAGCACAGTTTAATTTCAGAGCAGTCGGTGCTGGAGGGGTACGTAACGAATTGCTTTAGCGCTGAAGTGTCAAAAGTGGTGGATCTGTCTGATTTAATCGAGGCCTTTTACAAAACACCTTTGTTTCGTCTTGGACGGCTGGTTTTGTCCTTGGCACCATTTGGACGGTTGCACGACACGGATATCACAGCACTGTCTAAGGGGCGGGTGGATCGCATCTACGTGTGGCAGGTTGAAGCACGCCTTGACACGCAGATATTGTTATCTGCTGGTGGGACGAAGCCTTGGTTAATGTTTCAGCCCCTGGATAGCGGAACGCGGTTGTGCTTTGGTTCAGTTTTGGTGCCACGCCCATCAAAGGTTGAGGGGGAAACTCCTAAAGTGGGTTGGTTCCTTAATAGCCTGATTGGGGCGCGTCTTATATATTCGTGATTGTTATTGGGTGCTGCTTTGCGTCGATTGTCCCAGAACGCTTAGTCTGGCTGGCAAATTGGCCCATTATCAGTGAAAAAATGGGGTTTCCGTTAGCAATATCGAAACGGAACACGTTGCCGTTAATGCGAAGTACATCTGCTTCACCTGAAGCTGCAAAGCGGTCAGGACAGCGAAATAACAGGTTGTTGTCAAATCCACGTGCTGCGGCCACGTACACGCCCTTAAGTTAGACGAACCCGAAGTGTTGTCGCCGTGTTGTATAGCCATGTGCGTGGAGCTGAGTTTCCAGCGCGCGGTGGTTGGGACAGGCTTCAAATGGGACTTTGACCTTTTGCCCTGATGACAGGACCAATGTGCAGCGCACGGACAGGTCCAACCTTGTGTCCAGTTTAATATGATCGATCAGGTTTGCAGCTAAGCTGTTGTCACGTTTCCCCGCATACCATGCGATTTGATCGCCGTTGACCGTGATCCCAGAAGCGCGGGCGCTGATAAGATCATAGACGGCGGGTAGGGTGAATAGGAATACGATCATGGCCAACCAAGATGCCATTTCTACCTTTAGCAATAGAAAGGCCAGAACCACCCATACTGACAAGGTGACAATGAGGGTGGTCCAGTTGCGCCCGGTCGCACGGTAGGTGAATTCGGGCGTGTCTAGTTGGGCGTTAGGCACTGCGGATACGGCTGATCATTTCAGCGGTGTCGCGGCTTAGGTTTGGTGTGTTTGCGATCCGGTCAAGTTGAGTTCTGATCAAGGACTGGCGGATTTGGTCATACCGACGCCATGTTTGGAAAGCCGAACACATGCGTGCTGTGGTCTGTGGGTTTACAGGGTCTAGTTTGATCAACCAATCAGCCAATAGCGCATAGCCTGAACCATCTTTAGCATGAAAGCCCGCGTGGTGTCCTGCCAACGCGCCTAGCGTGGCGCGGAAGCGGTTAGGGTTCTTCCAATTGAACAGCGCATGTTTTGTCAGTGCCGTGGCTGTGTCCGCTGCATCGTCTGGTTTGGAGCAGCCAACCTGAAGGCCAAACCATTTGTCCATGACCAGACGGTCATCTTTCCACTGTGCCTCGAACTGCGCCAAAGCCGTATCACCGATTCCTGCGCGGATAAGAGCGGCGAGGGCTGAAAGCTGTTGGGTCATGTTGGTTGCATTGTCATATTGCGCCTGTGCTAACGCGCCACCGTCTGAGCGGTTGATCAGCGACAGAACCAAGTTTGCGAGTGAGCGTTTACCAGATTGCTCCGCATCGGGTTTGTAATCGCCGCTGATTTGGTTGGCGTCGTAGATGGATTGCAATTGCGGGGCAAAGGCATCCACTTGGGCCTGTTTCATGCCATCGATTGCAGACCAGATTGCGTCTGGATCTGGGATTTCACCGATTGCGTGTAGTTTGGTTGCCAGTTCAGCCCCATTTGGGAAATCAAGCATCAGAGTGCGATAGGCAGGATCAAGGTTTTCGTCCCCAATGATCTTCGACAAACCGTCAAGATAAGTGGGATCAACTGGTGTGCAGCGTGTAATGGTCGCGATCAAACTGGCCTCGGCCAAGGTGTCACCAGCCTGCCAGCGATTGAACAGGTCAGTATCATGGGCCAACAGGAATGCGTTGTTGGCCTTATGATCCATCACCACAGCGGCAGAGAAGCCGCGCAAGACGGATGCGACCGGCCGTTCTTTTTGGCCGGTAAAGGTGAAGGTCTGTGTGGCCTTCGTCACTTCCAGCACCTGTGTTCCCATTGTTTCAGACCCATCAGGGGCCAATAGGCCTACAGCGACAGGGATCACTTGGGGTTGTGGATCAGCCGTTGTGGCGCTGGGCGGGGTGTTTTGGGTGAAGGTTAGCTTAAAGGTGTCGCCTTCATAGTATTCAGTCACTTTGAGGTGTGGCGTGCCCGCTTGGGAATACCAGCGTTTGAACTGTGTCAGGTCGCGCCCTGTGCTGTCTTCAAACACCTGCAGCCAGTCCTCAATGGTGCAGGCTTGACCATCGTGACGATCAAAATACAGGTCCACGGCTTTGGAATAGGCTTTGGCCCCGACAAGGGTGCGCAGCATGCCAATGACCTCGGCCCCTTTTTCATAGATGGTCGCGGTGTAGAAGTTGTTGATCTCTTGAAAACTCTCTGGGCGCACTGGGTGGGCAAGGGGCCCTTGGTCCTCAGTGAACTGACGGCCACGCAGGTCAATCACATCCCCAATCCGTTTGACTGGGGCAGAGCGCATATCGCTGGTGAACTGGCTGTCGCGGTATACTGTCAGCCCTTCTTTCAGGCACAGTTGGAACCAATCACGGCAAGTGATGCGATTGCCCGTCCAGTTGTGGAAATATTCATGGGCAATGATCGCCTCTATCCGCTCAAAGTTCGCATCGGTAGACGTATCGGGGGAGGCAAGTACACAAGAGGAGTTGAATATATTCAGCCCCTTGTTCTCCATAGCGCCCATATTGAAGTCATCCACTGCAACGATGTTAAAGATGTCGAGGTCATATTCACGGCCATAGACCTCTTCATCCCATTTCATGGAATTCTTAAGGGCCTGCATACCAAAGGCGCATTTTCCTTCATCACCTGGGCGCACATAAAGGTTTAGGTCAACCTTGCGCCTAGAGGCTGTAGTGAAGTTGCCTGTGTGGGCGATCAATTCACCTGCAACCAAAGCGAACAGATACGCAGGCTTTGGCCACGGGTCATGCCATTCAGCCCAACCATCACCAGAAGCGACAGGGTTGCCGTTGGACAGCAGTGTAGAATGGGGGCCGTTTACGCGCACCGTAAAGATCGACATCACATCGGGGCGGTCAGGATAGTAGGTGATCTTGCGAAAGCCTTCGGCCTCGCATTGTGTGCAATACATACCAGAGGACAGATAAAGCCCTTCAAGTGCTGTATTGGCCGCAGGATCAATCTGAACTTCGCTTTCCCAGATGAAGGGCATGTTAGGGACGTCACAGGCTAACCCCTCAGGCGTGACAGTGGGCGTGACCGCCTCACCATCAATCTTGGCAGAGTGCAGCGTTAGGTTCTCGCCGTGTAGGAAGAAGGTCTTGTCCTTGGCGTTCTTTACGGGGCTGAAACGGATGCGGCTGGTGACCCGTGTGGCATTGGGGGCCAGATCGAATGTTAGGTGCACCTCATCGACGGTAAAACCGAAAGGTGTGTAATCTTTTAGGTAGATCGTTTGTGGTATTGCATCGCGCATGTGATTTGATCCGGTCTATGCTTGTGAACGAGGCCTCAGATTACCAGCTATAGCCCTGTCCGCAAGCGGCGCTTGTAGAATGAGGGCGAGGAAAGGTCGGTGCTTTCCAGCACCTTGGTGGTTGAATGAGCGGGTTTATCAAATTCAGATAAAAAGTGCTTCGTAGATTTGATGGAAATATTGGTCATATAAGTTTACCAGTCGTGTTTACTATCGGAAACTTTTTGCCTACTCCTATCGTTGAATTAATATGCTCCAAACAGCGAAAGGTGCCAATATGACCGATTTTGTGAACAAAGCTGGACTAAACGTAGCCGCGGAACTTGCGACATTTGTTGAAGACGCAGCCCTACCAGGGACTGGCGTATCGGCTGATGCCTTCTGGACAGGCTTTTCCGGCATTGTGCATGAGCTGGGGCCTAAGAACCGCGCCTTGCTTGTGAAACGCTCAGACATCCAAGCCCAAGTTGACGAATGGCACGTTGCCCGTCGTGGGCAAGACCACGATGCCGTTGCGTACACTGATTTCCTGAAAGAGATCGGCTATCTGGTTCCTGAGGGCGCACCATTCTCAATCGATACTGCAAACGTTGACCCTGAGATTGCGATGTTACCTGGGCCGCAGTTGGTTGTGCCAATCATGAACGCACGCTTTGCACTTAACGCTGCAAACGCACGTTGGGGCAGCTTGTATGATGCATTGTACGGCACAGATGCGCTGGGCGACTTGCCAACGGGCAAAGGTTATGACGCTGAACGCGGGTCACGCGTAATCGCGTGGGCACGTGGCCATTTGGATCAAGCGGCACCATTGGCCTCTGGCTCATGGGCTGACATCGACGGTTTGAGCGTTGTTGACGGCGCATTGATGGCGGGCGGCACAGCCTTGGCTGATCCATCACAGTTCGCGGGTCAGAACGGTGGTTCATACTACCTGCGCAAAAATAGCCTGTTGGTCGAAATTTGCGTCGATGGGTCCACACCAATTGGCCAAGCAGACAAGGCTGACATCTCTGATGTTTGGTTGGAGTCCGCATTGTCCACGATCATGGATTGCGAAGACAGTGTTGCAGCCGTCGATGCTGAAGACAAAGTCGTTGCATACACAAACTGGCTTGGCCTTATGCGTGGCGACCTTAAAGAGACGTTCGAAAAGAACGGTAAATCAATGACACGTGAAATGGTGGGCGACCGGACGTTCACGGCACCGGATGGCATCACTGTCACTGCAAAGGGCCGCGCCCTGATGTTGGTGCGCAATGTTGGCCACCTGATGACCAACCCTGCGATCACCGACCGTGATGGTTTGGAAGTGGGCGAGGGGCTGATGGATGCCATGATGACCTCCATGATCGCGATGCACGACTTGCAACGTGAGGGCGGCAACTCTGTCACAGGTTCTGTCTATGTGGTTAAGCCAAAGATGCATGGTCCAGAAGAAGTGGCCTTTGCTGATGAGATTTTCACTCGCGTTGAAGGCGTTCTGGGCTTGCCTGCGAACACCGTCAAACTGGGCATCATGGACGAAGAACGCCGTACCTCTGTAAATCTTGGTGAATGTATCCGCGCTGCGAAATCACGCGTTGCTTTCATCAATACCGGTTTCTTGGACCGCACCGGCGACGAAATCCACACATCTATGGAAGCAGGCCCAATGGTGCCCAAAGGTGAAATGAAAGCTGCGCCATGGATCGCATCCTATGAGGACCGTAACGTAGACATCGGTTTGGCCTGTGGCCTTCAGGGGCGCGCCCAAATCGGCAAAGGCATGTGGGCGATGCCTGATTTGATGGCAGACATGTTGGTGGCCAAAGTCGGTCACCCACAATCAGGCGCAAACTGTGCGTGGGTTCCATCCCCGACAGCGGCAACTTTGCACGCAACACACTACCACCATGTTGATGTTTTGGCCCGCCAGGTCGAGATCAAAGACGGCGGTGCACGGGGCACGCTTGAGGATCTGCTAACCGTTCCTGTCATGACAGGCCGCAATCTAAGTGACGAAGAAATCGCACGTGAGATTGAAAACAATGCCCAAGGTATCCTTGGCTATGTTGTGCGCTGGGTTGATCAGGGTGTCGGTTGCTCCAAAGTGCCAGACATCAACAACGTTGGCCTGATGGAAGATCGCGCAACCTGCCGAATTTCTGCACAAGCTATGGCGAACTGGTTGCACCATGGTGTGATCTCTGAGGATCAAGTGATGGCAGGCCTTCGTAAGATGGCGGCTGTTGTGGATGGTCAGAACGCAGGCGACGCAAGTTATATCCCGATGGCACCCACATTTGACGGCGTTGCTTTCCAAGCGGCCTGTGATTTGGTGCTGAAGGGCCGCGTACAGTCATCAGGCTATACAGAGCCAGTCCTGCACGAACGTCGCCTCGAGTTTAAAAGGGTAACGGGCTAAGGCCCAACCGAACTAAATATATTTAAAGGAAATCAAGATGATCAATCTTAGAAAAGCCCGCATAATCATCCGCAAAGCCATGGAAAAAAGCCGTGAGCTGGATCTAAAACCAATGTCTGTTGTTGTTTTGGATGCTGGTGGCCACGTCCAAGCGTTTGAACGTGAAGATGGTGCAGCACCGGGTCGTTTCGCAATTGCACAGGGTAAAGCATACGGTTCCATCATGCTGGGCATGGCAGGTACTGCGCAAATGGCACGTGCTGAGGCGCAGGCATATTTCATTTCTGCTGCTGGCGGTGCATTTGGCGGCCAAATGATCCCTGTTCCGGGTGGCGTTTTGGTGCGCGACAAAAAAGGTGCCGTGATCGGTGCCGTTGGCGTGACTGGCGACACATCTGACAACGATGCGATTGCTGCAATGGCTGGTATCGAAGCCGCTGGATTGACCGGCGAAATCTAAAACGATCTGACTTGCGGATTTACGCACAGATATCTGCGCATTGGGCGGGCTGTTCACAGTCCGCCCTTCGTATTACATCTTCTTACAACGAGAAAACTTGTAAGGGAATGTTATGGCACGGCCAATTATCGGTATTCTGACCAATAGTCACATGATCAATGATACTTATGAAGTCTACGGCAGTGGTTCGATCAACGTCGAAGCTGTTGGTGATGTTTGCAATGCTTTGCCGCTCCTGATCCCAACATCCCCCAAGCATGTCCAAATCGAAGATCTTATGGAGCGTTGCGCGGGCTTTATCTTTACTGGCGCACGTCCAAACGTACACCCTGATGAATACGGCGATGAGGCCACACCAGCCTATGGTGACTTTGATCGCGGTCGTGATGGTGTCGCGTTGCCTTTGATCCGCGCTTGTGTGGAACGGGGTTTGCCAATTTTTGGCATCTGCCGTGGGTTCCAAGAGGTGAATGTTGCCATGGGTGGTTCTCTTTACCCAGAAATTCGCGACCTGCCTGGGCGCAGCAACCACCGCATGCCACCTGATGGCACGATGGAAGAAAAATTTGCGCTGCGCCACGCCGTGAAATTTACGGACGGCGGTGTGTTCCACCGCGTTCTTGGCTCAAATGAGGTGCAGACCAACACGCTTCATGGGCAAGGGATCAAGGAAGCAGGTGCACGTGTTGTAATCGACGGTGTTGCTCCAGATGGCACGCCCGAGGCGATCTACATCAAAGACGCGCCTGGATTTACAATGTCCGTACAGTGGCACCCCGAATGGAAAGCGGTGGAGAACCCAGTGTCTGAGGCGTTGTTCACGGCATTTGGCGATGCGGTACATGCGTGGGACGCAGGCGAGATGCGTCCTGCGTTAAAGAAATCCGGTTGATCAACGCGTTTCAAGCGATGCCTAACCATGCTGTTGCAGTGTGTTGGGATGTTAGATCAAACCCAACACCTCCGCCCCATCGGCAAGCTGTTTTTCAAAGTCCGCCTTCAAGACCGTCATGCCAACCTTTTGGTGCAAGAGATCGAGCGTCTGCGTCGTGCAACGCGCAAGACGCTCAATGCTATGCCATTTCAGATCGACGAGATCGTAGTGATGCCTACGGCAATCCACACGAAATGGACGCTGCCAGAGGACGATGCAGATTTTAGCAAGTGGTGGCGTATGTTGAAATCCCAGTTCTCGCGCGGGCTGCCCGCCGTTGAGGTTGGCGGACCATCGGATTTCAAACCCTATAACAAAGGGATTTGGCAACGACGTTTCTGGGAATATCATTTGCGAGACGTTGAAGATTTAGAGGCGCATCGCCAGATGATCCATTTTGCGCCTGTTCAAGCTGGGCTGGTCAAACGGCCATAAGACTGGCCGTGTTCGTCCATTCACAGCACTGTTTGGCGAGGTTGTTTTGCCCCTTCTGTCAGCAGGACCATTGAAACACCTAGGGCGTTTTTAAGTGCAGGGTAAACGGGCCATTCGACCCGTAACTGTCCATCTTAGTTTGCAAGCTGTGTAATTTATTGCGAAATATAATTCCCCATATAGAGCGAAGCTTGGACGTAATGTTACCATCACATCACATTTTCAAATAACGCCCATGAAACCAATGATATCCTAAGTTCGCTCTGGAAGTGTTCTTTTTGTCGTGTTTAATGTCTTATGTAACGTAAAGCTAATACGATGAATGGGGGAGTGTTCGAGTGAAAATCGGAACACCAAAGGAAATGTTCGAAGGCGAACGCCGCGTTGCTATGACGCCGGAAAGTGCCGCTCAATTACAAAAATTAGGCCACGACTGTCTAATCGAAACGGGAGCCGGCGCTGAAGCTGGTTTTTCGGATGCCGATTATTCAGCCGCTGGTGTTGAAATCACCAAAACGGCAGCCTCGCTTTGGAAAACCGCTGATGTGGTTGCCAAGGTGCGCGCGCCAGAAGAAGCCGAAGTAAAGCGCTTGCGTAATGGTCAGACGTTGATCTCATTCATCAACCCTGCTGCGAATGACAAGCTACTGAAATCAGCAGCGAAAAAAGGTTCTACGGTTGTTGCGATGGACATGGTGCCACGCATTTCACGTGCCCAAAAGATGGATGCTCTTTCTTCAATGGCAAACATTGCAGGTTACCGCGCCGTAATTGAAGCTGGCAATAACTTTGGCCGTTTCTTTACCGGTCAGATAACAGCAGCGGGCAAGGTACCACCGGCCAAGGTTTTGGTTGTTGGGGCTGGTGTTGCTGGATTGGCAGCTGTGGGCACCTCCACCAGCTTGGGCGCGATCACCTATGCCTTTGATGTTCGCCCCGAAGTGGCTGAGCAGATTGAATCTATGGGGGCAGAATTTGTCTTCCTCGATTTTGAAGAAGAACAAGCCGACGGCGCTGCGACAGGTGGTTACGCTGCAGTTTCCAGCCCAGAATTCCGCGAGGCCCAATTGGCCAAGTTCCGCGAACTGGCACCCGATATCGACATTGTCATTACGACAGCGTTGATCCCAAACCGCGATGCGCCAGAGCTGTGGACCGAAGACATGGTCGCTGCGATGAAGCCGGGTTCCGTCATCGTTGATCTGGCTGCTGAAAAAGGTGGCAACTGCAAACTGACCGTCATGGACGAGAAGGTTGTGACAGAAAACGGTGTGACCATAATCGGTTTCACGGATTTCCCAAGCCGCATGGCAGCGCAGGCCTCAACCCTTTATTCGACAAACATTCGTCATATGATGACCGATCTGACCCCTAAAAAAGACGGCGTGATTGATCACAACATGGAGGATGATGTTATTCGCGGGGCCACTGTGACCCACTCAAAGGCAATTACGTTCCCACCACCGCCACCTAAGATCGCAGCGATCGCTGCGGCCCCTAAGAAAGAAGCGGTGCCTGAGCCAACGGCCAAGGAAAAACGCGCTGCAGAAGTTGCTGCGTTCAAGGCGCAAACACGCAATCAGGTCACATTGTTGGTCGTTGGTGGTGCTGCGCTATTGGCAGTGGGATTGGTCGCACCAGCAAGTTTTATGCAGCACTTTATCGTGTTTGTGTTGGCCGTGTTCATTGGCTTTCAGGTTATCTGGGGCGTGGCACACAGCCTGCACACACCGCTGATGGCGGTCACGAATGCAATTTCGTCGATCATCATTTTGGGTGCGTTGATGCAAATTGGATCGGGTTCATTCCTTGTCATCCTGCTAGCAGCGTTTGGTGTCTTTATGACCGGCATTAATATTTTCGGCGGCTTTCTTGTGACACGGCGTATGCTCGCCATGTTCCAGAAATCGTAAAGGAGCGAATTCATGGAATATGGTTTTACAACAGCTGCCTATGTGGTCTCAGCGGTTCTTTTCATTCTTAGCCTTGGCGGTTTGTCTGGCCAAGAAAGTGCGAAACGAGCTGTCTGGTATGGCATTACGGGTATGGCATTGGCTGTGGCTGCAACGTTGATCGGGCCGGGCTCTGGCTTGTGGTACTTGTCGATGATCATGATCGTCGGTGGTGGTTACATTGGCTATCAATTGGCTACCAAAGTGCAAATGACACAAATGCCTGAACTGGTAGCTGCGATGCACTCACTTGTTGGTTTGGCAGCGGTTTTCGTGGGCTTTATCGCGCATGTTGAACTGGGTAGTGTTTTGGCAATGGATGATGCGGTTAAAAAAGCGCTTGAGGGCTTTGCCGCGCTTTTGGCCAAGAAAGATGGAGTTGAGATTGCCATTCTTCGGGTCGAATTGTTCCTTGGCATCTTCATCGGTGCAATCACGTTTACGGGTTCCATCATCGCCTACGGCAAGTTGGCAGGCCGTGTAGACAGTGCTGCGACAAAGCTTCCGGGTGGTCACATGTTAAACGCTGGTGCGGCCTCATTGTCACTGATCACGTTAATTTGGTACTTTAACACTGGCGAATTTTTCCCCTTGTTCTTAATGACTTTGGCTGCGTTGTTCATTGGCTACCACCTGATTATGGGCATTGGCGGCGCGGATATGCCTGTGGTTGTCTCCATGCTGAACAGCTATTCAGGCTGGGCTGCGGCTGCGATTGGTTTCTCTTTGGGGAACGATTTGATGATCGTTGTTGGTGCGCTTGTGGGCTCATCTGGTGCGATCCTATCCTACATCATGTGTAAGGCGATGAACCGTTCGTTTGTATCTGTAATCTTGGGTGGCTTTGGTGGCCCAGCAGGGGAGCAGATGGCCGTTGAAGGTGAACAAATCGCAATTGAGGCTGAGGGTGTGGCTATGGCTCTGAATGAGGCAGACAGCGTTGTTATCATTCCGGGGTATGGCATGGCCGTGGCGCAAGCGCAGTCAGGTGTCGCGGAATTGGTGCGCAAATTGCGTGCTCAAGGCAAGTATGTGCGCTTCGCAATTCATCCTGTTGCAGGGCGTCTACCGGGGCATATGAACGTGTTGCTGGCTGAAGCGAAGGTTCCCTACGACATCGTGATGGAAATGGATGAAATCAATGATGATTTCCCTGAAACTGATGTTGCGATTGTGATCGGGTCCAATGACATCGTGAATCCTGCGGCACAGGATGATCCTAACTCACCCATCGCAGGTATGCCTGTGTTGGAATGCTGGAAAGCAAAACAAGTGTTTGTGTCCAAGCGCGGGCAGGGCACTGGTTACTCTGGTATTGAGAACCCACTGTTCTTTAAAGAAAATACTCGCATGTTCTATGGTGATGCAAAGGCGTCATTGGACAAACTATTGCCGATGATCGATTAGGGTCATCTAAATAAAATGACGAAAGGCGGGTCTGTTACGGGCCCGCCTTTTTATTTGCGAGAAGATGACTATTTACGCGGTATACCGTGGTATTCAGTTAAGCAACTGATTTTTATATATAATAGTTTGACGTTCTCGCAGTCCTAGATATGCTTTGAGTGAATTAGCGGAGCATTCCTTATGTTGCAAATTGATGATCATCCTTTGCGTTTCAAAGTTGCGAACGAACTTCACACGCGACCTTTTCCTTTTATGGAAGCCCCGTGTACGGCGGCTTTTATTGCGTTAAAACAAAAGGGTGACGCTGGTATGCGTGATCCAGCACAAGAGTTTGCACATCTTGTGGAACTGCTGGATCGCCACGGTGCACCGCACCCACAACCTAATGCCACGCATTACTATGGCCAGATTGGTAAGAATCGGTTGAAGTGGGAACAACACACCGAGTTTGTGACCTATACGGTTTTCAACGACGGTTTGGACCCACGCCCCTTTGAGGATGCAGTTTTCTCAAGCTTTCCAAGTGATTGGCTGGCTAACGCCCCAGGCCAACGGGTCACATCGGTTTCATTGCGGATCGAAACGATGGATGACCGTAATCATGTTTCGCAGCGCCTCAAAGATTGGTTTGTACCCGAAAGTCTTGCTGTCAGTTCGGTGTTGGATGATGCCGCCGTTATAGCGGCTGATTTTCGTATTGATCCCTTGGGTCATCAACGTTTTGCAATCTTTCTCAGTGCTGAAACAGGTGAGCGTCGCCTTGGGCGAATTGTGCAACGTTTGTGTGAAATCGAGACCTACAAGGCGATGTCGATGCTCGGGTTTTCACACGCTCAAAGCATGGGCAATCAACTGAATGAATTAGACTGTCAACTCACTGATTTAATGGAAAATATGCGCAGCAGTGATGCGGATGCAGAGACCACATTACATGCCCTTTTGGGGATCGCATCTGAACTGGAAACACTGTCTGCGCATGGCTCTTTTCGCTTTGGGGCGACGGGGGCTTATAGTGCGATTGTAAATCAACGCATTGCTGCACTTCGTGAGGAACGGTTTCGCGGGCGGCAAAGTTTTGCAGAGTTCATGATGCGCAGATATGAACCCGCGATGCGCACTGTAAAGTCCACAGAATTGAGGCTGGATGCACTCAGCAGCCGGTCGATCCGTGCCGCTAACCTATTGAGAACACGGGTAGATGTGGAACGCTCTGCCCAGAACCAAGCGTTACTGACCAGTATGGACCGCCGTTCTGATCAGCAGCTGAAATTGCAGCGTACGGTCGAGGGGCTGTCGGTGGTTGCGATCAGCTATTATGCGGTCTCTTTAATGGCGTATTTACTCTACCCACTGGGTGATATTGTTGGGCTGAGCAAAGGCATGATGATGGCGCTGATCACGCTGCCTGTGGTCGCTTTGGTCTGGTTGATGCTGCGTCATATTCAGCGCAATACGATAAGGGGTTAAAGGGGCGTGCGACGGGTATTGCAGCCCTAACTGTACAGAACCTAATTAAAACTGTGCAGTTCTCACCGATGGACTTCATTAACGATCTGTTCAGATCCTGCGTTTGTTAAGGTTTGAAATTGCCAAGTTACTCTTTGTTAATCCTGAACGTCTGATTGCCCTGCAAGATCATTTGCGCCACAAAGGATGCAATTGATTTTCCTAACAATGGCAGCCTCCAAAATGACGGCGAATGCGCAAAATACCGAACGGTCGAATGTGATCGGCAGTCTGTGGATGGTTGCCTCAATGGCGGCCTTTGCGATTGAGGACAGCCTGTTCAAAGCGGCGGCGGTCACTGTCCCAGTGGGGCAGATGCTAATGTTGTTCGGGGCAGGTGGCGCGATCATTTTTGCCTGTCTTGCATTGTGGAACAAAGAACCATTGTATCACGCGGATGTCTTATCGCGGCCAATGCGCATTCGGATGTGTTTTGAAATTATAGGCCGCTTGTTTTACGTGCTAGCCGTTGCGATCACGCCGCTGTCTTCGGCCACGGCCATTTTACAGGCGACCCCTATTGTGGTGGTCGCAGGGGCGGCTGTGTTATTTGGTGAACGGGTTGGATGGATGCGTTGGGCCGCGATTGTCGTTGGGTTGATTGGAGTGATGATCGTTTTGCGCCCGGGTACGGATGCGTTTTCGCCGCTGTCTATTTTGGCCGTCATCGGGATGTTGGGATTGGCGGGGCGTGATCTGGCCAGTCGTGCAGCGCCCAAGACGCTGAGTACTGTACTACTTGGCCTATATGGCTTTTTGACGGTTATTGCTGCTGGTGGCGTTTTCGCGCTGTGGCAGGGACGCGCCTTTGTTTGGCCAGAAGGGCAGGCGGCTGCATTTATCCTTGGCGCGATCTGCATTGGTGTGTTTGCCTACACCGCTTTGATGAAGGCGATGCGCACGGGCGAAGTATCTGTGGTCACACCCTTTCGCTATACGCGGTTGGTTTTTGGCGTTGGCTTGGGCGTATTGGTCTTTGGCGAACGTCTGAGCGGGGCCACGGTTGCGGGCTGTCTGCTGATTGTTGCCACAGGGCTGTTCATCATGTGGCGTGGACGGGTTGCAGCACAGGGGTAGGTTTTGCCTATTCTACCCGTCGCGCCCTGGTTCATCTGGATTGCATGAAAACAGTGCGATTTTGTTGCCTTGGGGATCGCGCAGGTAGCTGACGTAGAAATCAGCGCCGTAATCTGGGCGAAACCCCGGTTGTCCCTCGTCTGTCCCACCTGCGGCCAATGTGGCAGCGTGAAGCGCGCGCACTTGGCTTTGGTTTAAGGCTTCAAATGCAACCATCACGCCGTTGCCTGCTGAGGCGGGTTGCCCGTTGAAGGTGGGTTTGACGTAAAAATCTGGCAAAGTAGGGCGCTGGCCTGTAGGGGCGGGTAGGGCGTAGCTGAGGCCCTCAGGTCCCTCTTTCAGCCCGTAATTCAAGGCAGGGAGAAAAGCAGAATAGAACCGCTTTGCGAGCGAGATGTTGTCAGCACCGACTGTGATGTATGCGATCATGGGGAATGGGCCTTTGCCAAGGGGAGGGCATAAAGTGGGGTGAACCCCACCCTAAGCGTTAGCGTCCGCGGATGCGGGGGTCTAGCGCGTCGCGCAGGCCGTCGCCTAGGTAGTTCACCCCAAGTACGGTTAGCGAGATGGCGATGCCTGGAAGCAAGACGCGCTCTGGGTATTCTTCCATCCGTGGCACGGCGTCGGCCAGCATTTTGCCCCATGTTGGGAAGTCTGATGGGAAGCCTACGCCTAGAAACGACAATGCGCTTTCCGTAATGATCGCGACCGCCAGTCCCAGTGTTGCAGATACCATGATCGGTGAGATCACGTTTGGCAGCAGGTGACGCCGAATAATAGCCCCAGACGTGGTGCCGATGGAGCGGGCTGCAAGGATGAATTCGCGCTCTTTCAACGCTAGTATTTCGCCCCGCACGATGCGTGCGGTTTGCATCCAGCTTGTCAGGCCCACGACCACAACGATCAGGATGAACATGCCGCCCTCTGGACCAAAGTTGGCGCGCAGGGGTTGGCGGAACAGGGTCACAGCTACCAATAGAAGTGGCAGAATTGGTAGTGATAGGAACAGATCGGTCAGGCGCATCAGCAACCCGTCGAGCCGTTTAAAATAGCCCGCAGCAACGCCAACGCCTGTGCCGATTGAGAGCGACAGCAACATCGCCGTCCAACCCACAGCCATTGAGGCGCGTCCACCCGCAATCATTTGCGCAAGCAGGTCACGCCCTAAGTTATCTGTGCCAAAGGGGCGGTGCCATAGCGTCTTGGCCCCACCATCCCAGACCGCGATCCAGATGGGGCGCACGTTCTTGTTGCGGATGTCCAACTTTTGCGCGTCCACGGTCCACAGGTATGGCCCAAGCAGAACAGCAAGCGTGATGAAGACAAGGAAGCCCCCGCCAAACACAGCGCCTTTGTGCTTTTTGAACTGGTCCCAGACGTCCAACCACTGATTGCGCGGTGGCTTGGCTGGTTCTTTGTCCTGAAGGGCCGCGTATGGATCGATTTCGTTTGCTGTATCAGTCATAGCGGATCCTTGGGTCGAGTACGCCGTAAAGCACGTCTGCGACCAGGTTAAACACCACTATCATAATGGCGAAGATAAAAGTGATGGTCATAACCATAGGAATGTCGTTGGCGAACAGGGCGGTGATCAGCAGTTGGCCAATCCCGTTCACGCCAAACACGTTCTCTGTGATGATCGCTCCGCCAAAGATGGAGGGCACGCCGAGGGCAATAACCGTGATTACGGGAATCATGGAGTTGCGCAGCACGTGTACCATAACTACGACGCCCTCTTTCAGGCCCTTGGCGCGGGCGGTGCGCACGTAGTCCTGGCTCAGGTTGTCGAGCATCGAGGCGCGCATGTAGCGGCTGATTTGTGCGGTGGTTTGGAGGGCAAGCACCATTACCGGCAAAATCATTTGTGACAGCTGATATTTGAAGCTGGCCCAGTCGTTGACCACGTGGGTGGTGTCATAGATCGAGGGCAGCCAGCCGAGTGTCACCGAGAATATCACGATCAGTAGGGGACCAGTGAAGAAGGGCGGAATAGAGAAGCCAACCATCGTGATGAATGTACCGGCTTGGTCAAAGACGGAGTAGTGACGGTAGGCCGAATAGATACCGATGGGCAGGGCGATCAGGATGCCGACGATATAGGCCAGTCCAACAACCCAAAGCGTTTGTGGTATGCGTTGAATGACGATGTCCATGATCGGCGAGCGGGTCTGCCAGCTGATGTTGCGCTGTTGTGGGACAAGCTTCTCAAGTTCAGAGTCATAGACCATGCTGAACTGTGTGTCTGGCAGCCAACCAAACAAGAAGCTGTCGCGGGTCATCCAGTCAATCAAGAACTGTGGTTCCACGATGAAGAATTGGTTGAGCCATTTGAGGTATTGGATGTGTACCGGTGCGCCAAGGCCAAGGGCTTCGCGCATCTTTTGCTTCACTTCTGGCGGTACTGTCAGTGGCACTTGGGCCATTGGGTCGCCAGGGGCAAGCTGTAACAGTCCGAAGATTACGATACTGATGAACAAAAGCGTCGGGATCGAAGTGATCAATCGACGGATTGTGAAGGTCAACATAAGCGGCGCCTTTGTGCGTCAGTCGTTGGGGGTAGGGATGTAAGGGGCGCGCTTGGCACGCACCTTACGATGATTAAGGTCGACTTAGTTACCGGTGCGGTACCAGTCAGCCACATTCCACGTTTCTGAGTCGAATACGTTGAGAACAACGCCGCCCAAAGAGTTGGCATGTGCAGATACACGGCCACGGTCAACAAGCGGAACGATTGTGTAGCTGTCTTTTGTCAGCATGTCGTTCATTGCTTTGCCCAACTCACCACGTTTCTCAAGATCACCAGTTTTGGCAAGCTCGTCGATCATAGCGTCATACGCTGGATCACAGAAACGGTTGATGTTTTCACCCTGCCATTGGCTGGATGGCTTAGGCTCGTTGCCACAACGGTAGGCCGCGAGGTAAGCTTGTGGATCTGTGCCGTCAAACACATTCGCATACATTTCTACGTCTGCGTAGAATTTTTGGAACGTATCAGGGGAACCTGGGTCACCGCCGAAGAATACGGAACCATCAAGGTTACGCAGTTCTGTTTCGACGCCAATTTGGCTCCAGTAGTCTTTAATCAAGGCTTGGAAGTCCTGACGTACAGCGTTCGTGGATGTTTGATACAAGATTGACAAACGCACGTCGCCTTTAGCTCGGACGCCATCAGCGCCCATGGCCCAACCAGCTTCATCGAGCAAAGCGTTTGCACCGGTGATGTCTTGTGTCAGGCATTCAGTGTTGTCAGACGCATACAAAGCAGGCGCTGGAACAAGGTTACATGTTGGACGACCTGCGTCGCCGTAACCTACATCAACAAGCTCTTGGCGGTTGATGGCCATGGAAAGTGCTTTACGCACAGCAAGTTCTGACAAGAACGGGTGTGGTTCTGCAACTGTGGCACGAGTCTCTGCTGGAAGATCAGGTGAAGGGTTGGTCAGGTTCATTTCCAGACGCTCAACAAGTGCGCCAAACGCGGAAACCGGAACACCTTTGCCGCCCTGGGCCATCTTCTGGATGACGTCTGGTGCAAGCTGTAGGTTCCAACCATAGTCAAATTCACCAGTTTCCATAACCGCACGACCAGAGGCTTCGGCAGAACCGCCACCTTTGAATGTCATGGATGCAAACGCTGGTTTGTTTGGATCACGGTAGTTGTCGTTTGCGACCAGTGTAATCACGTCATTCGGTTTGAAGTCTGTGACAACAAATGGGCCTGTACCGATTGGGCCAAAGTTGGCTTCTGTACATTCTGGAGCGCGCGCGCCCAAGCAATCAGCGAACTGTGCCGCTTGGATAACCGGTGATTGGCCGCCAACGAATGGGCCATATGGGTTTGGTTTTGCTGTTGAGAAGGTAACTTTTGTTGTCTGCGCATCAATCGCTTCCACGCTTTCGACGCCTTCAAACTTAGCCAACTGTGCACAGCCGCCTTCAGGGTTCATGCAATATTGTGCTGTAAACACAAGGTCAGCTGAGGTCACCGGTGTGCCATCAGACCACAGTAGACCCTCTTTTAGCTTCCAAGTGATGGATGTTAGGTCCTCGGACACGCCGCCGTTTGCAACTGTAGGGATTTCATCTGTCAGATATGGAACCAAGGAGCCGTTTTGGTCAAAACGCGCCATCGGTTCGATGACAACGGCTGAGGACTCAATATCCTTTGTGCCGCCGGACAAATACGGGTTTAAGATTGAAGGGGCTTGCCAATAGATGATTTTGACTTCGCCGTCGCGACCGCGTTCACCTTCGTGACCGTCAGCCAGTGCAAAGGGTGCGAAAGCAGTGGATGCGATGGCCCCAAGCAAGAGGGTTTTAAGTTTCATGTTTTACTCCATGTTGGACACAGAACTGTGTCAATTATTCCGCAGATCACCAACGTTGGGCCTGAGGCATTTGAGATGAATTGAAAAAAACTCGCGAAGTAAGCGGTATAACCCAGCCAAAGTACAACGTTTTTTGGCAGTCTTCGCTTGTCCCCAACAAGCCACTGATCGCCATCGAAACAGGTTCTGAAAAAATTGCAAGGGCGTTGATGGGCGACGTGAGGAAAAATTAGTTTTTGGCCTTGATTTAATTTTGTGTCAGTGACCCGCATCTATTTGACACCTGCCAAGCGTTACACGTAGCCTTAAAAAATGCTCATAGACCGGGCGCTTTGGGGGACAATATGCTAGATCACGAGAACACGTCGACAATTGGGACGCCGATCGCTGAAATCCATGGTTTACGGGTCGAATTCCAAACAAAAGACGGTTCTGTCGTCGGTGTTTCGGACGTTTCCTTTGATATTAATTCCGGCGAAACGGTCTGTGTCGTCGGCGAATCTGGATCAGGGAAATCGGTTTCTTCGCTGTCTTTGATGCGCTTGGTTGAGTTTGGTGGCGGTGAAATTACCGGCGGTCGCCTATTATTTGATCGAAAAGATGAAGGTCAGATTGACCTGGCCCAGACTGAACCGAATCTGATGCGTTCGATCCGTGGCAATGAGATAGGCATGATATTTCAGGAGCCGATGACGGCACTGAACCCCGTTTTTACCGTTGAGCGTCAACTGACCGAAGGTTTGCGCCTGCACAAAGGTTTATCCAAGGTTGAGGCCTCTGAGAAGGCGCTGGAGCTGATGCGCGAAGTGCGTATTCCAGAACCAGAGCGTCGTTTGAAACAATACCCCCACGAGTTGTCAGGCGGTATGCGCCAACGTGTGGTGATCGCAATGGCGCTGGCCTGTGAGCCGCGCCTTTTGATTGCGGATGAGCCAACTACGGCTTTGGATGTGACCATTCAGGCTGAAATTTTGGCCCTGATGGACCGATTGAAGCGCGAAACCGGCACCGCCGTTATGTTCATCACTCACGATATGGCGGTTGTTGCTCAGATGGCTGACCGCGTTGTGGTCATGTTCCGTGGTGAAAAGGTTGAAGAGGGGACTGTCGAGGAAATCTTTGAAAACCCGCAGCATCCTTACACGAAGGCCTTACTGGCCGCCGTTCCCAAATTGGGCGAGATGACGGGCAAAGAATATCCAGAACCGATGGTTCTGATGGGTCGTGATCAGGGCCCGATTGAGCCGATCAAAGGCAGTGACGAAGTCTTGCTGGAAGTTGAGAACCTCACCACCCATTTCCCAGTCAAGGGTGGGTTTTTTCGCCGCACAATTGCGAATGTTCACGCTGTTGAGGACCTGTCGTTCACCATCAACAAAGGTCAGACTCTGAGTTTGGTTGGAGAATCTGGCTGTGGTAAATCCACTGCCGGTCGTTCGATCCTGCGCCTTGTTGATCCGCAAACTGGTGCTGTGCGCCTTGGGGGTAAAGACATTATGGCGCTGGATACCAATGGTTTGCGCAATGCGCGCCTTGATATGCAGATGATTTTCCAAGATCCCTTTGCATCGCTGAACCCGCAAATGCAGTTGTCGGATCAGGTCGCAGAACCCATGCATAACTTTGGCACGTTGAAGGGCAAAGCACTGCAAGACCGTGTTGAGATGCTGTTTGATCGTGTTGAGCTGCCACGCAGTTTCATGCGCCGCTATCCGCATGAATTGTCAGGTGGCCAACGCCAGCGCGTTGCGATTGCGCGCGCTTTAGCATTGAACCCGAAACTTATCATTGCCGATGAAGCGGTGTCTGCGCTGGATGTGTCCGTGCAGGCCCAAGTGTTGAATCTGATGATGGAATTGCAGGCCGAATTGCACCTATCGTTCCTGTTCATTTCACACGACATGGCCGTTGTTGAGCGCGTCAGCCACAATGTGGGTGTTATGTATTTGGGCCGTATTGTTGAAATGGGACCACGCTCTGCTGTGTTTGAAAACCCTCATCACCCATATACGCAAGCTTTGATGAAGGCGGTGCCAATCGCCGATCCGCGCAAACGCAAGGATGAGAAGGATTTGAACTTTAAACCCATTCCGTCACCCATTCACCCTGCGTCCTATGTGGCAGAACCATCGGTGTACCGCGAAGTTGGCCCAGGCCATAAGGTGTTGGTGACAGACAGTGGGTATTGAGCCTGTGAACCGTTTAACCCCACTTCAGTTGATGACCCAGTTGATCAGCTTTCCGACGGTCAGCCGTGACAGCAACCTGCCGTTGATCGAGTGGGTTGAGACCTATCTGACCTCGCATGGTATCACCTCGCACGTTTGGCCCGATCCTGATCAGCCCCACAAGGCGGCGTTGTTCGCCCATGTCGGCCCTGACGTAGGGGGCGCAGTTGTGTTGTCTGGGCACACGGATGTTGTGCCAGTTGATGGCCAACCGTGGGACACGGACCCGTGGGAAGTGATCGAGAAAGACGGCAAGTACTATGGCCGTGGCACCTGTGACATGAAGGGCTTTGATGCATTGGCGATCTGGGCCTTGGTCGAGGCGCATTACGCTGATATTTCACGTCCCCTACAGATCGCACTTAGCTTTGATGAAGAAGTTGGCTGTACCGGTGCGCCGCCCATGATTGAGGCGATGCAAGGCGTGCTGCCCAAGGGCGATGTTGTCATTGTGGGCGAACCGTCCATGATGAAGGCTGTGACTGGCCATAAAGGCGGCAACGCCTATATGACCCATATGATCGGGTTCGAGGTGCATTCGTCGATCTATTACCAAGGTGTAAGCGCGATCCATGAAGCGGCCCGCCTGATTCAATGGGCGAATGAACAAAACGAGGCTAATGCGGTCGCGACGCCTGCACCAATGGCTGCGATGTTCGATCCGCCATATACCACGTGGCACGTGGGCACGATTGAAGGTGGCACAGCCGATAATATCACGGCCAAGGATTGCCATTTCAATATGGGCTACCGCGCAGTGCCGGGGGATGATCCTGCTGCATTGGATGCGATGTATTTTGCCCAGGTGAACGAGGTAAAGGCCGCGATGCAGGCGATCCACCCTGAGGCGGATATTAAACTAACGCCAAAATTCGCGGTGCCGCCGTTGTTGCCCGAAACGGATGGGGCAGCTGAAACATTGGTCCGCGTTATTACGGGTGACAATGCCAGCCATGTGGTCAGCTATGGCACAGAGGCAGGACAGTTTCAGGCGGCCGGTTATTCCGCTGTGGTCTGTGGCCCCGGTGATATCGCACAGGCCCATCAGCCAAATGAATTTATTGAGGTGGCTCAGTTTAACGCAGGCCATCAATTCATGCGCGATTTGCTTGAGAAATTGGCATAGCCGCTGTGCTTAGGGTGTTCTTATGACTCCGTTTCCGATCTCATTGTCCACACCAATCACATATGCAGGTCCGCCACCCAGTGAGGCGGATGTTGTTGTTATTGGCGGTGGTGTCATCGGTGTGTGCACCGCGCTGTTTCTGGCTGAGGCTGGTAAATGCGTTGTCCTGCTGGAAAAGGGCCGTATCGCGGGGGAGCAATCCAGCCGCAACTGGGGGTGGATCCGTCAGCAGGGCCGTGACCCAGATGAAATTCCGATTATGGCCGAGGCGCAAACAATTTGGCGTGATTTGGCGGCCAAAACCAATGTTGATATTGGCCTGACCCAAGGTGGGGTGACCTATCTGGCCCATACTGAGGCGCAGATGCAGGGCTATCGCGAATGGTTGGAGCATGCCAAAGCGCATGACCTTGATAGCCGTATGTTGACTGCCGCGGGTGTTTCAGAGCTGTTGCCAAATATCCAAGGCAGTCATGTTGGCGGTATTCATACCCCCAGTGATATGCAGGCTGAGCCGTGGGTTGCTGTTCCTGCGTTGGCGGACATCGCCGCACGTGCAGGGGCCAAAATCATTGAAAACTGCGCCGTGCGTGCGCTGGACATGACTGCGGGACGTGTGACTGGCGTCGTGACCGAAGCGGGCCTGATCAAAGCACCCGAGGTTGTTCTGGCTGGGGGCGCATGGTCCTCACTGTTTTTGCGCAATATGGGGGTTTCCATCCCGCAATTGAGCGTGCGGGCGACGGTGGCGGCAACTGATCCGTTACCTGTTGTGCAAATGGGTGGCGTTGCCGATCGCGATCTGGCGTGGCGTCCCCGTGTCGATGGTGGGTATTCCCTTGCCTCTGGTGGATTCATTGAGCTGTTTATTGGCCCTGATGCGTTCCGCGCTTTGCCCAAATTTCTTGCGCAATTGCGCCATGATCCGTTTGGTGTGCGCCTTAGCCTTGCGGCGCCAAAGGGGTTTCCAGATGCATGGAGCACACCGCGCAAATGGGCCCCTGATGCGGTTAGCCCGTTTGAGGCGATGCGTATTCTAAATCCTGATCCGAACCCGAAAAAGATCCACGACCTATGTGCGCGGTTTGAGGCAATGTTTCCCCATATTGGGACTGTGCGTTTGAAATCAGCATGGGCAGGGATGATTGATACCATGCCTGACATCATTCCTGTGATGGACCGCGTTGCAGCCTTGCCGGGTTTGACGCTGGGGACGGGGTTTAGTGGCCATGGTTTTGGCATTGGGCCGGGTGCAGGACGCATACTTGCCGCACTAGCAAATGGTGAAGATGTGGGCCATGATCTAACGAGATTCCGCTTAAGCCGCTTTAGCGATGGCAGCAAAATGCGGTTAGGCCCTGCCATATAGTTAAAAGGTGATGACATGCCGATTAAGAACAGATTTGCCGAAACCCACGCCGAAATCACAGGATGGCGTCGTCATATGCACATGCACCCTGAATTGGGCTTTGATGTGCATAATACTGCCAAATTCGTTGAGGAACGTCTGCGTGAGTTCGGCATAACCGACATCACCACGGGAATCGGTCAGACGGGTGTTGTGGCTGTCATAAAGGGGCGCACCGATACGTCAGATCGTGTGATTGGCCTGCGTGCTGACATGGATGCGCTGCCGATCCATGAACAAACGGGGCTGGAATACGCCAGCACGATCCCGGGCAAGATGCATGCCTGTGGCCATGACGGTCACACAGCGATGTTGCTGGGCGCTGCGCAATATTTGGCAGAGACCCGCAATTTTGACGGAACAGCCGTGATGATCTTCCAACCTGCGGAAGAGGGTGGCGGTGGTGGCCTTGAGATGTGCAAAGACGGCCTGATGGAGCGTTGGGGCATTGATGAGGTTTATGGCATGCATAATATGCCGTTCTTCCCTGTGGGTGAATTTGCGATCCGCTCTGGCCCGTTGTTGGCAGCTGCGGATGAGTTTTACCTGACAATCACTGGACGTGGTGGTCATGCTGCGGCCCCACATGAGGCGGTTGACCCTAATGTGGCTTCGGCCCATGTAATTCTAGCTCTGCAATCTGTGGCATCGCGCGTGGTTGATCCGCTTAAGAACGTAGTTGTGTCCGTTTGTTCACTGCACTCAGACACCGAAGCGCACAACATCATTCCGCAAGTGGTAAAGATGAACGGAACCGTGCGTACCCTTGACCCAAAGGTGCGTGACATCGTTGAGGAAAAGATCAAGAATCTGGTCAGCCTAACGGCCCAAGCCCATGATTGCGTGGCCGAACTGGACTTCAGACGCGGCTACCCTGTGACAGTAAACACAAATGCCAACACAGATTATGCCAGCGATGCGGCCCTTGCGGTTGCAGGGTCGGTGGACAGCAACACACCGCCGATTATGGCTGCCGAAGACTTTGCCTATATGTTGGAAGAGCGCCCAGGTGCATATATCATGGTAGGCAACGGGGACGGGGCAACAGTCCATCATCCAGAATATAACTTTAACGACGACGCAATCCCTGCAGGATGCAGTTGGTACGCTGAGATGGTTGAGCGGCGCATGCCCTTGACCATTTAACGCCCTTCGCGGACGCCTCCATCAGACTTCATAAGGAAGACACACATGCCCGTAAAAAACAGATTTGCTGAATTGCACGACGACATCACAGCATGGCGCCGTGACATCCACCAAAACCCTGAAATCTTGTTTGAAACGCACCGCACCAGCGCCTTGGTCGCTGAAAAATTGCGTGCCTTTGGATGTGACGAAGTGGTTGAAGGCATTGGGCGCACGGGTGTCGTGGGTGTGATCAAGGGTAATTCAACAGCTTCTGGCAAAGTGATTGGCCTGCGCGCTGATATGGATGCACTGCCTATTCATGAACAAACCGGGCTTGAGTACGCATCAAAGACCGACAACGCGATGCACGCCTGTGGCCATGACGGTCACACAGCCATGTTGTTGGGCGCTGCGCAATATCTGTGCGAGACCCGCAATTTTGATGGCACTACAGTGGTCATTTTCCAACCCGCAGAAGAAGGCGGCGGTGGTGGCAAAGAGATGTGTGATGATGGCATGATGGATCGTTGGAAGATCCAAGAGGTCTATGGCATGCACAACTGGCCGGGGATGCCTGTGGGCGATTTTGCCATCCGCTCTGGCCCGTTTTTCGCAGCGACCGATCAGTTTGAGATCATCGTAGAGGGCAAAGGTGGCCACGCGGCCAAGCCACATGAAACCGTCGACAGCATCGTTGTTGCGGCACACACGGTGACCGCGCTGCAATCTATTTCCAGCCGCAATGCCGATCCTGTGGATCAATTGGTGGTTTCGGTCACTTCGATCGAAAGCTCATCCAAGGCGTTTAATGTCATCGCGCAGCGCACCCATATGAAAGGAACCGTGCGTACCATGTCCAAGGACATGCGCGCCTTGGCCGAACAACGCCTGATCGCGATCGCCAAATCCGTGTCCGAAACATTCGGGGCAGCGGCCGAAGTGAAATATTACCTTGGCTATCCCTGCATGGTGAACCACCCAGAACAAACCGAATTCGCAGCCTCTGTGGCCACGAAGATTTCAGGCTCATGTGCAGACGCGCCCTTGGTGATGGGCGGCGAAGACTTTGCCTATCTGCTAGAGGAACGCCCAGGGGCCTACATTCTGGTTGGGAACGGCGATACAGCGTCGGTGCACCACCCAGAATACAACTTTGATGACGCCGCAATTCCAGCTGGATGCAGCTGGTGGTCAGGCGTTGTTGAAGAGCGGATGCCTGTGGGGTGATTGGGAGGTCTGGTTTGAGGGCAATGTGACTGATGCTGCGCAGCGGCGAATGTTGGCTTGTGGGCCAGTATGGTGGTGACAGGATTAAACGGTTCCCAACAAGTCCCGTGCGATACGCTCAAAGATAGCACTCCCGATGGGGATCAAACCATCAGGAAAATCATAATCGGGATTGTGTAGCGCTGCATAGTCTTCGCCTGGCCCCAAGCACAGCATTGTGGCTTTGGCGTCCCAGCCAAACACGCCAAAATCTTCTGACGCGCGCATGGGAACACCCGCATCGCCATAGGCGACGTTGATTGCATCCATGGCTGTTGTTGCCACGCCATAGGCGTCTGGATCATTGATGGAGGCTGCAAAGTTATCGCACACCTCAAAATTCACATTAAGACCGAATTTCTCTGCCGCCGTATTGGCAAGCGCGCGTGCTGCTGTTTCTAGGCTTTTCATGCCCTCGTCGCCTGCTGTCCGCAATGTTGCAAAAACCTCGCCTTCACCAGGAGCCACCCCAAATGATGGCTCGCCAATTTTCACATGAGTTATAGTAATCAATCGGAAACCATCATCAAGCGATCCGCCATGTCCGAGAGCGTCGAGGGCAGGGATCAACTCAGCAATAGCCTGCGCTGGAGAAACACCATCCTCCGGGTCGGCTGCGTGGGCGGTTTTACCATTAAGCTTAATCTTAAGTCCCAATGAAGCGCAGTTAATCAGCCCAGCACAGGTAGAAACATATCCGAAAGGCCGTCCCGGTTCGATGTGAATAGCAAACGCCCAGTCAGCTTGAATTTCTTGATAAGCAGGATCAGCGATCACAGCTTTTGCACCGCTGCCGTCTTCCTCAGCGGGTTGGAACATAAGGATGACACGGCCGAGCGCTACTGGTTGGCGAGAAATCATGCGTCCCAACGCGAGAAGCATTGTCATATGGCCGTCATGACCGCAAACGTGGCTCTTTCCGTGGGTTTGCGACGACCAAGCGATGTCATTGCGTTCCTCAATTGGCAACGCATCAAGCTCAGCCCGAAAAAGGACTGTCGGCCCATCTTTACCGCTGTCAAAAACCGCAGCCACGCCATGACCACCTAATCCAGTCAAGATGCGAGTTGGTGACAGCGCTTTTAGTTCAGCTGCAATCTTACTGGCTGTTTCTACTTCTTCCCCAGATAATTCTGGATGGCGGTGAAGTTCA
>TARA_B110000285_G_scaffold41637_1_pt1 | contig 63222 bp, 54 predicted proteins | sample TARA_B110000285 | Tara Oceans TARA_B110000285 (sample SAMEA4397756) | marine metagenome | biome: Polar Biome; feature: [SRF] surface water layer (ENVO:00010504); material: water (ENVO:00002006), including particulate matter (ENVO:01000060) such as... | depth 5 m
CTTTTAGGAGGCTTTCACAAGCCTCCTTTTTTTGTCCTCTAACTTTGGTGATCGCCCTGTAACAGAATACTCGATTGCCTTTGATGGCTGCAAATAAATGCATATCAAGTACAGATATGGAAAGGCGTTTTATTGACCCTATATCTCACCATTAACTGGTATTTCATGATAGATTCTGGGCGATTCAACGACCAATCTAGAGAGGTAAACGTGGCTACCTATAGGACGCCTGGCAGAGATACAAGCTCGCTCAAGCACTAAATCTATCTCAGAGCAGGCGAGGCGTGCGCCTGCTGAAAAGTCGGTGGTTAATCCGAATGGACGAAGCGACAATTCAGCCATAGCCCTAGACTTAGGTTTAGACTTACGAGCAAGCCTAGGCTTCGTCAGGCTAGCCTAGATTAGTCTTCACACATGTCATTTAGAGATCTTGTTATGCAATGGTATACCGGCAACGTTTTTTACGACACATTACTAATTGTGGGCTTTATTTATGCAGCCTTGATTTTGGTCAGTAGTTTTTTTGGCACGGCTCAGTATGGCGGTCGATTTGGCGGCCGAGGCAAAGGAATGAAACTTGGCTCTAAGCTTGGCTGGGTTGTTATGGAGGCACCTGGCCTACTAGTATTTCCTTTAGTGTATATGGTGGGCAGCAATGCACTAGAACCTGTACCTCTTTTCTTTTTGTGTATTTGGATGATTCACTACACTAATCGTGCGCTCGTCACGCCATTACTTATGCGTGTGCAACCCGGCACTCAATCGTCATTCGCCCTCAACGTGGTTTTTGCCGGATGGTTTACATTATCGCTACATGGCTACTTTAATGCGGCGTACATATCTGAACTAGGCGACCAATACACGATAGGGTGGTTTAGCGACCCACGCTTTATTGTTGGGCTGATTATTTATTTACTTGGCTTTTTGCTCAATATTTACTCAGACACCATTCTACGCAATTTGCGCTCATTGCACCCAGATCCAAACGAGCCTCGCTATAAAATACCGTATGGCGGCTTATTTAAATGGGTAAGTTGCCCTCAATATCTTGGCGAAATAATATCATTTGTTGGCTTTGCCGTTATGACTTGGAACTTAGGCGCCGTATTTGTATTGGCAATGACTGCTGGAAATCTTATTCCTCGAGCGATATATACTCACAAATGGTTCAACAAAAACTTTGAGGATTATCCGGCAGAACGCAAAGCGATAATTCCATTTATTGTGTAGTCTGCAAACACGACTTTTAGCTAACCAACACTCACTTTAATGCGCGCTTTGAACATCTGCGGAATGGGACATGCAAGGCAACAACGCGTCTCAATGACGGGATTGGACAGTAAGTAGACGTTGTGTTGACTATAACGGCATTAAACGGTGGCCAGTCGATTTTACTGTTTTTTAAGAAAATGTTGCTAAGCTTTTCAAGATCAAACTTACCAGCATAGACTGTTGGGTGGCGCCAGTTTTGGCAAATATTGATCGTAATTGAGCGCGTGCTGTATTGCGTGCAATGCCGAGAAAAGCCGCACTCTGATCAAGCGTCTCTCCTGCAGCTAAGTGCTTGGCCAACATAGCTTCGGCACGAGTTAGTTTATACAGAGAGCGCAGCATCTTAATGTCAATTTCGTATTTTTTGGCCGGGTCGCTAATAAAGATCATCAAGTGTGGAGTTTTAGCCGATTCGACCGTTTGGTCGACCGTTAATGGTTTGATTAACAGCTCTAAATGCACGGCCCCCGAAGGTCTCTCAACCGTCATTGCATTGACAGGTGGAATGGTTTGCTTGCGCTGTGCGTCGATAACCTCAGAGATGTAATCGTTCAGCTTATGTTTGTCATTTGTGTTATCTAGATGCAACTGGTCGTTAATATTATAGATTCCGTCTTTCTGGGAGAGAAAATTCTCGGCGGCTCTATTTTGATTAATGACCTTGCCTCTTTCATCCAGAGTAATGATGCCAATGGAAAGCCCTGATATGGTATTGGAAAAAAGCTTTCGTTCGCTGTCGAGCTGAATTAGTTGCATCCCGTTGGCAACCGCGCGCTGTATATGCTGGCCAATTTCGGCCACAAAAGCCTTTTCTTCCTTATTAAAATTAGGTGCAGTTTTGGGGCGACAAAATCTGACTGTAAAGCGCTGGCCGTTGGCGTTTCTTAGGTCTAGGCCCATCATGTGATAGATATTAATGGGGGCCATACACATCGTATATAACTTGCTGCTTTCAAGGAACTTATAGGATATGCATTCATCCAGAGTTACCGCTTTACCCCAGGGTAGTTTATGCATGAGATCTGATGTGTAATACCTGTCGGTATAGGGATTCTCGTGATCGTCAATTAGGGTCTTCTGAAGTATATCGCAAGAAATAAAGAGGAGGCCACCATCATCACCTATGGGCTCTCTAAGGGTCATTGATGCAAAGTTAAGCTTCAGAATTTTCCTTATATTTTCAAGGAAACTGTTGTACGGATCTTCTTCAATATGGCCATCATAAATGTAGCCAAGAAGTTTACTAAATTCTGCAATTGATAGGTGTTCAAGCATAAAGAATTGTAAAACCTTCGTTTGATAGTGGGCTTAAAAACCGTAGTTACACCTTGATATTAGACGCGATCGCATACTATAAGTCGATAATCTTAGAATACGCAAGAAAATAAAATCTAGAGAGAGCTATTCAAGTTGAATCTTAGGATAACTCTGGAATGGATTTAGGTGAAATAACGTTTAGTGCTTTGCCGCAGCGGCCATTTCGATGGCAATGTCCTCAATCAAATCTTCTTGGCCGCCAACGGTCCTTCGTCGAGCCATTTCTAATAAAATTTGATGGGAGGGCACGCCGTATTTTAATTCGGCTCGCTTAGCGAAGAGCAGGAATGAAGAATAGGCCCCAGCATAGCCCAGCACTAAAGCATCACGGCCTAGCCTTACAGGCTCATCCATTATCGGAATCACCTGCTCCTCTGCGGCATCCATGAGCTTGAATATATCGATACCGGTTGTGGCTCCCATGCGGTCTAAGACGGCAGCCATGACTTCAAGTGGCGTATTGCCGGCGCCAGCACCCAGGCCTGCGGCAGAGCCGTCAATGCGGTCCGCGCCAGCTTCCAGGGCCGCCAGAGAGTTTGCCACACCCATAGCTAGGTTATGATGCCCGTGGAACCCAATCTGGGTGTCTTGGTTTAATTCGGAACGCAACAGTGCAATTCGCTCAGTGACATCATCTGGGAGCATATAGCCGGCTGAATCGGTGCAGTAAATACAGTTTGCGCCGTAGGACTCCATCAGTTTGCCCTGTTCTAATAGCTGTTCGGGAGTGACCATATGAGCCATCATCAAAAAGCCGACCGTATCAAGCCCCATCTGCTGGGACAGGTTGATGTGCTGGCGAGACACATTAGCTTCGGTGCAATGCGTGGCTACTCTAATTGTTGTTACACCACACCCAGCTGCCATGCGCAAATGATCTACAGTACCTATACCGGGGAGTAATAAGGCCGATATTCTAGCTTTTTTAACCCTATTCACTACTGCTGTCATATATTCTTCGTCTGTGTGAGCCGCAAAGCCATAATTGAGTGAGGCACCACCCAGCCCATCGCCGTGGGTCACCTCAATCAGTGGCACACCAGCATCATCCAGCGCACCCGATATATTAATCATTTGCTCTATGGAGATTTGGTGTTGCTTGGGATGCATCCCATCGCGCAGACACATATCATGGAGAATGACGTTTTTACCTGAAAGATTCATAAGAGCACTCTTTACTAAAAATTAATGCCAGTGGCATGATTTGGTAGGCTGCTGAGCCAGCATTTCCGCTGTGCGCAGTCCCGCCGCAGTCATAATGTCGAGATTACCTGAGTATTTTGGCAGAAAGTCTCCCAGACCTTCGACCTGAACTGAAATAGTGACCTTATTGCCGTTAAAAAGAGGAGTGTTGAGCATAATAAAGCCCGGGACATACTTCTGAACCTCCGCAATCATGTTTTCAAAAGAAGCAGTGATAGCGGGTTGGTCAGGAGTGTCGACAGTTAAGCAATGCACCGTATCACGCATGACTAGAGGTGGCTGTGCAGGGTTAATAATGATAATGGCTTTACCTTTACCCGCCCCGCCGACACTTTCAATGGCGGATGATGTCGTGCGGGTGAATTCGTCGATATTATCCCGGGTGCCCATACCTACTGATTCAGATGCGACAGTGGCCACAATTTCAGCATAAGATACGGCCTGCACACGGCTCACAGCCGCCACTAACGGTATCGTCGCTTGGCCGCCACAAGTCACCATGTTTACATTGCTGTGATGACCTTCTTTGAGCAACTGTTCAAGATTGACCGGGGGCACGCAATAAGGGCCAATGGCCGCTGGAGTTAGATCGATCATTATGACGCCGCGAGAGGTTAATTTCTGAGAATTTTCAGCATGCACATAGGCTGAAGTAGCATCGAATGCGATCCTTATGTTGTCTGCTTCAATAAAATCGAGCACACCGTCTACGCCATCAGTGGAGACCTTAAGTCCGTAGTCGCGAGCACGCTGAATGCCGGGTGATTCGTCAATGCCCACCATCCAAACAGGCTCTATCCAGTCGCTGCGCAGCGCCTTCATTAAAAGGTCTGTGCCTATATTGCCTGGCCCGATAATTACAGCACGTAGTTTGTTTGTCATAAACAGTTCCTTAGTTGTCTATCTCGCTACAGGAAGAAACAGGTAGCGGTACAGGTATCAATGTCGATTCCAGATAGCTCTAGATACATATGGTCGCCAGCCTGAACCGGTTCTAAGGGCACCAGCGAGCCGGAAAGAATGACTTCCCCTGCAAGAAGGGGGATATCGAAAGCCCCGAGGGTATTAGCCAGCCAAGCCACGGCAGTAAGTGGATTGCCTTGGACCGCTGAACCCTTTCCTTGACTAATAAGTGTTGAGTTTTTATAGACTTTAATTTCGAGGTTAGCCAAATCAATACCCTTTGGATCTATCTCAGTACTTCCCAGCACATAAACACCGCAGGAGGCGTTGTCAGAAATCGTGTCCTGTATCTTTATTTGCCAATTCTCAATTCTCGAGTCGACAATTTCAAAGCAGGGCATAATGCATTGGGTTGCATTAAGTACATCGAGTTCAGTTACCCCAGGCCCTTTAAGGTCTGATTTTAGTCTAAATGCGATCTCGGCTTCAGCGCGGGGCTGAATTAGGTTGCCTCGAACGTGAATCTCGGCGTGGTCGGCGTAGGCCATGGTATGGGTAAGAAAGCCAAAGTCAGGCTGGAATACGCCCAGCATATCTTGCACCGCGGCTGAGGTAACGCCAATCTTTTTGCCAACCACCAACTCGTTATTGTTGTCCATGCGCAATTGCAGGACCTGTCGAGAGATATGGTAGGCGTCGTCAATAGAAATATCAGGGTACTCTTCAGTTAAGGGAGCAATGGTAGCTCCCTGCTTTAAGGCAGTATAAAGTTGCGATGCGATGGACTCAATTAAAGCGCTCTGTATAGCCATGGCAGGTACCCTGATTAATTATCCTGCAAAAATTCAATGCACTGTTTGTTAAAATAGGTGCTGTGCTCCACCATTACCCAGTGACCACATTGGCTGAGCATGTTCATTCGAGCATCATTACACTGGCTTATAACAGTGTGTGCACCTGAGATGGGGCAAAATTTGTCTTGATAGCCCCAAAATCCCAAGACAGGAATGCTAAGCTCCGCCAAACGATCACTTAGGTTTGGTATCTGCATGGTAGCTAATACTTGGGGGTTTTGTAATTGCAAGATTTCCCAGCGTTCAGTAACAAGTTGCTCGGTCACATGTTTTGGATCAAAAACCAATAGTTTTAACAACTCACCGAGTACATCTTTGGTAAATTCGGGTGACCCCATTGGATATTTAACCATCGCTTGGATACCTTGAGTGGCAAAGTAGACCTCGCGTTCTTCAACCCCGCCGGTAGCCATCAATATTAAATGGCTTACTTTTTCTGGGTGCTCTAATGCATAACCAATCGCGATAGCCCCACCCAAAGAGTTGCCCACGAGAATCGCGCTATTGATACCTTTGTGGATCATAAACTCATCTAAATACTGGGTGAAGTAATCTAAGCTATAGATCGCATCAGTGGGCTTGCTGGTATATCCGTAGCCAGGTATATCGATAACAATGGTGGTGTATCCAGCTTTGTGAAATGCCTCAGTGTTTTGTTTGAAATTACTCCAACCACTGGCGCCAGGGCCGCTACCATGAATAAAGACAACCGTAGGTGCATCCGCATTACTTGAGTGCAACTCAAGATAATGAAGGTTCATTCCATTACTAAGGGTTGCGTAACTGCCTTCTGGAACCGTCCCTGCCATAATAAATTCTCGATTAAATAAAGAAGTCAGAATTTTCAACACCTAAGAGTGTGGCGCCTAGGTTTCGCGCGAACATCGCAGGACTATTGGCAACATGAGCACGGGCAATATGGATGTCATTCCATATTTGTTGGAGAGCGTGTCCAGCATACACTGAGCGTCCGCCTGCCACATCAAACAGCCTGTCGATACCTTCAATACATTTTTCTATTACCAAACTTGACTGATAACGATAGAGAATTCGCTGATTGATCGAAGGCTGCCAATCATTACTTTGCATCTCATCGAAGTTTTTAAACATAATGGTTTGGCATTCATCAATAATATTACTAACAAACGCAATTCGCGTCTGAGTTTCAACATCTCCAGCAAGCTTTGTCATGTCAGTACTAGCGGTACTTCGGTCTGACAAGAATAACTCTAGCCCCTTACTTAGCGCACCAATAGCGGGGGTGCAGACCACTCGGATAAAGACTTGGGCCCATGGCATTTGATACATTGGGTTGGGTTGACTTTGCACACAATTGAAGCCGTCCATTTGCTTGTGAGTGCGATGATCAGGAATAAATACGGGTGTATCTATCACTACGTCATTAGAGCCTGTTCCCTGCAACCCCATCACATGCCAGGTATCTTCGATGTCATAATCATCTCGTGGAATCAAAAAGGTGCGATAGCCTTCGGTAGGAATTACGCCACCGAGAAGCGCCCAGTTGCAGTGATCTGACCCAGAACTCCAACCCCAGCGGCCACTCACCATAAAGCCACCGTCAACGATTTCAACTTTCGCGCCGATGGGGTTATATGAGCTACTGATGAGGGTGGTGGGATCATCTGAAAACACGTCTTGTTGAGCTTGCGGGTCCATCAGTGCAATTTGATAGGGATGCACGGCGACAATCCCGCACGCCCAAGCAGTACTCATGTCCGCCTTGGCAATGGCGAGATGATCCTGGAAGAATTCTTGAGGGGTATGTTCAGAACCTCCTAATGATTTAGGTAGAAGCATCCCAAAGAAACCACAGTCCTTTAACGCCTGAATATTCTCAGCGGGTATTTTGCGATTTGTCCTGCCTTGATCGGCATTTTTGACAATGATATCTAATACGTCTTGGTTCACAGTGTGCATTTTCTAGCCCCCTAAAGGATTGCTTATACGTGTCATTACTTAATTATTTAGCTACGCGACCTCGGTGTATTTCCCTCGGTAGAACAGCAGTGGATTGGTGTGTGATTCACGCTCGTTATTGTCAAAATCTAGGACTCTGCCGACAATAATTTCATGATCTCCTCCATCATATTTATGCTCTACGGAACATTGAAAACAGGTGTTGTAATCGGCAAGAATAGGAACACCCTCTATTCCTGACCTCCATGCTTCGTTGGCAAACTTATCGGCATTACGAGTTGCACAAATAGACGATAGCTCCCTCTGACCTCCGTGTAGAATATGTACGGCAAAATGCTCTGACTTAGAGAAAGCGTCAAAACTTTTGGCTTTCTTATCAATGCTCCACAGTACTAGAGGGGGGTCAAGGGACACTGAGCAAAAGCTGTTAGCGGTCATTGCCACTGGAGTCTTAGCCATCAAGTCAACGTTACACAGTGTGGTGACAACGGTCACTCCTGTAGCGAAGGAACCAAACGCGTCACGTAAATCTCGAAGGTCAATGTCAGACATAAAACAGCATTCTCTTTGTAGAAATTGGTATGGGGAAAGCGATGCCATAGTCGCAATATTAGGAATTTTGCGCATACCCCATTTGAATTAAGCTGTATCTATTAACCCTGCCCGACACTGAAATCATGGCCCCAAAAGCTAGGAACTGTACTTTCAAATACGCTAAATTTCTCCCAATCTTCAATGGTTCTGCCTTCAGCGCCATACTCGATGTCAAAATTACCTGGCGAACGCATATAGAATGACAACATATGATCATTGGTGTGACGGCCAAGAGTACCCGAGAGGTTTACCCCTTGTGCAATGCGTCGATCATTCGCTAGCCCAACCTCATCAACTGATTCAACTTCAATCATTGCGTGCACGCATCCGGCAGGGAAATCCATCTCAAATAAGCCAATGGTGTGGTGACGTTGATTGCAGTGCATAAACCAAAGCCGCTTATTAGGCTCTGCTGGGTCGTCGCTGAATTTAATATTCATTAAATCAGAGAGGCCAAAGCCCAGTACATCAGTATAAAATGCACTAGTTTCATCGAAATTAGGGGCAGGTAGAATGACATGGCCCAAGCCCATTTCGCCAGTGACAAAACCACTGACACCAACCGGAGAGACCAGTCTGTTAGAGTTGGATACCGGGCCCCAGTAAAGCTCATGTTGATTCCCCGCAGGGTCGCTAAACATAACTAATTCGGTGACACAGCGTTGCTGAGCAAGTTCAGGGCTAGCATTGGTAACGATTACTCCGGCCGCAGCCAATCTGGCTACTGTGTCGGCCATATTTTCTTGATTCGTGGCTTCCCAGCCGCAAAATCCAAAACTATCGACCTTTGATTGCTGGATAACCATGCGAAAAGGGCGTTCGTCCATTTTCAGTAATAAGCTATTATCGCTTGGATACTGATCAGTGACATCTTGCAAACCAAGCACTTGCGTTCCGTATGTTTGCCATTGACTGAGGTCGGTACTGTTTATTCCAATGTATCCAAGGCTTTGTATTGTCATTATATTTGTCCATTAATTCTATTATGGTCTAGTGTTTTTGATCAGCTGCAAGACTGCGCAACTGCATTTTTAATACTTTTCCAGAGGCATTGAGTGGCAGACTGTCGATTATCTGGACCCGCCTGGGAATCTTATAATTTGCAATGCGATCACGGCTCCAGCTAATCAATTGCTGTTCGTCTAATGAGCAGCCACTCTCTAAAACAACCCAAGCCATAGTAACCTCGCCTAAACGCACATCAGGGATACCAATGACAGCACAGCTAGCGATAGAGGGGTGTTGTGATAATTGATTTTCGATCTCTGCGGGATAACAATTAAACCCTCCGGTAATAAACATATCTTTAAGTCGATCAGTGATTGATAGATTGCCATGGTTATCTAAGAAACCTATATCACCGGTGTGCAGCCAGCCATCGTTGTCGATTGACTCTGCAGTTGCCACTGAATTTTCAAAGTAACCAAGCATGATATTAAATCCTCTAACCACAATCTCGCCTGCATGGCCTGCCTCTAAAGGCTGGCCATGCTCATCGACACATCTAAGTTCAATTCCAGGTATAGCACGGCCAGAGGTGGTTGCTACCGTTGAGTCAGAGTCCTCATGCCGACACATGCTGACCAACCCACAGGATTCTGTAAGACCGTAGGCGGTCAGGACTGTTTGTATCCCTAGTGTCTGCCGTATGTTAGTAATCAGCTCTACCGGGATGACGGCAGCACCAGTGGTGGTTTTTGATAGAGTTGATATATCAAAGTCATTTAGGTGAGGTGACGATAAGATAGACTGAAATAGAGTGGGAGGTCCTGGCATCATGGTTATTCGTTCACGCTCAACGCGCTGTAAAATTAATTCTGGATCGAATACCTGATGAGGTATTAGCCTGGTACCACGCATTAGACAGGCAAGAATACCCGCTTTGTAGCCAAAGCTATGGAAAAAGGGATTTATGACCAAATACCGATCATTTTCATCAAGCCCCAGTAACTCTGTCCATATTTTAAACGTACGAATGTTTTGTTCGTGAGACGTCATTACTCCCTTGGGTGCGCCTGTAGTGCCAGAGGTAAAAAGGATATCTGACAGATCAGTTGGCTGGATTTCGGCTATCCGTTGCTCTAAGGCATCACTGCCATACTTGGTGAGATGTTGCTCGCCGCGGCCATAGAAGTCATTCCATGAAAGCGAGTCATTAGCCGTAGGGTTAAAAACCACAATGTCATTAATCGAACCAATATCTTCGTTGGCGAGCATTTGAGTGTAATCAGTGTCGAGAAAATCGCCCACACTAAATAAAATAGATGCAGAGGCGCGGCGCAATATATCAGCCGCCTCGCTTCCTTTGTATCGAGTATTTATCGTTACCAGTACGCCACCGGCGGTCTGTATGCCCATTGCTGCGATGACCCATTGGTATATGTTGGGGGCCCAAATGGCGGCTTTATCACCGAGTTTAAAATCCCGCGACATAAGTGCGGCAGCTACATTGCGTGACTGCTCCTGAAGCTGCCGGAAAGTGATCGTGTAACCATTGTCATCGATAAACACACGATCATCAAAATGGGCTGCGGCTGCGTTGATAAGCTGCGGGATGGTTTTGCTGTTGCAGGGGCTATCAGCAGTGTTGTTGACCATAGAGGCTTCAGTTTTCTTTAATTGGCTTTCAATATATTTGAGTGAGGCAATTTTGTCATAGTCCTAATGGATGATGATTGCCCAAGGACCACCTCACATAATCTGGTTTCTGCATTTATACTATTGCTTCGACGTCTATTGATGGCCTTGAATAATTTTGGGGCGAGCCAATGTTCCCGCAGCGTTATTTTTAATCAGGTTTTGGAGTTGCCCCATGAACAAGATAATGTCCGCTGAGCAGGCAATTGCACAGATTAGTGATGGCATGACTGTCGGTATTGGCGGTTGGGGTCCTCGACGAAAGCCAATGGCACTGATACGAGAGATCCTTCGCTCAGATTTAACTGATCTAACCATCGTTGCCTATGGCGGGGCTGATGTCGGTATGCTGTGTGCAGCGGGTAAGGTTAAAAAGGTCATCTTTGCCTTTGTCTCCCTTGATTTCATTCCTCTTGAACCCTATTTCCGGCAAGCTCGCCAGAATGGCAGCATCCAAGTGATGGAAGTTGATGAAGGTATGCTTTTGTTGGGTCTTCGAGCAGCGGCGTGGAAAATACCCTTTATACCAACCAGCGTTGGCCTAGGTACCGATGTGATTAAAAACAACAGTGAGCTGGCTATTATCACCAGCCCTTATGATGAAAAAGACTGGGTCGCTATGCCGGCATTGAAACTGGACGTATCGCTAGTCCATGTCGATAAGGCAGATACTCGAGGTGTATGCCAAATAAAAGGTCCAGATCTTTACATGGACGATTGGTTTGCTAGAGCGGCAGAGGTGACCATTGCTAGTTGCGAAGATATCGTCGATTCGGACTATTTTTCGCCCTCAGATGAAGCTAGGCATGTTCATTGGGAGCGATCTGAAACGACAACTGTAGTGCATCTTCCCTGCGGGGCTCACCCGACGTCTTGTGCTCCATTTTATGGTTTTGATGTGGCGCACTTCGAACTCTACAACGCGACAGCTAAAGAGGGTGGCTTCGACCATTATAGTGAAACCTATATTGCTGGAAAAGATGAGCAGGAATACCAAGAAGCGGTGGGAGGGGAGGATAAAATCAAGTCTATTCCCTTGCCAGTTTATTAATAATTATTTTGTAATGGACTAAAGTTAATGACGACAACGGCCGCAGAATACAGACTATGTGAACTGATGATTTGCGCAGCTGCCGAGACCTTTAGAGGAAATGGCGAGGTGCTAGCGACGGGTATTGGGGTTATTCCCCGTTTGGCGGCGAGTCTTGCAATGAAATCCTGTAATACCGATTTGATGATGACTGATTCTGAGGCTTGGATGCTAAGTGCACCCAATGCAGTGAGCGGAAGGCATTTTGGGGAAGGGCAGAAACAAGAATCTTGGATGGGCTTTTCTCGGATATTTGACAACGTTTGGGGTGGTAAGCGCCATGCGCTAGTTGGCCCTAGTCAGATCGATCGATTCGGGCAAACTAACATTTCGGCTTTGGGTGGTACTTATGAACAACCTAAAGTTCAAATGCTGGGTGTTCGAGGCTTTCCCGGTAACTCTATTAGTCACGCTAACTCATTTTATGTCCCCGCACACAGTAAGCGCGTATTCGTTGAAGGTGAGTGCGACGTGGTCTGCTCTATAGGTTATAACGCCGAACGTTTGCCTAGAGGCTATAGCTTTGATGATATTGATATCCGACGGGTGGTTACAGATCTCTGCGTCATGGATTGGTGTGGTCCTAATCATCAATTGCGGCTGGTGAGTCTACATCCTGGTATTACTGTACAGCAGGTGACCGACAATACCGGTTTTGAAGTGCATGTCGGTAATGAACTGACCACCACGGCAGCGCCTACTCTTGAACAATTGGCCATAATCACTGCCTTAGACCCGGTTGGGACACGTCACAAACAGTTAGCGGACAACCCCATGGGTGATCGACGCTAACCTCATTTGGATTTGAGTAAAAATACGAGAGAGAACCTATGATTGACAACCAAACTACTGAAATTGAAGTCGATATCGTGCTCTATTCTGTCGCAGAAGGTATTGCCACAATCACTATGAATCGGCCGAAATATAATAATGCTCAAAATGGGCGTATGACCTATGAGTTAGACGCTGCTTTTCAGCGTGCGGTAGCTGATGATGAGGTTAAGGTAATAGTGCTTAAAGGCAACGGTAAGCACTTCTCCGCGGGCCATGATATTGGCACTCCAGGGCGGGACATCAACGAAAGCCAAGATCGGGTTACTCTTTGGTATGACCACGCCAATAAAGAAGGGGGTGAGTTTTTGTATGTGCGCGAAGCAGAGGCCTACTTAGGTATGTGCCGTCGCTGGAGAGATATTCCCAAACCAACCATCGCGGCAGTGCAGGGTGCCTGTATAGCTGGAGGACTCATGCTGGCATGGGTCTGTGATCTTATTGTTGCCACTGACGATGCTTTCTTTTCAGATCCAGTGGTACGAATGGGTATTCCTGGGGTTGAATACTTTGCTCACCCCTTTGAAATGCACCCTCGCATTGCCAAAGAGTTTCTCTTTTTAGGTGATCGCATGTCGGCCCAACGGGCCGAGCAGATGGGGATGGTTAATCGACTGTCGACCAGAGAAAATCTGGAGGCTGATGTAAATGCCATCGCAGCAAAAATAGCCACCATGCCGCGCTTGGGATTAGCCTTAACTAAGCAGTCTATTAATAATATTGAAGACTTACAGGGCAAGCGCACCGGTATGGACGCTGCTTTTGCTTGGCATCATTTTGCCCACAGCCACAATGAATTAGTGTCTGGAGACAAACTTGGTGGTTTTGACGCAAAGAAAATGGCTGAAGAGAACAAAAAACAGAGCAAAACTTAAGGCTGATTATTGCAGGCTAAGGTTTACCCAAACAGGGGTCAAAGGTACCTACACTATGGAATTGACATACACCGATGAAGAGCAGGCATTTCGTTTACAAGTCCGTCAATGGCTAGTGGGCAATCTACCCGAAACTCCCCTTAAGTCCTTTGACACTCAAGAAGGATTTGAACAGCACCGGCAGTGGGAGAAAACTCTCGCCTCGGGTAACTGGGGAATGGTTACCTGGCCAAAAGAATATGGCGGCAGAGGCTGTAATCTTATTGAGTGGCTTATTTTTGAAGAAGAATATTATCGTGCAGGTGCACCCCTAAGGGTTAATCAAAATGGTATTTTCTTGCTTGGTCCAACGTTAATGGAATATGGCACTGACGAGCAAAAGCAGCGATTTATTAGTGCGATGGCCAGCGGTGATGAAATTTGGGCGCAAGGCTGGTCGGAACCCGGTGCCGGTTCTGATATGGCGGCGATAAGATCCAAGGCAACTCGAGATGGTGATGAGTATGTCATTAATGGCCAGAAAATCTGGTCAACTCGAGCAGTATTTGCTGACTGGGTCTTTTGTATGTTTCGCACTGACCCAGATTCAAAGCGACATCACGGGTTGTCATTTGTGTTTGTTCCATTGGACGCAAAAGGTGTCACTGTTCGTCCCATCGACCAACTTAACGGCCTACCAGGGTTTGCTGAAATTTTCTTTGATAACGTTAGGGTTCCTGTATCCAATCGCCTCGGCGAGGAGGGAGATGGCTGGAGTATTGCAATGTCTACTGCAGGCTTTGAGAGAGGTTTGATGTTGCGAAGTCCTGCACGTTTCCAGCAAGCGGCAAAAAATCTGATGGGACTTTATCGCGCAAAACGCAATGATATTCTTGATTTATCGATAGAGGATGCCGTCGTGCGTTGTTACATGGACGCTGAAGCTTACGCGCTTTCAACCTATCAAACGGCATCAAGACTCATGAGCGGCGGCCAGATAGGGGCCGAATCTAGCTGTAACAAGATATTCTGGTCAGAATTAGATATAAAAATTCATGACACAGCCATGCGGTTACTCGGAGCAAGGGGAGAGTTGGAACCCGATTCAGAAGATGCCAGTGCAGAGTTAGGTAGTTGGCTAGACGGCTTTTTATTCGCCCAGTCAGGGCCTATTTACGCCGGAACTAACGAGGTGCAACGCAACATTATCGCTGAGAGAATGCTCGGCATGCCACGTAAATGAGGGTCTTTGATATTAAGTGTCTTGACCTAACTAACCATAGGTAATCAACGTGAACTTCACTTACTCAGAAGATCAGCTAACCTACCGAGATACAGTCGCCGCTTTATTAGCTGGCGAGGTGACAGCCGAGTCTATTCGCACTCGCTGGGAAAGCGCGCAAGGTATTGATGCCAACTTAACCCAGCAGCTGTCAGACATGGGGCTTAACGCTATGTTGGTGCCAGAATCCTGTGGTGGCTTAGGCTTGTCCGAGCTGGACTTTATTCTGCTGGCCCAAGAGTGCGGGCGAGTAGCGATGCCAGAGCCTTTGGTTGAAAATGCAATGGTGGCCACTGCTATGTTATCTGACATCGCCGGCTCAGGACTAGCCGCGGCCAATCAATGCCAGGATGTTTTAGAAAAGATCGCCACAGGTAAGGCCTCTGTTGCCTGCGGTCATTGGATTAACCCCTACATTAATATGGCAGATATAAACCAGTGGTTGCTCTTACCTCACGGTCAAGAGGTGCATCTAGTGGGCTCTCAGGCGGTGGATTTGATCACCCAACGCAGCTCAGACCCCAGTCGTCGAATTTTCAAAGTTAACTGGCAGCCAAGTAGCAGGACCAAGATAGCTGACGGGCAGTTGGGGGCAGACCTGTGGCGTAGTGCGTTAAATCGAGGTGCATTAGGGGTGGCAGCTCAGTTAATTGGCTTGGCCGAAAATATCTTACAGCGCGCTGTCATTTTCACCACTGACCGAGAGCAATTTGGTCGGCCTGTGGGCGCCAATCAGGCAGTCAAACACCTACTAGCTGATTGTGCTGTCAGTCTAGAATTTGCTAAACCGGTTATCGCCAGAGCGGCCTATGCCGTTGCAACTGCTCCCACACGCGCTGACTGGGCTGTATCTCACGCTAAGGTAGCCGCGAGTCAGGCCGCATTGCTGAGTGTCCGTCACGGCATGCAAGTGCATGGTGCTATGGGATATACCTGGGAGTGCGATTTACAAATTTGGATGAAACGTTGCTGGGCTATCGACAAGACCTGGGGCGACGCAGGATTCCATAAAAACAGAATTCACGAGTGGCTGTTAAACCCCAATGCCTTAATGGGTGCTGAACATACGTTTGGCAAAAGCATGTCGCTAAATGATGAAACTATTTTAGAACAGGGAGCAGTTTAATGGCTTTAAATCAGGCTTATATAGTGGATGCTATTCGCAGTCCAACCGGTCGGCGTAAAGGTGGGCTTGCCGATGTTCATGGTGCCGATCTTGGCGCCCATGTGCTAAAAAGTATTGTCCAGCGCAGTGGTATTCCAGAGGTTGACTACGACGACGTTATTTTTGGCTGTGTTGATGCTATCGGACCTCTCGCCGGAGATATAGCGCGGACTGCTTGGCTGGCTGCAGGTCTTTCAGATGAAGTTCCTGGTACCACAATAGATCGGCAGTGTGGCTCTTCTCAGCAAGCGGTCCATTTTGCAGCTCAGGCTATTATGTCAGGCACTATGGATGTCGTCGTTGCTGGGGGTGTACAAACAATGACCCAGATCCCGATAGGCTCAGCAATGACCTCAGCACAGCCCCTGGGGTTTTCAGATCCATTCTCAGGCAGCAAGGGCTGGGTTGATCGCTATGGCGATGTTATTGTCTCTCAGTTTAATTCTGCCCAAATGATGGCAGATAAGTGGAAATTATCTCGCGCAAAAATGGAAGCTTTTGCATTACGCTCCCATAATCGCGCATTAAACGCCATCGACAAAGGTTATTTTGATCGAGAGATAGTGCCCTTAAATGGTGTAATGATGGACGAAACACCCAGAATCACCTCTCTTGAAAAAATGGCCGAATTACAACCGATAAAAGAGGGCGGCAGCATTACAGCGGCAGTCTCCAGTCAAACCTGCGACGGTGCTTCTGCGGTTTTATTGGTTTCGGAGGGAGCATTGAAGCGTTACAACCTAACGCCGCGAGCCCGTATTGTTCACATGTCAGTTCGCGGTGCAGACCCTATCTGGATGTTAACTGCGCCGATTCCTGCCACGGCGCATGCCTTAAAGAAATCAGGGATGAGTATTCATGACATTGATCTAGTAGAGATTAATGAAGCCTTTGCGCCGGTGCCCATGGCATGGCTTGCGGAGACCGGGTTTGACCCAGAGAAAACCAATGTTAACGGTGGGGCAATTGCACTGGGGCACCCCCTGGGGGCTACGGGTACCAAATTAATGACCACTCTGCTTCATGAGTTAGAACGCAGTAAAGCGCGCTATGGACTGCAGACCATGTGTGAAGGTGGCGGTCAGGCTAATGTGACCATTATTGAGCGCCTCTAAATATGCTGCCTTGGGTCAGCAACGATAAATTGATTTGACACTTCTATAGGGATTGAACAGATGAGTGGTATTTGTGATGGACGCGTGATTATTATCACTGGCGCGGGTGGCGGTTTAGGTCGTGAGTACGCTCTAGCGTTTGGCGCTGCAGGGGCCAAGGTACTAGTTAATGATATTAATGCTCAGGCCGCGGCAGACACCGTAGCCGATATTGAAGGCGCAGGTGGACATGCTTTAGCTAACACCCAAGATATCACTAATTACGAACAGTCAGAATCAATCGTGCGCACAGCCATCGATCATTTTGGCGATCTTCATGTTGTTATTAACAACGCGGGTGTATGCCGTGATCGAATGTTCGCCTCAATGACTGAAACCGAGTGGGATCAGGTTATTTCAGTGCATTTGAAAGGTCATTTTTGTATAAGTAGCCATGCCGTGCATTACTGGCGAGACCAATTCAAACAGGGCCATCAGGTAGATGCTCGAATTGTTAATACTTCTTCAGGCGCGGGATTGAATGGTTCTATTGGCCAGAGCAACTACGCGGCGGCGAAGGGCGGTATTGCCTCTCTCACTTTAAATCAAGCAGCCGAATTGAGACGCTATGGTATTACTGTAAATGGCCTAGCCCCAGCGGCCAGAACCGGTATGAGCGAAGATGCTTTTGCAGATATGATGAAAAAGCCGGAGGACGGCAGCTTTGACCACTATAGTCCTGCCAATGTCGCGCCATTAGTTGTTTGGCTTGGGTCTAAGTATTCAGCAGACTGTACAGGACGTTTATTTGAAGCCGTCGGTGGAGAGATATCCATGGCTGATGGTTGGCGTTCAACCCCATCGGTGGACAAAGACGCCAAGTGGCAAGCAGAAGAAATTGGTGAAGCGGTGCAGGTGTTGATGTCACGTGAAATTCCAGCGCAAAAAGTCTATGGCACCTAATATTAGAGCTCTCAATAGGGTGTTTAAGTGATCGGAGTACAGCCAAGTTATTATGAATTTTAAGTTTACCGACGAACAGATGATGATTCGCGATACCGCTGAGGCTTTTCTGGCACAGACAAGCACCAGCGCGGCTGTGCGCCAGGCAATGGGCACCGAGTTGGGTTATGACCATCAGTTGTGGCGGCGTATTTGTGATGAGATGTGCTGGCAAGGAATGCATATTCCAGAGGCCTATGGTGGTCTGGGACTTGGTTATGTCGAACTGGTGGCGACACTAGAGCAAATGGGACGCTATCTTTGTTGCTCTCCGTTCTATGCCTCAGTCTGTTTGGCCGCCAATGCGCTCTTAGTTACTGGTACAGAACATCAAAAGTTAACCTACTTACCACAGATTGCTGTGGGTAAGACCGCCACCTTAGCCTATACCGGTGAGTCTGGAGGTTGGGACTCTAACAGCGTGAAGGTCACTTACCAGAAACAGGGCGATAGCTACCGGCTGAATGGCAGCTATCGCTTTGTGCCAGATGGCCACAGTGCCGAAATTTTGGTGCTGGCAGCGCGAGATCAAGATACCCAGGGAGACGAGGGTATTAGTTTATTTGTCGTGCCCGCCAACACCCCAGGAATAAGACGCGAGTGGCTACCAACGATGGATCAGACACGCAGGCAAGGACAATTACAGTTAGATGATTTAGTGCTTAATAGCGATGCCGTAATGGGTGATGTGGGTCAATCTTGGACGCAACTTGAGCAAATTTTAGATCTAGGTCGAATCGCAGTGGCGGCAGAACAATTAGGTGGGTCTCAGAAATGCCTTGATTCGACCGTAGCTTATATTAGTGAACGAGTGCAATTTGGTCGATCAATAGCCTCTTATCAATCGGTAAAACATAAGTGTGCAGATATGATGGTTAAAGTCGAAGCCTCTCGCTCGGCAGTCTATTACGCGGCCTGTGTTGGCGATCAATTTTTTAATCAAACCTCGGACGCTGTAGGCTTAGCAGAAGCTGCTAGCATAGCAAAGGCCTATAGTAGCGAAGGCTTTTTCCATAATGCTGGGGTAGGCATCCAACTTCATGGTGGTGTCGGCATTACTTCAGAATACGATATTCAGCTATATTTTAAGCGAGCTAAGTCGACCGAGACGTTTCTTGGTGCCGCCGACTATCATCGTGAACGACTGGCGACACTATTGTTAGATACTCAGGTGGCCTTATGAAGTTAGATTTTAGTCCTGAGGATGAGTTGTTTCGGGAAGAAATTGCCAGCTGGTTGGCCGCTAATCTCTGTGGGAAATTTGATTCTATTCGTGGTCGAGGAGGACCCGGTGATCAGCATATGTTTATCGACGAGCGCAAGGCCTGGGAACAAAAGCTTTATCAGGGAGGTTGGACCTGTATTGGTTGGGCACCTGAATACGGTGGCCGTGGCGCGACCATAGAGCAACAGGTTATTTTTAACGAAGAATATGCAAGAGCTCAGGGGCCGGGTAGAGCGGGACACATTGGTGAGACTCTTGTTGGCCCAACACTTATCGCTTTTGGGGATCAGGAACAAAAAGATCGTTATTTGCCAGAGATTTTACGTGGTCAGGCTTTTTGGTGCCAAGGTTATTCAGAACCTGGCGCAGGCTCAGATTTAGCCAATGTAAAAACGAGCGCTAAATTTGATGATACTAATCAGCAATGGCAGATTAATGGCCAAAAAGTATGGACCTCCTTGGCTCGTGAGTCAGATTATTGTTTTGTTATTGCACGTACCGATTCTAAATCTGTTGGTCATCGCGGTTTAGGGTTCTTTTTGGTGCCCATAGATCAGCCTGGAGTAACTGTTCGTCCAATAGAGCAGTTAACGGGCACCAGTGAGTTTAACGAAGTATTTTTTGATGATGCTCACTGTTCGATTGATGACATTGTTGGTGAGCCAGGAGATGGCTGGAAGGTTGCCATGGGCTTATTGGGCTTTGAGCGTGGTGTCTCTACGTTGGGTCAGCAAATGCTGTTTCAAAATGAACTTGATGAAATTATTGTATTGGCTAAGGCCAATGGCTCAGCCCAAAACCCTCAGATTCGGCAACGAATCGCGGAGGCGCATATAGGCCTTAGAATTATGCGTTTTAATAGTATGCGTGTGCTCTCCTCCAAAGAAACCGACGGCAGCTTGCAAAAAGAAGCGATGATTTACAAGTTGTACTGGTCTAGCTGGCATCGAAATTTAGGTAAGCTGGCCATGGACGTAATGGGATCTGAGAGCGAAGTGCTTGAGGATGGACCCTACCAACTAAACCGATTGCAATCGATGTACCTATTTTCTCGCGCTGACACTATTTACGGTGGAACCAACCAAATTCAACGAAACCTTATTGCTGAGCGTGCCCTAGGTATGCCCAAAGAGCCAAGAGGTTAAAAGCATAATGCTTAGTTTAGGAGTAATAAAATGGCTTTAAAATCACCACCGCCCTATGTAAAAGGGCACAACTTACTCGAGAGGAAGTCGGTATTGATTACAGCCGCAGCAGGTGCCGGTATTGGTCTGGCCGCAGCTAAACGTGCCGCAGAGGAAGGTGCTAGGGGCATTGTTGTCAGTGATATTCATCAAGGTCGCCTGACCAAGGCAGTGGCGGCTCTAAAATCTGAAACCGGCTTAGATGCCATATACCCTAAGCTGTGTAATGTCACCATAGAGGCCGAGGTTCAGGAGCTTGTGAACTATGCTGAAGATGTGCTCCAAGGCGTTGATGTGCTGATTAACAATGCCGGACTCGGTGGTACAGTCTTGCTGACCGATATGAATGATGAGCAATGGTCCAGCGTTTTAGATGTGACCTTAAACGGCACTATGCGCATGATGCGTGCGATGCTCAAAAAAATGCAGCCTCGCGGTGCTGGTGTCATTGTTAATAACGCCTCAGTGTTAGGTTGGCGGGCGCAAAAAGAGCAGTGCCACTATGCTGCAGCTAAGGCCGGGGTGATGGCGTTGACACGCTGTGCTGCGCTGGAAGCGGCTGATTTTGGTGTGCGTATCAATGCGGTGTCTCCTTCTATCGCGTTCCATGATTTTCTCAAGAAGACCACACCTATCGAATTGTTGGAGGAACTGGCGTCCAAAGAGGCTTTTGGTCGAGCAGCCGAAGTATGGGAGGTGGCTAACGTGATGATGTTCCTGGCCTCCGATTATTCCAGTTATATGACCGGTGAAATTGTGCCTGTGTCTAGCCAAAGAGCTTAATAACCTAAGAAAAAATAACAGATTTCAAATCCCCTTTAAGAGACTGAATTATGAGAGAAGCCGTTATCGTTTCCACCGCGAGAACCCCAATAGGTAAAGCCTTTCGTGGGGCTTTTAATAACACCGAAGCACCGGCCATGGGAGGCCATGTGGTTCAACAGGCTGTGGCGCGGGCGGGTATCGATCCTGCGCGAGTGGACGACGTGCTCATCGGTGCGGCTTCGCAGCAGGGTACCCAAGCTTATAATTTAGGGCGCCTGTGTAGTGTTGCTGGAGGATTACCTGACACCACTTCAGGAATGACTATGGATCGACAATGTTCATCTGGGTTAATGAGCATCGCTACGGCAGCTAAATCAATCATGTGTAATGAATATGATGTCGCGGTGGCTGGCGGATTAGAGTCAATATCTTTGGTTCAAACTAAACATAAAAATAGTCACAGGCATGTCTCTCAAACGGTGTTAGATATAGCGCCCAAATCCTATATTCAGATGATCGAAACAGCTGAAATCGTTTCTAAACGATATGGTATCTCTCGCCAAGCCCAAGACGATTATTCGTTGCAGAGTCAGATGCGCACTGCTGCGGCACAGCAAGCAGGAGCCTTTGACGATGAAATAGCACCGATGAGTACGGTAAAAGCAGTTTATGACCGTGAGACAAAAGAAACTAGTTTTGCAGAGACATTACTGATGGGGGATGAAGGCAATAGAGCCTCTACTACCATTGAGGGGCTACAAGGCCTGCAACCCGTATTTAAAGACGGCCAGTTTATTGCACAGGGTGAGTTTATTACCGCAGGTAACGCCTCACAACTATCTGATGGCGCGTCAGTGTCAGTGTTAATGGATGCTAAGTCCGCAGAGCAGCAGGGCCTAAACCCGTTGGGCGCCTACCGGGGTTTGGCAGTGGCAGGCTGTGCTGCGGATGAAATGGGTATTGGCCCCGTGTTTGCTATTCCTAAACTGCTAAAACGCCACGGGCTCAGTATTGCTGATGTAGGTCTGTGGGAGCTTAATGAAGCCTTTGCCTGTCAAGTTATCCATTGTAGAGATACGCTGGGTATAGATAATGACCGGCTCAACGTTAATGGAGGGGCTATTTCTATTGGGCATCCCTTTGGTATGAGTGGTGCACGTATGGTTGGCCACGCCTTGATTGAGGGTAAGCGCAGGGGGGTTAAATACGTGGTCATCACCATGTGTATTGGCGGTGGTATGGGTGCGGCGGGCCTGTTTGAGGTTTTTTAAACTAGGCTTTGGGGTGTAAAAAATGGCATTAAAATAAACATTGCAGCAGAAATGTTTTGTATGCTAGATTGGACCTTATAGGCCCATATTGACAGGTTTTAATGGGGGTAAAAAATGACAATGGAGAATTCTGCAGTGGATCATCAGGGTGCTAATTGGGATCATTCAGTAGATGTTTTGGTGGTTGGGTCCGGTAACGGTGGTTTGACTGCTGCAATTGCTAATCATGAGATGGGTAGCCAAGGTATTTTGGTTATTGAAAAAGCTGACAAAATCGGTGGCACTAGCGCCACTTCCGGGGGAGGTATTTGGATTCCCTGTAACAGGTACTCCTTGGAAGCGGGGGCTGAAGATAGTCTCGACGAGGCGCGCGAATATCTCAAGCACACTCTCGAGGGAGAAGACATTCCTTCAGAGCTGGTAGAGACCTACTTAGAAAACGGCCCGAAAATGGTCGACTTTTTGCACAAATGCTCCCATGTGCGTTATGAGACTTTAGGTCACTATCCCGATTATTACTCAAGTCTGCCTGGTGCTAAGCCCGGCCATAGATCATTAGAGCCCTCTCCCATTAATGCCTCGACACTTGGCCCCGACTACAAAAGAATGACATACAGCCATCACATGATGAGATTGTTTGGTGTTATTCACTTCACCCAAGTAGAAGCCCAAGTGTTAATGCTAAAACTACCGGGTTGGGGAAAACTCACCATGAGCATGGTGATGAATTACTTGCTGGATATTCCTTGGCGGCTGCGTACCAGTATCTCAAGACGCCTAGCCTGCGGTAGTGCAGGTGTAGCACGACTCTACCTTTCGGTGAAAGAGCGCAATATTCCGGTGTGGTTTGACAGTCCAATGGTTGATTTGATTCAAGAGGATGGTCGTGTGGTGGGGGCAATTGTCCAGCGCGATGGCAAGACTCTTAGAGTACAGGCTCGCAAAGGCGTTGTACTTGCTGCTGGTGGTTTTGAACGCAACCAAGAACTGAGAGAAAAGTACCTGCCGAGCCCAACTAACGCAGATTGGAGCGCAGGTGCCTATACCAATACTGGCGACCCACTGACTGCGGGACTTAAATTAGGTGCCGCAACACGACTTATGAACGACGCCTGGTGGACAACAACCCTTTGTGTCCCCGATGAGCCTATGCCGCGACTGAGTATTATGGAAAAATCTTTTCCGGGATCTTGCGTTGTGAATACCAAGGGTGTTCGTTTTGCCAATGAGTCGCAAAACTACATGGCTTTTCAAAAGCGACTCTTTGAAGCCCACAGCGACGAGAACCCCTGCGCGCCGGCATATCATATATTTGATGCCAGATTTCGGCGAGACTACATTGTGGGACCTCTAATGACCGCCTCCATGAAACCTGACTGGACCATTCCGAAAAAATGGTACGACCAAGGATTTGTCGGTAAGGCTAATTCTATTGGCGAACTGGCAAACCAAATGGGTATCGATCCAACCGGTCTTGAAGATACCGTCAAAAAGATGAACCACTACGCCGAAACAGGTATAGATGAAGACTTTCAACGTGGCGATGCAGAATACGACCGCTACTACGCTGACCCAGAGATTAAACCAAACCCTTGTTTAGCGCCAATCAGCGAAGGGCCCTACTATGCAATGCGCATTGAGGCCGGCGACTTTGGCACGCTAGGTGGTTTAGCCACAGACGTTAACGCACAGGTCAAGTATGAGAAAGGGGGCTTAATTGAGGGTCTTTATGCTGTGGGCAACTGTTCGGCGGCTATACTTTCTACCTACCCAGGACCAGGCGCTACACTGGGGCCTGCAATGACCATGGCGTACCAGTCAGCTAAACACATTAACAACTACCAAGATTAAGGGAAATAAGTATGCTGGATCTTGAAGCCATTGAACTGATAAAACAACTGAAAGCACGTTACTTTCGATTTTTAGACACTGCAAACTATGAAGGGCTAGAAACCTGTTTTACTGCAGATGCTGCGGCTTATTTTAAGGGTGGCAATTACGAATTTACCCTCAATGGCTGGACTGAACTAGAAACCTTTTATCGTCGCTCGATTACTGAGAAAAAGTTTGGCGTGCACAATGGCCATCATCCAGAAATTACCGTTACAAGTGACTCGGCCACTGGTATTTGGTACCTCACTGACACCTTTATCAACCTCAAAGACAATACTACCTTGCGTGGCACTGCGCTTTACACCGATGACTACACTCGTGTCGACGGCGAATGGAAGATACAGCGTACAGCTTACGACCGTCTTTTCGAAGAAACAGAACCCAGAGGCGAACACCTGCAGGTGACGGTTAATCCTATCAGTAGATAAGGGTTTTTTTTCACCTGTTAATGGGTGTGGGAGCAAAAAAGTCAGAGCATTTTATTTAAGTAACAGCTTTTAGGCGTGAGGTTAGGCTCGCATAGATAATTTCAATGTGTTGCTTCAATCTCCCGCGGTACTGACTTTGTGAAATTGAAAAGTCTATTTAATTGGCTTGATAAAATTGTTTAACTACAATGTTTTTTGTTACTTTAATTCAACAAACTCCCAGTAATCGGTTACTAACTCTGACAAAAAGGTACCAATGCCAATGCCAATGCCAATGCCAACTAACAAAGTATCGCCAATTAGTCCCATCAAAGCGTCCAGCGTTAACCACTGGGACTATGAGACTGACGTTGCTGTTATTGGCTGTGGTGGTGCAGGCGCCTGTGCCGCCATTAGTGCGCATGATGCAGGGTCCAGAGTGCTGATTTTTGAGTTAGCATCTGGCATTGGCGGTTCAACAGCTTTGTCTTCTGCTGAGGTTTATTTAGGCGGAGGTACAAGAGTACAGAAGGCAACAGGTCATAGAGACACTAAGCGCGCCATGACCGATTTTCTAACTGCAGCGGCTGGGCCTCAGGCTGATAAAGCGAAAATAGTGGCTTACGTAGCGGGTAGCACAGATCATTTTGATTGGTTGGTTGAGCAAGGCGTGGTGTTTAAGGATTCTGAATATCCACATCGTGCCATTATGGCTCTGACCGACGATTGCTTACTGTACACCGGCGGCGAGAATGCTCACCCCTACAACAAACTTGCTCCGCCAGCGCCCAGAGGACATAACCTCAAGGTAGTAGGGGATAATGGCGGACCGCTGTTAATGAAAACTCTTGGCGCCAAAATTGATGAGAAATCTATTCCTGTTGAACTTAATAGTCGTGCTTTAGCACTCATTGTTGACGACTCTGATGACCAGCAGTCGGTTATTGGTGTGCAAGTGCGTATCGACATGCAAGAGAGATACGTTAAAGCTCGTTCTGGAGTGATTTTAGCTTCTGGCGGCTTTGTGATGAATGATCAAATGGTCAAACAATATGCACCTGAATTAACCAGATGTACGGTACCCATTGGCAACCCAGGTGACACCGGAAGTGGCATTTTAATGGGCATGGGAGTTGGTGGCGCGGCCATTAATATGCATGAGGGATTTGTTAGTTTGCCCTTTTATCCGCCGGCGTCGCTTACTTATGGCATCTTTATTAATAGTCAGGGCCAGCGATTTGTTAACGAAGATAGCTACCACGGACGTGTTGGAGCTTTTATTTTACGCGAGACTGGCGGTCCTGTGTATTTGGTGCTCGCAGTTGAGGACTATGGTAAATACGAGACAGAGTCGTACCTAAATGCTGACGTCGCAGCCACAGCTGAGTCTATAGTTGAGTTGGAATCTGACCTAAATCTCCCCCCTGGGGAGTTGCAAGCCACCATGAGTGACTACAATAAACATGCGAAAGCAGGAAACGACGAGCTATTTCATAAAGACCCCGTGTGGCTAAAACCTCTAGAACCACCTTTTGTGGCACTAGACGTTACCCCAGGGCGGGGCGCGTTTTATCCTTATTTCACTCTGGGTGGCTTAGATACCCTGCCAACCGGAGAGGTGCTTAAAGCCAGCGGTGATGTGATTACAGGTCTTTACGCCGTTGGCCGAACGGCCTGCGGTATACCAATGCGCGGAGAGGGTTATGCGTCGGGCATGTCAGTTGGCGATGCAACATTTACTGGGCGTCAGGCCGGTATGGCAGCGAGTACAAGAACCACGACATAGGGAAACACTAATGGATAAAGATTTGACCTCCAGAATAGACCGCCTGGAGTCCTTAGACGAAATACGACAGCTTGCAGCAAAGTATTCACTGTCATTGGACATGCGTGACTTAGATGCCCACGTGAACCTCTTTGCGAAAGATATTCGGGTTAGTCGCGACAAGGTGGGCCGGTCCTATTTGAAAGGTTGGCTGGACGACACGCTGCGATTGCAGTTTACAGGCACCTCGCACCATATTGGTAACCACGTTATTGAGTTTAAAGATCCAGACCACGCCATTGGCGTGGTTTATTCCAAAAACGAACATGAAACTAACGGCGAATGGGTGATCATGCAGATGATCTACTGGGACGACTATGAACGCATCGATGGACGTTGGTATTTTCGCCGTCGATTACCCTGTTACTGGTACGCAACAGATCTCAACAAACCACCGATTGGCGACAATAAAATGCGTTGGCCAGGTCGAGAGCCCTATGCAGGGGCCTATCATGATCTATGGCCGAGCTGGCAACGATTTTGGGATAAACCACCTAACAGTGAAGAGCCTGAGGTGGCAGTTCCAGCGCCATTAAATGAGTTTTTAACCACCATGCGTGGGACGACAGATGTCCCCAAAATAAAAATTAGATAATAACTAGCGAGTGAGTACTTTGACTAATTTTACAACCCTCTTCACCCCTACAAAACTTGGGCGCATAGCCTTGGCTAACCGCATTGTGATGGCGCCCATGACCAGAAGTCGAGCCGAGAAAGACGATAGGGTGTCCCAGTTGCAGGTCGACTACTACAGCCAGAGAGCGTCGGCAGGTTTAATTATTACTGAGGGCACTCACCCAAGTGTCAATGCCAAGGGTTATTGCCGCACACCTGGAATCTACAATCAGGCACAAATCGATGCCTGGCGTCTTGTGACAGACAAGGTTCACGCCAATGGTGGCAAAATAGTCTGCCAAATTATGCATTGTGGTCGTGTTGCTGGCGTCAGCAACAAAGCTATAGGAGCCGAAACCTTGGCGCCCTCGGCTATTCACTGTAATGAAAAAATATTTACCGAAGAGGGTATGGTAGCCATGCCCCCACCAAGAGCGCTACGCTTGGACGAGATGCCGGGGATTATTGAAGAGCACCGGCAGGCCACAGAAAATGCCTTTACTGCAGGATTCGATGGGGTTGAACTGCACTGCACGTCTGGCTATCTGATGGCTCAATTTTTGTCGACTGGCACTAATCATAGACAGGACGAATACGGAGGCAGTTTGCAAAATCGACTGAGGCTGGTATTAGAGGTTTTGCAAGCCATGACTAGTGTTGATGGGGCTGATCGAGTAGGCATGCGAATCTGCCCCGGTAATCCTTTTAATGATTTATATGATGACAATCCCTCAGAGACATTTATTGCCTTGTTAAAACAGGTGAACGCTCTAAGCCTGGCTTATTTGCATGTGATTCGCATGAAGGCCACCGGTATTGACAATGTAGCCCTTGCCAAAGCACATTTTACGGGCCCAATTGTGGTCAATGATAGCTATAAACTAGAAGAAGCTCAGCAAGTCGTAACGACTAACGGCGCAACAGCGGTATCTTTTGGTCGCTGGTTTGTGGCAAATCCCGATTTGGTCGAGCGACTGCGCAGTGGCGCAGAATTAAACAGAATGGATGGCAGGACACTTTACAGTCCAGGTCCAGAAGGCTATGTAGATTACCAGATGTTAAGTTAACCATGAGAGTTAAGTCATGAATATGGATTTTGACAAACAGCTAGGTTTCTGGAATTTTGCTCAGCAGGCGCCAGAAAAAATTGCATTGATAGACCCTCTTGGCAGGGAGTGGAGTCGGGGCGAGTTACTTCATCGGTGTAACCAAATTGTTCATGGCTTGCGTGCCATGGGTCTTGAACCAGGTGACTCTATTGCGGCTCTGTTACCTAACTGTGCAGAGTACATTGCTCTTAATTTAGCGGTCACCCAGGCTGGATTTTACTTGGTTCCTCTCAATTGGCATCTTGCTGAGCCTGAAGTGGCTTATATATTAGAAGACAGCAACGCTAAGGCTTTTTTCTGTGCCGAGTCTGTTGCGGATGTCGCCATAGGCGCTATTAAAACTGTTAAGTTTCCTGTGCAAAATGTGATCGCACTGGGGGATGTCGGCGGCTACAAAACATTTGAAACCCTCATTGCAGGGCAGTCGGGAGCTACGCCCATTGATCGGCGTGCTGGCATGGTGATGTTTTATACTTCTGGTACCACTGGAAAGCCAAAAGGCGTGCGTAGAGAGATGATGCAGGTCGACCCTGATATGGCGGCCACTATGATGACCATGTTATTGATGTTGTTTGGCATAGAGCCAGAAGGCGACAACGTACATTTTTGCGGATCACCCCTTTATCACACGGCGGTCATGAGCTGGTCGTCCAACTCTTTGCATTACGGGCACCTGGTGGTGCTACATGATAATTGGGATGCTGAAAAGATGTTGCAGGCGGTGGATCATTACCGTATTACTACCGCCCATGTGGTGCCAACTCAGATGGTGAGGCTACATAAGTTACCAACAGAAATCAGGGAAGCCTATAAGGTTTCCAGTATGCGCCATATGCTGCATACCGCGGCCCCTTGCCCGCCCGATGTAAAGTTTGACATTATTGATTGGTGGGGACCCTGCGTTTATGAGTATTACGCCTCAACCGAAGGTGGAGGAACAATGGTGAATTCTGAAGACTGGTTGAAATACCCAGGCACTGTGGGCCGACCCTGGCCGACAGCAGACGTTAAAGTATTCGACGACCAAGGCAATGAAAAACCAGCGGGCGAACAGGGAAGCATTTATATGTTGATGAGTGCCCTTAGTCGTTTTGAATACAAGGGCGATAAAGAAAAAACAGAGAAAGATCGCTTTGGAGATTATTTTACGGCGGGTGATATTGGTTACCTAAATAATGACGGGTTTCTGTTTCTGAGCGATCGAAAAATTGACATGATCATTAGTGGAGGGGTCAATATTTACCCTGCTGAAATTGAGAATGTGTTGATAACACATCCTTCAGTGGCCGATTGCTCCGTATTTGGAGTTCCCAACGATGATTGGGGTGAGGAGGTAAAGGCTGCTGTGCAATTGGTTTCCGCAGCTGAACAATCGGATCAATTACACAATGATATTTTAGAGTATTGCGCAGACCGCTTAGCAAAGATGAAATTGCCCAAAACTATTGACTATATGTCTACTTTGCCTAGAGATCCCAACGGCAAACTGTATAAACGTAAGTTACGTGACCCATACTGGGCTGGGCGAGACAGGCAGGTATAGATGGTACAGGATAACTTTGATTATATTATTGTAGGTGCGGGTTCGGCGGGTTGCGTGTTGGCCAACCGATTATCTACTGATAAAAACTGCTCGGTGTTATTGATTGAAGCCGGGGGGCCAGACAGCCATCCTCTAGTAAAGCTGCCTATTGGATGGACACAGATTTCCTATCACGACAACTACAACTGGGGCTACCGTATCGCACCCTCAGAGATGACAGCGCAGCGAGCTATGGCTTGGCCGCGGGCCAAAATGATGGGTGGCTGTAGTTCTACCAATGGCATGATTTATATTCGAGGACAAAGTCTAGACTACGATCATTGGGCTCAGTTAGGTAATAATGGTTGGGGTTGGGATCAGGTCTTACCCTATTTTAAGCGCTCTGAGGATTACTCAGGCACCGCCGCACAAGCTGATGTGTATCATGGCGTGGGAGGTGCATTGCACGTCTGTACCGTTAAACCTACGGCAATCTGCGATATGTATTTAAAAGCCTGCGCAGATCAGGGCATAGCCACGGTAGACGATTTAAATCGTGGTAATCAAAAAGGCGCTGCTTACTTCGATATTACGGTTAAAAAAGGGCGCCGTCACAATACCGTAAGTGCTTTTTTAAAACCGGTTAGGTCGCGTAAAAACCTTACAATCATGAAACATAGCCTAGTTAAACGCGTGTTATTTAAGGGTAAGGCCGCGGTGGGCGTTGAGGTTGTATGTAAGGGCAAGGTGTCTAATATTTTGGTTCGTCGTGAGGTTATTATTTCTGCTGGAACGATTAATTCTCCCCAGTTGCTGCAGTTGTCTGGTATTGGCAATAAGAACCTACTAGACCTCCATGGCATAAATACAGTGGTTGACCTGCCCGGGGTGGGTGAAAATCTGCAGGATCATCTAGGAGCCGTTGTTGCCAACCATATTAGGGCACCCTTGGGGTTGAATGCAGAACTCAAGCCCCATCGTTTAGCCTATAACCTTTATCTATATCTTACCAAAGGGGAGGGTATTTTGAATTTTCCGGGGGCAGAGGTCGGGGGCTTCTTTTGTTCAGATCCAAGCTTGGACCGCCCCGATTTACAGATGCATTTTACTCGAGTTAGTGGTGATCGAGATATAGACAATAACTCTACCCTTGATGACTTGCCAGGGGTTACCAGCATTGCCTATCTGACAAGGCCTGAAAGTCGCGGAAGTGTGAAAATAACAAGTAATGACAGTGCTGAGCCACCGCTTATTGATGCTAATTATTTGGCCACTGAAAATGATCGTATAGCACTGATTGCTGGGGTTAAAAGGCTGCGAGATATATTCGCGAGTGCGTCATTGGCTACCGTTATAGGCCAAGAATTGCGACCAGGTGTCGCGGTGGAAAGCGATGAAGATATTTTGGCTTATATTCAACAGCATGGCACCACAGCTTTTCACCCTGTGGGCACTTGCAAAATGGGCAATGATGATCTGGCCGTAGTTGATGACAGACTCCGCGTGTATGGAGTGTCAAATCTTAGGGTGGTGGATGCATCTATAATGCCAACACTTATTTCCGGCAATACCAATGCAGCGACTATTATGATTGCAGAAAAGGGCGCAGACCTAATTTTGGGAGTAAAATAGATCTCTAATAAAAGGGTTTGGACCGGCATTTTTTGAGGTATAATAAAACATTTGGATGCAAATGTTTTATTGAATTAATAGTCGCTGTCACCACAGTTCGTGTGCAGTGGTAAACTAAATTGGGTTGGTATCTATAGGTGCCATCAACACAGGGAATTTAAAACCATGGCTATGCCTGAGAATATTGGAATCATCGACTTAATGTTGGCGGTCCCTAATCAAGAAACCTCTGACTATTACGACTTCATAAAGCCATTATTAATGGATGAAGAGAGTCGGCAGATGTTCAAGATGCCTGCTCAGTATATGTTCAAGGATATTCCTAATACGGGCCTGCAAGACGACTATCTGGCCTACACCATTGAAAAAATGGACGAATTTGGTATTGCCCAAGCGATGGTGGGCGTTGACGAAGACAAGTACGAGTCTCAAAACGAAGCGGTGCTAAAACATCCAGATCGTTTCTTTGGTTGTTATGACTGCAACCCTAACAACGGTATGGAAGAAGTACGCAAAATCCGCCGCCTTAAAGAGAAGTACGATATTAAAGCGGTAACTGCCTTTCCTTCGGGCCTCTGCCCTCAGGTGTCTCTCAGCGACAAGCGTTGGTACCCGATTTTTGTGGCCTGTGTCGACCTAGATATTCCCTTTTGTCCCTGTGTCGGGGTGCCGGGCCCGCGTATCCCTATGGAACCTCAAAAAGTAGAACACCTAGACGAGATATGTTGGTTTTTCCCCGAGCTTAAAGTGGTAATGCGCCACGGCGGCGAACCCTGGACTGAGCTAGCCTGGAAGTTGATGTTGAAATATCCCAATTTGTATTACATGACCAGTGCTTTCGCACCTAAGCACTACCCTGAGAATATCGTGAAATTTGCCAATACTCGAGGCGCAGACAAAATAATGTATGCCGGTTATTTTCCTATGGGCTTGTCTCTTGAGCGTATTTTTTCAGACATGGTTAATGTGCCCTTTAAAGACGAGGTATGGCCCAAGTTTCTGCGTGAAAATGCACAGCGTGTGTTTAAATTATAATTAGAGGTTAAAACTAAGCGCTGCCAAGTAAATTAACCGTAGGAAAGACTGATCGTCTCCAATACACAGGCCGGACGATCACTACCCTCTAGTTCAATGGTGATACGAACAACTGACCGAATGCCGCCCTTAGCTTCGTCGACCTGAATGATCTCCCCCCGTCCCCTAAGCCTTGAATTAACCCTTACGGCAGCGGGGAAACGCACATTGTTGGTGCCATAGTTAATACCCATAGTGACATTGTCGATTTGCATCATCTGAGGAAGGAAAAAGCTTGCCAGCGACAGGGTTAGATAACCGTGAGCAATGGTGGCGCCAAAATCACTCTTTGCGGCCCGTTCTGGGTCTACATGGATCCATTGGTGGTCTCCTGTCGCTTCTGCAAATAGGTTTATTCGCTGTTGATCTATCATAATATAGTCTGTAGGTCCTAAAAGGGTCCCTATAGCTTCTAGTAAGTCTCTTGGGTGGCTAAATACGGTGGCACTCATGGGCATACCTTATGCGTTGAACTGAGGATTAGCTTATTTTTTAAAGGTAAATACTACCATTACTAGCTTACTCATAAAGCTCTTAGGGTTCGGTTTTTCGCTGAGTTAGTCCATATGCAGTAATGGCTTAGAGATTTGTAATGCTATCATTCAAGCCATCCTGTGCGCTGGGCTCAGGGTCTAGATAATAGAATATTGATTGAGACGTTCAAGATGAGTGACTATAAGGGCAAATCCGTAATCGTCACCGGTGGTGCAGGCCATATAGGGCGTGCAATTTCCGAGGCTTATTTAAGAGCTGGCGCCAATGTCATTATTTGCGGTCGTCGACAGCCTTCACAGCCAGTTGCGGTTGATGGGCAAAGTGCTATTTTTGTACAAGCAGATATTCGTGATCCAACTCAGGCCCAGCAGGTCATAGACCAATGCATGGCACAAACCCAGCGTCTGGATATTCTGGTTAATAATGCGGGTGGCAGCCCACCCATAGAGTCCGCTACTGCAAGCCCAGGCATTACTGATAAGATCATTCAACTAAACTTGGTGGCTCCATTGATACTTTCGCAAATGGCCTACCAGGTTATGTCTATAGACAATGGTTGTGCCAATATCATTAATATTGCCAGCGTTAGTGGCGCAAGACCCTCACCTGGGACCGTTGCTTATGGAGCGGCCAAAGCTGGGTTGCTGAGTGCCACCAAATCATTGGCGCAGGAGTGGGGGCCCACTGTAAGAGTTAACGCCATTATCGTTGGCTTAGTGCATCACGATGCGGGCGTGGAGCATTATGGAGGCCCTGAAGGCTTTGCGAAAGTGGCCAACATGCTCCCGCTCAAGCGTATGGCTGAGCCAACAGATATTGCCGATGCCTGTCTTTATCTCTCCTCACAACAGGCCGCCTATGTGTCTGGTGCGACCCTAGAAGTTGACGGCGGAGGCGAAGTTCCGGTATTTCTCCATTTAGCTGATACCTAAGGGCAGATTCGTCCTTATAATGAACCTAGAAAATTCACTTAAGGCCGAATAATGATCCATAAAAACATACTGATAACCGGAGCCTGCGAGGGGCTCGGAGAACGCACCGCTGCCACCTCAGAATACCTATTCATTGGCTTATTTTTATTACTGCAGCTCTCGCGTCAGCAATAGCCCCATGAATATAGCCTACATCTCGACAGTCGCCAATCTGCACAACGGGAATGCCCGTGGTTTGTATTTTATCGAATAATGATTGGTTGGTCTTCGCCCCTAGCGCAATAATCACCTGTTCTGCAGGGCTAAAAAGATTTTCACCTAGAGCCTCATAATAAACGCCAGAATTTGTTATCTCACTTACATCTGCGTTAGTGACAAGCTCACACCCCTGTTCTTTAAGCAGGTGAATCACCCTTGATCGACGAACGATACTGAGATTGATGCCTAGGGTTTTAGACGGCTCTAAAACTCGCACTTTGCGGCCTCGTTCGATGAGGAACTCTGCCAACTCTAGACCCACCAAGTCACCACCAACAATAGTGACAGTTGCCTTTATCGGCATCCATAACTTACTTAAAGATCGTAGAGCAGAGATGCTTCGAAGTATCTGTGTCCAGCGACCCGCGGTTAGCATAAGTTGGGCAAACCAAGATAATTTTTTGACCACTTGCTGGTCTTGGCCAAACAGCAGGCCACGCATTTCCTCACCATCGAAAACATGGCGTAAATGACTACCTTTGATATTTGGTGCTGTTCGCTCAGCACCGACGGCGATAATCACCTGGTCTGGTGCCGTAGCGATGATTTTTTCAGGTGTAGCCTCGGTATTTAAGGTAATGGTAATACCCAGTTTATCAAGGGAATGTTTGAGATAGGTTAAAAGGCGCCCATTGGGCTCGTAGGCTAAGGCGGCAACTCTAACTGTACCACCAAAGTCTTTCTCTCGCTCCCAGATATGTACCCGCTGCCCTTGTTCTCCTAAAAGCCTTGCGGCTTCCATGCCACTTGGGCCTGCGCCTACGACTAGTACGGTTTTTTGGTTGGCTGTTGAATGAATGACATCCTCTTTGATGTACTCCTTTCCCAGATTGGAATTCACCGCACAACACATCGGTTGATTGATGAATATCTGGCTGACACAAATATAGCAGTAAATACAGGGCCTTATAAGATCTGTATTGCCAGAAGTAACTTTATTTGGTAAGTCCGGATCGGCCAAAAGCTTTCTGCCCATAGCAACAAAATCATAATCGCCCGCGGCAAGGCCATCTTCGCCCTGTTGCAACTCTATTCTACCCACTGCAATAATTGGAATCGATACAGTCTTTTTTGCGAGACGGGCAAAGGGAATGAAGCCTCCGGGTTCGTGAACAAGAGGCGCCTCGGTGAACGCAATACTTTTACTGCTATTGCCGTAGGCGCTTATGTCTAGAGCATCGGCTCCGGCTTGTTCGGCAAGTTTTGCTGTAATCAAAAAATCATCTACAACAATGCCGTTATCAACACGATATTCTTTGGCATCTAGGCGAACCAAGATAGGGAAATGCTGGCCGACCTCTGCGCGCACGGCCTGAATTATTTCTACCAACAGGCGTGAGCGATTTTCGGTGCTACCACCATAGTCATCAGTACGTTTATTGACAGCTGGAGATAAAAAGCTGGAAATTAAATAGCCGTGGCCGGCATGAATTTCCACCGCGTCAAAACCTGCTTGTTTAGCCCGTTTTGCAGCGGCTGCAAAATGTTGTACTTCAACTTTAATCTGAGTTGTGGTGAGCACCTCATAACGAGGACCTTTTCCATCGGGGCCAGCACCTTTAATAAAGGTGGAAAGCTCTGCGGATGACAGCAAAGGCATGAGATCACTACGTTGCTTGTCAGGTATTGAGGGTACCGGAATCAAACGACCGGCAATCGTATCTTCTTGTGCGACTTTACCACTGTGATTTAGCTGGGCAGCAATCTTTGCGCCATGCCTGTGCACTCTTTTAGTCAGTGACTGCAGGCCGGGAATGAATTCATCTTTAGAAAAACCCAGCATGTAAGGCATTGATGCCCCAGCTGGCCAACTAACGGCAGATGTCTCTAGAATGATTAGACCGACACCGCCTTTGGCGCGCTCTTCGTAATATGCCTGTAGCTGCTCGGTGACGTGACCGTTGGCGCCGGCATAGTTTGAACCCATAGCCGCTAGAATTATCCGGTTTTTGAGCGTCAGGTTACCGATTGATCCTGATGATAGGAGTTGCTGATACTTCATGGACTCGTCAACTCTTAGTCTTTGTGCAGGGCGAGTAGAATCATAGGTACCACCAAAATGGCAGATAAAAGGCCAGCCCAAAGACCTTTGAAAATAGAGTATTCAAGGGGGGTAAAATGTTGCACGCCAGCAAGTACAAGCGCAAGCAGACTAATGCCACCGATGATCACCATGCCTATAATACCAAAATAAAATGCTCTACCCATATTTGACGCTGGGAACTTACTGAGAATAGCTTGAGTAGTATTGGATGTGTCTAAGCGAAATGCAGGAGTTTTGTTTTTGGCGGTTTTTCGGCGTTGTATTGGAATGACGATGAGCGTCACAATAAAGGGGAGGATGAAGCTCGTAGCAAGCATGTCGTAGCCAAAGTTATGTGCTCCCCACCAAGTTATGGTGCCGCTATTCTTGACGATTAACCAGCAAATTAGACCATTAAAAAACGCATTGGTTAGTCCATTTACACTACATTCATGCTTCAAATAAGTTGTTAATTCTTGTGCCATAAGAGCAATTCTCAGCCATACTATAATAAGAAACATTTTTATACTTATATAGAGTAAATAACATGGCGCTTGAATCCGAAGTCGTTAGCATTTGGGTTCGTCGCCGAAAGGTGATTTTTGAGGACTATTGACGGGTAGAGGATGAACTTAAGTTACATTGGTATTGCCGCGAGCAAATTTAAGCGGCTATTAGATTATCTGCAGCGGCTGGACTTAGATGATGCGGCAATCGCACGGCGAGCCGGATTAAACGCGGATACGATAAAAAAAATGCCTGATTCCGACATGCTGTCAGCGTATGATTATTCCCAATTGTTTAAACAGTCGGTGTTGGACATGCAAACTTTGTGTCGTCCTCTACCTTGGGGTGCGGGTGTCGGCAGTGAAATCTTTGAAATGCAGTGCCGCTGCTTGGTAGGTTGTAGAACCCTTGGTGAGGCATTACTGCGCGCTGAGAAGTTCGATGCTTTATTGAGTCCGATTAGTGGCTACAACATTTCTATTCATCGGCAGGAGGGATTCTGCTGCCTGAGGTACCATATCAACCCTCCCGACGTCGATAAGGTATTTATTCCTTCAGATTGGGATCGTTCTGATTCTTATCGCACCATAATGAAGGCCTCCGGCCTGCTTGTTTGGCACGCTCTCTGCGGTTGGTTCATTGGGCGCACTATCGAAGTGCATGAAATGCAGGTTTCAGCGCCAGCAGTAGGCGAAGCCTATACGCGCTCTTTTAAGCAGTTAATTGGTTGTTCGGTAGAGTTTGACGCCGATGAGAATCAATTAATCTTCTCCGATGAATTTCTTGATTTTAGATTGGTTCAGACTGCAGATTCTTTAGAGGAGTTTCTTAAGAACGCTGTTTATGAATTGATTCTGTCAGAGAAGAAACCTGCTAGTACTAGCGCGGCAATAAAGTCACTTGTGGGCCTTGATTTTGAACGGGGCATGCCAACTTTTTCAGAAATTGCTACAAAACTGCATATGTCAGAATCCAGTTTACGTCGTCGTTTATTAACAGAAAAAACCAGTTATCAGATTCTTAAAGATGAACTGCGGTGTGCATCGGCCATCGAACATCTTAAGAACTCAGAGATTAAAATAAATGATTTATCCTATTTACTTGGTTATACCGAACCTAGCTCATTTGTCCGTTCTTTTAGGAACTGGACTGGAATGACCCCAAAGATGTATCGAGAAAATTTCTCCTTTTAGCCTGTTAACCTTCTATGTATGCCTAAGGCCATATAGTCCATATAGGCTAAATCGTTTATTTCCGTGTAAAAAATATCATTCTCCTACTTTTATATAGATAGCTCCTAACCTAGTAACCCTGTGGTTAAGAGGCGTAGCGTGGCGATTATAGATGATTTGTCGTGGCGGTTTAGGTATAAGAAGTTGACCGTTTTTGACCTGTTATGCGAGAAGGGCGCTAACTTATATTTGCTAGATGTTAAATAGGTCTATATTTTTGTTCGTAAACTATATTTATGGTTTTAAAAAAACAAAAGTGCCTGATCCGTCTTAGCTGAGGTAAGTACAAAAACAATCAAAGTCATCGGAGAATGCGGGGATGAACATGTCAAACTCAAGTAAAGTTAAATTCTATAAAACGGTTTTATTTGGTGCTGGACTGGTGGCTAATGCAGCTATTACTAGTGCGGCCGAATTCACTATGGAAGAAGTCATAGTGACAGCCCAGAAGAAAGCAGAAAGTATGCAAGACACGCCAATATCAATGACGGCGCTTCGAGCAGATGATATTGAAGCGCGCGGCGTTGTTAATATCTCAGATCTTCTTACCGCCTCGCCTGGCCTGACTGGTTTCGAAGCACCGTCTTCTCGCGGTAACGTTAGTATTAATATACGCGGGGTGGGTTCCGGTAATGCAAACAGTGTTTCCACAGATCCAGCCAATGCGATATACATCGATGGTGTTTTCCTTGGAAAGTCAGCGGGTAATGGCGTTGATGTGATGGATCTAGAGCGTATTGAGGTATTAATGGGCCCTCAGGGCACTCTTTATGGCCGAAACTCCACAGGTGGTGCTATAAATATGATCACCAAAAAGCCCTCTGATGAATTGGGTATGAAACTTAAGGTAGGCAGCGGCGACTACGGTCATCAATCTGTGAGCGGCAGAATAGACCTCCCTTTATCTGACGACCTTTCCCTCGCAGTGTCTATGTATGACCGCACTAGAGATGGTCTGTATGAAAATACCCGTGAAGGTGGTGCAGACTTCGAAAATATAAATCGATCAGGCCATCGCATAATGCTTGATTGGGATTTGTCAGAGAATTTCAATGCAAGCTACTCTTTTGTACACAATGAACTTGATGAGCATGCACAAGCGTTGAACGTTGTTGGCTTTAATCCTTTGGGTGGCGGCATTAAATCCTCTGTAGGTTACCCACACAATGTTTCTATATCTAGCACTGATCGTCTGAACTCGTTACTGGCCACGCAGGGCGGCCTGCCTTATTTGTCTTATGGCCCTCCATACTCGCCTATCTCGCCAGGCCAGGCAGCTGGTGGTGCAACCCATATTGCGCAACTTAGTCAATGGATCACCGATTATGCCGCCTTTGCTAATGGGGTTTTCGATCAAGATGGCTCACGACCTAGCACGGGCTCCAGTGATTCGGACCTGCGATCGATACAAGATGTTGACGCCCATTCATTGACCTTGTCATGGACTGCAGGCGATGTGGAATTCAAGTCAATTACAGGTATTCGTGAAGTCAGCAATCAAAATGAAGGTGATCTTGACGGTATGGACAACACCGTAACCATGGGTGCTAATGGCATTTCCACTGGTGTAGTTCCAGATCTGGTTCTTCTCACTATTGGCGGGCTAATGTTTGATCAGGTGGGTGGCCCCTATGTTCCGGCATCCTACGAGTTTGCCATTGCGCAAACATTGATTGACGCCATCAATAATAACGGCAGTGCTTCTTTATTTAGTAACTATGCGACTATTGAACAGGAGCAGTTTAGTCAAGAGTTCCAGATGGTTGGTTCAAAGGGTAACTTGGACTATGTTCTCGGTGCGTATTACTTTGATGAAGAGGCCGATTTTCGCAACAACCAAACGTCAGTATTCCCTATTGCCTTTACGGGTACTACTTCCTACGACGTAGCAACCGAATCAACCGCGCTGTATGGCCAGATGACCTACAGAGCTGATGATAGTGCATGGGCCTATACCGCAGGCTTACGTTATACGGAAGAAGAGAAAAATATTACCTATCTACACCGCTCTTCAGCAAGTCCAGCGTGTTTCTTCGGATTCTTCTGTGGTCAAGCACCGGGAGCCTACTATGTGGATAACGCCGACTCAATGAGCCAGCCAGAGAAAGCTGGAGTCTATGGTAAGAGCGCTAGTAAAGACTTTGATAACTTGTCAGGTAAGTTAAGTGTCCAATACTTTATGAATGAAGACACCAATCTCTATGCAAGCTACTCAACAGGTTATCGTAGTGGTGGATTCAACGGTGATTCCTATGATGCGGTAAATGATAGAGCGGATGCATTCGACGAAGAGGAAATTACAAGTATGGAAGTTGGCTTTAAGTCTGATCTAATGGATGGTCGAGCGCGCTTAAACGCATCTTTCTACAAGTATGAATATGAGAACCTTCAAGTCTCTCAACTGTTAGCAAATGACAACGGGACGGTATCAAGTTCAATCACTAACTCAGGTATAGCTAAGCGAGATGGACTTGAAACAAGCTTAATGTTTAGTGCAACAGAGAATATGCTTGTTTCAGTCGCATACACTGTGAATCATGGCGATTTTGAACAGTATCCTGCGTTGATTACCGATGCCGCAAATGGTGGAGCAGTGATGCAAACATCTCACCTGGCTGAGCGTAGCTCTCCAGATAGCTCTATGAACTTCAATATCGATTGGACTCTCATGAGAGGTGCTAATAGCAATCTACACTGGACTATTAATGGCAACTGGCAAGAAGAAAGCACTCCAGTTAGCCTAAATAGCGCGGTCTACAACACTGATGCTGTGCCTGGCGGCGATACGCCGGTTGTATTTGAGCAGTTAACAAATGATGAGCGCACTATTGTTAATACCCGCCTAGCGTGGACTAAGCAGCTTTCTGACAGCAGCGTGACAATCGCCTTATGGGGCCGCAATATAACTGATGATGACCACAGAAACTTCTCCTTTAACTATGGTGACGCCCTGGGTACTAGTGTTGCTCAGTATGGCGAACCAAGAGTTTGGGGTGTAGATTTCACTTGGGAAATGTAAGCTAGCTACTTGTTAGCTGAACATAAAAAAGGGCTGCTAAATGCAGCCCTTTTCTTTAGTACACTAAAAGCCGAGCAAAATTAGAACTCATCTGCTCGCAGCATAGCGTCGTGGCCACCATCGATGAAGACAACCGAACCACAGATAAATCCAGATTCTCCTCCTACTAGAAAATCCACCAGGGCGGCTATATCTTTCGGTTCACCTGCTCGCCCAATGGGAATGCTTTCTTTAAAGCGTTTAATAGACTCTCCATATTGAGGATCATCTGAAACGACTTTAGTCATCGGTGTTTCAGTGTAGCCTGGAGCAATAGCATTTATCGTTACGCCGCGTCTTGCAAATGCTGGGGCATTCCGCCTCATCCACCTCGCGACAGCCTTTTTTGACCCACTATAGGCTTCATGACCGCCGATTTTGTCGCTCTCATCTAAGGCTGCGGTTTCATTCCCTTCTAGTAATAAATCAACATAGTGCTCACTGGTGGACATGGGTGCAGAATTAGAAGAAAGCAGCACAATAGATCCCTTCTTGAGCGCGACCAAATCTACCAGCTCTTCAACTACTTTTACTGTGCCAAAATAATTAACATTGGTAATAAGACGGTGGTCAGGAATGTGGGAACCAACGCCGGCGCTGGTAATAAGTCCGTTTAGCCCCTCTGGTGCTGCAGCTTTTATACCCTCAACGGCAGTTGCGCGACCCTTAGCCGTGGCTAGGTCAGCCGTAATATCGGCATCTTTTAAATCGACCATAATAACGCGGTGGCCCTTGGCCTCTAAGCGCGCTTTGATTGCAGCGCCGATACCCGTGGCACCACCTGTGAGGGCATAGATTCCCATTATTCGACTCCTTTTTTGCGATCTGCGTGTTCTATAATTTTTATTCAGGCTTTAGTGGGCTCAAAGTACGGTATATCTCACGGCCAAAACAGGGCTGTAGGGGTCAGATTGGTTGGCGAAATCCACCAGTTGAGACGCCTTAACCTGCCTGGGTGAATGAATAACGCAAGTAACTTGAATCATTGTGTGCTGTCCTAAAAACTGAAGAGTGGCTAGTATACTTATCACTTACGGTTACATATTTGGAGTAACGGCATGGAGCAAGATCTATTCCATAAAATATCAAACAGACTACTGTCGCTATTAAAATTAGAACCATTTCTATTGGTGGCTTTACTTTTAGCGTTGCTATCAAGTGGTAGTGGCTTTGCAGAAGATAGACCTAACGTTGTTCTAATAGTGGCGGATGACCTAGGCTGGGCGGATGTGGGCTATCATGGCAGCCCGATTCATACGCCCTCTATTGATCGTTTAGCTGCTGAGGGCATCACCCTGGAGCGATTCTATGTCGCTCCCATATGCTCACCAACAAGAGCAGGATTGTTGACCGCAAGAGACCCTGTGCGTTTAGGCATAGCCTATGATCAAATCCATCCGTGGTACAACGCTGGTCTGGCTAAAGAAGAGTATTTGTTGTCAGAAGCACTGCGTGATGACGGTTATCAAACTGGAATAGTAGGCAAATGGCATTTGGGGCATAGTCAGCAACAGCAGTTACCCAATTCGCAGGGATTTGATTATTTTTATGGTCATTTGCACACCAACACAGATTTTTATACTCACCGCAGGGAAAATGGCCATGATCTCCAGTTCAATGGCGTTAGTGTCAAGCGTGATGGTGAGTATTTAACTCACATTGAGGCTCGCCAAGCTCAGGCGTTTATTGAAAATCGGGACAAAGACAGGCCATTCTTCTTGTACGTACCTTTCACCGCACCTCACAGCCCTATGCAGGCGCCTACAAAGACTATTGAAAAGTATAAGGACCTTCCAAGGCTGGGCTATCAGCGGGTTTATGCCGCCATGGTTGATGAAATGGACATGGCGATAGGGAGTATTCTCGATACTCTTGAGGATCAGGACCTGACAGACAACACTATCGTGGTCTTTATGAGCGATAACGGCGGCTCATATTACTTCGGCGGTAATAATAAACCCTTGAGAGGGCAAAAAGGCCAAACCTTTGAAGGGGGTATTCGAGTCCCTGCAGTGGTGCGTTGGCCAGGCCACTTGACTGATGGGACTGTGATAAATCAAACCATGTCATACCTTGATCTCTTTCCTACTATTGTGTCTGCAATAGGTATTCAGGCAAAGTTACCCAACGTTATTGATGGTCAAGATATGTGGCCTGCATTAGATAGTGGAACGTCTGTTAAGCGAAAGGAGCCCTTATTTTTTGTATCAGAAATTCCCGTCCCAGGATTGATTTGGACGGCGGTTATAGATGGATCAATAAAATTGGTACAAATCGTGCGAGAAGGGCAAACCAATACGAGTTTGACGAGCTTTTTGTTTGATATTGAAAAAGATCCCGGTGAGACTAATAATTTGGCAGCCACTAATATAGGTGAAGTGGCGCGATTGGCCGAATTGATGCGCCAGCGTCGAGCTTTGCACCCACTTGCGGGTACCAGGGGCACCTTGGTGCCTCACCCGGGGTGGTTACCGCCAGTGGATTGGGCGGGTTCTGTGCAATCAGAGCAAACATTACAACCAAAGTGGAGTAATGAGCTTCCCTTCTCTGAACAATTGATCGATCAGATTGGTGATCGCGGTGTGCTGGTTGATGAGAAAACAAGGGAAGAATTGCGCAAGCAATCCATACAGACGCAACACGAGCTAGAAAAAGACTCAAACTAACTGAAGTTGATTAACACTAAGGTGTGGGATTAAAGAGGGGGTCACCGCGTTTATTGAGAAAAGGAAACTTCATTGGCAGGCTAAATAATAAGACTTTATTTTTCTGCTAGGTCATCATTCCACCATCAATTCTCACGTCAACACCGTTGATATGAACGGCATCCTCAGAGGCTAAAAAGGCCACCAGACTCGCCACATCAGATGCGGGGCGCACTAAGCCATTAAAGGGTAATACCTTTTTTAATAGGTCGTAGTCTGCGCCGTTAGGTAATTTAGCATTACTACTCATGGGGGTCTCGACCGAGGCAGGGCTCAGTGAGTTGGCGTTGATGCCCTGTTTGGAAAACTCGATAGAAAATGTTTTCGTCATCGATAAAATCCCACCTTTTGACGCCGCGTAGGCTGCGGTCCATGGGTGACTTCCCAGTGCGGCAGTGGAGGCCATATTCACAATACTGCCCTTGGTGCAAATAAGATGAGGTAATGCCGTTTGGCACATTAAAAAAGTACCCGTCAGATTTACCGCTATTATCTGGTTCCAATCGTCTAGGTTGACCTCCAAGGTATTTTGCAGCTTCAAAATACCAGCAATATTACAAAGGGCATTTAGCTTCTTGTGATCGTTTATGACCGCAGCAACGGCATCGGTTATTGCCTGTGGGTTGCCGATATCGCAAAGATAAGCTGAGGCCGACCCAGTGGTGGCTGAATTTGCATTGATCTCTTTTACCGCATCATGCAGGGCTTTCTCTTGCACATCCATACAGGCAACAGTGCCGCCTTCTGCGGCAATTCGCAGTGCCGATGCTTTGCCGATGCCAGATGCAGCACCCGTGACGATAACTACTTTCTTTGTAAAACGATCCATAGGTATAAACTCCGGTTAGGTTATTCGCCTCTAGCGATAACGTCTTGTATTGCGCTGCCCGGCAGTGCTTGCATGCCACCGTCTATTTCAATTATTTTGCCGCTGACAAAGCTACTGGCCGGAGAGGCCAAATAGAGCACTCCAAGAGCAATATCTTCTGGCTGGCCCAGCCTTTGAAGTGGAATCCAGCGCTCCGCCTCGGCTTTAAGTTTTGGGTTGCTGGTAATGAATTTTAAACTCGGGGTTTCGATGGCACCTGGGGCCACTGCATTCACCCGAACACCCGGGGAGAGTTCATAGGACATGACCTTAGTCATTTGATTCATACCCGCTTTGGCTGCAGCATAGGCCGAAAAGTTCTTGTCCACCATCCAGCTAAGCGCTGATGAGACATTAACAATAGTCCCATTGCTGGCGCGCAGAGCAGGGGTGCAAAGGTGAGTTAGGGTATAAGCCGAGGTTAAGTTGATGCGCATAGTGTGTTCAAAACGTGACATATCAACCTCTTCAATTGTTCCCCAACCACGGCCGGGGGCGCCAGCATTGTTGATGAGAATATCGATAACGTTATAGGTCTCAAGCACCTGGCCAACCACAGTTTTAAGTTGATCTTCCTTGGTCACATCACAGGCCAGAGCATGGGCATTGCCGCCTGCTGCGCGAATTTTTTCGGCGGTATCTTCAATATCTTCTATGCTGCGTGCCACACAGACGACAGTGGCGCCCATCTCCCCAAAGCTGATGGCAATGCTCTTGCCTATACCTTTACCAGCTCCAGTCACAATGGCAACTTTACCGTCTAACCTAAATGCATCTAAAAGCATGGCTTGCGTTTCTCCTTTGTCGAATCGGCCATAAGCCGTGTAATAATTATTGATCAAATTGGGCTAGAACATTCAAGCAAATGTTGTGCTCTCTTGTGCCCCTGATTGTCCGTAAAAGCCTGTGTTCAATTCTCTAAGGCCGTGAGTGTAATGGGCACGCCATCAGCTGGTTTGGGAATAGGCACCCAATCTAATATGGGCGAATAACCGGGCGGAGTAGCCACCGTGTAATTGCGAAGCAAATGAAAAATAAAGCATTTTGACAGCATGAGCGCAAAGTGCATGCCGATGCATTTATGGGCGCCGCCGCCAAAAGGATGGTAGCAATAACTATGATTTCTATGTTCATTCCTAGGCTCGCCAAAGCGGCTGGGGTCAAATTCATCGGGGTTTGTCCAATACTGCGGATCACGCTGGTTGTAGCAGGTTGGCATAAACAATAATGTATTTGGAGGGACCTTATGACCACCCAATTCAGTTTCTCTAATGGTTCTGCGCATGCTCATAGGCACCGGGGGATGCAATCGCATCACTTCTTCAAAGCAACGTTCAAACTCTGGAAGCTTATCTAGGTCTGTGTAATCAAGTTCATCATTATTTAAGGCCATGCATTCTTGACGCAGACGTTCCTGGTACTCAGGTCGACTGCCAAGGTACATCACCATATGGCTGAGGACACTGGTAGTGGTGTCATGAGCGGCAAACAATAAAAACGTAGTATGCTGTATGATCTCTTGGTCACTAAAAAACTCACCATGCTCATTTCGCTCTCGGCACATATGGCTAAGCACATCTTCGCCATCTCCAGCACGTCTAGCAGGGATCTTACGGGCGACATAGTCAGCTAAGGTAGCCTTGCCTCTTAGTCCGCGATAGAACTTAGTACCAATGAGGTTAAACCTTAATACAGATCCCAAACCGCCGCTAATATCAGCGAAAGCGTGATTAACCAGTTCTGCGTCTTGGTTGAAACCATCTTCACCGAGAAATATTTTGCTGCCTATATCCAGAAGTACCTTCTTAATCTCGTAGTAAAACTTAATTTCGGTGTCTTTAGGCCACCTCACCAAGTGATGGTCAAAGCGCTCGTTCAGAGGGTCCATATAATGTTTCATGGTGGTAAATTTGAACGCTTGTTGCATGATTCTTCGCTGCATACGGTGTTCATCAAAGTCCAGTAGTAACAGACCTCCGCGGTAAAATGCCCCTAACTGCTGTGCGTAACCCATCTCGTTAGAAAAGTTGCTCTCTCGATCTAGCATAATGGTTTTATAGTTGTCAGCTCCTACTACTAGAAGACCTGTTTGGTCAGCAATAACGAAGCGTGACACCTCACCGAATCTCTTTACGCGGCTCCGTGAGTCTGCAAGCATGTCTTTAATAAAGGGTAGGGCGTTACCGATTAAAGGGGGGCCCTTGGTGCCAGGAATATGGGCCAATTTATAATTGTTTGGATGTTGTTTGTAGTCCAAATCAACAGGTATCGTAACCATTATAAATATCGCTCCTTTCGTTTTGGGTGGGTCTTGGTTGTTGCCTTCCTAAGTTTTCGGGGCAATCGACTCTGCAAGAAAAATAGCCGTGTTATCTAAACTCTTTGCCAAACTATGCTGTTGTCCTGATAGCCAGGTAAGCAATGCGTACAAATAACTGCCAAATAGAATTTGAATAAGAAGCTCTATAGGGTAGTCCTTGCGCACATCGCCTCTACCAATACCCGACTTAATAAGTTGCCCCATGGCGCCATGCATGCGTTTAAATCGAGGCTGAGACTTATCGATATCACCAATGGCACCCATGCCTTCTACTAGCGTGAGGCGGGTAATCTCAGGTGCTGTTTCGATAAACAAGGCCGACCGCCGCATCATGTGTTTGAGTCGTTCTAGAGTGCTGTTGTGGTTATCTAGTTCATCGGTGATGTAGCTGACGAACTGCTCATCCATGATGTCGATAATTTCATGTAAAACTGCGATTTTGGAGGAAAAATAGTTAAAAAAAGTGGGTTTAGAAATGTCGGCTAACGCGGCTATCGCATCGATGGTTGTATTCGAATACCCCTGCTCGACAAATAACTTAGAGGCAACATCACAAATGCGCTCATGGGTTAAGCGTTTTTTACGCTCCCGAATACCCTCTTTAGGCACTAGCTGCAAGCTTTCCAATGTTCATTTCCTTCGTCTATTTAGGGTATATAACCGCTATGATTTTTAAAAATAATATACTATAGTACAAAAATATACCAGAGTTAAAAAAGATTAACATTATGTGTTAGTCAAAGTATTAATACAGAGACCATTACGATGCAGATGCTAGAAAATAAAGTTGGGTTGGTGACAGGTGGTGGCGTTGGTATTGGTCGCGCGATTTGCGAGGCCTTTGCTCGCGAAGGCGCCAAAGTTATCGTTGCCGATTTTAATGCTGAAACTGGTCAAGAGACTGTTGCCGCCATTAAAGTGGCGGGTGGAGACGCTCATTTTGTTGCCGCTGATGTAAGCGATGAGGACCAGGTTAAGGTTATGATTGAAACGGCTATTAGAGTTTATGGCGGGCTAGACATCGCCTGTAATAGTGCCGCGGTAAGCCGAGGTTCTGGGCCGATTCATGAGTTTGAGCGCAGCGTGTTTGATGACACCCTCGAAATGTGCCTGACCAACACCTGGATATGTTTAAAGCACGAAGTCACAGCAATGTTGTCATCCGGGAAAGGGGGCAGTATCGTCAACATATCGTCTAACTCTTCCTTACGAGGTCAGCCTTACAATACCGCCTATGCCGCGGCCAAGTCTGGGGTTAATATCTTGACCAAAAGCGCTGCTGTTGAATACGGCAAAAAAGGTATTCGAATTAACGCCGTCTCTCCTGGCGTTATTCGGACACCAGGGATCGAGAAGTACTTTAAAGAACAACCAAAAATAGCAGAGGCTTTAGAACGTTCAGCGGCTATGAACCGTATTGGTGAGCCCTCTGAAGTCGCTGAGGCAGTCGTGTTTCTGTGCTCAGACAAAGCCTCATTTATCACCGGACAACTAGTCTCTGTAGATGGCGGTTCTGCCGTTAAATAAAACCCTGTGGCGGCTACAATCAGCCGCATGTTTGAGGAACAGATAATGATTGCAACAGATCGAACTTTACCCCGCATACCATTGGCGATGCCTTTTGGTTGGTATCAGGTACTTTACTCCAGCGAGCTGGCGGTCGGTGAGGCTAAACCCATTACCTACTTTGATACTGATCTAGTGGTTTTTCGTACTGAATCAGGGCTTACTAAGGTGATTGATGCTTATTGTGCCCACATGGGTGCGCATTTGGGCTATGGTATCCGCGAACACGCAGGATCTGCCTCCGCAGTTGTTGGCGAAAATATTGTTTGTCCATTCCATGGCTGGCAATTTAATGGTGAGGGTCAATGCAAGCATATTCCCTATGCTAAAAATCTTCCGCCACGCGTTGCGCGTGGTGAGCAACTCATTCGATCCTATCCTGTGCGTGAAATCAACCAATGCATTTTAGTCTGGTATCACCCCGATGACATCGACCCAACCTTCGAACCACCGGTGGTACCCGAGGCCGAGCTGGACAACGACGAGTGGGGCGACATTAAAGCCTTCACCTGGGAAATTAGTACCCATATGCAAGAGATTGGAGAGAATGCAGTGGACGCAGCTCATTTTCATTTTGTACACGGGACTGATGATATTCCCGATGTGCAGAAGCAAGAGTTTGGCGAATTTACCCGTCATGGACTGTTAAAGACACGCAGTGAGACTCCTAGGGGTGTCATTGAAGGCTTCATTGAAAATATAAGCACAGGCCCAGGCCTGTCTGTAATTAAGTTCTCTGGCATCTGCGACACATTGTTACTAGCGAATTTAACCCCAGTGCACTCTGAACATGCTCGCGCGATGTATGCTTTCATTCAAAAAAAGGTTAATGGCGAAACTGTTTCGGGCGGTATTGGAGACGCTATTATTGCGAATATTCGTTCGCAGATGGAGGAAGATATTATCATTTGGAGTCGCAAGCGTTATTACGAAAAACCGTTGCTATGCGATGGCGACGGCCCCTTTGCCAAGTTCCGGAAATGGTATGGGCAGTTTATTCCAGATAGGCCGCCCGAAAATTAAAGGCTAGGACAATGTGCAAAAATGCCTAGGGCTAGAGTAATAAAAAGGGCCTTAAGCCATTGTTTCGTTTACTTGGTTAGACGCGTCATTACAAACCTCTTGATTTAACTCTCAGCAGATTGCAATTTAAGCGGTATTAATAAAGCCGCAGCAACTAAACATACTCCGATAAAAACAAAGAGCGCAACCTGATAGTTGCCAAAGGCGTCGTAGAGGCGTCCAACAATAGGGAAACTAGGCATCACTAAAAGAGTAATCAAGGGCCCCATTAAACCCATAGCTCGACCATAACTCGCCAGACCAAAGATCTTTGCCAGCATTGCGCCCCAAACCGGCAACATGCCACCGGTGGCCAAGCCCATGGTTATGGCCGCTATCGCCATGAAGGCAAAGCTCGGTTTAACCGCCAGTAGTGAAAAGCTGAAAATAACTAGTCCTATGGAAATCCACAATCCCAACTTAAGATTGACTTTGTCAGCAATCACCCCGAAAAAAACCTTCCCTATCAGTCCAAATACCGCAATTAGCATAATCAGTGTTGAGGCGCTTCCCTCGCCCATACCAGCCTCGGCAACATAGGGGGTAATGTTAGCCAGAATCGCCGTGTAAACGCTGAATAGCAGGCCAAGCGTTCCGCCGATATACCAGTAGGCAGGATGGGTCAAAATATCCCTAGTTGTATAGTGCTTATTTTCACTGGCAGGTGGATCACCACCTCCAGCTTCCGGCTCTAACCCAATATCCGAGGGTTTGCCGCGAATACTGATAACAGTCAGCGGAATAACCACTAACAAAATTGTTAAAGACAGGTTTTCTAGGCCTACTCGCCAGCCATCGCTTGCTACCCAGTAAGCAAATAGTGGCGGTACAGCCACGCCACCCAGAGAACTGCCCACGGCAGAGATACCTAGAGCGCGACCGCGGCTTTTAGTGAACCACCTCGAGACCGTTGACGATGTTGCATGGGTGCCTGTTAGCGACATAGTCACCGACATGGTCAAACCGAACAGAAATACATATTCCCAGACGTCAGTGCTTTTTGATAGCAACCAGGTGCCACCGGAAAAAGCCAATAAGCCACCAGTTATCAGCCAGCGAACTGGGTATTTATCGACCAGAATTCCACCTATAGGCATTAACACCATGCTAAATAAAGTACCCGCCGTGAGGCTATACATTACCTCTTCCATGCTGACCCCGAACTCGGCGCGAACCGGAGCTATCAACAAACTGACTGCATAGCTAAAAAACCCAAGCGCAGCCATCTGCACGAGCATGGTGCCCGCTACTACATACCAGCCAAAAAACATATGACACCTTCTTATTAATTATTAATATACTTTCATAAAGCCAATGAAACATATCCTAAAAGAGCCGTAGCCTTTAGCTCATATAGGCTTGTCCACCGTCTATGGCGATACTTTGGCCACTAATGTATGAAGATTCTGGTGAACATAGCATCGCCACAAATTGACCTATGTCTGTTTCGCAGTCACCCACACGTTGCAGAGGGATGCCTTTAATAAATTCGGCCGCTTCTTCTGGGCGGTGTTTCATCCAGTTTTTAAGGGCCGGTGAGTTTGCGTGAGGCAATATATTGTTGGCTCGAATATTGTCGGCACCCCATTCGCTGGCCGCTGCGCGAGTAAGGGCACGAATCGCATCTTTTTCAGCGGCATAGACACCATAATTAGCCATGTCCCAGCGTTTTGCCGCTGTGCTGGCCATGTTGATGATTGAACCACCCTGTAGCTTCAAATAGGGATAGCACAGCTGCATAAGGCGCAATGTGGCCATAGGGCCTACCATGAAAGCCTGTATGACTTTGTCGTCTTGTTGGTCGATTAAGGGCCCAATGGAGGTGGCAACGGCGTTGTTGACCAAAATATCGATGGTTTTAAACTGTTGAGCGGTGTCTTGGGTCACACGCTTGAGGTCGTCATGATTGGCTACATCGCAGGCCATGGGTATGGTTTCTGTTGAAAAGCGTTGTTCGATGATTTTGCAGGTGGCTTGGCACTTTGAGAGGGTGCGACCAACCACCACGACCTTCGCACCCCGCGCTGCTAGGGCGAAGGCAATGCCTTGGCCTATGCCTTGGCCTGCGCCGGTGATGATGGCTACTTTGTCTTGTAAGGTGGTTAACATTATTTTAGTAACCCATGAGTTGAGCATAGCGATTTTTGTGATAATCGCTGTCCCCTAAAATTTGTAGGCTTACCCTAGCTCTCTTTAAAAATAACCCTATATCGAGTTCGTCGGTTATGCCCATACCCCCATGCATTTGAATCGCCTCGTTGCTCACGTGCTGGTAACAATCGTTGATGAGTGTTTTGGCCAAGCTAGCCTGCAATGAGATGTCGGGGCTATTCTTGTCTAGACTTGATAGCGCGCTGAGCACTGCAGATTTACTCCGCTCAAGTTGGCAGAACATTTGCGCAGCGCGGTGTTGTAGCGCCTGAAAGGTACCAATTTTGACGCCAAATTGTTCTCGTTCCCGAAGGTATTGTAGGGTTCGGTCAAATACCTCTTGGCAGCCACCCAGCATCTCGGCAGAGATGGCAATAACACCTCGGTCTAACACGTGCTGTACTATTGTGTGAGCACCGCCTAGCTCGCCAATCACTTGATCTTGTTTTACTCGCACATTGTTAAAGATGATATTGGCGGCATTGCGTCCGTCCATGTACTGTATTCTGTTTGTTTGAAGCCCTGCAGCGTTACTATCAACTAATACCAGTGACAGGCCTTTTGTGTCTCCAGGATTACCAGAACTGCGCACCACAACCACTAACTTATCAGCGCTGTGTCCATCTAAGACAAAGACTTTTTCCCCAGTAATAGACAGCTGTCCGTTTCGTTCCTTCAGGCGAACAGCAGTGTTAATAGGTTGATGGTGATGAGTCTCATCAATAGCCAGAGCCAGAGTGAGTTGCCCGGCGGCGATGGTTGGCAATAACGCTTGTTGTTGTGACGCTGTTCCGCCTAATTCTATCGCCGAGGCACCTAATACCACGGTGGAAAATAGAGGAGAGGCCGTTAGGTTGCGGCCCATGCTCTGCATGACTGCCCCTAGCCCCTTAAAGCCGAACCCAAAACCGCCAAACTCTTTAGGCATGAGAATCGATGGGACGCCAAGTTCTGTTAGTTGGTTCCACAGAATGATTGAATAGCCTTTATCGTCGTGGGTGTCTCTAAGACGCCGCAGTTGATCAGTAGGCGCGTTGGTACTTAGAAAGTCGTCGATAGTGTCTTTCAACAGACGTTGTTCTTCATTTAAAACCATACTCATAAAACTGTTCTCATAAAATGGCACTCGTATCTATTTTGCTGGCCCTTTTGCTAAACGGGTAGCTGTAGAGCCTTGTTGGCAATAATATTGAGTTGAATTTCCGATGTGCCTCCAGCGATAGTATGAGCCTTGTTATAGGCCCAGTTCTTGACGGTCTTTTTTTCGCTTATGGAGAATGTCTGATCATGCCAGCTCAACCCGCGATTGCCCATAATGGCCAGTAGGAGCTCATCCTTATGCTGTTGTTCTGATGTACTCAAATATTTCATGGTTAGCCCAAGACCTCCATCAATAACCCCGTTTTTATGTTGTTGATAGAGCCGAAGAGCACTTAAGGCATCGCCTTGGGCGCGCATTAAATGTTCGCTTAACTGAGCTCGCAGGCCGTTGTTAGACAGTTTGCCATTGCTATCCAGCCCTACATAGCGTTTGGCGATGGCGATAATATCGCCTTCTTCTTTTTCGACGATAGAGCTCATGATGCTCATCATATTGCGCTCGTATTTAAGTAACGCTTTGGCAACAGACCAACCTTCATTGATGTTACCCACAAGGTTATTTTTTGGGACTTTAACGTCGTCAAAGAAGGTCTGACAGAACTCGTGGTCGCCATTAATCAGCTCCATGGGCCGGGCGTCAACACCTTCAGTGGCCATGTCAATGAGTAAAAAGCTAATGCCTTGCTGTTTGGGGGCTTGATGGTCGGTGCGCACCAGGCAAAAGATCCAATCAGACTTGTCCCCCTGAGTGGTCCACATTTTGGTGCCATTGACGATAAAGTGTTTACCTTTGTCCTCGGCTCGTGTTTTGAGCGATGCCAAGTCAGACCCAGCTGAGGGTTCAGAGTAGCCTTGGGCCCATCGGATCTCGCCTCGCACAATTTTTGGTATATGTTCTTGTTTTTGCTCTTCAGTGCCGTACTCAAGTAGGGCGGGGCCAAACATCCAAAGCCCGATATCGTAAAGGGCAGGACGGCAACCGAGGGCTTTCATTTCTTGATCGAGCATTTTCGCCTGCTCGAGGGACATGCCACCGCCGCCGTATTGGGTCGGCCAAGAAGGGGCAGTCCATCCTTTGTCTCTCATGCGCTCGAACCAAAGCTTGGCATCCTCACAGTAAAAAGTGCGACGACGGCCGGCCCAGATTTGTTGGTCTTTGATAATGGGTTGGCGTTGGGATTCAGGACAATTGGCGATTAACCAATTACGAATGTCTAGCCTGAACTGTTCTGTTGTTTCCATGATTCTGGTCCTAGCAAGGCGATTTTTCCATAGTGGCAGGGAAACTATCGCAAAAAAACATTTAAGTTGCAATGTTTTTAGACTTTAACTTAAGTGCTAGGTTTATAGAGATTCTTGATAGTAGGCGGAATGCGTTATCAGCGGTGAATAATAGCCAGGAGTTGTTGTTTGATGCGCTCTATATGAATATCTTCAAAAGGCATATTAGGCTCTAGAATGCGGTCTATCGCGAAACCGCCGAGAAAACGGTGGGTAAATCTTAGGGCTTCGTTAAGCCGTGCCTGTGGGACGTCATAGCCATCAAAGATCTCGACCATGCCTTTCAAATGCTCGTCCAGCCCATTGTTAACTCTAATTTGGCGCAGTGGTAGGTTGCTGTTGACACCGCGAGTAGCCATCACAATTTCGGAAAATGCAAAATAAAGATCACTTTTGTAGTGTTCCCAGACCTTATCTACAAAATGACTGACACGCTCTTCTAAGGTACCTTCCTTTATATCAGCCTGATCTAATGACTGAATATAAACATCGCGAGACATTTCCATTACCGCGACCAATATCTCTTCTTTGTTGCCAAAATGATGTTGAACCGCGCCCCAGGTTATCCCTGCCTTTTTTGCAATAGCGGTAGAGCTAGCAGAGCTATACCCTGATTCGTTAATTAGCATGACAACTGCGTTTAGAATCTTTTCGCGGGTTGCTTTTGCTTTTAACGCCTGATGGCCATCTTTATTTTGTGTTCGTTTAACAGTCACAATCATTCACTTTTAGAGTTAGGCGCAAATTGACAATGAGGCATTCTATACAGCTTGTTAGCTAATTTATATTCTCTTACGGGTCTGATTTTTAAAATCATCATAATAGGGCTCACTGCGGACCATATAAGCGTTTAACTTGTTTCTTCACGACCTTGTTGCTTGCGTTCAAGGGAAAGGCCTGATCGGTAATAGTGACAATGCTAGGCACTTTGAAATTAGCCAGTTGTCCTCGAACGTGCTCTTGAACTAATTTTTCATCGATTTGAGCTAAATCCTCTGGGGCAACTCGCACAACCACCATCAATTCTTCGCCATATTGTTCACTGGGGATGGAAAATCCACAGGCCTCTAGAACAGAGGGTAGGGATTGAATGATGTTTTCAATTTCTATAGGAAAAATGTTTTCACCCCCGCGGATCACCATATCTTTAGCACGATCGCAGATGAACAGACACTTATCAGAATCTAGATAACCTATGTCGCCGGTTTTAAACCAGCCACCTTTAAACTCGTTTTCATTAGCCTCAGGATTATTGGTGTAGCCGGCAATGGTAGTGGGGCTCTTGATCCATATCTCGCCAGGTATGCCCGGTTGCAATTCGATTCCGTTTTCATCACAAAAACACAGATCTACAATAGGGTTTAAAAACCCACTGGAACCACGCTTTAAGTCATAGAAGCAGCCAGTAAGTGAGGCTCCAGCCGCCCCGGTCTCGGTCATTCCCCAACCTGAACCAGGCAATGAGTCTGAGAATTTTTCCTTTAGTAGCTGAGCGAGTTTTGCGGGCGTTGCGGCACCTGCGCCACTAACATTGCTAATAGTACTGGTATCTACAGAGCTAAATTTAGGATGTCGAGCAAGCTCTAGCAGCATAGAAGGTGCGGCTACAAAAATGGTGATTTGTTCTTGTGTTATCAATTCGCAAGCTACGGCTGGGTCCCATTTATACATCAAGACGAGGCTCCTTCCACCGCGCAGGGTCAGTAAAAACTGAGCAAATAAGCCGCTAACATGAAACAGAGGTACGGTTATTAGGGCCTTTGAGGGTCTGCCGCTATTAAGATGTTTAGTGTAGGCGTCGATATTAGTCATGTAGGCGGCGGCGGCTACTGCTTCGAAGTTGGTCATCGACTGACAGCATTGGAAGTGTGTAAACAAGGCAGCCTTTGGCGATCCTGAGGTGCCCGACGTAAACATGATCATGGCTTCGTCATTACGATCAATTACAATCGCTGAGAGTGCGGAGCGCAATTCTATTTCGCACAGATCCACGACACTGACATCACTGACGACATCACGATAGCTGTGACAGTTTAGAGGTAGTGTGCCTTGGTGGTGAACGACAATAGCTGTTAGTCCTAAGTCCTGAGGTTGAATGATATCTAGACGCTGTTGATCGCAAAATACGAACGCACAGTGTGCGTCTGCAAGGCTCTGTTGAAGTTCTTTTCGAGCGCCCCAGCTGTTAAGAGGAACGGCAACTGCACCGACTGAGATTATGGCAAGAAAGGCAGCCATCCACTCCGGGCAATTGCGCATGGCTATGGCAACTCGATCACCTTTACCTATATTAAATTGGCGGATTAGCTGTACGCCAAGAAGATCAGCTTGACGATGAAAATGGCTGAACGACCAGCGATCATCTTGGTATATAACAAATTCTTGCTCAGAGAACTGGCGGCCTGGGGCAAGCAGTTCGACGAGATTTTTAGGCGCATTGGCGTAAATACGGTAATCAACCCCCCCAGACTGGTGCGAGGTTATTTCAAATGGGGAGCCTGGTGCAGTGACAGCTTTAATGGCTTGATCAAATGGGGCGCTGAATCCTGACATGATAGTCCTTCCGCGATGTAGGTATAAGGATTGCCAACCGTACTTGTTTAATAGCAATAATAAAACATTTTAATATAAATGTTTTATTATTGCTAACCTCGAGTGAATCATGTTACTAGCCTCCAACTAACCTGTAGTATCATTAGTAATAGTACATAAACATAAATTTTAACCAATAACACTACTAAATGAGGAGGCGCTATGGGCCCTTTGTCAGGTAAGACGATTATCGAATTCGCTGGATTGGGTCCAGGGCCATATGCAGGGATGATGTTGGCTGATATGGGTGCAGAGGTCATTCGTGTGGAGCGGCCAGGCGGCCAATGGTTAACCGTAGGCAGCGATCCTAAGTACGACGTACACAATCGGGGCAAATACTCTATCTGTATTAACATGAAGTCAGAGGAGGGTATTGCCTGTGCTAAAAAACTGATCAGCAGCGCAGATGCACTAATTGAGGGCTATCGGCCCGGCGTTATGGAAAAACTGGGCTTAGGGCCCGATGAATGTTTGAAAATTAACCCTAAATTGGTTTATGGCCGCATGACCGGTTGGGGGCAAACTGGGCCGCTAGCCCAGACGGCAGGACATGATATTAACTACATTGCGCTGACCGGGGCTTTGCATGCTATTGGCCAGAAGGGACAGAAGCCGACGATTCCGCTCAACCTAGTTGGCGATTATGGAGGTGGAGGCATGATGTTAGCCTTCGGACTGGTTTGCGCGCTTTTGGAGGCGCAAAATTCAGAGCAGGGGCAGGTTATTGATTGCTCAATTGTCGATGGTGCTGTTAGTTTAATGGGTTTCTTTTACTCACAATTACAGGCTGGAATAGGGTCCGATAAGCGGGGTGAAAATATGCTGGATTCTGGGGCGTTCTTTTACGATGTTTATGAAACTAGTGATGGAGGCTATATCTCACTTGGATCAATTGAACCGCAGTTTTTCAGGCTATTGGTAGACCTATTGGGTCTCGGCGAGATTGAAAGTAAAGAGTGGATTCAGAATCAGTGGGCTCCACAAACCTGGCCTCAAATGGCTGATAAATTAGAGGCACTAATAAAAACTAAGAGTCGTGATGATTGGTGTAATCTGTTTGAAGGCACCGATGTCTGTTTTGCACCGGTTTTGTCGATGGACGAGGCGCGGCACCACCCGCATAACATTGCACGAGAAACCTTTGTCAATGATGGTGATGTATGGCAACCAGCTCCGGTTCCCCGCTTTTCCCGCACCGTTGTAAACGCGGGGTCTACAGCGGTTGCTTTGGGTGAGAATAGTCAAACCATCTTGTTAAGCCTTGGCTATGGGCAAGAGGAAATTGACGCCTTATTGGCGACAGGTGCAATTGCCTAATTGAGGCTTATAGTCTTGTTGGACGATGATTGAAAGTCCGGTGATCCTCATATTAGGGACAAAGATGCTGCTTTAAGAGCAGGGCACTGTAACTAGATTCGGAGGCTTGATGGAAACCCCTTTAACGAAACTTTTGGGTTGTCGTTATCCCGTTATTCAAACTGCGATGGGATGGGTGGCTGATGCCAGTCTGGTGAGCGCAACCTGTAACGCGGGCGGCTTTGGCTTTCTTGCTGGGGCAGTAATGACGCCTGAGGAAGTTGAACAGGGTATTTTGCAGATTAAATCGGCAACTGATCAGCCTTTTGGTGTTAATTTCCATATGTATACACCAGGTGCCAGAGAAATCATCGATATTTGCATTCACCATCAGGTGAGGGCAGTGAGCTATAGCCGCTCCCCAGATGCTTTATCCGTGGCTAAGTTGAAAGCAGCGGGCATTGTTTGTATCCCGACGGTAGGCGCTTTAAAACATGCGGTTAAAGCCGTCGCTTTGGGTGCTGACGCCGTGGTCGTTCAAGGTGGTGAAGGTGGTGGTCATACCGGAAAGGTGGCAAGCACCATTTTATTGCCTCAGGTCGTATCGGCACTCGATGTTCCCGTTGTGGCTGCTGGTGGTTTTAAGGACGGTCGCGGGTTAGTCGCAGCTCTGTCTCTTGGTGCGGCTGGTATTGCTATGGGTACACGCTTTTTGTTAACTCAGGAAAGCCCAGTTCCTCTAACCACCAAACAATATTATTTAAAGACAGCAACTGAGCAGATCATCGTTAGTACTAAACTCGATGGTATACCCCAACGAATGATCCAAAACCAATACTTGAAAACACTCGAGGGAACATCAACGCTTGGGATGCTGCTGCTAGCCATAAAAAATGGCTTGGCTTTTAGTAAGTTAACCGGGAGTTCGTTATTTTCAATGTTGCGCTCAGCATGGGCAATGAAGGGATCAAGCGATTTAAGCCTGGGCCAAACGATGATGGCGGCTAATGCGCCAATGATGATTCAGCACTCTATGGTCGACGGACATGCGGATCAAGGCATTATGCCCAGTGGACAAATTGCCGGCGCTATTGATGATCTGCCTTCTGTGGAAAATTTGATGGGCTCTATCATTAAAGAGTCTGGTGAGGTTATTAAGAGATTGGCCGAAGTGAATTCTGAAACCCTCGACCCTAACTAGGGCTAGAACCATACACTACAACCTAAAAATTCAGGAGAGTCTATCGTGGCATTTGAAACCATAATTAAAGACGGCATAGCTGAGTTAGTTTTCAATAAACCGCCAGTCAATGCGTTTGACAGCCTTGAGTGGGCGTGTATCGCTCAAGTTATTGCTGAGTTGGGAACAGATAACAATGTTAATGTCATTGTGATTAGGGCCGAAGGTCGAGGGTTCTGTGCTGGGGTTGATATTAAGGAACTGGCCGCGGACAGTAGTAAGATAGTGGCTGTTAACAAGGGGAACTACGATACCTTTGAGGCGATTCACCGCAACCCTAAGCCTGTGATTGTGGCTTTACATGGTTTCGTTTTGGGTGGTGGAATTGGTATTGCGGGTGCTGCCGATATAGTGGTGGCCTCCGCTTGTGCTAATTTTGGGGTGCCTGAAGTTGACCGCGGTGCTATGGGTGGTGGTGCTCATTTACAGCGGTTATTTCCAGTTCAAAAAGTTAGACATATGTATTTCACTGGTGATTTTATTGACGCTAAGGAAGCCTATCGCCTGGGCGCTCTTGAATCGGTCGTAGACCTTTCTGAGCTGCGTGACACGGCGATGGCAATAGCCGCCAAGATAGCCACAAAAAGCTCTTCGATGATTCAATTAGCTAAGGAAGCCCTGACAGGCATTGAAGACGGCAATCTTGAAGATAAATATCGATGGGAGCAGGGTTTTACACTTCAGGCATACACCGAAGGCGACTCGCAAGAAGGGCGAGATGCTTTTGTCGAAAAACGTGATGCCAAGTTTTCTGACTAATAAACTATGGCCCTGAGTAAACCTTATCGACCCTGGCACTTCAGGCTCATCAATGCGATGGGCGAGTTGCTCAGTACAGTGGGAATACGGCCATCAATTCAGGCCGATTACATTCTTCAATACATTCAGCGGTACAATCTATAGGGTAGGTCACCCCAGCATTATTGGCTGCATTAAGAGATCGAGTTCTTTTCTAAACGGGGTGCAATCGCCGGTTAGGGCATAACCTAGTAGTTGTCCCTGTACTGTTTTAAACAGAGCTTTAACGCCAGTTGGAGTATTAATCTCTATGTGCCACTGCCCGTCGGTTTTAGGGGGTGGCGATAGCGTGACTGGGAATAGAGTTGTTTTAACAACCACGGGCATAGTGCCGTAGTAAACGTCTTGCACATCTCCATTAAGGGTTGCGGCTAATTTTTTAGCCCCTTCAATTAATGGTGCGACATAAAACAAGAGATGGCTGTCAACTTCGGCGCAGTCACCTAGAGCATAGACATTTTTGGCGCTAGTTTGTAACGCTCTGTCAGTTATGATCCCTCGGTTGGTTTGCAGCCCTGCAGAATTGGCCAGTGTAAGGTCTGGCCTTACGCCAACGGCCGATAGAACAATATCCGCGTCTACGAATTGGCCATTAGCAAGGGTTGCTCTAACGCCTATTGCCTGTGTATCAATTTTCTCAACAACCGTGTCAAAGTGGAAGTTAACGCCTGCCGTTTCCAGTGCATTTTTGACTGAATCAGAGGCGACCTTTGGCATTAGTGTTCCCAATACTGAGGGTAGTGGGTCAACGACACTTACCTTATATCCACTTTGAATGAGGTCGTTGGCATATTCCGAGCCAATGAGTCCGCCGCCAATAATAAGTACGTGGCTTTTACTTTCCATGGCGCTGCGAAAGCTAGCGTAGTCCAACAGGTTATTGATTGAATAGACAGAGTCTAGCCCGCTGCCAGCCATGGGTAATTCAATACAGCGAGCGCCAGTGGCCAATATAAGTTTAGAATACGGGGTCTTTCCCTTAGAGGTGCGTACTGTCTGGTTGTTGATGTCGATAGACTCGATAGTCGTGAACACCTGAATGTCGGCCTGTAGTTGCAGGGCCATTTCTTTAGTGCTGGCACTGGCTAGTTGTTCTGGGGTCTGTTGTTTGTGATAGCCAGTGGATATTGCTGGTTTGTAGTACATACGTCCATCATCGCTAGTGATCATAACTAGTGGAGTACTACTGTTTAGTTTTCGATACTCACGGGCAAGGCTATAACCGGCGAGACCAGTGCCCACGATCACTATAGGAGCTTGACTGTGATCTATTGAATCAACCACCTCTGGTGTACTCGTAGTGATTGGTGCTGGGATCTGCACTTTGACCTCTATCATGTCAAAGTCTTGTTTACCCACGCCGCAGTCCGGACATGTCCAATCATCTGGAATATCTGCCCATCGAGTCCCAGGTAAAATATTGTCCTCAGCCCACCCTTTAGATTCGTCGTATATCCAACCACAGATAACACATTCCCAAATTTGAAATGGCTCGCCTGAATTATCGGCCACGGGAACAGCTTCGGGCAGTCCTTTAGGCTGTCTGGGTTTTTCTTCAGGGGTAGCAACTTTGGTGGCAATGGCAGAGAGACCGGTCTTAACCATCTCGAAATCTTGTTTTGTGACACCGCAATCGGGACAGCTCCAGTCTTGAGGGATATCATCCCACAGGGTGCCGGGGGCTATACCATCCTCAGGAAAACCTTGGGATTCATCGTATATCCAGCCGCATACTATGCATTCCCAGACACTAAAAGAAGTCATGATGGTTCCATTCATTGATGTGATATCTTATTTTACAGGGGTAAAGGCATTAAGTTAAAGCAAAGAGGTGCATGATAAAGAATATTGAAATAAAGGGGGAATTGGTTGTCCTATATTTTTTAGCTGAACTACATCCAAATGGACGATTCCAGAATCGGTGCTATTACTATAACGTCTTAAACAATAAATATTTTGGAGATCAATGATGGCGAAGTCTGCAGACTACAATTTAGGCCCCAATACTTTTCCGCGAGGCTGGTTTATTGTCGCTGAGAGCAACGAACTAGATGCTGGACCATTGGCGGTACGATTTTTTGGTCAAGATTTGGCGTTATTTCGAGGTGAGAGCGGCAAGCCGGTGATGTTAGATGCCTACTGTGGACATATGGGTACTCATTTGACTGACAGTAAAAGTTCGATGATTGTAAAAAATAATGAGCAGATCGAAGGAGATTCCATTCGCTGTCCGTATCACGGTTGGCGCTACAACGCTGAAGGTCATGTGGATGATATTCCTTATTCAGACGGACCTTGCCCAAAATCTGCTTCTATTAAATCCTATCCAGTGGTGGACAACATGGGTTGCGTAATGGCCTGGTACGACCCAGACGGCCGAGAACCTGATTATGAGCCGCCTAAGCTACCAGAATGGGATGACCCTCGTTGGGTTCGATGGGAACTTGACCATTTAGGTGAGCTAAACATCCATCCTCAAGAAATAATCGACAATATTGTTGATGTACAGCACTTAGGACCTACCCATGGTGCACCGAGTGAGTATTTCGAAAATGAAATTAAAGACCACGTCTGCATCCAACGGCAAGGCGGACCTATGCAACTCTACCAGACCTATCTCAATACCAGTACTTGGTATACCGGCCCAGGCATATTGCTCTCCAAGCAAGAATTTTCAGGCATGGTTGTCTTTGAATTAATAGCTAATACTCCAGTTGAAGATGGCTTGGTAAAATGTTGGCATGGTTGTTTGGTCAAAGGCAGTGAAGACGTGGCGACTGAGGCTGATATAGTCATAGCCAAACAGTCACAGGCGGGTGCTTTGGAAGCGTTTAGTGCTGATTTTAATATCTGGCAAAACAAGCGACCAGCTTTAAAGATCCTGCAATTAAAAACAGACGGCCCTTTTCGAACGGGCAGGAAATGGTACTCGCAATTTTACGCAGCGCCAGCGGATGTTATCGGAATTCAAAATACCGTCAATGGTATACACCTAACAGAGGGTTTAAAAACCGCTGATCAGGCTGGGTACAACATTGATGAAGGACTCACCTTTTAAGCAACCAGGTTTCCATTAGACAAAAAGGAGGCTGTAAGGCCTCCTTTTTTACACCAGTTGAATTAGCGTTATACTCAGTGATTAGCGGTTGCCTTAGTGCCACTGGGAATGCGTATGTTGT
>TARA_B110000285_G_scaffold160775_1_pt1 | contig 59919 bp, 65 predicted proteins | sample TARA_B110000285 | Tara Oceans TARA_B110000285 (sample SAMEA4397756) | marine metagenome | biome: Polar Biome; feature: [SRF] surface water layer (ENVO:00010504); material: water (ENVO:00002006), including particulate matter (ENVO:01000060) such as... | depth 5 m
TTCGGCGAAGCTAGTACTCAATGTGGCGATACCTTAAATGCAAGCACCCATGCCTATGCTACTGAAATAATTGAATCTTTTGGCGATGCTAACGGCGACTGGAATGTTAGTACAGTTGTACCAAGAATGGCTTATCAAGCATCAAATCTTGATATTGGCGGTACAAAAGCAGCCATACTATTACAAAGCGATCTAGAAACAGTAGCTACTACAATGGAAAATGGGGTTGCTATGTTATATGCGGTAAATCTAACAACACCACTAGCAATTACAGAAGATACCACAACTTTTAATATTGGTTTTGGATTATCTGGTTCAGTTAGTGTCGACTTCACAACTAAGAATGGTTCAAACGAGTTGTATATTACTAAACATGGCGCTGATCCAGTAGACATTAAATTTACTGCTGAATAAATTTATCAATTTTTTTTAAGTTAAAACTTAAACTGTTCGTTTAAAATTCTTTCTTCAAATGAGTGTTGAGCATCAAATAAAATTTTAACTTTTTGTTTATGATCTTGTTCAACAGTAACCTTTATTACATCGCGCACTTCAACATTATCAGCAACGGCACTCACCGGACGTTTGTCAGCCTCTAAAACTTCAAATTTAACCTTAGAAGAATTTTCAATAATAGCGCCACGCCATCTTCTGGGTCGAAAAGCACTAATTGGTGTTAAGGCTAAAACATCTGAATTAATGGGCAAGATTGGTCCATGTGCAGATAGATTGTAGGCGGTACTGCCAGATGGAGTGGATAGTAAAATACCATCACAAATTAATTCATCAAGCCGAGTATTGTTATCGATTGTTATTTTTAATTTAGCTGCTTGACGCGTCTCTCTTAATAAAGAAACTTCATTAATGGCTATACCAGTATGAATTTTATTATCAGAAGTAGTAGCAGTCATTTTTAAAGGAATAATATCTGTAGATTGAGAGGCATTAATACGTGCCATTAATGGCTCCTCATTAACTGCATTCATCAAAAAGCCAACACTACCAAAGTTTAATCCAAATATAGGTAAATTAAGCTCTAAATGATCTTTTATTGCCTCTAGCATAAACCCATCACCACCAAGCACTACAATGACATCACACTCATTTGTAGTAAATGATCCGAATTTTTCTATTAACGTATTTCTATATGCTATTGCTTCAGTAGAAGCAGAGCTAATAAAATAAGGTTTCTGCATATTCATATATATTTCTTAGTATTAATAATTCATTGTTTAGCTTAAAATATCTCATAGTTATATAACAACAACTAAGGTCTATTACAAATGTCGAAAAGTCCCTATATTTTAGCCATTGATCAAGGAACATCAAGCACCCGCGCAGCCTTAATAGATAAAAATGGTACAATAGTTGATATAGAGACCTTAGTATTTAAGCAAATTTACCCTGAAAATGGATGGGTTGAACATGATCCAGAAGAGATAATGGAAACTGTTTTAAAAACTATTAAATCAGTCATCAGTAGAAATAAACTTAGCCATGGTGACATTGCTACCTGTGGCATTACTAATCAAAGAGAAACAGTTGTAGCTTGGGATAAGAATACTGGAAAACCATTCTACAATGCGATTGTATGGCAAGATCGACGAACCCAAAATATTTGTGAAAAACTCGTTCAAGAGAAACAGTCTGAGCTCATTCAAGAAAAAACAGGATTAGTTATAGATCCGTATTTTTCTGCAACTAAAATTCAATGGTTATTAGAAAAAATAAGCGATCATGAAAATTTAATAGTTGGTACTATTGATACATGGATTATCTGGAATCTATCTAAACAAGAAAGTCATGTTACAGATATTACCAACGCTTCAAGGACAATGCTGTTTAATATTAAAGAAGATAAGTGGGACGATGAGCTATTGGCCATCTTTAAAGTTCCGAAGAAAATCTTACCTAACGTTCTTTCTAATAAAAATGACTTTGGATTAATTCATAAGGATATATTTGGTTATGAAATTCCTATTAATGGAGTTATTGGTGACCAACAATCAGCTTCGATTGGACAGCTTTGTTTAGAAAAAGGCATGATAAAAGCAACTTATGGAACAGGGTGCTTTGTATTAATTAATACTGGTAATAAAGCTATAAAATCTAAAAATAAATTATTAACCACAGTAGCATATCAACTAGATCATAAAAAAAACTTTGCCATTGAAGGCAGTATTTTTAATGCTGGCACGGTAATACAATGGCTCAGAGATGAGCTAAATTTATTTAACCATGTTGATGAAATAGAAAATCTGATTAGTGAAAGTAAAGATGATCTAACATTTATTCCAGCCTTTACAGGCCTTGGTGCCCCGTATTGGAGTTCAGATGCCAGAGGCACAATTTATGGTATTACTAGAAATACTTCTAAAGGTGACATTGTTAAGGCAGCCTTAAAATCAATCTGTTTCCAAACGAAAGATTTGATTGAATCTCTCAAGCTTGATTTAGGAGATAATATCAACAGTATGGTTATGCGAGTTGATGGGGGGATGTCCAAAAACAATTGGATGATGCAATTTCTTGCAGATATTCTTGATATGAAAATTGAACGACCCATTAATCAAGAAACAACCATAATGGGTGCAGCCTTTATTGCAGGCATTAAAGCAGAGATTTTTGTAGACTTAGAGCATATTGGAGATCTATGGAAATCTGATAGAATTTTTCTACCCAATATGGATTCGATTGTGCGTGATAAAATGTATTTAGGTTGGCAAAGGGGAATAAAAAATTTAATATCTTTATAAATTATGACCGATATAAAAAAATCAGTAACTAAAGAAGAGTGGGATATCAGAGTTGATCTTGCCGCATTTTATAGAGCCATTCCATATTTTGGTTGGGATGATTTAATCTTTACACATATATCGGCAAAAGTGCCTGGACCTGATGATCATTTTTTAATTAATCCTTATGGATTCTTATTTGAAGAAATAACAGCATCTAATCTTGTTAAAGTTGATTTAAAAGGCAAGATTATTAGTGAGACTAATAACTATATTAATCCAGCTGGGTTTACTATTCATAGTGCAATTCATGAGGCACGAACGGATGCACACTGTATTGTTCATCTACATTCAAATGATGGCGTAGCAGTTGCCTCTTTAAAAGATGGATTACTTCCTCTATCTCAATCTGGAATGCTAGTTAGAAATCAAATTGCCTATCATGATTATGAAGGAGTAGCCTTAGTTGAAGAAGAAAAAGTAAGGTTGGTTGAAGATTTAGGTAAAAAAAATCTAATGATCTTACGCAACCATGGAACATTAGCAGTCGGTTCAAATGTTGCTAATGCCTTCACTTATATTTACTTACTCGAAAAAGCTTGCACATATCAGGTTCGAGCTATGTCTGGAAGCTTAGAGCTCAATATGCCTTCAGCAGAAGCTATTGAGACCACAAAGCAGCAAGGAGAAGCAACTCAAGGAATGGCTGGAGCCTTACTTTGGCCGGCAGTAAAAAGAAAGATGGTAAGCTTAGATCCATCTTTTATGAATTAATTGCTGTTTTAGGGAAAAAATTAAAAAGTCCCTTTTTAATATATATCTATTTAAAATACATTATTCAAAAACTTAAGATTTGAAATATGATAAATAACTGTGTAGCTTCAATCACGTTATTATTAAAAAAAATATTTATAATTAATTAACAGTAGGAGTAAAAAATGAAAATATTAGCAATACTATATGATGATCCAAAAGGTGGCATGCCAAGTCAGTACGCTCGTGATGATCTACCAAAAATAGACAAATACCCGGACGGCATGACACTACCATCTCCAAAAGGAATTGATTTTACACCAGGTGAACTACTTGGTTGTGTGTCAGGTGAATTAGGTTTAAGAAAATTTTTAGAAGATGCTGGACATACTCTAGTTGTTACTTCTGATAAAGATGGCGATGGCTGTCAAGCGGACAAAGAACTTGTTGATACTGACATTGTAATATCACAACCATTTTTCCCGTACTACTTAACTAAAGAAAAAATGGAATCAGCACCGAACTTAAAAATGGCTATCACTGCCGGAATTGGTTCAGACCATGTTGATTTACAGGCAGCTATGGAACATAAAGTTGATGTAGTTGAAGTAACTTATTGCAACTCAAGATCTGTTGCTGAGCACATAGTTATGATGATCTTATCACTTGTAAGGGATTACCATAACCAACACAGAATTGTGAATGAAGGTGGTTGGAATATTGCTGATGCAGTTCAAAGATCTTATGACGTTGAAGGTATGCATGTCGGTACTGTAGCTGCTGGACGGATTGGTTTGGACGCTCTTAGAAAAATGAAACCTTTTGACGTACATCTACATTATTTTGATCGACATAGGTTATCCGATACAATTGAAAAAGAATTAAATTTAACTTTTCATGAATCAGTAGAATCTTTAGTTGCAGCTTGTGATGTGGTAACTATTAACTGCCCATTACATCCTGAAACTGAAAATTTATTTGATGATGAATTAATTAGCAAAATGAAACGTGGTGCTTATATTGTCAATACTGCAAGAGGTAAAATCTGTAATAGAGATGCAATTGCAAAGGCACTTGAGTCAGGTCAATTAGGTGGTTATGCAGGAGACGTTTGGTTTCCACAGCCAGCACCTAACGATCACCCATGGAGAACTATGCCAAATCATGGAATGACACCACATACATCAGGAACATCTTTATCTGCACAAGCAAGATATGCAGCTGGAGTTAGAGAAATATTAGAATGTTTCTTTGGAGGCACTCCAATTAGAGATCCTTACCTGATTGTTCAAAATGGTGAACTTGCTGGAATGGGTAAGCACTCATACAGTAAAGGCAATGCTACTGGTGGCTCAGAAGAAGCAGCTAAGTACAAAAAATAATCTATAAATTTTATAGGACAGACTAAGAATCTGTCCTATATTATTTTCATGTCTGAAGTTTTAAAAAATTATTTTTCACACTCAACTGTAATTGGATTTTTTATTATACTCATAGCAGGTCTCTGCTTTATTCTATTTAACTCATTATTATTCGATCATATTTATTGGTTTTTTATTCCAATAGTACTTGCACCTTTTTATGAGTGGTATGTTCACAAATATCAGCTCCATGCTAAGTTAACTAAGAAGGAAGGGTGGTATCGAAGATACCAAATAGTTCTACACCATGGTCACCATAGAGACCCTGATAATATTAAGCTTCAATTTGCACCATGGAGATATTTAATTTACATTTATGGTCAGACTTATCTTTTTTATTCATTAATCATGTGGAGTTTTGCAGCTGCAGTTGTTCCGATAACGGGCCATGTACTTTATCACTTGTGGTATGAATGGATGCATCTAGCTCACCATAGTAAAAGTTATAAGCCGAAAACAGCTATTGGGAAAAAATTAAGAGACTCTCATATGAGTCATCACTTTCATAATGAAAATTATAATTGGGGAATCTCAAATATGATGGGAGATTATTTTTTTAGAACTTTAAAAAATAATAAGTCTATTGAAAAGAGTCCTACAACTAAATCTATAGCAGGTTATACAGATTAATATTTTAAGAAGTGGTGCCCCCAAACAGATTCGAACTGCTGACCTATTGATTACAAATCAATTGCTCTACCAACTGAGCTATAGGGGCATGGTGTGAAATTATCATTTTTTATAGATATGACAACTAAAGTTTCAAAATATGATTTATTTGTTATTTAGATAAAAAAACGTAATTGCTGCCGCATTAGAAACATTCAAGCTTTCCAAATTTTTATTTATTCCTATCTTAAAGACTTCATCGCATAAATTCTTTGTTATAGTTCGCATTCCGGTAGATTCAGAGCCAAGGATTAGTACAGTTTTTTTAGGAAAATTTATTTCTGTTATAAGCTTGTCTGTGCTGCCATCTAAGCCATATATCCAAAATTGATTTTCTTTTAGGATTTTTATAGCAGAGGAAATATTTGTTACTGTTGTAAATGGAATTTTATCTAATCCACCCGCAGCTGTCTTTGCAATAAAACTATTTTCTGAAACTGACTTGCTATCAGTTAGAATTATTGCATCAATCCCTAGACCGTAAGCAGATCTAAATATAGCGCCAACATTTTGTGAGTCTTCTAGTTGATCTAATATTACAATTGTTGATTGTTCAGAATTTAAGGTTTCTTTTATAAATTCCTGAAGTCTTATTTGCGGCAATTTTTCAATATTAAGCGCAATCCCCTGATGATTTACTTTAAAATCAAAAAGCCTCTCAATTTCAAGCTTTTCTTTGACTGCTACTGAAATTTCTTTTGGCAGGTTAAAATCTGGCTCTTTATCTAATTTTTTTTTGGCACTCTCATCTAGGATTAGTCGGTATTTGATTCTATTTTCATTTTTAATAGCCGCCACAACCGTATGATGACCATATATCCAATGATCCTGGTTTTTACTTGATTTTGACTTGTTTTTTGATCTATTTTTCATTTATTCGGTAGTTATAAATTAGTTTTTCAATTCTGTGTAATAGTTATTGATAAACCTGTTTTTTTTAAATATAAGTCACTCCTTAAGGTCTGATAACCTAAATAGTTATCAGTTCTTATCTTGGGATATTTTTTAAGATATTGAAACATTTTGTTTTCTATATTTTTCTAGATATAAGGAATTACCTCGGGAGGGGTGCCCGAGTGGTTAAAGGGGACGGGCTGTAAACCCGTTAGCTATGCTTACGTTGGTTCAAATCCAACCCCCTCCACCATTTAAGGTGCCTATGAAGGTAAGTAGATGGAATGTGCGGGTGTAGCTTAGTGGTAAAGCTCCAGATTTCCAATCTGATTACGAGAGTTCGATTCTCTTCACCCGCTCCAAGATAAGAAAAGAAGAAAAAAGAAGAAAAAAATTTTAAAAAACAAACTTTGTTTTAATTTGAGAGGAACAAAAAAAATGGCTAAAGAAAAATTTGATCGCACTAAACCCCATTGTAATGTTGGAACTATTGGACACGTTGACCATGGTAAAACTACTTTAACAGCAGCTATCACAAAAGTACTAGCTGAAGCTAATGGTGCAACATATACCCCTTACGATGAAATCGATAAAGCTCCAGAAGAAAGAGCTAGAGGAATTACTATTTCTACAGCACACGTTGAATATGAAACAGCTGCCAGACACTATGCTCACGTTGACTGTCCAGGCCACGCTGATTATGTAAAAAACATGATCACAGGTGCCGCTCAAATGGATGGTGCAATCCTTGTTGTAAATGGTGCTGATGGACCTATGCCACAAACAAGAGAACATATTCTACTTGCTAGACAAGTAGGTGTCCCTGCGATTGTTGTTTACTTAAATAAAATGGATCAAGCAGATCCTGAGTTGGTTGAGCTTGTTGAAGTTGAAATTAGAGAAATGTTAGACGAATATGGTTTTCCAGGTGATGACACTCCAATTATCAAAGGGTCTGCACTTGCAGCAATTGAAGATGGTGATGCCGCATTAGGTAAAGATTCAATTTTGGCACTAATGGAAGCTGTTGATACATTCATACCTCAGCCTAAAAGAGAAATTGATAAACCATTTCTAATGCCTGTTGAGGATGTGTTCTCAATTTCAGGTCGTGGAACAGTTGTTACTGGTAGAATTGAAACAGGGATTGTTAAAGTTGGAGAAGAACTTGAAATCGTTGGAATTAGAGACACTATAAAAACAACCTGTACAGGTGTTGAAATGTTTAGAAAGCTTCTAGATCAAGGTGAGGCTGGAGATAACGTTGGTGCATTATTAAGAGGTGTTGAACGTGACCAAGTTGAAAGAGGTCAAGTATTAGCACATCCAGGAACTATTACTCCACATACTAAGTTCAAATGTGAGGCTTACGTGCTTAAAAAAGAGGAAGGCGGAAGACATACACCTTTCTTTACTAATTACAGACCACAGTTCTACTTTAGAACTACAGATGTAACTGGTGTTTGTACGTTACCTGCAGGGACTGAAATGGTAATGCCGGGCGATAACATTGCAATGGAAGTTGAAATGATAGCGCCAATTGCTATGGATAAAGGTGTGCGATTTGCAATTCGTGAAGGTGGTCGAACAGTAGGTTCGGGTGTTGTTACCGAAATCGTTGCATAAATTGGAGGAGTGTAGCTCAATTGGTAGAGCACCGGTCTCCAAAACCGGGGGTTGGAGGTTCGAGTCCTCTCACTCCTGCCAAAAAACTAACAGTTAAAAGAAAATATAATAATGAATCCTATTAAGTTTTTTCAAGAAGTAAGAAGAGAAGGTAGTAAGGTTACTTGGCCAACTACTAGAGAGACACTTACAGGCTCTGTGATGGTCTTAGTGATCACTACTTTTGCTGCTATATTCTTTTTAATTGTTGATCAAATATTTTCTTTGGGACTCAATGCCGTTATCGGATGGAGCTTATAATATGACACATAAGTGGTATATAGCTCAAGCTTACTCAGGTTATGAAAAAAAAGTAGCTGCAGCAATAATGGAAAAAGTTAAGCTAAAAGAACTTGATGATTCTTTTGATAAAATTGTTGTTCCGACTGAAGAAGTCGTTGAAGTTAAAAAAGGAAAGAAACGAAATGCAGAAAGAAAATTTTTTCCAGGATACATTTTAATTAGAATGACAATGAATGATGAAACTTATCATTTAGTAAAGGGACTTCCAAAAGTATCAGGTTTTCTAGGGCATATTCAAGGTAAACCATCTCCTGTACCAGAAGCTGAAATTAATAAAATTCTTCAAGATATTGAAGAAGGCATTGCTAAACCTAAACCTTCAATCACTTTTGATGTAGGGGAACAAGTAAGAGTTACTGATGGACCATTTGCATCTTTTAATGGTTTAGTTGAAGAAATAGATGAAGAAAGATCCAGAGTTAAAGTATCCGTTTCTATCTTTGGAAGATCAACACCAGTAGAACTAGAATATACACAAGTAGAGAAAGAATAAATTATGGCTAAAGAAATAGATGGTTTTTTAAAACTACAAATTCCTGCGGGACAAGCTAACCCAGCACCTCCAGTTGGACCAGCGCTAGGTCAACGTGGCATTAACATCATGGAATTTTGTAAGATGTTTAATGATAAATCAAAAGGTGAGCAGCCTGGTGTAGTCCTTCCTGTGGTAGTGACATACTTTAAAGACAAAAGCTTTGAGATGGAAATTAAGATGCCTCCTGCATCATATTTCATAAAAGAGGCATTAAATATTAAAAAAGGCTCAAAAGAACCAGGAAGAGATAGTGCGGGTATTCTCACAATGGCAAAATGTAGGGAAATTGCAGAGAAAAAATTAAAAGATTTAAATGCTAATACTGTTGACCAAGGCATGAAAATTATTATAGGTTCTGCCAGATCAATGGGTATTCAGGTTACAGATTAATTAAATGAAAAAACGCTTAAAAAAAATATATTCAGAGTTTGATAGTATCAAAGCTTATTCATTAGATGAGGGTGTCGCTTTGGCCATATCTTCAGCTACAGCTAAATTTGATGAAACAATTGATATTGCTGTTAATGTAAATGTCGATCCCAAAAAAGGTGAACAAAACATTAGAGGAAAAATTCAGTTACCAAAAAGTCTTGGTAAAATTGTTAAGGTTTGTGTTTTTGCAAATGCTGACAAACAAGAAGAAGCCAAAGCGGCGGGTGCAGATATTATTGGTGGAGATGAACTAGTTGAAAAAGTACAAGCTGGGTTTACAGACTTTGATCGTTGCATATCTACTCCTGACATGATGGCAAAAGTTGGCAAGCTTGGCCAGATTTTAGGACCAAGAGGTTTAATGCCTAATCCAAAATTAGGAACAGTTACAACAAACATTAAGAAGGCAGTTGAAGATGCAAAAGCTGGAGAATTAGAATATAAAAGCAATGGAATTGTAATTCATTCAGGTGTTGGAAAATCAAAGTTTAACAAAGAAGAGTTAATTGCTAATATTAAATTTTTTGTAGATACAATATCCAAAGATAGACCTGCTGGAATTAAAGGTGATTTTATTAAAGCAGTATCAATTAGTCCAACAATGGGACCTGGTATTAAATTAGATTTAGGCAGCTTAAATATTTAATTATTATGAATAGAGACCAAAAACAAAATTTTATTGAATCTATTAAGACTATTATTTCTGAATATAGTCTTATCTTAGTTTTTCATTACCGAGGTATGTCTGTTAATGAAATTAGTGATTTAAGGGTAAAATCATTTCAAACAGGAGCTAATATTAAGGTAACAAACAACCGTTTAATCAAAATTGCTCTTGATGGATCAGATAAATCTGAGATTTCAGAGTTCTTTGAAGGTCCTACGGCAATTGCTTACTCTAATGACCCAGTTGAATTAACTAAGCTAATAGCCAATTTTTCTAAGATGAATGACAAAGTTGTCATTATTGGTGGTATAATGAATAAAGAAATATTAACTGTTGAAAAAATCATAGAACTATCTAAATTGCCATCACTCGACGAGGCAAGAGCAAAATTAATTGGATTATTGAACACCCCAGCGCAAAGAATTACAGGATTAGTTGCTGCACCTGCTGGAAAAGTAGCAAACGTAATAAACGCATATAGTAAAAAGTAACTAGATCTTAAGAAAGGGAACTAAAACATGGCCAACCTAGAACAAATCGTTGATCAATTATCAGGTTTAACTGTAATTGAAGCAGCAGAATTATCAAAATTATTAGAAGAAAAATGGGGCGTATCAGCAGCAGCACCAGTTGCAGCAGCAGCACCAGGAGCAGCAGCAGGCGAAGCAGTAGAAGAGAAATCTGAGTTTACTGTTATGTTAGCAGCCGCTGGAGATAAAAAAATTAATGTTATTAAAGAAGTAAGAACTATTACTGGCTTAGGACTAAAAGAAGCTAAGGATCTTGTTGAAGGAGCTCCAAAGGAAGTAAAAGTGGGAGTATCTAAAGATGAAGCAGCCGCACTAAAAGCTCAGCTTGAAGCTGCTGGCGCAACTGTAGAACTTAAGTAATTTTAAAAATTTTTTATAACAACTAATCATTTCTATGATTAGTTGTGATTGGATACGAGTATTTATTGATGGTTAATTCATTATCTTTTACTGAACGTAAACGAGTCCGAAAAGACTTTGGAACTCTTAAAGAAGTTACAAAAACCCCTAATTTAATTGATATACAAAAAAAATCTTACGCAAGTTTTTTACTAGAAAACGAAAAGCCTGCAGAGAGGCCTGATAAAGGACTACAAAAAGTTTTTAAAAGTGTATTTCCATTAGAAGATTTTTCTGGATCAGCTCATGTTGAGTTTATTGAATATGATTTCGATCAACCAAAATTTGATGTTGATGAATGTAGACAGAGAGATAAATCCTATGCTGCACCACTTAAAATTAAACTTAGATTAATTGTTTTTGATATAGACGAAGAAACTGAATCAAGAACCGTAAGAGACATCAAAGAACAAGAGATTTACTTGTGTGATTTACCGCTAATGACTGACCGTGGAACTTTTATTACAAACGGTACTGAGCGTGTAATAGTAAGTCAAATGCACAGAAGTCCAGGCGTATTTTTTGATCATGACAAAGGCAAAACACACTCAAGTGGCAAATTATTATTTGGTGCAAGAGTTATACCTTATCGTGGATCTTGGTTAGACATTGAATTTGACCATAAAGATATTCTTTATACAAGGATTGATAGAAAGAAAAAAATATACATTTCTACATTCTTAATGGCTATGGGTATCGATAGAGAAGATATTTTAGGCATGTTCTATGAAATAATAGGCTGTAAAAAATCATCTAAAACTGATGGTTGGGAAATTCCATTCGAGCCAAAAAATATCAAAGTTTCTAAGTTACATGAAGATATTGTTGATGCGGCAACTAATAAAGTAGCAATAAAACAAGGTACTAAAATTAATCCATCAATTGCTGAAAAGCTTTATAAGGATGGTCTTAAAAATATATTACTTAGTGAGGATGATTTAATTGGAAAATATCTTGCAGAAGATATTATTAATGACAAGTCAGGCGAAGTTTATTTTGAAGCATCAGACGAAATTACCCCAGAACTAATTGAAAAAATTACTGAAATGGGTCTAAAAAATATTAAAATTTTAAACGTTGATGGTATTAATGTTGGTGCATTTATTAGAGATACATTGAGACTAGATAAAAACTTAACACCTGAAGATGCGGTTGTTGAAATTTATAGAGTTTTAAGACCCGGTGAGCCGCCTAATATTGAAGCAGCTTTTGAAGTATTCAATTCACTATTCTTTAAATCTGATAAGTACGATTTATCAGATGTTGGCCGTGTTAAAATTAATCATAGATTAAAATTAGATTGTCCAGATGATGTTACAGTTTTAAGAAGCGAAGATGTAATAGAGGTTATTAAAACAGTAATTGATCTAAGAACTGGTAAAGGTGAGATTGATGACATTGATCACCTAGGGAACAGAAGAGTTAGATCTGTAGGCGAATTGACAGAAAATGTTTTCCGCATGGGTTTAATTAGAATGGAACGTTCAATTAAAGAGCGCATGAACTCTTTAGAAATAGATGCTGTTACACCTAATGATATTATTAATGCTAAGCCATTAGTAGCTTCACTGAAGGAATTTTTTGGGACTTCACAACTTTCACAGTTTATGGATCAAACTAATCCATTGGCTGAAATAACTCATAAAAGAAGATTGTCAGCATTAGGACCCGGAGGACTAAGTAGAGAACGTGCTGGGTTTGAAGTAAGAGACGTGCACCCAACACACTATGGTAGAATATGCCCAATTGAAACTCCTGAAGGACCAAATATTGGATTAATCAATAGCCTAGCTTCACACGCAAAAGTTAATAAGTATGGCTTTATTGAAAGTCCATATAGAAAAGTCATTAATGGAAAAGTTAGTAATCAAATTGATTACCTTTCAGCAATGGAAGAGTCAGAATTTACTATTGCTCAAGCTAATACTGAAATAAATGATAAAGGTGAATTCCTTACAAAACTTATTTCTTCTAGACGTAATGGTGATTTTGTCATGACTGGTCCTAGTGAAATCGATTATATGGATGTGTCACCTAAGCAGGTTGTTTCTTGCGCTGCATCATTAATTCCTTTTTTAGAAAATGATGATGCCAACAGAGCATTAATGGGTTCTAACATGATGAGACAAGCAGTCCCTTTAATTCAAGCAGAATCACCTTTGGTTGGAACTGGAGTAGAGCAAAATGTTGCAATTGATTCTGGTGTTACCATTATTACAAAAAGAGAAGGTGTTGTTGATAAAATAGATGGCAAAAGAATTGTTGTTAGGGTAACTGAAAATATTAGTACAGAAGAATCTGGTGTTGATATTTATACATTACAAAAATTTCAACGATCTAACCAAAGTACTTGTATTAATCAAAGACCTTTAGTTAAAGTTGGGGACAAAGTTAAGCCTGGAGATATTATAGCAGATGGACAATCAACTCATCTTGGTGAGCTTGGGTTAGGTAGAAATGTAGTTGTAGCATTCATGCCATGGCGTGGTTACAATTTTGAGGATTCAATCTTAATTTCTGAGAAAATTGTTCAAGAAGATAAGTTTACCTCAATACACATTGATGACTTTGAAGTTATGTCTAGAGATACAAAGCTAGGTGCCGAAGAAATTACTAGAGACATACCTAATGTAGGCGATGAAATGTTAAGTAACCTTGATGAGGCAGGAATAGTTTATGTTGGTGCTGAAGTAAATCCAGGTGACATTCTAGTTGGTAAAGTGACTCCAAAAGGTGAAAGTCCTGTAACTCCAGAAGAGAAGTTACTCAGAGCTATTTTTGGTGAGAAGGCTACAGATGTTAAGGATACTTCATTAAGACTGCCGCCAGGATCTACTGGCACTGTAGTCGATGTTAAAGTTTTTAATCGTTATGGCATCGAAAAAGATGACAGAGCGCTTGCAATTGAAAGAGATGAAATTGAAAAATTAGCTAATGATAGAGAGGCCGAACTTGGTATTCTCAATAGAAATATTAAAGAAAGATTAGCAGCTGCTTTATCAAATAAAAAAACATCTTCTGTTCCAGAGAGTATTAGTGAGCAAAACTTATCTCAATCTGACTTTAAGGAAATAAAGCTAGATGACATGTGGAAAATTGAATTATCAAATAGTAGCGATCAAGAGCAAATTAATAATTTGAAAAAACAGTATGACATAGCAAGAGCTGCGATACAAAAAATATTTGATAACAAGGTAAGTAAAGTTCAAAGAGGTGATGAACTTCTTCCTGGGGTTATGAAAATGGTTAAAGTTTTTGTAGCTGTGAAAAGAAAACTACAACCAGGTGATAAGATGGCAGGTAGACATGGAAACAAAGGTGTTATTAGTAAAATTAATCCAGTTGAAGACATGCCTTATTTAGCAGACGGTAGAACAGTTGATATTGTTCTTAATCCTTTAGGTGTTCCAAGTCGTATGAATGTTGGCCAAATACTTGAGACCCATTTAGGATGGGCATGTGCAGGCATTGGAGATATGATCAATAAATCTCTAAAGCAGTATAGACAGAACAATGACTTTAATCCTGTTGATGATCAACTAAAGGCAATCTATGGTGATAAACAATACGCAGAAGATATTTCTAGCTTAAATAAAAATGAGAAAGTTGAGTTAGCAGGAAATCTAATTACAGGTGTCCCTATTAAAACTCCAGTGTTTGACGGTGCCACTGAAACTCAAATTTCAGCTATGCTTAAACAAGCTGGGTTTAATGAAAGTGGTCAGTCAGACTTATGGGATGGCATTTCAGGTGATAAATTTGAAAGACAAGTAACTGTAGGTATTATTTACATGCTTAAGCTTCATCACTTGGTTGATGACAAGATTCATGCGCGATCAATTGGACCTTATAGCCTTGTAACGCAACAACCATTAGGTGGTAAGGCTCAATTTGGTGGCCAAAGATTTGGTGAAATGGAAGTTTGGGCACTAGAAGCTTATGGTGCAGCATATACGTTACAAGAAATTCTTACTGTTAAATCAGATGATGTTGCAGGTAGAACAAAGGTATATGAAACAATCATTAGAGGCGAAGATGTCTTCCAATCAGGAACCCCTGAATCATTTAATGTATTAATTAAAGAGATAAGAGCTTTAGGTCTAAACATAGAACTATCAAATATAAACTAGGATAAAAAATTATGTCACAATCAATAATGAATATCTTTAACCCGGCTGCATCTCGTAGTGATTTTAATCAGGTTAGAATTTCAATTGCTAGTCCAGAAAGAATTTTATCTTGGTCATATGGGGAGATTAAAAAGCCAGAAACTATAAATTATAGAACCTTTAAACCTGAGAGAGATGGGTTATTTTGCTCTAGAATATTTGGCCCTATAAAAGACTACGAATGTTTGTGTGGTAAATATAAAAGAATGAAATTTAAAGGCATCATTTGTGAAAAATGTGGTGTTGAAGTGACTAAGAAAGATGTGCGCCGTGAGAGAATGGGGCACATTAAATTAGCGGCACCTGTTGCACATATTTGGTTTTTAAAATCTCTACCAAGCAGAATAGCGCTAATGATTGATATGAAATTAAAGGATCTTGAAAAGGTTCTTTATTTTGAACAGTTTATGGTTACAGAGCCTGGACTTACTTCGTTAGGTCAAAACCAACTTCTAGACGAAGAGGATCTAGAGAAAGCAAAAGAAGAATGGGGCGAAGATTCTTTTCAAGCTGGAATAGGAGCTGAGGCTGTAAGGAAAGTTTTAGAAAAAATAGATTTAGAAGAAGTTTTAGGTCAGTTAAAAACAAAATTAGAAAATACAAAAGCTGTAGCGTTATCAGAGAAGTTATTAAAAAGAATTAAACTTTATGAAGCCTTTATATCTTCAGGGAATAGACCTGAGTGGATGGTTTTAACTGTCATTCCAGTTATACCACCAGAATTAAGACCTTTAGTCCCACTTGATGGTGGTAGATTTGCTTCATCTGATTTAAACGACTTATATAGAAGAGTTATTAATCGTAACAATAGATTGGGCCGACTCATTGAATTACGAGCTCCTGATATTATTATTAGAAATGAAAAACGAATGTTACAGGAATCTGTTGATGCTCTTTTTGATAATGGCAGAAGAGGGCGTGTTATTACTGGAACAAACAAGAGACCACTTAAATCTTTGGCCGAAATGCTAAAAGGGAAACAAGGTAGATTTAGACAGAATTTACTTGGTAAAAGAGTAGACTACTCAGGACGATCAGTGATTGTTGTTGGACCAGAATTAAAACTACATCAATGTGGGTTGCCTAAAAAAATGGCTCTTGAACTATTTAAACCATTTATTTATGCTAGATTAGAATCTTTAGGTTTAGCTACAACCTTGAAACAGGCAAAAAAACTAGTTGAAAATGAACGACCTGAAGTGTGGGATGTATTAGATAGAGTAATTAGAGAGCATCCAATTATATTAAACCGTGCGCCGACTCTCCATAGACTTGGCGTACAAGCATTTGAACCTCTATTAATTGAAGGTAAAGCAATCCAACTGCACCCTCTAGTGTGCACAGCATTTAATGCAGATTTTGATGGCGATCAAATGGCTGTCCATATACCGTTAAGTCTAGAGGCCCAACTTGAAGCTAGAGTTTTAATGATGTCTACCAATAACATCTTAAATCCAGCCAATGGTAAGCCAGTGATTGTGCCAAGTCAGGATATTGTTTTAGGAATTTATTATTTAACTCAAGAGAAAAATAATGAACCAGGCGAAGGTTCAATTTATAAGGACATTAATGAAATTGAGCAGGCCTTAGAAAATAAAGCTATAACTCTTCATTCAAAAATTACATGTCGTATTAATATACTTAATGAAGATGGTGCTGATGAAGCAAAGAGAATAGAGTCTACTGCTGGTAGATTTATAATGTGGAATTTGCTTCCAAAGAACAAAAACTTAAAATTCTCACTTATTAATAAAGTTCTAGCTAAAAAAGACCTTTCTGAATTAATTGATGTTGTTTATAGGTATTGTGGACAAAAAGACACCGTGTTATTTGCAGATGCAATTAAGGCACTAGGCTTTTATCATGCTTATAAAGCTGGAATATCTTTTGGTAAAGATGACATGATCATCCCTGATACAAAAAAATCTTTGATAGCAGAAACTTCATTGCAGATTGAAAAATTTGAAAAACAATACAACGATGGCTTAATTACTAGTAGAGAGAAATACAATAAAGTTATTGATACCTGGGCAAAATGTACTGACAAAGTTGCTGCTGAAATGATGAAGGAAATTTCTTCTGTAAAAATAGACCCTATAACTAAAAGAGAGTTGCCTATTAATTCAATTTATATGATGGCAAATTCAGGTGCTCGTGGTTCAGCTGCACAAATGAAGCAGTTAGCTGGAATGCGTGGTCTGATGGCTAAACCATCAGGTGATATTATTGAAACACCAATTATTTCTAATTTTAAAGAAGGTTTGAATGTTTTAGAATATTTTAACTCAACACATGGAGCCAGAAAAGGACTTGCTGATACAGCCTTAAAAACTGCTAACTCAGGCTACCTAACTAGAAGACTTTGTGATGTAGCACAAGATGCTAGTATTACAGAAGAAGATTGTAGAACAAATATTGGTGTAAGAGTAAGCGATGTTGTTGAAGGTGGCGAAGTTATTGTTTCAATATCTGAAAGAGTATTAGGACGATTTGCACAAGAAAACATTAAACATCCTATCTCTGAAAAACTGATTGTCTCAAAAGGTAATTATATTGAAGAAGAAATAGCAGATGAAATTGAAGAATCTGGAATTCAAAATGTTTATATTAGATCTGCGCTAACGTGCGAATCAAAGCGTGGTCTTTGTGTCAAGTGTTATGGACGTGACTTAGCAAGAGGGTTCCTAGTAAATTTAGGAGAAACTGTTGGTATGATTGCAGCCCAATCAATTGGCGAGCCTGGAACTCAACTTACAATGAGAACTTTCCATATTGGTGGTACTGCACAAATTAATGATCAGTCATTTGTTGAAATAAATACAGATGGTATCTTTAAAATACTAAACAAAAATACAGTTGCAGATTCAAAAGGTGATTTAATTGTAATGGGAAGAAATTGCCAGTTAGCAATTCATGATAAGTCTGGAAAAGAGCTTGCTAATTATAAAGTGCCTTATGGTACAAGACTTCTTGTGAAAGAAGATTCAGAAGTTTCTATAGGAACCAAGATATGTGAATGGGATCCATTTACTAACCCAGTTATTTCTGAGAAAACTGGAACTGCAAACTACGTTGATCTAGAAAACAATATTTCTTTAACTGATGAAACAGATGAAAAAACTGGATTGACAAATAAAAAAGTTAAAGATTGGAAATCTAATCCTAAGGGAATTGACTTAAAACCAAGAATAACTTTAAGAGATAAAAATGGAGAAGTGATTCTTCTAGCCAATGGTAACGAAGCGAGATATTTCTTGCCGCCAGAATCTCTTTTATCAGTTAGCGATGGAGCCGAAGTTCATGCCGGTGATGTTTTGGCAAGAACTCCCCAAGCTGCTGCTAAAACTAAAGATATTACAGGAGGTCTTCCAAGGGTTGCAGAATTATTTGAAGCAAGAAAACCAAAAGACTTTGCAGTAATATCTGAAAATTCTGGCTTTATTTCATTTGGTAAAGATATGCGAGGAAAACAAAAAGTTATTATCACTCCTGAGAACGAATCAGACGAACCTCAAGAATATCTAATACCTAAAGGTAAGCACGTTGCTTATCAAGAGGGTGAAAAAATTAATAAAGGTGATTATTTATTAGATGGTAATCCTGATCCACACGACATTTTAGAAATCTTAGGTATTGAAGCTCTTGCAAACTATTTAATTAATGAGGTACAAGAGGTTTATAGGCTTCAAGGCGTTCAAATTAATGACAAACATATCGAAGTACTTTGTAGACAAATGCTTAAGAAAGTTAAAATAACGGAATCTGGCGAAAGTGGTTTTATCGTAAATGAAGAAATGGAACGTTATGATTATCTTCTTGCAAATGAATTATTAAAAGAAGAAGGCAAAGAATTAGCTACAGCAAAACCAATCTTACTTGGTATTACCAAAGCTTCTCTTTCAACTAGATCCTTTATATCTGCTGCTTCATTCCAAGAGACAACTCGAATCCTTACTGATGCTGCAATTAAAGGTAAAGTAGATACCCTTGAAGGCCTTAAGGAAAATGTAATTGTGGGTAGATTAATACCAGCAGGAACAGGAAGAACCTTTAAAGAGCTAGAAAAAAGAGCCAAAAACCTAGATAATGCAGCAAAAGAAAAGATGATTGCTATGAGGGCTAAGCGAGCTGAAGAAACCGCTGAAATTCAGCAAAATATTGAATAATTTGTGTTGACCTTGGTCACACAATAAGTATTATGCGCACATCTTAATAGAAGTATTGTAGCTAAGTCTAAACGCTTCTTTTAAAACGTAGAATTTATAATTGTTAATTAATTTTCAAGTTAAGAAACTTGAAGTGGAGATTATTATGCCGACCATTAGTCAGCTTGTTAGAAAACCAAGAATCAGAGTTATTAAAAAAAGCAAGGTTCCTGCGCTTAAAGCAAATCCACAAAAACGTGGAGTTTGTACGCGTGTTTATACAACTACCCCAAAAAAGCCAAATTCAGCTTTAAGAAAAGTTGCACGTGTGCGATTAACAAATGGTTTTGAGGTTACAAGTTATATTGGTGGAGAAGGACATAATCTTCAAGAACACTCAGTAATACTTATACGTGGTGGTCGAGTTAAAGATTTACCAGGAGTTAGATATCATACTGTTCGAGGTGTTTTAGATACACAAGGTGTTTCAGATAGAAAACAAAGAAGATCGCATTATGGCGCAAAGAAACCTAAAAAATAGATTATAATTATATGTCACGTAGAAGAAAAGCACAGATCAGACAAGTATTACCAGACCCAGTTTATAATAGTCTTGTTCTATCTAAATTTATTAATGCTATTATGATTGGTGGCGAAAAATCGACTGCTGAAAAAATTATTGACCAAGCCTTTAATTCTATTCAATCTAAAGGTACCGATACTGCTATAGAAATTTTCAACAAAGCAATTGATAATGTAAAACCTGCTCTGGAAGTAAGATCTAGACGTGTAGGTGGCGCGACTTATCAAGTTCCACAAGAAGTAAAATCTAATCGTGGACAGGCACTTGCAATTAGATGGATTGTAAAAGCAGCTAGAGGTAGAAAAGAAAGAAGTATGATTGAAAAATTATCTTCTGAATTACTTGATGCCGCTAACAATCGTGGTTCTGCAATTAAAAAACGTGAAGATACTCATAAAATGGCTGAAGCAAACAAAGCGTTCGCTCACTTTAGGTGGTAACAGAAATGACAAGAGAATATCCTTTAAATAAATATAGAAACATTGGTATCATGGCACACATTGATGCTGGAAAAACCACTACCACAGAAAGAATTTTATATTATACAGGAAAGAGCCATAAAATTGGTGAAGTTCATGATGGTGCAGCAACTATGGACTGGATGGAACAAGAACAAGAAAGAGGTATAACAATCACCTCTGCGGCTACAACTTGTTTTTGGAAAGATCATAGAATTAATATTATTGATACTCCTGGGCACGTTGACTTTACAATTGAAGTAGAAAGATCACTAAGAGTTTTAGATGGAGCAGTAGCAGTATTTGATGGAGTTGCTGGAGTTGAACCTCAAACAGAAACAGTATGGAGACAAGCTAATCGATATAATGTACCAAGGATGTGTTTTATTAATAAAATGGATAGAACCGGTGCTGATTGGCACAAATGCTTGGCTATGATTAAAGATAGACTGCAGTGTAATGCGCTTGTAGTGCAACTACCTTGGGGCAGTGAGTCAAACTTAAAAGGTGTCATTGATTTAGTAAAAAATAAAGGTATTTTATGGGACAATGAAGATCTTGGCGCTAACTTTTCTTATGTTGATATTCCAGATGAACTTAAAGAAGAAGCAGCTAAGTTTAGAGCTGAAATGGTTGAAATGGCTGTTGAACAAGATGAAGAAGTTTTAGTAAAATATTTAGATGGTGAAGAACCAGACGAGGAGACATTAATCAGATGCATAAGAAAAGGAACTATTGAATTTAAATTTGTTCCAATTTTAACTGGAAGTGCATTTAAAAATAAAGGTGTACAACCTCTTTTAGATGCGGTTGTTAACTTCATGCCAGATCCAAGCCAAGTTAAAAAAGTGACTGGGCTAGTTATGGATAGTGAAGAAGAAGCATCAAGAGAAGCTTCGGACGAAGAACCTTTCTCAGCGCTTGCATTTAAAGTTGCGAATGACCCATTTGTTGGATCATTAACTTATATAAGATTATATTCTGGAAAATTAGAAACAGGATCAACTGTATTAAATTCAGTTAAAGATGAAAAAGAACGTATTGGTAGAATGTTATTAATGCATGCTAATAATAGAGAAGATATTAAAGTTGCTTACGCAGGAGATATCGTAGCTGTAGCGGGTTTAAAAAATACTGTGACAGGTGAGACTCTTTCAGACCCGTTGAAGCCAATAATATTAGAATCCATGGATTTTCCTGAACCTGTTATTGAAATTGCTGTTGAACCAAAAACTAAAGCTGACCAAGAAAAAATGGGTGAAGCATTAGCAAGACTTGCTAAAGAAGATCCTTCTTTCAGAGTTACATCAGACATGGAATCTGGTCAAACAGTAATAAAAGGAATGGGTGAGCTACATTTAGATATTATTGTAGATAGAATGAAAAGAGAATTTAACGTAGAGGCCAATGTTGGTGCTCCTCAAGTGGCTTACCGTGAAACTATTTCAAAAGAAGTTGAGGTTACTTATACGCACAAAAAACAAAGTGGAGGCGCAGGGCAGTTTGCAGAAGTTAAGATAATTGTCTCAGGTGGAGAGCCAGGTAGCGGAAGAATTTTTGAAGATAAAATTAAGGGTGGAAATATTCCTAAAGAATATATTCCTGGTGTTGAAAAGGGTATACTAGGCGTTGCAGATTCAGGTGTAATTGCTGGGTTCCCAATTATAGATTATAAAGTAACACTTGTTGATGGTAAATATCATGATGTTGATTCAAGTAGTTTAGCTTTTGAATTAGCTGGGCGAATGGGATTTAAGGAAGCATGTCAAAAAGCTAGTCCAAAACTTTTAGAGCCAGTAATGCGAGTAGAAGTAGTTACGCCCGAAGATTATATGGGTGATGTAATTGGCGATTTAAGTAGTAGAAGAGGCCAGGTAAGTGGCAGCGAAACAAGAGGAAGCGATGCAAGTATTACTGCAATGGTTCCTTTAGCTAATATGTTTGGTTACGTAAACACCCTAAGATCAATGACACAAGGAAGAGCACAGTATTCAATGTTCTTTGATCACTATGAACAAGTTCCACAAACTGTACAGGATGAGGTTAAAGCTAAATTTGCTTAATATATAACTATGGATAATCAAAACATAAAAATAAGATTAAAAGCGTATGATCACAGTATTCTTGATCAATCTTCTATTGAGATTGTGAATACTGCAAAACGTACCGGTGCCTTTGTTAAAGGTCCAATTCCTCTTCCAACTAATAATGAAAAATTTACAGTGTTAAGATCACCACATGTGAATAAGAAAAGTCGAGAACAATTTGAAATTAGAACTCATAAGAGACTAATTGAAATTGTTGATCCAACCCCACAAACAGTTGATGCATTAATGAAGTTAGATTTAGCATCAGGTGTAGATGTAGAAATTAAGTTATAATTATGAGAACAGGACTAATAGCAAAAAAAATTGGAATGAGTAATTATTATACTCCAAATGGTATTAATATACCTGTTACAGTTCTACATATTGAGACTTGTAAAGTAGTGGAAAGAAAATCAAATGATGATTCTGATTTGGACAAAGTTCTTATTGGTGCCAGTGAAATTAAGAAACTTTCTAAATTACCAAAGTCAGTTAAAAGCTATTTTGAGAAAAAAAATATTAATCCATTAAAAATTACTAAAGAGTTTGCAATTGATAAGTCTACTGAACTTAAAGAAGGCGATGAAATTAATGTAGACCATTTTGAGGAAGGTCAATTTATTGATGTCTCAGGATTTACAAAAGGTAAAGGGTTTGCAGGCGTGATGAAAAGACATAATTTTGGTGGTCTGCGTGCATCACACGGTGTGTCTGTATCACATAGATCAGCAGGATCTACTGGCCAGTGTCAAGATCCAGGAAGAGTATTTAAAGGAAAGAAGATGGCAGGGCATATGGGAGATGATCATAAGACACTCCAAAACCTACAAGTAGTTAAAATTGATGCTAAGAAAAATATTTTATGTGTTAAAGGCGCAACCCCAGGAGCAAAGGGTGCGTGGTTAGTTTTAGAAGATTCTATAAAAAACAAAGCAAGAAAAGATGTTGATGTTAAACTTGAAGTCGATACAAAAAAAAAGAAATAAAGAGATAAAAGATGATTGTTGATGTACATAATTTAGACGGAAAAAAAATTGAAACTCTTGAGTTAAATGATGCCGTGTTTAATTTGGAGCCAAACTCTGAACTTATTAGTGCTGTTGTTCAATGGCGTGCATCGCAAAAGTATCCATTTAGAGCAAAAACATTAAATAGATCTGAAGTCAAAGGTACTACTCAAAGAGTTGGTAAGCAAAAAGGTGGCGGTACTGCTAGACACGGTTCAAAAAAAGCAAATATTTTTCGAAGTGGTGGTATGGCCCATAGCCTGAAAGGTGATCGTTCTGTAAAAAGCTTATCTCGAAAAGCAAAAAAACTAGGCTTAAAACATGCACTTTCTTCTAAAATGAAAGACAATAATATAATTTTAATTGATGACCTTAAGGTAAAAGAAATAAAAACTAGCACACTTAAAAAACATTTTGAAAAATTAAATATTAAATCTGCATTTATAATTGAAGGTAATGAGATCGATAATAATTTTGCTTTATCAAGTAGAAATCTTAAGACAGTAAAATATACAACCTCAGAGGGTGTAAATGTTTATGATATTATTAAGTATGAAAAATTAGTAATGAGTAAGGACGCCGTTATGAGTCTTGAAAAGAAAGCTTTATCTGAATGAGCTTAATTAAAAATTATAAAACTTTACTTCAGCCTGTAGTAACAGAGAAATCTTCAATGATTTCAGAGCACAATCAAGTTACTTTTAAGGTTGCTATAGATTCTAATAAGAAGCAAATTAAAGAAGCTGTTGAAAATATTTTTAAAGTAAAAGTAAAAAGTGTTAATACGATAATTACCAAAGGAAAGCTTAAAGCTTTTCGTGGTGTAATTGGAAGAAGATCTAACTATAAAAAAGCAATAGTGACCTTACAAGAAGGTCAAAGTATTGATATGAGTGTGGGAGTTTAAAAGTGGCTTTAATAAAATCAAAACCGAATACCCCAGGAACTAGACAGCTAGTACTTGTTGACAGAAAAGGGTTATGGAAAGGAAAGTCCTTAAAGAAATTAACAGTTGGACTTTCTAAACCAGGCGGTAGAAATAATAAAGGCCGAATTACAATGAGACACAAAGGTGGTGGTCATAAAAATAAATATAGACTAGTGGATTTTAAGAGATCAAAATTTGACATGAGTGCTGTTGTCGAAAGAATTGAATATGATCCAAACCGAACTGCTTACATTGCACTTATTAAATATGATGATGGCGAACAAGCTTATATTCTGGCTCCCAAAGATGTTAAAGCTGGAGATCAGTTGGTATCAGGTGAAAATGTTGAAATTAAAGCTGGAAACTCTATGTTGATCAAACACATACCGGTTGGAATTGATGTTCATAATTTAGAACTAAATCCTGGTGCAGGCGGAATAATGGCAAGATCAGCAGGGGCCTCTCTACAAGTGGTTGGAAAATCTGATGGCTATGTAAGTGTTAAACTGCCATCAGGAGAGTTAAGAAAAATTTTAGAAGATTGTCGGGCTACTGTCGGCATATTATCAAATATTGACAAAAAGAATCAAAAATTAGGAAAAGCTGGAAGAAACAGGTGGCTTGGAATACGTCCATCTGTACGTGGTGTGGCAATGAATCCAGTTGACCACCCACATGGTGGTGGTGAAGGTAAGACATCAGGCGGAAGACATCCAGTAACGCCTTGGGGTAAACCAACCAAAGGTAAGAAAACTAGAAGCAATAAACGTACAGATAAGTACATAATTAAAAGAAAAACAGATAAAAAAGCAAGGATAGAGGTCTAAGATTATGGCTAGATCAGTTTGGAAGGGGCCTTTTATAGATGGCCATTTATTAAAAAAAGTTCAGAAAGCCTCTGGATCTTCACGTAATGAAATAATTAAAACGTGGTCGCGTAGATCTACGATTCTTCCAGAATTTATTGGATTAAGCTTTGCTGTGCATAATGGTAAAAAATTTATCCCTGTTAATGTAAGTGAAGATATGGTTGGACATAAACTAGGTGAATTCTCTCCAACAAGAACATTTAATGGTCATACTGCGGATAAAAAAACTAAAAAATAGCTATGAAAAACTTAATTAGAAAAGATAACGAGGCAATTGCAATTGGAAAAAACGTAAGAGTTAGTCCACGTAAAGCAAGTATTGTTCTTGATACAATCAGAGGAAAAAGAGCTTCAGATGCCTTGAATATTCTTAAGTTTTCAAAAAGAGGTATTGCGGTAGATATCAGGAAAATCTTAAATAGTGCTGTTGCAAATGCAGAAAATAACCATCAATTAGATATAGATATTTTAAAGGTTTCAGAAGCGTACTGTGGCAAAGGAATGGTTATGAAAAGATGGAGAGCTCGCGCTAAAGGTCGTCCAGGAAAAATAAACAAGTTTCTAAGTAACATTACCATTAAAGTCGCTGAAACGCAGAATGATAAAGAGGAAAGTAAATAATTATTATGGGTCAAAAAGTAAATCCAATTGGTCTTAGACTTAGCTTAAATAAAAAATGGCAATCTAGATGGTTTGCCAGTAAAAAAGATTTTGGCAAATACTTGCAAGAAGATATTAAGATAAGAACTTTCTTGTTAACAAGTCTAAAAAAATGTGGTGTAGCAAAAATTGAAATTGAACGTCCGGCAAAAAAAGCACAAATAACAATTTTTACTGCAAGACCAGGTCTTATTATTGGTAAAAAAGGTAGTGATATTGAAAGATTGAAAAAAAAGATTACTGCTTTTACAGGTCAAGATGTTTCTATCAATCTAGTTGAGATTAGAAAGCCAGAAGTTGAGGCACAACTTATCGCTGACAACATTGCGGAGCAATTAGAGCGAAGAGTTTCATTTAGAAGGGCAATGAAAAGGTCAGTTCAATCTGCTATGAGACTTGGTGCTGAAGGAATAAGAGTTAATTGTGGTGGCAGATTAGGCGGAACAGAAATTGCCAGAACTGAATGGTATCGTGAAGGCCGAGTTCCGTTACATACATTTAGAGCAAATGTTGATTATGCCGAATCTACAGCTGCTACAACATATGGTGCGTGTGGTATAAAAGTTTGGATTTATAAAGGCGATATCGATGAAAATGTACCTCATGAAAAATCACCGAACAGCTTAGGGTAATCAATGTTACAACCAAAAAAAACAAAATTTAGAAAAGCACACAAGGGAAGAGTTAAGGGAGTAGCTACATCTGCTACAACTTTAAATTTTGGCACTTTTGGACTGAAATCTTTGCAAGCAGAACGAATTACAGCTAGACAAATTGAAGCTGCACGTGTGGCAATGACTAGATATATGAAAAGAGCAGGGCGTGTTTGGGTTAGAATATTCCCTGATATACCTGTATCTAAAAAACCTACAGAAGTAAGAATGGGAAAAGGTAAGGGATCACCAGAATTTTGGGTAGTTAGAGTTAAGCCTGGAAAGATTATGTTTGAAGTTGATGGAGTATCACATGAAGTAGCAAAAGCTGCATTTAGCCGTGCTGCCGCAAAATTACCAGTCAAAACAAAAGTAGTTGAACAATTAATTAAATAAATATTATGAAAACTGAAGAAATAAGAAAAAAAACTGTAGATCAAATTTCGAGTGAAATGGAAAATCTTTATAAGGAAACTTTAAACTTAAGATTTCAAAAATCTTCAGGGCAACTAGAAAACACTTCAAGAATTAATAAAGTGCGTAAATTGATTGCTAAAATGAAAACAGTATTAAATGAAAGGTCTGAAGGTAAATAATATGCCAAAAAAAGTTCTTCAAGGCACAGTTGTAAGCAGTAAACAGGATAAGACAGTAACAGTTCTTGTTGAAAGAAAGTTTAAACATCCTCTCTTAGGTAAAGTTATTAAGAGATCAAAAAAATATAGCGCTCATGATGAAAATAATGAGTTCGCAACAGGTGATAAAATAAAAATTATGGAATCAAGACCAATTTCAAAAATGAAACGATGGACGGTAATTAAATAATGATACAGCCAGAATCAAGATTAAGTGTAGCAGATAATTCAGGTGCCAAAGAGGTACTTTGTATTAAAGTGCTTGGTGGATCGAAAAGAAGGTATGCATCGGTAGGAGATATTATCGTTGTAACTGTTAAAGAAGCAATACCAAGGGGAAAAGTAAAAAAAGGTACGGTTCATAAAGCAGTTATTGTAAGAACAAGAAAAGAATTACTTAGATCAGATGGAAGCACTATTAAGTTTGACTCTAATGCTGCAGTTTTGATTAATGCTCAAGGTGAACCTGTTGGTACACGTATTTTTGGACCAGTTTGTAGAGAGTTAAGAGCTAAGAAGCAAATGAAGATTATTTCATTAGCACCGGAGGTTTTGTAATGGTAGCTAGAATAAAAAAAGGTGATACAGTTTTTGTGAATTGTGGAAAAGACATTGGAAAAACTGGTGAGGTTTTAAAAATGCTTGGTACGTCAGCAGTAGTAAAAGGTATCAATGTTGCAAAGAAACATAAAAAACAAGATCAAAAAAATGAAGGTGGTATTATCAATAAAGAAATGCCAATCAAATTAGATAATTTAATGTTAATTGATAAAAAAAGCAATAAGCCAACTAGAGTAAGAACTAAGATTCTTAATGATAAGAAAAAAGTGCGTATCTCTGTTTTGTCAGGAGATCAAATTGATGCCTAATATGAGTACCCCAAGATTAAAGGAAATGTATATTTCTAAAATTGTACCTGAGCTTAAGGATAAACTTAGTTTAAAAAATAACCTTCAAGTTCCCCGTCTTACAAAAGTTGTATTAAATATGGGCTTAGGAGAAGCTGCTCAAGATTCAAAAGTAATTCAGGCCGCAAGAGACGACTTGTCTGTTATATCTGGACAAATGCCAATTACTACAACGGCAAAAAAATCAATTGCTACATATAAAACAAGAACTGGCATGCCATTGGGTGTAAAAGTTACTTTGCGCGGCAATACTATGTATGAGTTTATAGACAGGTTAATTACAATATCACTGCCTAGAATTCGTGATTTCAGAGGGCTAAAGAAAAATAGCTTTGATGGCCAAGGAAATTATGCACTAGGAATTCAAGAGTGCACAATATTTCCAGAAATTAATGTTGATAGATTAGATAAGATCAGAGGCTTGGATATCGTGATTTGTACAAGTGCTACTACTGATGCAGCAGCATTAAGCTTACTTCAGTCTCTTAACTTTCCAATCAAGGAACCAAACCAACTAGGATAATTATTATGGCTAAACAGAGTATGATAGAAAAAAACAAGACTAGAATTAGATTATCAGATCTAGATTTAGTTAAAAGAAAAGCTCTAAAAGATATTATTATGAGTAAAAAGACACCGATTGATGAAAGATTTCAGGCTCAATTAAAATTAGCAAAAATGAGAAGAAATGGTGCGCAGACTAGAGTTAGAAATAGATGTACGTTAACTGGAAGACCTCGCGGTTATCATAACAGAGTTAAAATGTCGAGAATTGCATTAAGGGAACTAGCTTCATCAGGCCAAATTCCCGGCATGACAAAGTCAAGTTGGTAGAAAGGAATATTATATGTCATTATCAGATCCATTAGCAGACTTATTCACTAGAATAAGAAATGCTCAAATGAGAAACAAAAAAGTAGTTACCTCTCCAGCTTCGAAGCTTAGAGCTGGAATATTAGAAGTATTAGCTAAAGAAGGCTATATTAGAGGCTATGCAATGACACAGCATACTTCAGGGAGAAATGAATTAGATATAGAGTTAAAATATGATGGCAATGGTCCCGTTATCACTAGTATAACTCGAATATCCAAGCCAGGAAGAAGAGTTTATTCGGGTGCAACAAGCATACCTTCCGTTCATAACGGATTGGGTATATCAATTGTATCTACTTCTCGTGGAGTAATGTCAGACACAGAAGCACGCGACCAAAAACTTGGTGGCGAAATTATTTGTAAGGTTTTTTAAGGAATATAATTATGTCAAGAGTAGGATCAAAAATAATAACTGTACCAGATAATGTTAAGATTTTTATAGAAAATGGTATGGTGCATGCTGAGGGACCAAAAGGAAAGTTATCAACTAAGATTAATGACGGCATCGATGTAAATATTACTGACAAAGAAGTAACGTGCTTGCCAAGAAAAAAAGATCGTCAATCTTTAGCGTTTTGGGGTCTGCAAAGAAACTTAGTTAATAATATTGTTATTGGTGTAGGCGAAGGATTCACAAAAAAGCTTGAAATGAATGGTGTTGGATATAGAGCTGCAGTTCAGGGCACTACCTTAGAATTATTGTTAGGGTTTAGTCATCCAATTAAATATCCAATTCCACAAAACCTAGAAATTAAAGTAGATAAGCAAAATAATATTGAAATATTTGGTGCCGATAAACAGCTAGTTGGCCAAGTTGCAGCTGAAATAAGAAGTTTTAGAGGCCCAGAACCCTATAAGGGAAAAGGTATTAAATATTCTGGTGAATTTATTGTAAGAAAAGAAGGTAAGAAAAAATAATGTCAATTTCAATTAAACAAAAAAGAGCAAGTAAAGTTAGATATACTTTAAAAAAGAGAAATAAAGATCGCTTAAGAATGTCTATCTTTAAGTCTGCTAAAAATCTTTATGTGCAAGTTATTGATGATGTCGCAAGCAAAACAATTTGTAGCGCATCTTCACTAGCTTCGAGTAAAAAGAAAAATGGTTGTAACGTTGAATCAGCTAAATCTTTGGGGTCAACAATCGCAAAGTTAGCCAAAGAAAAAGGTATTGATAAAGTTTACTTGGATAGAGGTCCAAATATATATCATGGAATAATTAAAACATTAGCAGATGAAGCAAGATCCGCAGGATTAACAATTTAAGGAATAAATATGGCATACTCACGAGATAATAAAGCCCCAAAAGATGACATAAAAGACAAATTAGTTGCAATTAATAGGGTAACTAAGGTTGTTAAAGGCGGTAGAAGATTTGGATTTGCTGCCCTAGTAGTAGCAGGAGATGAGTCTGGACGCGTTGGTTTTGGCAAGGGTAAGGCTAAAGAAGTTCCCGAGGCAATAAAAAAAGCCAATGATGCTGCGAGAAAAAGTATGTTTAAAATACCTTTAAAAGAAGGCAGAACCCTACATCATGATATAGTTGGAAATCATGGTGCAAGCAAAGTCGTTATGCGTTCAGCACCTACTGGAACTGGAATAATTGCAGGCGGTTCTGTTCGTGCTGTTTTTGAATTATTGGGTATTAAAGATATTGTATGTAAATCTATTGGAAGTGCTAATCCGTACAATATTATTAGAGCGGCAGTAAATGGACTGAAACAACAAAAGTCACCAAAAATGGTTGCTGCTCGAAGAAGTAAAAAAGTTACTGAAATTAATTCTGTTAGAGATTAAAAAATGAGTCAAAAAATTAAAATCACGCTTATAAAAAGTTCAATTGGTTCTGTTAAGAAAATTATTGGCACAATAAAAGGACTGGGCTTAAAGAAGATGCGAAGCACATCTGTTCTTGTTGAATCTCCAGAGGTTCTTGGAATGATTAAAAAAGTAAAACATTTGGTTAAAACTGAGAAAGTTTAATATTATGAAGTTAAATGAATTAAAAAAACCTAAAGGACATACCTTTACCTCTAAGCGTGTTGGTAGAGGAATTGGATCAGGAAAAGGAAAGACTTCAGGTAGTGGCCACAAAGGACAAAAAGCAAGATCTGGCGTAGCAATTAATGGTTTTGAAGGTGGTCAAATGCCTTTATTCAGAAGACTACCTAAATTTGGATTTACCAATATTGGTCGCACTGAGTATGTTGAAATGAATTTGGAAGATATTCAAAAAATCATTGTAAAAAATAAGATTACTGAAGATCAGGTTATTAATATTGATCTTTTAAAAAAGTTATCAATTATTAAAAAGAAAAACACATTAAAGCTTAAGATTCTAGGACGGGGTGAGATGTCATCTAAAAACTCTATTGAGTGTCACAAAATATCTAAGTCCGCACAGGAAAAGACCAAAAAAACTGGTAATAACGTTACCATAAGTTAAAAATATTATGGCTTCTGCAGCAGAACAATTAGCTTCAAATTTTAATTTTGGAATGTTCCGAAAGGCAACTGAACTAAAGAATCGTATTTGGTTTACTCTTGGTGTTTTAATTATTTATAGATTTGGAACTTATATTCCATTGCCTGGTATTGATATAGATCAACTAGCTCTTTTAGTTGATTCAAATCAAAGTGGAATACTAGGAATGTTTGATGTGTTTGCTGGTGGTGCAATTAGTCGTATGGCTATTTTTGCTCTTGGCATTATGCCTTATATTTCAGCATCAATTATTATCCAATTAATGACTAGTGTTTCTCCAGCCTTAGCTAACTTAAAAAAAGAAGGTGAACCTGGAAGAAAAAAAATAACTCAATATACGAGATATGGAACTGTGATATTAGCTTTATTACAAGGTTACGGCATATCTGTCGGACTGGAGTCTGCTGGTCAAATAGTTACAGATCCAGGATTATTTTTTAGAGTTTCAACAACCATTACATTAGTAGGTGGAACAGTATTTCTTATGTGGCTGGGTGAGCAAATTACAAGTAGAGGTATTGGAAATGGAATTTCATTAATTATATTTTCAGGTATTGTTGCAGAGATACCCAGCGCCTTAATTAACACATTAACCTTGGGAAGACAGGGAACAATTTCAACGCTTACTTTATTGTTTTTATTTGCCTTAGTTATTGCTGTAGTTATTTTTATAATCTTTATGGAAAGAGCACAAAGAAGACTTCTTGTGCAATATCCAAAAAGACAAATGGGAAACAAGATGATGGGTGGAGATACATCACATTTACCACTTAAATTAAATACAGCGGGTGTAATTCCAGCAATTTTTGCATCTTCAATTTTATTACTACCTATAACCATAGCAAACTTTAATCTTTCATCAGAACAATCATGGTTAACTGATATATCTGCTTTACTTGGTAGGGGGCAGCCGCTTTATATGGCACTTTATGCTTCAGCAATAATATTTTTTGCTTTCTTTTATACCTCTATTGTTTTTAATCCGGTTGAAACTGCTGATAATTTAAAAAAGAATGGTGGATTTATTCCTGGTATCAGACCTGGTGAAAAAACTGCTCAATATATAGATTTTGTCCTATCAAGAATTACAGCTATTGGAGCTTCATATTTAGCATTTGTCTGTATTCTTCCAGAAATATTAATTTCTCAATATTCAATACCTTTTTACTTAGGTGGAACATCGCTTTTAATAGTAGTTGTAGTTGGAATGGATACTGTTGGACAAATTCAAAGCCATTTGTTTGCATATCAGTATGAAGGCTTAATCAAAAAATCAAGAATTAGAGGCAGAAGAAAATGAATCTAATTTTACTTGGGCCACCTGGTGCTGGCAAGGGAACTCAGGCGAAAATGATTTGTCAAAAATTTAATCTATGCCATCTATCTACAGGCGATATTCTTAGAAATGAAGTTTCCAATGGCACTGATTTAGGTGTGCTTGCTAAAGATGTAATCGATAAAGGCCAGTTGGTCTCTGATGATATAATTATTAAAATAATAAAAAGTTTTTTAAATGAAAATAATAATAAATTCTCTGGATTTCTATTTGATGGGTTTCCTAGATCACTTGATCAAGCAAACAAACTAAATGATTTAATGAAAAGTATTAATATAGTTATTCATAAAGTGATTTTACTAAATGTTGATCAGTCAGTATTACTTGAACGTATTATACAAAGAAAAGAAGTAGAAGGACGAAAAGATGACAATAAAAATGTTCTTGAATCTAGGTTAGATGTATACCTTACGCAAACACAACCGCTCGTTGATTATTACAATGATCTTAACTTACTTAAAAAAGTGGATGGAACTAATGAAATTAATCAAGTAAATCAAGATATTAACACTATCTTGGAGGCTGCTTAATATGCTTGACCATTTGCTTAATAATCATATAATCCGCCAATCTCTCAATAACTGCAATCAAAGGATATATCTGTGGCTCGTATAGCTGGTGTAAACATTCCAAGTCAAAAAAAAATAGTAATAGCTCTTACCTATGTGTATGGAATTGGAAGAAAATTTTCAGTTGATATATGTAAGGAAGCTAATATTGATGAAAACATTAGAGTTCAAGATTTATCAGAAGCTGATATTAAAAAAGTTACAGATATTGTATCTGCAAGCTTTACTGTAGAAGGTGATCTTAGAAGAGAAGTTTCTGCAAATATTAAAAGACTAAAAGATTTAGGTGCGTATAGAGGTGTTAGACATAGAAAAAATTTACCATGTCGTGGACAAAGAACACATACCAACGCAAGAACAAAAAAAGGTAAAGCTATAGCAATTGCCGGAAAGAAAAAGATAACTAAGTAATATGGCTGATAATAAAATAGTTAAGAAAAAAAAGTCTAAAAAGAATATTGTTTCTGGTATGGCTTATATAAGCGCATCATTTAATAATACTATGATTACAATTACCGATGAACAGGGCAATAGTGTAGCTTGGTCATCTGCTGGTGTAAAAGGATTTAAAGGATCAAGAAAATCAACTCCGTATGCAGCGCAGGTTGCTGCTGAGGATGCTGGAAATAAAGCTAAAGAATTTGGCTTAAAGAATTTGCAGGTATTTGTAAAAGGACCTGGCGGAGGAAGAGAATCTGCTTTACGTGCTTTACAAGCAGTTGGATTCTATATCACGTCCATTAAAGACACTACTCCGATTCCACATAATGGATGTAGACCACCTAAAAAAAGACGAGTTTAAATATTTATTAATATAAAGGGTAATAACATGAGCATAATAAACAACTGGCAGGCATTAATTAAGCCTTCTAAATTATCACTAGTGCCGTCAGATACTTCTAGCTTTCAAGCTACGTTAACGGCTGAACCATTAGAAAGAGGTTTTGGGTTAACTTTGGGCAATGCAATTAGAAGAGTTTTATTGTCATCTTTACAAGGAACAGCAGTTACAGCTATTAAAATTGAGAATGTACTGCATGAATTTTCATCTATTGACGGTGTCAGAGAGGATGTTACGGATATTGTTTTAAACATTAAATCTCTTTCTTTAAACATGCATTCGGAAGGCGTTAAAAAAATGTCATTAAATGTTACTGGTCCAGGAGAGATTACTGCTGGAATGATTAATGCTCCTTCAGAAATTGATATTATTAATCCCGAATTAGTTATTTGTAACTTAGATGATAATGTTGAGTTTAATATGGAACTAACTGTAACCAAAGGTAAGGGTTATGTTGCCGCAGAGCACAATAAAATAGAAGATGCTCCAATTGGCTTAATACCCGTAGATTCAATCTTTAGCCCTGTAAAACAAGTAGCTTATAGCGTTGAGAACACACGTGAAGGTAAAGTTTTAGATTATGATAAATTAACTATGACAATTGAAACAGACGGCTCAATTTCACCAGAAGATTCAATTGCTTTTGCCGCAAGGATAATTCAGGATCAATTACAATCATTTATTAATTTTGACGAACCCGAAGAAATTATTGCTGAACCAGACGCATTAGAGCCTCAGTTTAATAAAAATCTATTAAGAAAAGTAGAAGAGCTAGAGCTATCTGTCAGATCAATGAATTGTCTAAGAAATGATAATATCATTTACATTGGTGACTTGGTTCAAAAAACTGAAACAGAAATGTTAAGAACACCAAACTTTGGTAGAAAATCACTAAATGAAATAAAAGAAGTTTTAGGTGTTATGTCATTATATCTAGGTATGGAAGTTCCAAATTGGCCACCAGAGAATATTGAAGAAATGGCAAGAAAAATTGAAGATCCTTATAATTAAAATTTACAGAGTATAAAAATATGAGACACGGTATAGCCAAAAGAAAATTAAACAGAACGTCTACACACAGAATCTCTATGCTAGAAAATATGGCAGTGTCTTTGATTAAAAGTGAGACAATTAAGACTACCTTACCAAAAGCAAAAGAACTCAGACCATTTGTTGAAAAAATTATTACTTTGGGCAAAAAAAATACAAACGCCTCTAGAATAAATGCATTTAGCTCGCTTAGAGATGGCGAAGCGGTTACAAAAGTTTTTTCTGATCTTTCTAAAAGGTTTGAAAAAAGAAATGGTGGATACTGTAGAATTGTAAAGGCTGGCTTCCGTACAGGCGATAAGGCTCCAATGGCATATATTCAACTCTTAGATCAAGAAGCTAAATAGTCTAACCAATCTCATATTTAAGGCTCTTTAGTCAAAAAATAAAGATTACTTGTATGGCTAAACATTTAAGCTCAATAATTATTGAAGATATTGATATTGATACAAGGCTAGATCGATATTTAGTTAACTCCCTTACAGTTCCTCAAAGTTTAATCCAAAAAGATCTTAGAAAAGGCTTAATAAGAGTCAATGATAAGAAGAAAACTGCAAACTATAGAATTCAAGCAGGTGATATCATACAACTTTCAAAAAATTACGAAGAAAATGACAAAAGAGTAATTAGCAAGCCAAACAGTAAAGATCTTGAAAGATTAAAGAAATCTATAATATTTTCAGATGTAAATTATTTTATAATTAATAAGTGGAATAAAATAGCTGTTCAAGGTGGTAGTGGTCTAAGGAAAAATCTAGATGATACATTAAACGGCTCGAATCTTTTTAATAGCAGACCATTGCTGGTTCATCGCCTAGATAAGGACACTAGTGGGATTTTAATTTTTGCACTGAATAGACCATCAGCAAAACACTTTGCGGATTTATTTAGTGAAAGAAAAATAACAAAAAGCTATGAAGCTGTTGTTATTGGTGTTCCAGATAATGATCTAGGTGTAATGAACAATGATATTATTGAAGACGATCAAGTATATAATGCAGAAACTAAGTATAGAATTATAAAAAAATTATCTAATAACTTAACTCATATAGAGTTAAGTCCTATAACAGGACGAAAACACCAATTAAGAATTCACTGTAAATTAAGTGGTTTCCCCATCTTAGGTGACAATAAGCACTATTTACCTGTGTCAAAAGATTTTAAAAATGAAAATAATCTTTTTTTACATGCAAAAAAAATTCAATTTGAAGATCAAACAGGTGAGCTGATCAAAGTGGAAGCAGATTTACCAGAACATTTTTTTAATTACATATGATTGTCTAATTTAAATTAATTAGTTATTATAGGAACCATTATGAAATCAATTATAGAAGAGCTAGAAAAAAAAAGAAGCCAAGCCAGAGAAGGTGGTGGCAAGAAAAGAGTTGATGCACAACATGCTAAAGGTAAGCTTACAGCCCGTGAGAGAATAGACGTACTTCTAGATCAAGATACTTTTGAAGAATATGACATGTACGTTGAACATAGGACTAATGACTTTGGGATGGGAAAACAAAAGTACCCTGGTGACAGTGTTGTTACAGGTAGTGGAAAAATTAATGGAAAATTAGTTTACGTTTTTAGTCAAGACTTTACAGTTTTTGGAGGCTCTTTATCAGAAGCACACGCAGAAAAAATTTGTAAAATAATGGATATGGCACTTAAAGTTGGTGCTCCTGTAATAGGTATAAATGATTCTGGTGGAGCTCGTATTCAAGAAGGCGTGGCTTCCTTAGCAGGATATGGAGATGTATTTCAAAGAAATGTCCTTGCCTCTGGAGTAGTGCCACAAATATCTGTAATTATGGGTCCATGTGCAGGAGGTGCTGTTTACTCACCTGCTATGACTGACTTTATTTTTATGGTAAAAGATACCTCATTTATGTTTGTCACAGGTCCTGATGTTGTTAAAACTGTAACTCAAGAAAATGTTACTCAAGAGGAATTAGGTGGAGCCAAAACACATACTTCAAAATCCTCTGTTGCAGATGGAGCGTATGAAAATGATATCGAGACATTGTATGAGGTAAAAAAACTAATAAATTTACTACCATCAAGTAACAAGGAAAAATCAATCAAACATAGCACTGAGTATCAAGACCTTAGTCCTGATCTATCATTAGATACCTTGGTACCTGATAATCCAAATAAACCATATGATATGCTTGAGCTAATAAATAAAGTTGTTGATAATAGTGACTTTTTTGAAATTCAAGCTGAGTATGCAAAAAATATGATTGTTGGCTTTGGAAGAGTACAGGGCCGTACCGTAGGACTTGTAGCTAATCAGCCTTTAGTTTTAGCTGGCTGCCTAGATATAGATGCAAGTAAAAAAGCAGCTAGATTTGTAAGGTTTTGTGATTGTTTTAATATCCCAATTATAACATTTGTAGATGTTCCAGGGTTTTTACCGGGCGTTTCACAAGAACATAACGGTATTATTAAAAACGGTGCTAAATTACTTTATGCCTATGCCGAGGCAACTGTTCCAAAAATCACCATCATTACGCGTAAAGCGTATGGAGGAGCATACGTAGTTATGGCCTCAAAGCACTTGAGAGGCGACATTAATTATGCGTGGCCAACTGCTGAGATAGCCGTAATGGGGGCAAAAGGAGCTGTAGAAATTCTATATAGAAATGAGCTTAAAAATGAAAAAGATATTGCTGAAAAAACAAATGAATACACCAAACAATTTGCTAATCCATTTATTGCATCTAGCAGAGGTTTTATTGATGATGTTATCAAGCCACAGTCTACAAGAAAAAGAATAGCAGTTGCATTAGATAACTTGGAAAATAAAGAGTTAACATCACCATATAAAAAACACGACAATATACCGTTATAATATGATAAAAAAAATTCTTATCGCTAATAGAGGCGAAATTGCATGTAGGATTATAAAAACTGCAAAAAAAATGAATATAAAAACTGTAGCTGTTTACTCGGACGCAGATAAGAATGCTAATTTTGTAAAGTTAGCTGATGAAGCGTATTACATTGGACCTTCAGCTCCCAATGAATCATACCTGGTTATTAATAAAATTATTGAGATTGCAAAAAAATCAAAGAGCGACGCTATACATCCTGGTTATGGATTTTTATCTGAGAATTTTAACTTTGTTAAGGCACTTGAAAAAGAAAAAATAAAGTTCATAGGGCCTAACAAAAATGCAATAACAAAAATGGGTGACAAGATTGAATCTAAGAACCTTGCAATGAAATTAAAGTTAAACGTAATACCTGGCCATACTGAAGCAATTAAAGATCCTAAGAAAGCTATTAAAATTGCTGAAAAAATTGGCTTTCCTATCCTATTAAAAGCGTCAGCTGGTGGTGGTGGAAAGGGAATGAGAATAGTAGAATCACGTGGAGAATTAGAAGAAAATCTAAAGGCGGCACAAAGCGAGGCCCTAAATAGCTTTGGAGATGATAGGGTGTTTATTGAAAAATATATTATAAATCCTAGACATATAGAAATTCAAATTCTATGTGACAAACATGGAAATCAAATTCATCTAGGTGAACGTGAATGTTCAATACAAAGAAGATATCAAAAAGTTATAGAAGAGTGCCCATCCTCATTTGTTGACAATGAACTGCGTGATGCAATGGCAGAACAGGCACTTAGATTAGCTAAGGAAGTAAATTATGATTCCGCAGGTACAGTTGAATTTGTGGTTGACGATAAAAAGAACTTCTATTTTTTGGAAATGAATACACGTTTGCAGGTTGAGCACCCAGTTACAGAGCTTGTGACAGGAGTGGATCTTGTAGAGCAAATGATTAACTGTGCCAATGGAAAAAAATTAAATTTAAAACAAAAAGATATAAGCCTTAATGGCTGGTCCATTGAATCAAGAATATATGCTGAAGACCCTCTAAAAGATTTTTTACCTTCAATAGGAAGAATTATTGAATACCATGAGCCAAAGCAAACAAAAGACGATGAGCTCATAAGAAATGATACGGGTGTTTCGGGTGGTTCTGATATCAGTATATTTTATGATCCAATGATTTCTAAACTAGCTGTGCATGCCCCCAGCAGAGACAAAGCTATTAATCTTATGATTGATGCATTACAGCAATACTATATTTCTGGTGTGACTCATAATATTGCATTTTTGATCTCAACATTAAAAAATAAAGATTTTAAAAGTGGAGCTATAAATACAAATTTTATTAAAAAAAACTATCCAAAAGGTTACTCTTATAATTATGGAATGAATAAATCTTTAATAAAAAAATTCAATTATGCAGCAATTTTAATTTATAAAAAATTAAACTCAACAAGCAACGAATCAAATCTTTCAGTAATTATAGACAAAAAGGAAACAAGTTTTTTAATTAACGAAGTTAATCTATCTAATGATTCTTTTTCTATTAGCTTAAACGAAAAAGATAAACAACACTTTATAGAATCTGCTTGGAAAAATAATGAAAAAATAATGAAATTAAAAATTGATGATGAACTTTGTTTTATAAAAGTTAATAAAGTCTCTAATTTTAATCAATTTTCACTAACAGCTGAAGACTGTAGCTTAGACTTAATCGTTGCTCCTGAAAAATACAAAAACCTTTTCAATTATATGCCTGAAATTAAAGTAGAAGACTTGTCTAAGAAATTAATCTCTCCAATGCCAGGGCTTATTAAATCAATAGATGTCAAAAAAGGGCAGTCAGTTAAAGCTGGGGAGCAAATTGTTATTATTGAGGCAATGAAAATGGAAAATATATTAAAGAGTGAAAAAGACTGTATAGTTGAAGATATTTTTATTGATGAAGGCTCTTCTGTCAGCACAGATGAGATACTAGTAACTTTCAAATAAAGCCTTTAAATAGCTTGAACCATTAAATCAATTAAGGCTTTTCTTTTCATAAGACAGATTAATCCTTGAATGATATAATTCTGTCAATAAAATAATGAAAAGAGAGCACTTCCAAGTATTGTGTTGATCGTTAATTTTCAATTTTCTTTTGGAGAGAATTTTATGAGCGCTGTAAAAATTACAGATGAGAATGGCATCCGATGGCTGACCCTAAGTCGACCAGATCAGTTAAATGCTTTAACAGTAGATTTTCTCACTGAACTTAGTGAAGCTTTTGACTCAGCTAGTACTGATAATAATGTACGCTGTCTAGTAATTACTGGGAGCGGACGAGCATTTTGCTCTGGTGCTGACGTTGATGAATGGGCTAGTGCTGAAGCACGCGGTGCATTGGAAACATATGGTTGGACTGAGGCTGCTCACTTAACAATGGTTAAGTTGACTAAAATACCAAAGCCAGTTATTGCAATGATTAATGGTATTACAGTAGGAGCCGGTCTTGACCTTGCTCTATGTTGTGATTTTAGATATGCGTCTAATAAGGCTAAATTTAAAGCTGGGTACACGTCAATGGCATATTCACCAGATGCAGGCTCTAGTTGGCATTTGCCACGCTTAATAGGTCTAGAGAAAGCAAAAGAATTTTTATTTTATGATGAAACATGGCTAGCTCAACGAGCTCATGAATCAGGAATAATTACAGGCTTATTTGAAGCTGAAAAATTATCTACAGAAGTAGAGACACTTGCAAAATGTTTAGCTGCCGGGCCAACATTTGCCTATGGTAAAACAAAAGAACTATTAGATATTGGTTCTCAAAATACTTTATTAATTCAGCTTCTGCTGGAACAAGAGACAGGACTTTTATGTGGCAGATCAGAAGATGCTAAGGAAGCAATCAAAGCCTCTATTGAAAAAAGAAAAGCAAATTTTATAGGGAGATAATTAAAGTATGAACTTTCAACTTTCTGAAGAACAAGAAATGCTGATTAATTCAGTTCAAGCATTTGTAAAAAAAGAACTATTACCACATGAGGATGAAGTAGATAGACAGGATAATGTTTCGCCTGAACTAGCTTCTGATATTCGTCAAAAAGCAATTAAAGCTGGGTTGTATGCCTTTAACATGCCTATAGAAAGTGGTGGGCCAGGACTAGACTTTATATCACAAGCCTTAATTGAACGTGAACTATCCAAATGTAGTTGGGCTCTTCACGTTAATGTGGCTCGACCTTCCAAAATATTAATGGCTTGTAAGGGAAAACAGATAGAGGAATACCTCAAGCCTTGTGTAGCTGGAAATAAAATTGATTGTTTTGCTCTAACTGAACCTGGTTCTGGTTCTGATGCTAATGCAATGAATACCAAAGCAAGTAAAGATGGTGACGACTTTATTTTAAATGGATCTAAACACTTTATAAGTCATGCAGGGTATGCCGATTTTGCAATTGTGTTTGCTGTTACAGGCACATATGAGCATAAGGGCCGTAGTCGAAATGAAGTAACTGCATTTCTAGTAGATTCAAACAGTGCTGGCCTAACTATTCGTCGAGGCCCCAACTGTACTAGTAATCGTGGTTACCATACCTTTGAGTTATTTTTTGATGATTGTAGGGTTTCATCTCAAAAGGTATTAGGTGAAACTGGCAAAGGTTGGGATGTTGCAAATGATTGGCTAACTGCTGGACGAGTTATGGTTGCAGCTAATTGCGTAGGTCAAGCTCAACGAGCCTTAGATGCCTCTCTTTCTTGGTCAGCAAACCGTAAGCAATTTGGTAAATCAATTGGAATGAATCAAGGAATTTCTTTTAAATTAGCTGACATGGCAACAGAAATAAGAGCTGCAGATTTACTAACTTTGTACGCAGCTGAAAAGATGGATCTTGGCTCACTATCTGATGCTGATGCTGGAATGGCAAAATTATTTGCTAGTGAAGTTTTAGGCCGTGCAGTTGATGAGGCTGTACAAATCTATGGTGGAATGGGATTGATGGACCAAATTCCAATAGAAAGAATGTGGCGAAATGCTAGAATTGAAAGAATATGGGAAGGTACTTCAGAAATTCAGAGGCACATCATATCACGAGAACTATTGGCACCATATCAGAATTAATAAGCCAGCTTAGTCTCAATAGATAATTATGAATAAATCAAAAAATCTACGACGCTTTTTAGCGCCTAAAAGCATCGCCTTTTTTGGAGGCAAGTCTATGGTTGATTCTGTAAGGCGCTGTCGACAAGGTGGCTTTCAAGGACCTGTTTGGTTGATAAACCCTAAACATAAAGTAATTGATGGTGAGACCTGCTTTAAATCAATCTTTGATCTACCTGGACCTATTGATGCAGCATTTATTGGAACGGATAATGAAACTACCGTGAATATTGTCCAGCAACTAAACGATTCTGGAGCAGCTGGTGCTGTGTGTTATGCTTCTGGATTTGCTGAAATGAGTGCAGAAGGTAAAAAGATGCAGATTAAGCTACTTGAAGCGAGTGGGGACATGGCACTAATAGGGCCTAATTGTTATGGTATACTTGATTATTTACATGGAGCCGCCTTATGGCCTGTTGCTCATGGCGGCAAAATAGTTAAAAAAGGTGTAGCAATCCTTACGCAAAGCGGCAACTTTGCTTACAATCTATCTATGGCAGATAGGTCTCTTCCAATTGCTTACATGGTGAGCGTTGGTAATCAAGCCTCAATCAAAGTACACGATTTAATTGAAGCTCTTTTAGAAGAACCACGCGTAACTGCAATCGGAATTCATATTGAAGGCTTAAGAGAGATAGCTGCTTTTGAAAAAGTTTCCATGATAGCTTTAAAAAAAGGCATTCCAATTATTGCTATGAAAATTGGAGCATCAAGAATTGGAGCAGAATTAGCTTTAAGCCATACCAGTTCACTAGCAGGCTCTGATGATCTTTATAATGCTTTATTTGACCGTGTTGGGATTATTCGAGTAAGTGGACCCACGGGCTTTATCGAAACAATGAAAATAGCATCTTGCCAAAAAATACCCAAAGGACCAAAATTTGCTGCCTTAGCAGTCTCAGGCGGTGATGCTGGTTTTATAGCGGACTATAGTGAGACTAATAATTTAGAGCTACCCAATTTAACTTCAGTACAAAATTTATCATTGCAAACTGTGCTACCAAAATTTGCTAGTATTTCTAATCCATTAGACTTTACTACAGCAATATGGGGCAATGAAAGTGCATTAAGAGGTTGTGTTAAAACAATGCTAGATGGAAACATAGATTTTGGATTTTTAGTTCTAGACTATCCTACAGAAGAGTCTGGTGAGCGTGTACAATGTGATTTAATGGCTGATATTTTTCAGCAAGAATTGAGCAAAAAAGGAATTCCAGGAGCTATTGCATCTGCTTTTCCAGAGCTTTTACCAAAAGCAACTAGGGAAAAATTACACAATCATGAAATCTCTGCTCTACAAGGTGTTGAAGATGGTTTAGCTGCAATTGGACGAGTAGTACAATATAGTATTCGTCGAAATGAAATTCTCAGTCAAATAGATGATTTTGAAAAAACTTTATTACTAGCACCACCACTACAAGGCGAAACTACTTTAATGAATGAATGGGAAAGTAAGCAAAAATTAGCAGAGTATGGAGTCCCCATACCAGAGGGTCACCTGGTAAGCAAAGAGCAAGTTGAAAGTGCTGCTCAAGAATTAAATTGTCCTGTTGCAGTCAAGCTAGTTAACAATAATTTGCAACATAAAACAGAAGCAGGTGCAGTAATTATTAATATTAAAACACCTAAACAAGCCGGTCTTCTTGCTTTTGAAATGGTTGATAAAATTAAACGTAATTATCCAGATATAAACACAAGTACTTTGTTAGTTGAGAAAATGTCAAATCATCAAGTAGCTGAGTTAATCATCGGTGTAAAACGTGAAGAAAACTTTGGGTTAGCTCTTATTATTGGGTCTGGGGGAATACTAGTTGAATTGATCCAAGACAGCATAAGCTTATTGTTACCAACAACTGAAAAAGCAGTTGAACGAGCATTGCTTAAATTAAAAGCTGCTAAATTATTAAATGGTTATCGCGGTAAATCACCAGGAGATATTAAAAGCACAATAAAAGCTATCATGTCTATTGCTAATTTTGCTGAAATTAATCTAGATAAATTACAAGAGCTAGATGTTAACCCATTGATAGTAATGGATAATGGGGTAGTAGCCGCAGATGCCTATATTAGCATGATTATCCCTATAAAAAATTAATAAAATAATTTTTTCCTTACAATATTTTTATTTGATTAAATTATCTTAAGCCATTTCCATCTACTGCAATTGATTGACCTGAGATTTTATTTCCATCATCAGAAATTAAAAATGAGCATAGCTTTCCTATGTCATTCTCTTCTATCCAACAACTCATTGAAGAAGCTGATAAGAATTCTTGCTCAACTTTTTTTTCAGAAACACCTAAGGACTTAGCCTGTGCTTTAATAACCTTGTTCATGCGCACACCTTTTATTGATCCAGGTAATATTGCATTTACTCTAATCTTAAATTTTCCTAGTTCCATAGCAGCAGTCTTTGTAAAACCAATTGTTGCCCACTTGCTCGAAGCATAAGGTGATCGCAAAGGAAAGCCATAAATTCCAGCAGTTGAAGATATATTTATGATTGAACCACTTTTATTTTTTTTAAGCATAGGTATCGCATGCTTGGTAAATAAAAAATGCCCTATAACATTTGTCTTTAATGTTTGTTCCCAGTCCTTATAGCTTAATTTTTCAATTAATCCAGTGGGACCGGAAATTCCGACATTATTAATTAAGCAATCAATCTTATTAGTTATTTTTTGTATGTTTTTAAAAAAATCAATAATTTCCTTTTCTTCGTCTGCATTGCATAAAAAAGCATAAATTTTATTTTTATATATTTTATTAGCATTAATTTTTTTAACAGCAGACTTATTAATGTCACAAAGAAATATATTTGCTCCTCTGTTATGTAGTATTTTTGCTGCAGCCCAACCAACACCAGTTGCACCAGCAGAAATAATAATATTTTTATTTTTTAGGATCATTTTACTACTTTTTCCTTTAGATATCGTTGCAAATTAATAATTATAAATTTCATAAATTAAGTATTTTTGATAAATTTTCTTTAATGATAAGATCTAATTCATTTTTCTTAATATTTATTCCTAAATCTGCAATACTAGTTACATTTTTGTTACTAAGACCACAAGGATTTATCCCGGAGTAGTGCTCTAGAGTCGGATTGTGATTAATACTAAAGCCATGGTAACTAACCCATTTTCTAAACCTACAACCTATACTTGCTATTTTATGTAATTGATTATTCGGTTTTTTTATAAAGACACCGTGATGATTATCATTTTTCTCACTTTTAATTCCAATTTCATTAAGTGTTCCAATAATGACATCCTCTAAAGCTCTTACAAAATTACCTACATCTTTATTTTTTTTATTTAAGTTAATCATAGTATAAACTACTCTTTGGCCAGGACCGTGATAAGTATATTTTCCACCGCGGTTTGATAAATATATAGGAAACTTATTTTTATTTAACAAGTCAGCAGGATCAGCCATAATTCCACTGGTATAAAGAGAAGGGTAATCAAGTAGCCAGATTAATTCTTCAGAATCATCCCTTGCTATCTTGTTAACCTCTGACTCCATATATTTAATAGAGGCAACATAGTCTTCTGGTTTATTTGATATTTTCCATCTCATATTATTATTTCTTATTAAGTGAAATTTAACCTATTTTCATGTAAATAATAAGTATTATGATAAACAAATTTGAAATTACTAAAAATAATGAGCGTATTGTGCTTAGTAATGATTTAATTAAATTAACAATTAAACTATCAAATAAAAAAGAAATTCATGCAATTAAAGAGCTCTTAGCAAATGTACATCCAGGTGACTTAGCGGATTTACTCACATTTCTAAACAGTGAGCAAAGAACATTCTTATTAGAAAATCTAGATGAGAATGTTTACACGTCTGTTCTGGCAGAAATTGATGATTCAATATTAGATGAAACTATAAAAAGCCTTGATAAAAAAGAAGTAGCAAAAGCTATTTCTGACATGGAAACTAATGATGCAGTTTCTTTAATTGAATCTTTAGAACCTGTTGATCAGCAAAAAATATTAAATGAAGTTTCTGATGAGGATCGAGAAATATTTCAAGAAAGTCTAAATTATCCTGAAGATTCAGCCGGACGAAGAATGCAAAAAGAATATGTTGCATTACCATCATTTTGGACTGTAGGACAAACAATTGATTATCTTAGAGAAGAAATTGATTTACCTAATGATTTTTTAGAAATCTTTGTTGTTGATCCAATGAACAAACCACTTGGAAATATCCCTGTTTCAAGAGTTTTACGTAGCTCGAAAAATAAATTTTTAAGTAAGATAATGCAAGATAATCCGATATTAATACCTGCTATAATGGACCAAGAAGAAGTTGCTTATGAATTTGAAAAATATTCCTTGGTTTCTGCTGGAGTAATTGATGAGCTAGGTAAATTAATTGGTCGAATTACTGCTGATGATGTAGTTTGGGTTTTACAGGAAGAGGCTGAAGAAGACATCTTACTTTTGGGAGGTGTTTCAGAAACAGAGGCCAATCAAAACATACTGCAATCTGTTCGAAAAAGATTTATATGGCTTTTTTTAAACTTACTTACAGCAATACTAGCCTCTATTGTAATTAGTTTATTTGATGCAAGTATTGAAAAAATGGTTGCTCTTGCTGTTCTCATGCCAATCATCGCCTCTATGGGGGGTAATGCAGGCACCCAGACATTAACATTAACGATAAGGTCTTTAGCTACCAGAGAACTAATAGACAGCAATAGAAGCAAAATATTAAATAAAGAAATTGGCATATCTTTTTTAAATGGCATAATTTTTTCAATTATCACAGGATTGTTGTCCTATATTTGGTTTAGAGATTTAAACTTATCTTTGATAGTAGGGACTGCAATTATTGTTAATATTTTTTCTGCTGGAATATTTGGATTTATTATTCCATATGCGCTAAATTCAATGAAGATTGATCCTGCAATTGCATCAAGCGTATTTGTTACAACAGTTACTGATGTAGTAGGCTTTTTCTGCTTCTTAGGCTTAGCCTCTATTTTTCTTAACTAAATTAATATATTATCTATAAGCCTTACGTCATTAATATGTGCAGCTATGAAGATTCTTGATTTTTTATGTGGCTTAGTTGAGGTCTTTAAGTCATTCCGCTTAACCTCTAAGTAGTCAATTTTAGTAAAACCTATTTTAAGAAGCTTCTTTTTCTGTTTTTTTAGTAGCGATGATAGGTTAAGGCCATTTTTAATTAACAGTCGAGTCTCTTTAAGAGTTTTATATAGATGCACTGAAATTTCATGGTCATCTTTGCTAAGATACTTATTTCTAGATGATAAAGCTAAACCACTATTTTCTCTAATAGTTTTACCCATCTTAACTTTCATAGGTAAATTAGTTTGCTCAATAATTCTTTTTAGGTAAAAAAATTGCTGATAATCTTTTTGACCAAGATAAATAACCTCAGGCTTTAGGATTGATAAGAATTTTAAAACAATTTCTGCTACTCCAGGAAAATGGTGAGGCCTAAACCTGCCACAAAGTTTATTTTCTATACCAAAAGTGCTGTATTTCATTTTTTTAAAAGTATACTTAGAAATGTCATCTATTTTCGGTGTAAATATTAAATCAACAGATAATTTTTTTAATTTAGCAAGATCAGTTCTCAATGTTCTCGGGTAATTTGAAAAATCTTCATTAGGGTCAAATTGAGAAGGGTTTACATAAATACTTACAATAATAAAATACTGTCTTTCTTTTGCCAGTTTAATTAAAGATAAGTGTCCTTCATGCAAGGCACCCATAGTAGGAATAAATGCAATTTTATTGATTAACTTTGGTTTTTTGTTGTTTAAATATTTTTGTACCGATTTTATAGTTTTTTTTATAATCATTTTAAGGCTCGATGTTTTCAAAAATTATATTATCTGCAAAGTTAGCAGCTTTTTTTTGTTTATCTTTACTGTTGATAGTCCATGTAATTACAGGAATTTGTTTTGCTTTTAGCTTGGCTATTAATTCGGATTCTATAATATTAACGTCACAAGAAACAAAATCTATGTCCATATCCAAAACAAATTCAGAATTATTATTCTTATTATCTATAACCAATCCTTTTGGTATAAAGGGCAAAAACTTAATTAGCCATTTTATTGATTCCAAGTTAAATGATTTTAATGCGATTGGGCCATGATACGAACGGATAATTTCTTGAATTCTTTCTTCTATAAAAGGTGTAAAATTTCCTTTAATTTCAACGATTATTGGAACATTAGCATTAACTACATGTAACATTTCATCCAAGGAAATTATATTTGAGGAACTACCCTTAATACTTTGTTTTCTTAGTTCATTCATCGTAAGACTTGATACGTCAGCATCAACTTGGCAAAGTCTTTTTAAAGTCTTGTCATGAAAAACTGCAACTTCATAGTCTAGCGTTAGGGAGACGTCACATTCAATTGCAAAATTATTTACTATTGCAGCCTGAAAAGATTCTTTGGTATTTTCAAACACCGTAATATTGTTGTGTAATCCTCTATGTGCAATAGGGTTCTTAGTAAGCCAGTGCATCATTTAATTTCAATAATTTATTTTGCAACTTCATTTTTAATGTATCTATAAATTTCATCCCAAGATTCAGCTCGAGTAGCTATCTTTTTTGGAGTCTTAAGTAGCTTAGCAAGTCTTTTGTCAGAAACATAGTGTATTAATTTAACTTCTGGAGTCTCTGTATTTGCAGATTCTAAATTAAATATCATATCATCTATAAAGAAAACTTTATTTTTAAAGCCCGATATTATTTTCCGAATTGTGGGTCCTTTTGAACGTATATTTGCAATTATAGGATATTCTAAATTATTTTTTCTAAAACAATGAATTCTATCTTGTCTCCTTGATACTGGAATATTTGTTAAAATAATTATTTGAAAATTTAATTCATTTTCAATTTTTTTTAAATTTTCATATGCGCCTATACTAAAACTAATATCTTTAGTATGTTTCTTAAAAAAACCTTCTATATGAAGAGTCACTTCTTCCTTAGAGACAGGTTCATTGCTATTTATGTCAAAAATATTTCCTAATAATGAATAAGTTGATAGATCAATCTTAAGATTAAAAGTTAAAAGATATTTTTCAAATGACCCTAAAAAATCGAGTATTACTTCATCTGCATCAGAAATAAGAAGTGGCTTACTTGTGTTGAGCGACAGTTCATTTAGCTGAGGAATTACATCTTCATGAACAGGCAATATTTTTGCCCCAATCTCAGGATTAGTTGTGGACATTTAGACTTACTTTAACTCAATCCAAGTTAGTTTTGTTTGAGTATATTGACCCATTGCCTCTAAAGACTTGTCTCGACCAAATCCTGACTGTTTATAGCCTCCGTGAGGTACAGACATATCACCGTCACTCATGCTATTAATCAAAACTTTTCCACTTTTGATTCTTTTAGCAATTTTATGAACCTTATTAAGATCATTTGACCAAATCATGGCATTTAAACCATAGTCAGTATCATTTGCTATCTCAAGCGCCTGGTCTGCTCCATCAAATTCTATTGTAGAAAGAACAGGTCCAAATATCTCTTCTCTAGCTATTCTCATATTATTATTAACATTTTTAAAAATTGTAGGCTCTATATAATATCCACCTGAATCTTTATTTACTTGTTTGCCACCAGCAATAATTTCAGCACCTTCAGTTTTTCCAGTTTCAATGTAGTCTAAAACGCGAGCTGTTTGGGCCTTATCAACCATAGATCCCATTGCCGTATCTGGATGAAATGGATCATTCGGCATCCAAGGCTTACTATATTCTATTAGTTTTTCAAGAAACTCATCTTTAATAGGCTTTTCAATTAAAAGCCTTGATGGAGCATCACAAACTTGTCCACTATTGAAAAACATCCCATCAGCAGCATTTTTTGCAGCAAGGTCTATATCTGGAGCATCTGCAAAAACTATGTTTGGTGATTTTCCACCACACTCTAGCGAGACTCTTTTCATATTAGATTCTCCTGAATATTTTAGAAAGAGCTTTCCAACTTCAGTTGATCCAGTGAAACCTAGTTTATCAACATCCATATGCATACCTAGTGCCTTACCTGCAGTTGGTCCAAATCCTGGTACTACATTAAAAACACCCTCGGGAATTCCAGCTTCCATCGCAAGCTCAGAAACTCTTAATGCAGATAATGGAGACTGTTCTGCTGGTTTTAGAATAAAACTATTTCCAGTAGCTAAAGCAGGAGCAATTTTCCAAAATGCCATCAACAAAGGGTAGTTCCACGGTGTAACCGCACCAACAACTCCTAAAGGCTCTTTGGTGATCATTGCTATAATATTGTCCCTGGTAGGAGCTACATCATCATATAGCTTATCAATTGCTTCAGCATACCAATTTAAGCATGCGGCACATGCCGCTATATCACCTGTTGCAGCAGATATAGGTTTTCCCACATCTAATGTTTCAAGAATTCCAAGCTCTAAAATGTTTTTTTTAATTAAATTTGCAAATTTAAAAAGTATTTTTTTTCTTTTATTAGGAGCCATTCTTGACCAAGAGCCCTTTTCAAAAACAGTTCTAGCAGCTGAAACAGCATTGTTTACATCTTCAATGTCACACTCCGCAACAGAAGTTACCAAGTTACCATCTACAGGAGAGATATCTTCAAATACTTTTCCTGATACAGAGTCTACAAAATTACCATTTATAAAAGCTTGGTTTTTAAAACTAAGTGAGTTTTTTAATTTAATTACTTCTTTGTGAACAAGTGCCATAGATTGTTTTCCTAATTTTATATAAGGATTACTATATCAAACATTCATGAATTTAAAATACTAAATGGTTGAGCAGTTATTTTTTAATACAAATAACTTATTATTCTTTTGGTTGTTTTTTTGTAGCCTTCTTTTTAACTGTTTTCTTTTTTTTCCTAGGCTTTTTATCCATTTTTTTATCAATTAACTCTAGAGCCTCATCTAGTTCAATGGTTTCTGGATCAAATGAATCAGGGATTGTAGCATTAATTGTCTTATATTTAACATAAGGACCAAATTTACCCTTCATGACCTTAATTGGCTTGCCATCAGCTGGGTGTTCTCCTAAAGTTTTAAGTTCAGATGAGCTTTTTAATCTTCCAGGTTTGGCATTAGCTAAAAGCGTTACTGCTCTATTGATGCCTATATCAAATACTTCAGCATTATCTTCAAGGGTTGCATTCTTGCCATCACAAGTTAAATAGCCACCATATCTCCCGTAGTTAACCATAATTTCTTGCCCAGACTCAGGGTGATCACCAACTTTTCTTGGTAAGCTCAATAAAAGCTTAGCCTTTTCTAGGTTAATATCATTTGGAGATATGTTTTTAGGAATTGATGCACGTTTAGGTTTTTCTTTTCCTTCCATGTTACCTAGTTGTATATAAGGACCAAATCTTCCACTTAATAATTTAATTTCTTTCGATGTAACTTCATCGATTCCTAAAATAATATCGTCAAATACCTCTTTAACTTTTTTATGTGATATTGGGCGAGTAAACTTACAATCAGGATAATTTGCACACCCTACGAAAGCTCCAAACCTACTAACTTTTAAACTTAATTCTCCTCCACATCCATTTGGACAGACCCTAGTAACTTTTTTTTCACTATCATCAGAAACAAATATATGAGTTTTAAGACTTTCATTTAGATTATCTAGGATATTTGTTATTCTTAGCTCCATAACATCACCAACATTTTTTGAAAAATCTTTCCAAAATATTGAAAGAAATTCTGTCCAACTTATTTTTCCAGTAGTTATATCATCAAGCTTATCTTCCATGTCTGCAGTAAAATCATAATCAACATACTTATCAAAGAAGCCTTTTAAAAATGCAGTGATTAGAATTGCTCTATCTACAGGGACAAATCTATTCTTTTCAATATCAACATAAGCTCTCATTTTTAAAACAGAAATTATACTGGCATATGTAGATGGACGCCCAATACCTAGCTCTTCTAGTTTTTTTACCAAACTCGCTTCAGAGTATCGAGGTGGAGGAAGAGTAAAGTGCTGGCTTGATTCAGGGGTTTGTTTTGAAAAATTTGTATCCATTGTTAAGTCCGGTAGAAGTTTATCACTGCTTTCAGAGATTTCTTGCTCGTCTTCATTTGCTACAATATCTTTTTCCTTAAACTCTCCATAAACATTTAAAAATCCATCAAACTTTTTAATTGAACCATTTGCACGTAGTTCTAAATTTGTATCATTAGAGATGATATCAACAGAAGTTCTTTCATACTGAGCAGAGCTCATTTGACTGGCTAAAGAACGTTTCCAGATTAAGCGATATAGCTTATTGCCATCTTCATCTAGGTACTTCTTTATATTATCAGGTGATAATTTTATATCTGTTGGTCGTATACCTTCATGTGCTTCCTGAGCATTCTTTGCTTTTTTACTTTTATATGTTTTTATTTCACTTGGAAGATATTCTGAGCTAAAGTTCTCTTTTAAATATTCTCTATAGGATTCTATGGCTTCTTTAGATAATTCGGTACTATCAGTTCTCATATAAGTTATTAGGCCAACCGTCTCGCCATTAATTTCTATACCTTGAAATAGTTTTTGAGCAATTTGCATTGTTCTGGAGGCACCAAATCCAAATACACTTGAGGCTTCTTGTTGAAGTGTTGAGGTGGAAAAGGGAGCATTGGAATTTCTTAGCGCAGGTTTTTTTGAAATATTAGATATTTTAAAATTCTGATCTTTAAAAGAACTCAGAACATTTTTTGCCTCATCTTCATTCTTAAAGCTATGCTTTTCTACTTTGTTACTATTGTAGCTTGTTAGATTTGCCTCAAATTCTTCTTTTTCACTTGTAGAAAATTTACATTTTATTTTCCAATATTCTTCAGGGTTAAAGGCTTCTATTTCTAATTCTCTTTCACAGATAAGTCTTAATGCTACTGATTGAACTCTACCAGCTGATTTTGCTCCAGGAAGCTTCCTCCATAGAACAGGGGATAAATTAAATCCAACTAAATAATCAAGAGCTCTTCTGGCTAAATAGGCAGATACTAATCCATCATCTATATTCCTTGGGTTTTCAATTCCCTTTGTTACTGCTGATTTAGTAATTTCACTAAACACTACCCTTTTAACCACTTTATTTTTTAGAAGCTTCTTCTTTTTCAGCAATTCTAATATATGCCAAGCAATTGCCTCTCCTTCACGGTCAGGGTCAGTTGCTAAATACAAATTATCAGATTGTTCTACGGCCTTATATATTTCAGATAAATTTTTTTTTGATTTATCTGATGTCTCCCATTCAAAAGCAAAGTTATTCTCTGGATCAACCGATCCATTCTTAGAAGGTAAATCTCTAACATGCCCATAGCTCGCAAGAACTTTAAAGTTATTGCCTAAATAAGCATTTATCGTTTTTGCCTTAGCTGGACTTTCTACTATTACTAAATTCATTTTATTTAATCTATTTTGAACTTATTAAGCGAAAATAAATGATTTTGTCAAATTAAGACATACAATAAAGTATAAATGATAGGAATTAAGGGAGTTTTTGCACTACAATGGTTTTTCAGTCCCACCCAGTAATCTGAAAATATTTTTCCCGTGCGATATAAGTATTATCATACTAATAAGAAAATATAATTGCCCATCTTCTGCTCCAAGCAATAAGTATGCAGCTATCATTAGTCCCAGAGTGCTAATTAAGGCCGAAAGGGAAGATATTCTAAAAATTAAAAAACATATTATCCAAATACTGATTGTTATAAAAAATAGAATGCAATTTGTAGCAATCATTATTCCTAGAAATGATGCATAACCTTTTCCACCGCTAAATTTTTTTAACCAAACGGGGAATATATGTCCAATTAAGATAAAAAGTGCTGATAATATGTAGGTATCAGGAAAAAGTAATTCACAAGCCTTAATAGCAATTATAGCCTTTAAGACATCTAAAAGCAAAGTTATGGCAGACGCTTTGTAATTTCCTGTACGTAGCACATTTGTAGCACCGGTGTTACCAGAACCAATTTTTCTTATATCTCCAAGGTTAAATAATTTTGCAATAATTATACCAGATGGAATAGAACCTAATAAATAAGAGATGATTATACAGCCAAAAATATTTATCATAAAGTTACTTGGTCATAATCGCTAAACACGCCATTCTAATTGAAACGCCATTTTCAACCTGTTCATTTATTAATGACTTATCAAGATCATCAGCTAGTGAACTTTCAATTTCAACATTTCTATTAATTGGACCTGGATGCATTATTAAAGCATCTGGCTTAGCTCTTTTAAGTTTTTCATATGTTAATCCAAAATCATTAAAATAAGCATTTGCTGAAGGTACACTTGCTTCTTTAATTCTTTCATTTTGAATTCTGAGCATCATTACAATATCCACATTGCTTATTCCAGCTTCAAGGTTATCAAAATACTCAACATCAAATTGATCTAGGTCAGTAGGCTTGAAATAATTTGGTGAAACAAATCTAATTTTAGCACCCATTTTTTTTAGCAAATGATAATTTGATCTAGCAACACGACTATGTTCAATGTCACCACATATTGATATAGTTATGTCCTTAAAATTTTTACCTCTATTTTGTATTGTAAATGCATCTAAAAGAGCCTGAGTTGGATGTTCGTTTATTCCTTCTCCAGCACTTATTAATGGACAACCTATTCTAGATGCAATTTCATTAAGCGATCCTGGAATTGAATGCCTGACAATAATAAGATCAGGGTTCATTGCATTTAGCGTATCTGCAGTATCTAATAAGCTTTCACCTTTACGCAGTGAGGAGCCTTCGATATTCATATTTATTATATCTGCTCCGAGTCTTCTAGCTGCAATTTCAAATGAAATAAGAGTTCGAGTTGAAGGTTCAAAAAATAAATTAATAATCGTTCTGCCATTTAATAGCGGCATACTCTTATTTTTCTCTTTATTGCTACCTTGAAATATTTTGGCTGTATCAAGTATAAGATTAATATCCTCAACAGTTAAATTTTCAATTTGAATAAGATTTTTTTGAGAAAGTTTTGATATTTTACTATGTTCTATCATTAGCCTTAACTATTAATGAACCTAAGCGCGCCTTCTAGAATAAATGCTGCTGCCAGGTTATCAATCTCTTTTTTGTTTATTATCTTTGTTTTACGACTTTTTTTTGGTTTTTCAAAGAATCTTTCAACCGCCACACTAGAAAGTCTTTCGTCCCAAAACCCATAATGTAAATTAAGGCTATTTGAAATTAGCTTTGCAGTATCTGTAGCTGATTGTGCACTTTTCCCTTGTGTTCCATCCATATTTAATGGCATGCCAAAAATTAGTCCACCAATATTGAATTTTTCAACCAACTCATTTAATTGACCTGCCATTACTTTTGCCTTAGCCCTTTCAATAGTCTTAATTGGCAAGGCAATTTGCAACAATGGGTCTGAAACAGAGATTCCAATTCTTTTTGAGCCTAAGTCTAAGCCCATCAAACGTTCATTGTTAGCTAAAATTGACTTAAATCCCTTTAGATCTTCAATATTTTTTACTTCATTGGGCATCTTTTTTTTTACTATATCATAAATAATGTGATATCAACTAGCTAAACAGCTTAATATGATAGAATTTAACAAAAAAATTACTCTAAAACTAGCCAAACTTTCAAGACTATCTTTAAGCAATAGTCAGTTAGAAAATCTAGAAAAAGACTTAACTTCAATATTAAGCTTTATTGATCAATTAAAAGAAATCAACACTGATAGTATTGACCCAACTTCAAACTCACTTGATCAAAATTTAATTCTCAGAGATGATTTAGCCGAAGATGTCTTGTCCAATGAAAAGCTTTTACAAAATGTTCCTGAATCTGAATTAGGGTTTTTTGTTGTACCTAAGGTTATTGAATAATTATGCTTGAAAATTTAACAATAGAGCAAACATCTAAACTTCTTAATAGTAAAAAAGCTTCAGCCTTAGAAATAACTAGTCATTATCTAAAGAAGGTGAGTGACGCAAATAAATTAAACTGTTTTATAACAGTATCTGAAGATCATGCAATAAAAGCTGCAATTCAAACAGATAACAGAATATCTAAAAATAAGAAAATAGGCTTATTAGATGGTGTGCCGCTTGCGTATAAAGATTTATTCTGCACCAATGAAATATTAACAACAGCTTCAAGTAAAATCTTATCAAATTTTATACCAACCTACGAATCTACTGTTACTTCTAATTGTCAAAAAGAAGGCGCCATAGTTTTAGGAAAATTAAACTGTGACGAGTTTGCAATGGGCTCAACAAATAAGACTAGTTTTTATGGTCCTGTTATCAATCCTTGGAAATCAAATGAAAGTGATGAAGACTTGGTTCCAGGAGGTTCCTCTGGAGGTTCCGCTGCATCAGTAGCTGCAGACTTATGTATTGCATCTCTTGGGACTGATACTGGAGGATCTATACGTCAACCCGCTTCTTTTACAGGCCTAGTTGGCCTAAAGCCATCTTATGGCAGAGTATCAAGATGGGGAGTTGTAGCCTTTGCATCATCCTTAGATCAAGCTGGACCAATCTGTAAAACAGTTGAAGATGCCTCAATATTATTAGAAACAATTTCTGGTCATGATAAAAAAGATTCAACTAGCTCAATTGAACCGAATGAACATTTTTATAAAAATTTAAATAGTTCAGTAAAAGATTTAAAGATTGGTATTCCTAAAGAATATTTAAGCGATGATTTACCTGAAGAGATTCAAGGCTACTGGAATGAAGGAAAAAAAATTCTTTCCGAGAATGGTGCTGAAATAGTTGAAATTAGCTTACCTTCTACAAAAACTGCTTTACCAGCTTATTATATTATTGCGCCAGCAGAAGCTTCTTCAAACTTATCAAGATATGATGGTGTTAGATATGGGCTTAGAGTTAAAGGTGAAAATCTTACTGAAATGTATGAATTAACAAGATCAGAAGGATTTGGCGATGAGGTAAAGCGAAGAATTATGATGGGAACGTATGTTTTATCTTCAGGGTATTATGACGCCTATTATATAAAAGCACAAAAAGTTAGATCTATAATAAAAAGTGACTTTGATTTAGCATTTAAAAGTGTCGATGCAATTTTCACGCCAACAACACCCAATACAGCTTTTCCTATAAGCAAAGAAGAATTAGATCCCGTTCAAAACTATCTTAATGATATATTTACAGTTCCAGCCAATCTTGCGGGATTGCCAGCAATCTCAATTCCATTTGGGTTAAGTAAATCTGGACTACCAATTGGAATGCAACTTATAACAAATACATTTAAAGAGCAGACACTCCTTAATATTGCAAAAAATCTTCAGGATTCTATTAATTTTAATATTTATCCTAACCAATGGTGGAAATAACTTATGAATAGCGAATGGCAAACAGTTATTGGAATTGAGATTCATGCTCAGATAAACTCTAAATCAAAGCTTTTTTCTAGCTCTTCAACAGAATTTGGCTCAGCTCCAAACACTCAGGTTAGTTTAGTAGATGCGGCCATGCCAGGCATGCTTCCTGTTATTAATAAATTTTGTATTGAGCAAGCAGTTAAATCTGGAATAGGACTGAATGCAAAAATTAATAAAAAATCAATTTTTGATCGTAAAAATTATTTTTACCAAGACTTACCACAAGGATATCAAATTTCTCAATTTAAAGATCCAATAGTTGGAAGTGGCTCAATAGAAATTGAAATTGATGGTACTAAGAAAGCTATAGGGATTGAAAGACTGCATTTAGAACAAGATGCAGGAAAAAGTTTGCATGATCAAGATCCAAACCTAACTTTTGTAGACCTTAATCGATCTGGTATAGCATTAATGGAAATAGTATCAGATCCTGATATGGCATCTCCCGAGGAGGCTGTAGCGTATGTAAAGAAAGTTAGATCAATTTTGAGATATCTTGATACGTGTGATGGTAATATGGAGCAAGGCTCTTTAAGGGCAGATATTAATGTGTCAGTTAGAAAAAAGGGAGAGAGTCTTGGAACTAGATGCGAATTAAAAAACCTTAATTCATTTAAGCACATCACATCTGCTATTAATTTTGAGGTTGCTAGGCAAATAAAAATCATTGAGAATGGTGAAGAAATAAAACAAGAAACTCGTTTATATGATGTCTCTTCAGATACAACTAAATCAATGAGGTCAAAAGAAGATGCACATGACTATAGATATTTCCCTGATCCTGATCTACTGCCATTAAACCTAGATGAAAAGTGGATTGAAAAAATTAAAAATGAGTTACCTGAGCTTCCAGACGAAAAAAAAGATAGGTTCATTACGCAGTACAAAATTTCTAATTATGATGCTGAAGTTCTTACTTCAGATAGACAAACCAGTGAATATTTTGAGGAAGTTATAAGCAATAGAAATCCAAAACTCGTTGTTTCTTGGGTAGCTAGCGAATTATTTGCTGCTTTAAATAAAGAAAATTTGTCTATTGAGAATTCTCCGGTCAATTCAAAACAACTGGGCGAGCTTATAGATGAGATTGAAAAAGGAACAATTTCAAACAGAGCTGCAAAAGAAGTATTTGAAGAAATGTGTGTTTCAAAAAAATCTGTACAAGAAATCATTAATGATAAAGGGCTCATACAAATAAGTGACACATCTGAAATTGAAAAATTTATTAACCAAGTATTAGTTGATAACCCTATAAATGTTGAAAAATATAAAAATGGAAAAACCAAACTTTTAGGTTTTTTTATAGGGGAAGTGATGAAAGTAACAAAAGGCAAAGCAAATCCAGGTCTTTTGAATCAAATAGTTAAGAAAAAACTAGATAATTAATATTAAATTGTTTATCTAGTTAAGACTTCGGAGAGTTGGCTGAGTGGTCGAAAGCAGCAGGTTGCTAACTTGTCGTACATGTTAAACATGTACCTAGGGTTCGAATCCCTAACTCTCCGCCATTTAAGGTTTTGACATAGGCTTTAAAATATTTGCACCTTCACTAAAGCCATGGATTAAATTATTTTGTAAAGTATAGTCAGATGGCTTAAAGTCATTTTCAATAAATTCATACACCTGAATATTTTCCATTACTCTTTGCACATAATTACGAGTTTCTTTAAAAGGTATAAGTTCTACCCAATCCTCAGAACTAATATCACTTGTTCTTGGGTCACCATACATAGCAATCCATCTTGTAACTCTCGATGGTCCTGCATTATAAGCTGCAAGAGTTAGTATATAAGAATGACTATACTTTGATAGAAGCTGGTCAAGATAAGCACTACCTAAAATAACATTGTATTCAGGGTCATCTTTTAAGCGTGATTTTGAATATTTTAAGTTTAATCCGCTAGAAAGTTTTTTTGCAGTATATGGCATTAACTGCATTAAGCCATTAGCGCCAGCGTAACTTCCAGCTCTAGGATCAAACTGACTTTCTTGTCTTATTACAGAATGAATAAATGACTGTTCTGGAAAAATAATTTTACCATATTCTGGTCGTTTTATAGTTGGAAAACTTTCTGTAGTGAATATCAACGTATCATAATAAATAAATTTTCCAGCTTGTACGGCATAATCATTTCTATTTAATTTTTTTGCAAGCTTAGCAATTCTTAATCTTTCTTCAAGATTGTCTTCTTTAGCAATACTCCATATAAACGTCTTTATCATTCTATATTCTTTAAGCTCATTCAGTAGATAGATTGCATTATATATTT